>Ga0335073_10000480_pt1 | contig 50915 bp, 41 predicted proteins | sample Lox_Sample_22_FD_207093 | JGI IMG/M metagenome (GOLD analysis project Ga0335073, IMG submission 207093) | Soil microbial communities from Loxahatchee National Wildlife Refuge, Florida, United States - Lox_Sample_2.2 | ecosystem: Environmental > Terrestrial > Soil > Wetlands | place: USA... | reverse complement strand
CGCAGCGCATCCGCCACATTCACGGGCGCACGATCTCCGTCACCGCACATCTGGACCACCTCCCCCCGGAGTCACCGGCCAGGCAGGTTCTGGCCTGCCAGCACCTGTTCGGGCACATTGGCTTTCTTATGTATAGACTAGCATACATATTCTAGTAGCACAAACGTAGCCACCAAGATCGTTTATATGTTCGCTCGAGGCAGATGTTAGGCCGCTGCTTCTAGGGCGGTCCAGAATGCGCAGTTGTGTGCCGTCGCGAAGTTGGTCTCCGTCTGCGGCGCCGGTGGCACTAGTGACTGCATCGGCTGGGTGGCGCTGTTGAAGAGCGGCCAGAACGGGGCGCCGAACCAGGACGGGAACCCGCGCTTGGCGAAGTTCGTCCAGTAACCCTGCATGGTGGCGGCTAGCTGCTGCTGCTGTGCCGAGAGGGTCCCTGGGAAGGCGGCCGCCGGCAGGTCGAACAGGTACTGCAGCTCGGACGCGTGGGCCGCGCCGTAGGGGAAGCCGACCGGGGGCAGGAAGATCTCCGGGGCGTTCTCGTCGTTGAACTCGTAGGCGAAGGTCGGCACGAAGCGCGAGACGGACAGGTCGATGGTCAGCGCGGGGCACGCGAAGATCGCGTCGGTGCCGACCGCGCCGAGGGCGACCGAAGGGCTTGAGTACGCGCTCAGCGGGTACACGGTGGCGATCAGCGCCGCCGCCGCCGCGGGAACCCCGAGCGTGGCGGAGATCATGCTCTGGTAGTTGGCCGCGGTGACGGGGGCGCCCTCCAGAGTGCTGAGCGCGACGAACAGCCGCCATTCGTCGTGGTTCGTGCCGTTGATGATCGGGACCCGGTTGAAGTCGCCGGTGGCGAAAGCGGCGCCAAGCGACTCGGGCAGCACTTCGCTGTTGATGTTCGGCGTGTAGCCGGACGCGTCCTGGTCTGCCAGGATCGTCGCGACGGGCAGGCTCCGCAGGCAGGCAGCGGTCTGGCTCGCGCAGCCCGCGGTGGCCGCGAACGCCTCCCCGGCCGCCTCGGCGGCCGCGAGCGACGACTGCGTGAGGTCGTAGGATCCGCTTTCGGCGATCGCCTTCTCGAACAGTCCCCTGGCTTGCGGCGACGTTACTTGGGACAGCACGGACAGGCCGCCCGCGGACTCGCCGAAGATCGTGACGTCGCGGGGGTCGCCGCCGAAGCTGGCGATGTTGCGCTGCACCCAGCGCAGGGCCGCCTGCTGGTCCATGAGGCCGTAGTCGCCCGACTGGCCGTTGGCGTCGGCCAGTGCCGGGTGCGCCAGGAAGCCGAGCGCCCCGAGCCGGTAGTTGATCGTGACGACGGTCACGCCGTCGTTCACCAGCGCTGTCGGGTCGTAGTCGTTGCTTTCGCCTGTGACGAGCGCGCCGCCGTGGATCCACACCATCACGGGAGACAGCGCGCCGGCAGGCTTGTGGCTGGGCGTGAAGACGTTCAGGTACAGGCAGTCCTCTGACGTGCTCGCGATGCCGAAGGGCGACGCCAGCTGCGGGCAGTGCGGCGCGAACTGCGTCGCGTCGCGCACGCCAGGCCAGCTGGCGGCCGGCTGCGGTGGCTGCCACCGCAGCGCGCCGACCGGGGGTGCGGCGTACGGGATGCCGAGGAACTCATCGACCGGCCCGTTGGCAAGGCCGCGGACCAGCCCGTTCGCGGTGCCCGCGATCGGGCCGCCGGCCTCTGCGGGCGCCCCGCCTCGGATGCTCGCGCTTGCGGCGGGCCCTGCCGCGACCAGCGCGCCCAAGGCGACTGCGGCTACCACTAGCTGCTTGCGTGCCTGTAGCTGCTTGCGTGCCCGCCATCCTGCCCACATCTTGACCATCGAAGTCTCCCTTTATGGCTGCTGCATACGCCCGAACGGGACGCGGTTCCCGCGCCAGGGCAGGTGCTGTCGCGAATGCGCTACGCGCACTAGCTGACCGCCGTCAAAAGTACGAGAGAGTACTTTAGGAGCGCGATAGTCACTGTATGCCCGTGAGCGATTACCGGGCAAGGGGGAAATACCGGCTAATGCGTCACAGGAGAGCCAGGCGGTCGAGCGCTGGTACACCGGGGCAAGACGACTTAGCTGCCGGGTGAGACCAGACCGGACTCGTAGGCGAGGACGACGGCCTGGACGCGGTCGCGCAGGCCCAGCTTCGTGAGGATGCGGGCGACGTGGGTCTTCACCGTCGCCTCGCTGAGGAACAGCGTGGCGGCGATCTCGGCGTTCGACATGCCGCGGGCGATCAGGCCGAGGACCTCGAGTTCGCGGGGAGTAAGCGCGGACACGTCGCAACCGGGGGCAGCGGGGCGCGCGGGCGGCGAGGACGCCGCGGGCGCCGCAGGTGCCGTGGGCGAAGAGGGCTCAGGCGGCGCGGCCTGGCCAGCGAAGCGCTCGACCAGGCGGCGGGTGATGGACGGGGCGAGCAGCGCGTCGCCAGTTCGGACGAGCTGGACCGCCGAGACGAGATGCTCCGGGGTGACGTCCTTCAACAGGAATCCGCTCGCCCCGGCCGACAGCGCCGCGTACACGTATTCGTCCAGGTCGAACGTTGTCAAGATGATGATCCGCGGCCCACCGTCGTCGGCGTCGGGAGGCATGGCCGCGGCGATGCGCCGCGTCGCCTCGATGCCGTCAACCCGCGGCATCCGGATGTCCATGAGCACGACGTCAGGGCGGTGCTCAAGCACCGCGGCGACCGCCTCTTCGCCGTCGGCGGCTTCGGCGAGCACGTCGATGCCCGCCGCCTTGAGGATGAGCCGGAAGCCGCCGCGCACCAGCGCCTGGTCGTCGGCGATCACCACGGTCACCGGCTGCGCGGTCATGGCGCGGTTCCGGCGGGCATGACCGCCCGCACCTGCCAGCCGCCGCCAGGTCGCGGTCCCGCGGCGAGTTCCCCGCCGTACAGCGCCAGCCGCTCCCGCAGCCCGAGCAGGCCGCGGCCCGGTGCTCCGTCGCCGCCGCCGTCCCCGTCGTCGCTGACCGTGATCACGAGCTCGTCGCCCCAATCCACGCCGACCGTCGACGCCGCGCGCCCCGCGTGCCGCAGCACGTTCGTGAGCCCTTCCTGCACGACCCGGTAGGCGGCCAGGTCCGCGCCCGGTGACAGGGGGCGGGGCTCGCCGCTGACCCGGAGCTCGACCGGGAGCCCGGCGGCCGACACCCGCCCGATCAGCGTGTCGAGCTCGCCGAGCCCTGGCTGCGGGCGGAACGCCGCCGGCCCGCCGTCCGGTCGCGGAGCAGCGGCCGCCGCGCCGGTACCAGGAGCACCGCTGATACCAGGAGCCCCGCTGGTACCAGGAGCCCCGACAGTCCCAGGAGCTCCGCCAGTTCCAAGTGCTCCGGCTGCTAGGGAGCTTGAATCCGGACCGTCCTCCCTGCCATCCGCGGCGGGGCTGAGCAGGCCGAGCAGGTTTCGCAGCTCGGTCATCGCTTCCCGGCCTGTGGCCTCGACGGCGAGCAGCGCGTCCTCGGCGTCGGCCGGGGACGATGCCAGGATCTTCCGCGCCGCGCCCGCCTGGACGATCATGACGGCCACGTTGTGCGTGACGACGTCGTGCAGCTCCGACGCGATCCGCGCCCGCTCCGCGGCCAGCGCGCGGCGGGTGGCCGCTTCCGCGTCGGCGGCGGCCCGGCGCAGCCGGGCGGTCGAGTCGGCGAGCCGGCGGCGCAGCTCGCGGATGCCAAGGCCCGCCGCACCGGCAGGCAGGATCGCGAAGACCGCGGTGAGACGTCCGGGGAACCGGGGAAGGTCTGGCCCCAGGGTCCCCGCGACCGCGATCGTGACCACGGCGACCATGGCGATCGCCAGGTTCCTGTATCTGGAGTGCGTGATCGCGCTGTACGCGGCGTAGACGGCGGTGCCGAGCGCGACGGGCGGGACATAGTAGGTGTGCACGACCACGATCGCGGCGGCGATCGCGAGCCAGACGGTAATCGGAAAGTACCGTCGGGCGGCGAGCGGCAGCGCGGTCAGCGCGGCCGCGACGAGCATGGCGACGGAGGCGTTCGTCGCCGGCAGGATGCCGAGCGCTGGGGCGCTGACGTGCCTAGCGGCGCCACCCAGCAAGCCGATGATGGGGGGCGTGACACCTGGGCCGGGGAGAATGACTGCCTGCGTGAAGGACCGCTCCGCCATCTCGTAGACCGCCCCGGCCGCCGCGCCCACCGCGACGGCGGCGTCGAAAGCGAGCGCCCACCCCGATGGGGCCGGCTCGGGCGCTTCCGCTCGCCGGAAGAAGGCCACCAGCCTGCCGGTACGTCCAGCCACGCAACCATTGTGACCCGCGGGCGGTCAACGAGCATCCTTCGCGGTGCGTACCCGATTACATCGAAAGGATGATGGCGCTGGCCGTGTAACCGCGGTTCGTTCGGAATAATCAGCCGCGGGAGCGACGCGGACCCCGGCGCCCTGCGGCTACCTTCGCCACCATGGACACGCTAGTTCAGCTCCAGAACGTGACGAAGCGGTACGACGGCGCACCTGTGGCCGCCGTCGACGATGTAACCCTGCGGATCGACGCCGGCGAGGCGGTCGCCATCATGGGGCCCTCCGGGTCGGGCAAGTCGACGCTGCTCAACCTCATCGCGGGCATGGACCGGCCGACGGCCGGCGCGGTCCTTGTGGGCGATGACCGGATCGACCAGCTGTCCGAGGCGGGTGCCGCGAGGTTCCGCCGCAGGCAGGTAGGCATGATCTTCCAGTTCTTCAACCTCCTCGACGACATGACGGTCATCGACAACGTGCTGCTCCCCGCGCAACTCGGCGGGGCGAAGGCCAGGGAGGCGCGGCTGCGCGCCGCCGAGCTCATCGACACGCTGGGGATCGCGCACCGGCGCGACGCCTACCCGGCCCGGCTGTCCGGGGGCGAGCGGCAGCGCGTGGCGATCGCCCGCGCGCTGATCAACTCACCGGCGCTGCTGCTGGCGGACGAGCCGACCGGCGCGGTCGACACCGCCACCGGCGATGAGATCGGGCGGCTCCTGCTCGACCTCAACGCCCAGGGCCAGACGCTGATCCTCGTCACGCATAGCCCCGAACTCGCGCGCCGCTACGCACGGCGTGTCGTCCACATCGCCGACGGGCGAATCGCCTCCGACACCTCCGTGCCTAACGGGCCCGTGGTCAACAGCACGGGGACGAGGTCATGAGCGCCGTGTTCCGCGCCGCGCGCGGCGGCCTTGGCGGGCGCAAACTGCAGGCCGTCATCATCGGCCTCGTGGTGCTCGTCGCGACCGCGGCCTCCACCCTCGCGCTCGGCATGCTCGCCGACGCGCACTCCCCGTTCGACCACGCGTTCGCGTCGCAGCGCGGCGCGGATGTCGCGGTCACCGTGGACACGTCCCGCGCGTCCGCCGCCCAGATCGCGGCCGCGACCAGGGTCAGCGGCGTCACCGCCGTCGCGGGCCCGTTCGCCACGGAGAACGTCAACGCCCAGCTGTCGATCCCCGGCGTCAGCGGCACGGTGGGCAACCCGATGAACTTCGCCGGCCGGTCCTCCCCCGGCGGCCCGGTGGACGACCTCACCCTGCAGCAGGGTCACTGGCCGACCAGCGACAACCAGGTCGTGATCTCCCCCAACGCGCCAGGCCAGCTGGCATCCACGATCACCGTGGGCAAGCAGGTGCTCACCATCGTTGGCGTCGCCAACTCGGTCACCAACACCGCGGACGCCTGGGTGCTGCCCGCCGAGATGACGGCCATCGCCGGGTCCGGCGGCACTGGCCAGGTCCAGCTGCTCTACCGGTTCTCCTCGAACGCGACCGGCGCCGACATCACGAGCGACCTGGGCGAGATCAAGGCCGCGCTGCCAGCGGGCGCGGTGCAAGCCTCGGTCTCCTACCTCGACATCCGCGCCACTGAGCAGTCGGGTGTGGCTCCGTGGGTGCCGTTCATCATCGCGTTCGGGGTGATCGCCCTCGTCATTTCTGTGCTGATCGTCGTCAACGTGGTCGGCGGCGCGGTCGTCGCCGGCACCACGCGGATCGGCGTGCTGAAGTCCATCGGCTTCACGCCGTCGCAAGTCGTGGCCTGTTACGTGCTGCTTGTCGCGGTCCCTGCGGTGTGCGGCGCCGTGGCGGGCGTGGTCTGCGGCAACCTGCTGGCGGCGCCGCTCTACCGGCAGAACGCGCAGGTGTACCAGGTGGGCGTGCTCGGCGTGCCGTTCTGGGTGGACCTGGTCGTGCCGCTCGCGGTGCTGGCGCTCACCGTCGCGGCGGCGGTCGGGCCGGCGCTGCGCGCCGGGGCGATGTCCCCGGTGCAGGCGATCGCCACCGGCCGCGCCCCGAGGCCGAAGCACGGGTTCTTCGCGCAGCGGCTGCTCGCCAGGCTGACGGGGGTGCCCCGCCCGGTGACGCTCGGTTTCGCCTCGCCCGCGGCACGGCCGGGCCGCACGCTCGTCACGGTGGTCGCGGTGCTGTTCGGCGCGGCGGCGGTGACGTTCGGGGTGGGGCTGGCGACGTCGCTGAACCGCGTCTACAACGCCATATCCGACGGGGCGAGAATGCCGGTGCAGGTGAACGCCGCGCCGACGGGCTTGCAGGGTCCTCCGCCTGCCAGCGGCAGCGGGCCCCACAAGGGCTCCAAGGGCGGTCCCAGGAGGATTCACGTCGTCATCTTCGGCCCCGGCGGGTTTACCCTGACCGCGGCGCAGGAGCACACGATCACGACGGCCATCGCCGCCGTGCCCGGCACGCTGCACTACCTGTCGGAGGCTGACGACAACCTGGCGCTGCCCGGCATGGGCGACGCCAACGGCGGAGCGCAGGTCACCGCCTACGGCGGCGGCGACCCGTCCTGGTCCAACCGGGCACTGATCTCAGGGAACTGGTACTCCCAGTCCGCGGGTGTCCGCGAGATCGACGTCAACACATTGTTCCTCACCGACACCAACACGACGGTCGGCGACACGTACACGCTCGTCAACGGCGGCCACAAGGTCACCGCGAAGATCGTCGGCGAGGTCTTCGACCCGGGCAACGACGTGAGCATCTTCATGTCACCCGCTACGCTCACCGCGATCGACCCGACGGTCACCGGCCCCGCTTCCTACGACATCTCCCTTAAGCCCGGCGTGAACGCCGGCGCCTACGCCAGCACACTGCAAGGCAAGCTCGGCGACACCTACAACGCCAACGACTTCGGCGGTGGCGCCAAGGCGCTGATCGCCGTGGTCACCCTGGTCGCCATGCTTACCCTGCTGATCATCGTCGTCGCCGGCCTTGGCGTGCTGAACACGGTCGCCCTGCAAATTCGCGAGCGCGCCCACGACATCGGCATCTTCAAGGCGCTCGGCATGACACCCAGGCAGACCCTCACCATGGTCATCTGCTCGGTCGGCATCACCGGCCTCGTCGCGGGCATCGTGGCGGTCCCTGTCGGCATCCTGCTGCACCACCAGGTGCTCCCGGCGATGGCCCACGCGGCCAACTCCGGCTTGCCGGCCTCGATGATCTCCGTCTACTCGGTGCCGGTCCTGGTGATCCTCGCCCTGGCTGGCCTGGTCATCGCCGTCGCAGGCGCGCTGATCCCGGCCAGCTGGGCGGCCAACTCCCGCACCGCGACCGCCCTGCGGACGGAGTAAGGCGGGCGGAAGAGACGCCACCGCTCGTTCGGGATAATGATCGTGGAATGGGGCGCGGACGGAGAGCGAGCGAGGTCAGGTCTGGCTGATGAAAGCCGCGATGACCGCGCCGAATTCTTCGCCCGCGTCCTCCTGCAGGAAGTGGCCCGCTCCTCGCAGCACCGGGTGCTCCAGGCCCGCCGCGCCGGGCACGGCGCGTTTCAGCACCGGGGCCATCGCCGCCGTGATCGGGTCGCGGTCGCTGAACGCCACGAGGAACGGCTTGTCCCACGCTGCGAGCTGCTGCCAGGCCGCGCGGTTGGCCGCGGACGCCGGGTCATCCGGCTCGGCCGGGACGAGGTCGGGCATCGCCCGGACCGCCGCCGCGTAGGACGGGTCGGGGAACGGCGCGTCGTAGGCGGCCAGGACGTCGGGCGGCGGCGTGGTCTGGCAGCCAGACCGGACCAGCCGGGACACGCTCAGCTCGGGCGCGTTGCGGACCACCTCGCGGAACCGCAGCCACACCTCCGGCATCGGCTGGTCGCCCGTCGGCAGGCCAGTGTTCGCGGCCACCACCCGGGCGAACCTGTCCCCATGCTCGGCCACCAGCCGCAGGCCGATCAGGCCGCCCCAGTCCTGCCCCACCAGCGTCACGCCCCGCAGGCCGAGCACGTCGAAGGCGAACGCGCGGATCCACTCCACGTGCCTGGCATAGCTGTGGTCGGCGACCTCGGCGGGCTTGTCGGACCGGCCGAAGCCGATGAGGTCGGCCGCGATCGCGCGCAGGCCCGCCGCGGCCAGCACTGGGATGACCTTCCGGTACAGGAATGACCAGCTCGGCTCTCCGTGCAGCAGCAGCACGGGCTGCCCGTCCGGCGGGCCAGCCTCGACGTAGGCCAGGCGCAGCCCGCCGACGTCCGCGTACCCCGGCTCGTAGCCGAAGTCCGGCAGGCTGGCGAAGCGCTCCTGTGGCGTGCGCAGTGCTCTCATCCGGCTCCTTCGTCGGGCGCTAGTCGGGCGCGGCTGGCTTGTCGGACGGTTCCGTGCTTTCCGCCGGGCTGTCGGGGACGACGAGTTCGCTCGGCTCGAAGCTGCCCTCGGCGGCCACGGCGGCCAGTTCGTAGCCCACCGACTCGGTCGTCGCGGGCGCCGCGGGCTTGCGCTTGCCGGTCAGCGCCGAGGCGATGGCCGCGATGACGTTCGCCGCGATGGCGAAACCGAAGGCCACGCCGAGCCCGGCGTGGAACGGCGCGGTGATCAGGTGGGGGAAGAACTCCCGCCCGGCCAGGTACGTGGCGTTCGCGGCCGGCAGGTGCGACAGCAGCGGGCCGAGCAGTTGCTGCATCGGGTTGTAGCCGAGGAAGGAGGCGAACAGCACGCCGATCGGGGGCAGGTGCGAGATCGGCGCTGCCGTGTGAGCCGGGACGCCCTGCGCGGTCAGCCCGCTGAACAGGGCCGTCGGCAGCTTGCTTGACAGTCCGGCGACCATCAGCGTGAAGAAGATGCCGATCGACAGGACGAACGCGGAGTTCTGGAAGGTGGCGATCATGCCGCCGGCCGCACCGCGCTGGCTGGGCGGGGCCGAGTTCATCATCTCCGCCCAGTTCGGCGAGAAGAACAGGCCGGAGCCGAAGCCGTTGAGCGCGATGACGACCGCGAACTCCCAGTAGGGGAAGTTGACCGGGACGAATATCAGCATCAGGAAGGTCGCCCCGGTCAGCAGCGCGCCGCCAATCGTGAACGGCTTGGCGCCGAACTTGTCCGACAGGATGCCGGAGGTCGGCGCCGCGAGCAGGAAGCCCACCGTGAGCGGCACCAGGTAAATGCCCGCCCACAGCGGGGTCTGGCTGAAGCTGTAGCCGTGCAGCGGCAGCCAGATGCCCTGCAGCCAGATGATCAGCATGAACTGCATACCGCCGCGGCCCATGGCCAGCATCAGGCTCGCGATGTTCCCGGCGGCGAACGCCCGGATCTTGAACAGCGAGATCCGGAACAAGGGCTCCGCGACCTTGGTCTCGACGTAGACGAAGAGCACCAGCAGCGCGAGGCCGCCGAAGAGCGCGGTGAGCACCCAGGGGTTGGTCCAGCCCATCGGGTGGCCGCCGTACGGCAGCAGGCCGTAGGTGATGCCGACCAGGATGGCGACCAGGCCGCCGCCGAACAGCAGGTTGCCCCACCAGTCCATCCGCGCCTGCTTGCGGATGCCGATGTCATGCAGCATGAAGTAGGCCCACACGGTGCCGAACACGCCGATCGGGGCGGAGACCAGGAAGATCAGGTGCCAGTTCACCGGGGCGAGGACACCGCCGAGGATCAGCCCCATGAAGGACCCGGCGATGGCCGCGATCGAGTTCACCGACAGGGCGGTGCCGCGCTGGTTGGCCGGGAACGCGTCGGTGACGATGGCGGCGGAGTTGGCGAACAGGAACGCGCCGCCGACGCCCTGCACCACCCGCCAGACGATCAGCCACAGCGCCCCGTCCGCGCCGTGCATCCAGGTCACGGTCAAGAAGATGGAGGCCACGCTGAAGATCGCGAAGCCCAGGGTGTACATCCGGACCCGCCCGAACATGTCGCCAAGACGGCCGAACGACACCACAAGGACCGCGGACACGACCAGGAATCCCATGAACATCCACAGCAGGTAGCTGGTGTTGCCGGGGCTCAGCGGGTCAAGCCCGATGCCGCGGAAGACGTCGGGCAGCGCGATCAGCACGATCGACTGGTTGATCGTCGCCATCAGCATGCCCAGCGTCGTGTTGGACAGCGCGATCCACTTGTAGTGCGGCCCGAGCGGACGCCCGGCCCGCACGGGTGCGCCTGCCACCTCGGAATTGACCGTCATTAGCGAAAATGCTCCCCACCAGACAGACCCAACGGGTACTTGCTTGCTCTCAACTAACAATGACTTATCAGACACCGATGCGCATCCGCGAGAGGGGAGTCAGATCCGGCCGGGTCAGGCCACCGGAGCGGCGGGACCGGTATGCTCCGGTGGTCGGTCCTGGCGAGCGCGGAGGCGGGCTGCGTCGTGAAGGTCCTGATCGCTGGCGGGGCCGGCTATATCGGCGCCACGATCGCGTCGGCCTGCTCCGACGCTGGGATCTCCCCTGTCGTCTTGGACAGCCTAATCACAGGCAGGCCCGAGTTCACGGCGGGGCGGGCGTTCTACCGGGGTGACATCGCCGACGGGGCGCTCGTCGACCGGCTGTTCGCCGAGCACCCGGACATCGACGCCGTCGTGCACTGCGCGGGGCTGATCGTGGTCCCTGACTCGGTCGCCGCGCCAGTGCGGTATTACCGGGAGAACGTCGCCAAGAGCCTGGAATTCGCCGCGCATCTGCTGCGCAACGGCTGCCAGCGGCTGGTCTTCAGCTCCTCGGCCGCCATCTACAGGGCCAGCGAGGACCTGACGGTCGACGAGGAGTCGGCGATCGCTCCGCAGAGCCCGTACGCGCAGACCAAGGCGATGTGCGAGGCGATGTTCGCCGACATCGCCGCCGCCGAACCGCTGCGCGTGCTGTCGCTGCGGTACTTCAACCCGATCGGCGCGGACCCGGCGATGCGGACAGGACTGCAGACGCGGCGGCCGACGCACGCGCTCGGCACGATGATCGCGGCGCGGCGGGCGGGCAAGCCGTTCGTGATCACCGGAACCGACTGGCCGACCAGGGACGGCACGGGCATCAGGGACTACGTCCATGTCTGGGATCTGGCCGCGGCGCACGTCGCCGCGCTGACCCGGTTCGATTCCCTGCCCGGGCCGGTGAGCGTCATCAACCTCGGCACCGGGACGGGCACGACGGTTCGCGAGCTGATCGGGATGTTCAACGGGATTTCTGACCGCCCGGTCCAGGTGCGCGAGGGCGGGCGCCGGCCCGGTGACCTGGCCGGCGCCTACACCCGCATCGACCGCGCGGAGCGCCTGCTCGGCTGGCGCCCGCGGTACGACGTCACCGACGGCATCCGGCACTCCCTGCAGTGGGCGGCGATCCGCGACGAGAGGCTGCCGTAGCCCGGCGTCAGGGAGCCGGCGTCGTCGTCGTCGTGGTCGTGGTCGTGCTCATCGGGGGATGCGTCGTGAGCGGGCCATTGGTCGTCGTCGGGGCGGCGGTCGTCGGGGCTGCCGTAGTAGGCGCGGCGGTGGTCGGGGCTGCGGTCGTCGGGGCTGCGGTGGTCGGAGCTGCGGTGGTCGGAGCTGCGGTGGTCGGCGCGGCGGTCGTCGGCGCCATCGTGGTCGTCACAGGCGCCGTCGTTTTCGGGCCGGTCGTGGTCGTCGTGGTCGTCGTGGTCGTCGTGGTGCTGGAGGTCGTGGTCGGCTTGGGCGTGGTGGTCGGCTTAGGCGTGGTGGTCGTCGTCGTGGCGTGCCTGTGGTGGTGGTGCCGGTGGTGGTGGTGCCGGTGGTCCCAGTCGCCGTCCTCGGGCTTCTGCGACGCCGCGGCGGAAACGGCGGGCTCGAAGGTCGTGATCAGCGGCACGGCGAAGCCCAGGGCGGCCATGCGCTTGAGGAAGGCGCGGCGCGCGTCGCCCGGGGGTTCGCTGATGGGGTCGTCACTCATCGGTCCCTGCCTTCAGGTATCGGGTCGGCGGACCCGGCGGATACGACACGGAACTTCATCTGGTGGTCCTGATGGCCGGCCAGGACCGCGGAATCCCGCAGGTCCGCGACACAGTCGGCCACCTCGTCGAGCGGAGGCGCCCGCAGCCCGAACGCCTCGGCGAGCACCGCGGCGATCTCGGCGATCGTGCGGCGCCCGTCGCACAGCGAGAAGATGACGGACGCGGTGTTGTTGAGCTGGTGGACGCGCAGCGGCTGCGCCTGCCGGACGATGAGGCCTTCGGGCAGCTCGGCCACTTCGATGCCCGCGGCCTGCCGCGGCTGGTCTTCGCTAGGCGCGGCGGGGACGGGCCGGATCGCCGTGCAGGTGCCGTCGGCGATGCTCGCGGCGAGGTAGCGGTCCACGCTCCCCCAGGCGGCCAGGAATTCCGCCTGGCCGGCCTCGTCGTCAGGCGCGGGCAGGTCCGCGAGCAGTCGCTTGTACGCGCGCTCGTGCACGGCCACGGCGAGGCCCGCCAGCGTCCCGGTCGCCGCGGGATCGGGCACCGGGATCGCCGCGCCGTCGTCGGCGTCACGGCCGGGCAGCAGGCACAGGTCCCAGTCGTCTTCTGGCAGTGCGGGCACGTGCATGGTGCCGGGCGCGTCGCTCGCGTCGAGGAGGAGCATGTGCCGGTAGGAGCGCAGCGCCGACCTGCTGACCGCCTCGTGCCAGCCGGCCAGTCGCTGGTGCTCGCGCCCGGGCGCCTCGCCGGGAGCCAGGCGCTCGAGCCGCCACGCGATGCCGGGCGGATGCGGATGCGCGTCGCAGGGCGCGTCGCCGTCGGCCAGGCAGAACAGGCCGTCGAACGCGTTAAGAGGGTGCCCCGCCTCGGCGCGCGCGCGCTCGAACACCGAATCCGTGTCGGTGTCCGGCCCGAGCAGTTCGCGGAAGTGCGACCGGACGGGGGCTAGGTCCCAGCCGATTTCGGACCAGGCGATGAAGTAGTTGCGGACGCGGTCCTCCCAGTTGTTCGGGTACGCCACGCCCGCCGGCCGCGAGAAGCGGTGCAGCCACGCCAACTGGGGGTGGCAGAGGACCCGGCCGCCGCGCTGCCGGATTTTCTCCTGCAGGTACCCTTCCTCGCCGCCGAAGCCGCGCATCCGCGGGTTCAGTCCCGGCCACGCGTCCTTGCGGCACGCGAACAGGCCAAGGCCCTGCATCGGGATCTCGAATGGCGCGCAGTCCGGCTCACTGATACGGGGATCGGTGTCCCATTGCCCGTACATTCCGGCGCCCCACGTCGGCTTCAGGTGGGTCGCGCCCACCTCGAGGCTGTCGTAGAGCAGCGGTCCTTGCAGCAGGTCCCTGCTGTCCGGGTGCGCGCCGAACCAGTCCAGCACATGGGCGAGCGCACCGGGCCGCAACAGGACATGCGAATCGAGGCAGCAGACAATGTCGGCATTGGCCTCACGGAACACCAGGTCTCTTACCGCCGTGCCGCGATAACCGTCGAAGGGCACGTAGCGATAATGCGGCAGCCACGCCGACAGGTCCCGCAAGGCAGCGCCCGCCGCACCCTGCGGGTGATTGTCGATCACCAGGAAGGAAACGTCCGCGAGCACTTCCGGCTGGTACATTCCGATTGACTGGATGGTAAACCAGACGCCATCGAAGTCATCGTACGTCGCCATTCCGACGCACAAGCGCCGGTGGCCTGGCGGGAATCGCTCCTCCCCCACGGCGGCAGCCTACTTGGCGCGAGACTGACGCGTCCAGAGTCCGGCACCTCGAACCTCAATTCGCGCCGCGACGCGGCCTCAGCGGATCGTGTAGCGATCCCCCAATGGCCCGTCAAGCTTGTCGCCGAAGATCAGTTCCGGTTGCGTCGCCACCCGGGGATTCAGCACGTAAGCGCGATAATATCCGGCATTCACGTGCTGATATAGAAATTGATCAATCGCCACGTGCGTGGATAGCCACGCGTCGATGCCGTCCGCTTCCGGGATATCGGCGAGGAGCCGGTCGTACGCGCACTGGTTCACAGCGAGCGCGTGGGTGCATGTCAGCGACCGCGGTGACTGCAGCGCCGCGTGGCCCGGGATCGGCACCGGCTCCTCCCAGGCGGCGCCGCCCAGGTAGAGCAGATCCCAGTCCATTCCCGCGAGTTCGGATGTCGCGGCCGAAACCACATCCAGCGTGTCGTCGAGGAAAATCGCGTCATCCTCGATGCCGAGGAAATTGGCGAGTCCGCGGTCGCGCGCTCGCGCGATCATGAGCCGCCAGGATCGGGCGCAGCCTTCATGATGGTTGCCGGGGGTGGGAATCGCCGGGAAACGTTCCACCCGGCTGTCGATATCGAGAATCGCGAAGCGGCGAAGAGCATTTTCCCAGCGATCCTGGCGCTCATCCAGGTTGAGGCAGTAAATGGCCGCGAAGAAGTCGAAAGGGGCGGCTGAGGCTGGGGCATTTTCGGATGATGCTGGGGCTGTTGTGGCCGGGGCTGTTGTGGCAGGGGCTGTTGTGGCTGGCGGTGTCGTGACAGGGGCTGGGTCCCTGGCGGCAGCGGAGACCAGGATTCCAGCGCGGCGCAATTCCGCCACGCAAGCGGCGGTCTCGTCCAGCGGCAGATCGCTCAAGGTGAATGCCGCGGCGAGCGCTCCGGCGATATCGGCGACCGTGTGCTGCCCGTCGCACAATTCGAGGATGGCCGCGGCGGTGTTGTTGAGCTGGTGATGACGCCCTGGCTCCGATTGACGGACCACGAGGCCCTGGGGGTGTTCGGCTATTTCGATTCCCGCTGCCCGGCGCGGCCGGTCGGCGCCCCGCGCGACGTTCGCCTCCCGCATGAACAGGCAGCGTATCTGGCCGCGGGAAAGGCCGTCCAGGTTCGCCGTTCACCGCGCGGCGAGTGGGTGCTGAAGAGCCGCCACGACCCGTTCGGGATAAGGATCTCGGGTCGCTCACTCCTCGATCCGCGCCACTGCGGTCTTCAGATCAAAGGTGAGCCTGGCTATCCGGTTCCGCAGGTAGTCGCCATCGGGCTGTCCGTGGCGGTCGACATGACCCATCCAGTCGTAGTCAGGCCGGAAGAAGTCGAGCCATGCGTACCGGGCCTCCGGCACGGGCCGTTCAAACCCGCCAAAATCCGATACCCCCTGATTCCAGCCGCGAGGCGCGACGTCGGCGTGGTAGCTCATGTTCGGCCACAGTTCTCCGAGCCTTTCCTCGGGAACGTCGGGGACGAACGCCCAGTCGACGATCAGGTTCGCGCCTGTCAGGGAGATGCTCCGGACGATCAGGTGATGCCCGTCAGCAACATCGCCGATGTCGAGATCGAGTAGGTACGTGCGCGGGCCGGATCGCATGCGGTCAGCGTATTAGCAGCCGCGTCGTCGGTATCGTGGCGGCCGTGCACGTGACCCGGACCTCGCCTACTGAGCTGCGCAATGAGAGGACGCTCGACATCGACGTCCTGCCCACGGCGGCGCTGCTCGAGCGGCTCAACGAGGAGGACGCGACCGTCGCCGACGCGGTCCGCCGTGCGCTGCCGGACCTGGCCGTGGTGGTCGACGCGGCGGCGCGCGCGCTGACGGGTGGCGGGCGGGTGCACTACTTCGGGGCCGGCACGTCGGGACGGCTGGCTTTCCTGGACGCGGCGGAGTTGGGGCCGACGTTCGGCCTGGGGGCGGGCGTGGTGGTCGCCCACATCGCCGGCGGCCTGCCCGCCTTGACACAGGCCGCGGAGAACGCCGAGGACGACGCGGAAAGCGGTGCGGCCGACGCTTGCGATGTCAGCGCCCTCGATGTGGTCATCGGCGTCACCGCGTCCGGCTCAGCTAACTATGTCGCCGGAGCGCTGCGGCGCGCGCGAGAGGCGGGCGCGTTCACCGCGCTGTTCACGGCGAACCCGCTCGCGCCGCTTAGCACGCTCGCCGATGCTGTCGTCTGCGCGCAGACCGGCCCTGAAGCCATCACAGGATCCACGCGGCTGAAGGCCGGGACCGCGCAGAAGATGCTGCTCAACTCTTTCTCGACGGCGCTCATGGTGCGGGATGGCAGGACCTTCTCCAACCTCATGGTGCGACTCGCCCCGGTGAACGCCAAGCTCCGCGATCGGCAGGTCCGGCTGCTGGCCGAGGCGTCCGGTGCGACGGAAGCCGAATGCGTCGCGGCGCTGACCGCTGCCGGGCATGACGTCCCGGCAGCGCTCGTCGCGCTGCTGTCCGGCGCTGACACGGCGGCCGCGCGGGACGCGCTCGCCCGCAGCGGCGGGGTGATCCGGTCGGCCATCGAACTGGCTCGGGAAGGGACCGGGCGCACTTCAGAGGTTGATTTACAGCGATTGATATATCCTGATTTATCCGCATATTCGGGGCCCGGACGGCCGTGAGCGCGGAGGGTGCCTTTCATGATCATGGGTCAAAGATGGTCGTATTCGTACACCAACGACCCATGATCATGGTCGCTGGTGGTCGCTGCCCGTTCCATATACCCAGATGGGGTATCCGAAGGGAGCTTGGAGGCCAATCACCTCAGGCTTTCAACCTCTGTAAGCGCGGGCTTGTGCCGCCGCGTGGGCGGCGAGCCTGACCGCTCCGGCCACGGGGTGGTCGTGGAGGACGTGCACTCCCGCCCCCGGCAATGCCGTCTCGACGGCGCGCGTCACCTCGTGCCGGTACCGGGCGTTGCCTATGAGGCCGCCGGCGAGCGCGACGGGGAGTGGCTCGGTCGCCAGCTCCGGCTCGGCTAGTTCGGCGGCCACGGCGGCGGCGGAGGCCAGGGCCGCGACGGCGGCAGCGCCGCGTGCGGCGATGTCTGCGGCCCCTGGATCCGCGCACTCCAGCACGGTCCGCGCGTACCCGGCCCAGTCGCGCTGGAGGTGGGGCTGCTCGTAGTACCGCCGCCGCAGCGCGGCGAGGTCGGCCGAGCCTGTCGCCGCCAGCAACTGGTCGCCGAGTTCGCCCAGCGGGCACTCCTGGTCATGGCGCTGCAGGAGCAGCCGCACCGACTCACGGACGATCCAGTAACCGCTGCCCTCGTCGCCGAGCAGATAACCCCACCCGCCGATGTGGGAGGTCCGCTCGGGGCCGACGCCGACGGCCACGCTGCCCGTGCCGCAGATCAGCGCCACGCCGGTGTCGAACCCGGCGGCCGGGAGGACGAGCATCGGGTCGCTGACGACGACGACCCGGCCGGCTGTGGCGAAATGCGTGAGTTCCGCACGCAGGAATTCCTCCGTGCCAGGGACGCTCAGGCCCGCCGACCCGACGCAGATCGCGTCGGCAGGTTCGGCCGGGTCAAGGCCAAGCCCGGCGAGTACCGCTGACAGCGCGGCCCGCGCCCCCTCGATGCCTGTGGCGAACAGGCTCGCGCTCGGCGCCTCGGTCTCGGCGACTGTCTCTCCGTCCGCCCACAGCCGCGCCTTGCTCTTCGTCCCGCCGATATCGATCCCGACGAGCCTGAGCCCGGCCTGGAAAGCGAACCCGGATTCGGATGATACAGACGAAAGAGTCTCTCTAACCTCATCGGTCACAGCTGTAGCCTATGACCAGCCTTCGCGCGGCCGCTCGCGGCATGCCAGGACCGGGGCGGCCCGAAGAACGCGCCCGAGGCCTGTACTCTCGCTCTTCGATCCGCCACTGGTGCAGCGCGGGAAAAGATGCTCGCGGTTTCCCTGCTGGGTCAGGTGTCTAGGCGCACATGTTGGCCGCCGATACCCCAGGCCTCGGCGAGTTGGTCACGCGTGAACGTGGACCCATCATCGCCGCGGCCTGGGTCGGCTTCAATGCGCGCTTTAGCCACGCCCCGCCCGACCTCGCGCCTCAGTCGCTTCACCTCGGCCTTGAGCGAATCCCATTCAGCACGAGGAATGCTGACCATCTCGGACGCTTCAAGGCTCACGCGTTACTCCCGTAGCTGGGCGCTCTCATAGTTGAGTTTAGACGGACGTTCACCGAGGATGTGGGATGTGCTCCCGACCGACGATGCACGCCCGAGGCTAGGCGTCAGACGACGGTGCGGTCAGATGGCGGTGAGCAGGGCGGTGAGTGGCCGCGGCATCCGGTCGAGGCTGATCGCCTCGGTCAGCAGGCGGGCGTAGCGGAGCTTGCGCTGTCCGCCCGCGCCGAGGAAGCGCCGCAGTTGCGCCGAGTCGTCCTTTCCGCGCCATGCCGGCTGCCGCTGGATGGTGCGGAAGGCCCGGAGGTCCCCGTGCGCGGCGAAGACGTCCGTCACCAGGGCGGGTCCCGCGGCGCGGATGAGTTCGTCTTCCAGGTCCTCGACACAGACGAAGAAGCCCAGTCGCTCCAGGTCTTCGCGCGAGCGGGGCATCCCCAGGCCAGCCGCGGCCAGGCCCCGCTGGATGATGTGCTCCTCGCCCGCGTCGCAGAGCCCGGCCAGGCGTGCGCCGGCCCTGTCGTAGCCGAACCGCCTGAGGTAGCGGGCGACGCCGTGGGCGCCGCCTACTGGCAGGACGACGATGCCCTCGGCAGCCAGGTCCCGGTCGCGCCGTCTGGCGAGCGTCTCGACGGCGATCTGGTCGCTGATCCCCTCGACGAGCATGATGGCGCGGGCCGCCTCGGCGCGCGCGAGCGCCACGGCGGTCGCCTCGGTCGCGGCCGCTGGCCCGCGCACGTAACCGGCGAGGAGATCCTCACCGTCGTCCGCCCGCATAGCTCCCACTGTCGTTGACGGCCCTCGGCCAGCGCTACCTGGTTTCGCCCTCAATCCACGCTGGGGATGGCCGCCGGATAGCCGGCTTCGGCGGCTTGAGGCGTACTTCCGCCGTTACGCCGACATCGCGGCGCGGCGCGGCTGCGGTGTGATCCTCGAGGCACCGACGTGGCGCGCGAGCCGCCATTGGCCTCGTGTCCCGCGTGCGCGACGCGCCGGTCTACTACGGCGTCAACTGCGCGCACCCGTCGTACTTCGCGTCAGCCCTGCCCGATATGCGCGCGCAGCACCCGTCGATCTCCATCGTCGGCGGCTGCTGCGGCACGACGCCCGGCACGTGCGGGCCATCGCGGAGGCGCTCATGCCACCCAGTCAGGCGGCGAAGAGTCCAGCGACGCTCTAGCGTGGCGGGCCCGCATCAGTCAGACGGCGGGTCGGGCAGGAGCTCCCGCACCTCTTGCGCGCAGCGGCACGCGACGGCGATCTTGGCGGCCCACTTCAGCGCCTCCTCGCGAGAGGGCACGTCGACGACCGCGAACCCGCCGATGACCTCCTTGGTCTCCGGGTACGGGCCGTCGGTGACCGTTCCGTCGGTGGCCACGATGCTCGCCCGCTGGCTGTCCAGTCCGGCGCTGAAGACCCATACGCCGGCGTCTTCGGCCTCCTGGACCACCGTGAGCGCCGCCTTGGCCACGTCGGGAAAATCCTCGTGGGGAATGTGGTTCATCGCGCCGTCATCGAACGAGATCAGGTACCGCGTCATCCCATCGCTCCTTGTCCCGGCGACCCCTCCGGCCGCCTTTCACCTCAGCTACGAACGACTCGCTCCGGATCCGACATTCTGCTAGAAGAAACTTCTCACAGGACTACCCCAGCTGGTCGCGGCGGCGTGTCAGGTACGCGGTCTCGGCGGTGTTGCCGGCCAGCTCGATCGCCTTGTCGTAAGCCGCGCGCGACAGCTGGCTGCGGCCCAGCCGGCGCAGCAGGTCGGCGCGGGCCGCGTGGTAGGCGTGATAGCCGGCCAGCTTGTCCTCAAGACGGTCGATGACCGCCAGTGCCGCTTCCGGGCCGTCGAGCTCGGCGACCGCGATGGCCCGGTTGAGGGCGACGATCGGGGAGGGGTCGAGGCGGACGAGCTGGTCGTACAGGGCGACGACCTGCGACCAGTCGGTGTCGCGCACGTCGCGGGCGTAGGTGTGCACGGCGTTGATGGCCGCGAGGATCTGGTAGCGACCCGGGGCCACCCCGGCGGCCAGGCGCTCGCGCACCAGCCGGTGGCCCTCGGCGACCAGTGCCGCGTCCCAGGCCCCGCGGTCCTGCTCGGCGAGGGTGACCAGTTCGCCGGTTGCCGAGACCCGGCTGGTGCGGCGGGCCTCGGTGAGGAGCATCAGCGCTAGGAGCCCGGCCACCTCACCGTCCGCTGGCATGAGGGCGCGGATCAGGCGGGCGAGCCGGATCGCTTCGGCGGTCAGTTCGTGACGTACCGGATCGGTGTCGGGGCCCGTCGCCAGGTAGCCCTCGTTGAAGACGAGGAACAAGACGGCGAGCACGCCGGAGACGCGTGCCGGGAGATCCTCGGCGGACGGCATCCGGTAAGGGATGCGGGCCGCCTTGATCTTGGCCTTCGCGCGGGTGATCCGCTGCCCCACGGCGGCTTCCTGCACGAGGAAGGCGCGGGCAATCTCGGGCACGGTCAGGCCCGCGACGATGCGCAGCGTCAGCGCCACGCGGCTCTCCATCGCCAGCGCCGGGTGACAGCAGGTAAAGATCAGCCGGAGCCGCTCGTCCTCGATCGCGCCAGGAGGCGGGGGCGGGTCGTCGTCATACAACAGCTGAGCCTCCTGCTGCTTGCCATCGCGGTGGTTCTCGCGCCGGATCCGGTCGATGGCCTTGCGGTTGGCGGTGGTGGTCAGCCAGGCGCCGGGGTTCGGGGGCACGCCGTCGGCCGGCCACCGCTCGACGGCGACCGCGAACGCCTCGGCCGCCGCCTCCTCCGCGATGTCCAGGTCCCCGAAACGCCTGGTCAGGGAGGCGACCACCCGGGCCCACTCCTCGTGGTGCGCCTGGGTGATCACCTCCCGGACGTCGATCACGCTCACAGGAACGGACGCACCTCGACCTTGCGGTTGCAGGCCTTCGAGCCGTCCGCGGCGAGCTTGAGCGCCACGTCGAGGTCCGCAGCCTCCATGACCCAGAAGCCGGCCAGATACTCCTTCGACTCCACGAAGGGCCCGTCGGTGAACATCGGCTCCCCGCCCCGGTTGTCGACGACGGTGGCCGAACTGGGCGCGGCGAGGCCGCCGGCGAAGACCCAGTGACCGTCCGCTATGAGCCGGTCGTTGAACACGTCGATCGCCGCCATCTCCTCAGGGGTGGCCAAATCCGCCGAGCTGGCGATCACGGAAACCAGGTACTGCATCTGCGATCATCTCCCGTGGTTTACTGGCGCCACCTCGCGGGCGCCCGCTCACCCCTGCTACGAACACCTCTGCCCCGATCCGACACCGCCTCCCGGGCTTCTTTCAAGGACTTCCGAGGACTGCCCGCCGAGGTCAGGGGGTCCAGACGCAACGATCGTGGGCGAAGTAGACGACCCGGGGATCGAGGTGCTGGAGGGCATCGATCCAGTCAGGGATGGCGGGCAGAGGCTGGCCGTGGCTGTCGCGGTGGGCTCGCCAGGCGAGCTGGTCGGCGGCGTATTGCGTCGCCGTGTCGTGGCTTTGGCCCGCCAGGATCACCGCGCCGTCGGGGCGGCGCACGACCAGGGACTGATGACCGTCGGTGTGACCCGGCGTGGGCATGAGGAACACTCCCGGCAGTACCTGCGCCTCGCCGGTCACTGGTTCGAAGCGGGTGGCCTCGATGAGTTCGGGAAGGGTGTAATCCGTCGTCGTGCGGGCGGCGTCGAGCTCGGCGCCTTGCACGTAGACCGGGATCGTGCCCAGCAGCGGATTGCCCCCGCAATGATCGAAATGCAGGTGACAGTTCGCCGCGGCGCTGAGATCGCCGGTCCGCATCCCGACAGCCGCCAGCGCTTCTGGCAGTCCGACCCGACGGGGCCGGTAGTGGGCGTCGACCTCCGGGTGCGAGCCCATGCCGGTGTCGAACAGCAGCATCCCCTGGGGGTGGTCGACCACGTAACCGAGACACGGCTCCACCCTGGGCTTGCCCGTCCCCGTCTCGGCCGCTGGCCGCACGAAATAGCCGAAATCAACCCGCCGCACCGTGACACCAGCCATCTTGCGATACTCGCAGCTCACCCGCGAAACGCGCAGCAGCTTTCACGCGTCGGCATCAGTCGCGATGAGCCGGTCGCTGGTCGCGGCGCAGCGGGTGGATGTCAAGTCGCCGCAGGACCGCGGCCCCGCCGTCGACCACCGTCCAGAACATGATCGCCTGGTCACCTTCGGCCCAGGTCCCCGGCACGTCCCGGCCGGAAGGCGACGCCGCGCCCGCGGGGGTCGCCCCGCTGGCATGCGGAAGCGTGCAGTTGGCCGGCGTGACCGGAGGCACTGAGCCCCCGTTCGGAATATTCCGGACAATGACCAGGGCGGCGGCGAGCGCGATGATGACCGCGGCGGCCGCGACCGGCGCTCGCCATGTCCGCAAGCGCCGCGCCGCCCGCGGTCGTGAGCGGCCGTCGAGCCGCTCCCCCGGGGGCTTGCGTGAGCCGCAGCGGCCGGACCTGCGTGACGGTGCTCGCGAGGGCCGCGACAGTCGAGCGGACGATCTCCTCTTCACCCGCGCGTGGCGGCGACAGCGCGTCAGGGATGTCCACATCAAGAACTCCGTTCCCGTCCCGAGGTTGCCTCGCGTCGTTCGAGACTCGACCTCACCGGGGACAGGGCCTACCGGATGCGGCCTGAGAAGCTAGGCCGCCGGCGTCCGTGAAGGCGGACCGCAGCGCGGGCCAGGCGTCCGCGGCGCACCAGACGGGGATCTGGTCGATGGGCGCGGCCGCCGCGAGCCGCGCGGGGCCCGCGACGGTCTCGCCCGTCCAGACGTCCACCCAGTCGCCTTGTGGCAGGTAGACCGGGCACGCCGTCGCGCCGGGAGTTGTCACGGGCGCCACGAGCAGGTGGTCGCCCAGCATGTACTGGTAGGGGTACGCCCAGGCCCCCTCGTCGCCTGGGTAGGAGAGGCACAGCGGGCGCATGAGCGGAAGTCCGCGGGCGATTCCGGCGTGGGCCTGCTGCGTCAGGTAGGGCACGAGGGCCTCGCGCAGCCGCGCGAAGCAGCGGAACACGGTGAGCACCCGCGGGTCCTGGCGCCTGTCGGCGATGTTCCACGGCGTCCGGTCGCGCGAGGGCAGCCGGTGGTGGTTGTACTCGGAGTGGTACTGCATGACCGGGGTGAAGCAGGACATGGCCGCGGCGCGCAGGTAGAGCTCCGCGCTCGGGATCTCGCCGGAAAACCCTGCCAGGTCCCAGCCCCAGTACGTCACGCCGCACGCCGCCGCGCTGAGCCCCGCGGTGATCGCCGCGCGGAACGCCTCCCAGGTGGAGTCCTGATCTCCGGCCCAGTGGCAGCCGGTCGCCGCGGCGCCGGTGAAGCCGGCCCGGCTGAAGGTCACAGGCGGCTTGCCGCAGTCCTCGAGCAGGCGGGCGTAGGCGGCCGCGTACCGCACGGGGTACAGGTTGTTGCCTTCGTCGCCGTGCGTGCCGTCGGCGTACCGCAGGTCGGCGCCCCAGGCGTGCTCGCCGCCGTCGGTCTTGAACCCGTCGATGCCGATCTCGTCGACCAGGTAACGGCGCTTGGCCAGCCACCAGCCGGCGGCCGCGGGGCTGGTCAGGTCCGGCAGGAGCGCCCGCGGGAACCACCAGCCCCGGTTGCGGTACGGCCGCCCGTCGTCCAGCGTGACGCCGTAGCGGCGGGCGATCATCGTGTCCGCGTCGGCGCGTGCCTGGCCGGACGGCGCGGGGAGCATCTTCTGCAGCGGTATCTGCCACAGCAGCACCTTGACGCCGCGCCGGTGCAGGTCATCGACCATGCCCTTCGGGTCCGGCCAGGCGCCGTCGGCCGGGAACGTGAAGTCCGCAAGCCGGTGCGGCGAGCCGTCGGGGTTTACCTCGTACCGGGCATCACGGAAGGCGGTAAAGGTGGACTCGTCGCTCCAGGCTTCTATCACGAGTACTCCGAACGGCATTCGCTCCTGCTCGTGCCGGTCCGCGATCGCTGTGACGAGGGCCTGCGTGTTCCACTCGTTGCCGCTGATCCACAGCCGGTGCACCCACTCCGGGAGCGGCGTGGGCCGGCCGGTTTGCGCTGTGTAGGCGGCGAGCACCTCGGCGGGCGTGCCGTCGAGCGTCACGATCTCGAGCGCTTCGTCCTTACCGCCGCCAAGCTCCGCCTCCACCCAGATCCTGTCTGGGCTGGCGGCCCCGACGTCGAACCATGTGCGGCGGCTGGTCCGCAGGTGGAAGCCCCAGCCGTCGCCGCCCATGACGTGGGCGAAGGGGACGGGGAAGTAGGTGCGGCTGGTGTGTTCCTGGTTCTTGTACTGCTCGAAGACCACCGCGTCGAGGCTCTCGCCGCGCTGGTCCAGGCGGTTGTACCGCTCGCCGAAGCCGACCACGTGCTCGCCGGGCGACAGCGGCAAGGCGAACCGGACGCGCCACAGGCCGCTAGCGTCGCCGAGCCAGGACACCGACCCGGGGACCACTCGGTCGGTACCTGTCACGCGAAGGCGGCCGCCGTCGCGCCGCCAGTCTCCCGCGGCCACGGGGTACCAGCGCGAGGTTCGGCGTGTCCCGCCGGCCCCGGTCGCGCGGAACCGGTAGCGGGCGGTGCCGCCGGCGGGCAGCGCGGGGGCACGGACCGACCAGCTGGCGCCTGCGCGGCCGCTCTCGGCCCTGGCCGCCGCGGACGCGAGGTGGGTGCCGCTCGCTGTGGGCGCCGCGGCGGAGGTGGCGTTGTGTGGAGGGTCAGCCGGTGCCGTGTTAGCCGACACGGGGGCGAGCGGCAAGACCGTCGTGGCGGCGCCGTCGTCCCACTCGCACACGATCTCCTTGACCTGGTGTGCCGCGCGAACCCGCAGCTCCGCGGGCTCCCCGGCCAGCGGGCGCGGCGGGACCCGCTGGTCGTCGGTGATCTGGTACGGGTGCCCGGAGCCGAACGGGCGGTGCCGGATCACGCGCGCACCCCGACCGCGTCGGCGAGCATCAGGTACATGCCGTGCGACCAGAGCAGCGGAGTCGCCACGGTCCCCCAGCGGTCGATCCACTCCGCCTCGCGGTCCGGGTGCAGCAGCGGGCCGACCTGCTCGGGCAGTTCGCCGTCGTCGTTGGCGGTGCTGGCGATCCAGGACAGCACCGCTGTGGCGTCAGGCATGCGCCCGGCGCGGGTGTAGGCCAGGCCGAGGAATCCCGACAGCACCGGCCAGCGGCCGCCGCCGTAGAAGGTGTCCTCCAGGTACCGGTAGACGCCGAAGCTGGCGACAAGATCGCGCTCGACCGCCGCCAGCGTCAGCTCCTGGACCGTGCCATTCGTGGTCGCGAACGGGGCGAGCGCGGCGAGCAGGCTGCCGTCCACCGCGCTGCCGTCCAGCCATTTCACCAGGTGGCCGTGGTTTTGCCCGCGTGCCAGCACCGTCGCGCGCAGCCTGGCGAGCGCGACGCTGGCGGTCGCGGCGAGCTCGTCGTCGAGCGTGCCCAGGCTCAGGGCGGCGCTCAGGCCCGCCTCAATGGAGGCGAGAGTCGACACATGACGGTGCTCGGTGTTCTCTTCCCACCAGTCGTAGCACGGCTGTTCCCATAGGCAGGTGAGATACCGGACCACGGTGGCGATGGCGTCGCGGTACGCCGCGGCGTCCTGGCTGTTGCGGTTCAGGTGCGCGCGTAGGGCCCAGATCCATGTTCCGTAGCCGTCGAGCTGGAATTCCCACCAGGGTTCGTGGCTCTCCTTGCCGTCGAGGGTGAAACGGGCGGGCAGGAGCAGCTCGCCGGGCACGGCCCGGCCGCTGGCGGTGTACGCGGCTATCTCCGTCACTTGGGCGGCGCGGTCGCGCAGCAGCCGCGCGCACCATCGGTGGAACGCCTCCGCGGCGTCGCGGTGACCGTGGCGGCTCAGTCCGTCGGCGGTGAAGGATCCGTCGCGGAGCCAGCAGAACTTGTACACGGCATAGTCCGGGCTGGCCGGGAAGGCTCCCGTGGCGGCCTGGTGCCGGAGAATTAGCTGCGAGCTGGTCTTGACCAGCTCGCGCAGGTCTGCCAGCGGGGTCGCGGGCGTTGTTAGGCTCATCGGGTCAGGTTCTCCTGGCGAATGGGAGCCTGGGCTCCCGGCGGTGCAGACGCCGGGAGCCCAGGCGTTAGGTTGGGCGCTTACGGCGCAAGCAGCGCGTCCACCTGGGTGGCTGCCTGGTTGAGCGCGGCCTGGACCGACATGCTGCCTTCGGCGGCGTCGGTGAGCGCGTTGTTGATGTCGTCGCTCATCTGGTTCTCCTGCTGGATGACCGGCGCGTACGAGGGCGCCGTCATCGCGCTGAACACCGCCTGCCGGTTGGCCGGCGGGGTCGCCTTCAGGTAGCTCGCCTCCAGCGACGTGTTCGAGACGGGCGGCAGTTCCCAGGCCGAGTTGACCCGGGTCTGCACGGACACTTCCGATGAGGACAGGAAGCTGATCCACTTTTCCGCGGCGGCGGCGTGCGGCGTCTGCGCGGACACCGCCACCCCGTTCAGGAAGACGGCGCTTGCCTTGGTGGTGTCGCCCGGCTCAACGATGACGTTCCACCCGAACGGCACGTGCTGCAGGCCGGTGAACTGCCAGTTGCCGTTGATCCACATCGCGAGCTTGCCCGAGGTGAACAGGTTGGTGTCGAAGTTGGGCGTGTTGCCGATCTGTGCCAGCGTCGGCATCGTCGTACCCGGCTTGGACAGCAGCCACTCAGCCGCGGCGACGCCCGCCGGGCTGTTGAACGTGGCCTTCGTCTTCGAGGCGTTGAAGAACTGGCCGCCTGCCTGCGCGAGTGCCTTGTAGAACTCGTTGAACGTGACAGGCTGGAACAGTCCCCAGACCCCTGCCGACTTGTCCGTCAGCTTCTTCGCGGCGGCCATCTCGTCGGCCCACGTCCAGGACGCGGTCGGGTACGGGATGTGGGCCTGGTTGAAGAGCTTCTCGTTGTAGAACAGCAGCACGTCGGAGAACGACTCGGGCAGCCCCATCTGCTTGCCGCCGTAGGCGAAGGCCGACACCGAGGTCGGCGTGTAGGCCGCGGCGTCGAAGCTCGCGCCCGAGCCGGATCCCGAGCCGAGGTCGAGCAGGGCACCGGACGCCGCGTAGTTGACGAAGTCCTGGTAGTCCAGCTCGAAGGTGTCCGGCGCGGTCCCGGCGGCTATCTCGGTGGACAGCTTGGTGAAGTAGTCGGCGTAGTCGGCTGATGACACGTCGACCTTGATGTCGGGGTTGGCCTTCTCGAATGCCGCGACGATCTTGTTCAGGTCGCCGAGATGCGAGGGCGCGGCGGAGAACGTGAAGTAGCTGATCGTCGTGACGCCAGACGACGGGCTACCGCCGCCACTGGAGCACGCGGTGGCGAGCAGCGCGACCGCGGCGGCCGCGACGGCCGCGGCGAAGAGCCGCGAGCGCCGGGGTCCTGATCGGGTGGACAAGGTTCCTCCTAGCGAAATGGGCGGATGGGTAGGCGAATGGGCGGACATGGCCTACTTGAGGCCGGTGGTGGCAATGCTTTGCACCACGTATTTCTGCAGCGAGGCGTAGATCAGCAGGATCGGCACGATGCTGAGCACCGACCCGGCCATCACCACGTTCCACTGGGTTGTGTACTGACCGTGCAGGGTCGCGAGGGCGAGCGGCAGCGTCGCGTGGTCGGGCGAGTCGATGATCACCAGCGGCCATAGGAAGCTGTTCCAGCTGGCCATGAACGCGAACACGGCGAAGGTCGCCAGGGCGGGCCGCACGTTCGGCACGATGACGCGGGCGAAGATCCTCAGGTGCCCGGCGCCGTCGACCAGCGCCGCCTCGTCGAGTTCCATCGGCACCGCCAGGATCGCCTGCCGGATCAGGAAGACGCCGAACGCCGAGGCGATGCTTGGCGCCAGGATCGCCTGGTAGGTGTTCACGAGGTGGAACGTGCGCATCTCCACGAACAGCGGCACGACCAGGACCTGGAGCGGGATCATCAACGTGGCCAGGTAGCAGACGAAGATGGCGCCTCTGCCCCTGAACTCCAGCCGGGCGAACGCGTAGGCGGCCATCGCTCCTGTCCCCACCTGCAGGACGGTCGAGACCACGGCGAGCCCGATGCTGTTGGCGATCGACCTGGCGAACGGGATGGCCTGGAACAGGGTCTGGTAGCCGATGTCGGTGATCTGGCGCGGGATGATCTGCGGAGTCGACAGCACCGCGCCGTTGGGCTGCAGCGACGTGATCAGGGTCCACAGGAACGGGAACATCATCAGCGCGGCCCCGAGCACCAGGGCGACGAGCAGCGCGCTCTGCGAGATCGCCGGCTTGCTACGCATAGAACACCCACCTGCGCTGGAGCCGCTGCTGGATGACGGTGACCGCGAGTACCAGGATGAACAGCAGCCACGACAGCGCGGAGGCACTGCCGACGCTGCCGTACCTGAACGTCAGGTTGTAGATCTCCTGCACCAGCGTCTGCGAGGCGTTGGCGGGACCGCCGCCGGTCATCACGTACACCTGGTCGAAGACCTGGAACCCGTTGATCAGCGAGATCACGACCACGAAGTAGGTGGCCGGCGACAGCAGCGGGAACGTGATGCTCCAGAACCGCCGCCAGGGGCTGGCCCCGTCGATCCTGGCCGCCTCCATGATGTCGGCCGGAATGGCCTGCAGGCCGGCGAGCAGGATGACCATGACGAAGCCGAGGTCCTTCCATGCCGAGGCCAGGATGACCGAGGGCATCGCCCAGGTCGGGGACGCCCACCAGCCAGGACCGGGGATGCCGACCAGCGACAGCAGGTGGTTGACCAGGCCGTTGGCGGGGTTCAGGAGCCATTGCCAGGTCAGCGCCACGACGACCCAGCTCGTGACGACGGGCAGGAAGTAGATCGAGCGCAGCAGGTTCTTGCCGCGGGTGACCTTGTTGAGCGCCAGGGCCAGCGCGAGCCCGCCGACGTAGACAAGCGGCAGGTATCCCGCGATATAGAACAGCGTGTGCCACAGCGCCGAGCGCGTCGTCGGGTCGGCGAGCAGGGTCCTGTAGTTGGCGAGGCCGACCCAGTGCATCGGCAGCAGCAGGTTCCACGAGTGCAGGCTGATCCACAGCGAGCTGATCATCGGGACGAACGTGAACAGCACCAGCGGCACGGCGCTCGGCGCCAGGAACAGGACCGCCATCCCCGCCTTCCGCCAGCCCTTGGAGCCGACCGGTGACCCGCTCATCTGCGTTCCTCGGTCAGCCGGGCGAGCACGAGCCCTGCCTGCTGGCCGGCGAGGCCGTCCAGGTCGAAGGGCGTCGCGAGGACGAGCGCCGCGGCGCCCTGCGCCCAGCTCGTGTCGTCCCAGGGCTCGACCTCGACCGGCACACTGTCGCGGCCGCCGGCCTGCCTGGCGCTCAGCGCCGCACGAAAGCCCGGCTCCCAGTGCGCCCACGCCGACGTCCCTTCGCCGGCGATGATCACCATCTCCGGGTCAAGCACCGTGATCAGCGCGCCGACAGCAGCCCCCAGCCTGCGGCCGGCGTCCGCGTAGATGCCGCGCGCGGCCGCGTCGCCAGCCGCGGCGCGCGCCGCGAGCTCGTCGTCCCCGTCAGCCGGGCCGAGCACGCCCGCTTCCCTGCCCTGGCCGGCCAGCGCGTCGCCGCCGATGAACGCCTCGAGGCAGCCGCGCTTGCCGCAGGCGCACCGCGGCCCGGCCGGGTCTTCGACGACGTGGCCGAGCTCGCCGGACCCGCCGCGGGCACCCCGGTAGACCGATCCGTTGGCGACCACGGCCAAACCGACGCCGCGGCCGATCGTCACCACGAGGAAGTTGTCCAGCGTCCGGCCGCGCCCGTAGAGGATCTCGGCGACGGCCAGCGCCTTGACGTCGTTCTCGACGAGGACGGGCAGGCCGAGCGCGCCGCGCAGGTGACGGCCGAGCGCCGAGCCGGACCAGCCGAGCACCGCGGCGTCGACATTGCCCTCGTCTGGCCGGTCCACCACGCCAGGGACGGCGATGCCGAGGCCGAGCAGCGGCGACGCGCCCTCCGACGACGCGACGGGCCGCAGGGCCGACGCCAGCGCGCCGATCGCGTCCGGCGCCAGCGCGTCGAACGGCATCGTCTGGGCGGCGAGCACGGTCCCGTCGAGCCGGACATCGACGACGACCAGATGGTCGGCCATGACCTTGACGCCGACAGCCCGGCCCGCGTCGCCGACCAGGCCGAGCAGCTGACCGGGCCGCCCGCCGTTGGACGCCGCGTACTCCAGCTGCTCCAGCATCCCCTGCTCGAGCAGGCGGCGGGTCACCTGCGTCACGGTGGCCGGGCTGAGCCCCAGCTCACGCGCGATCGTGGCGCGTGACGCCGGCCCGGTCCGGCCAAGCAGCGCGAGAACGGCAGTCCTGGTCAGGTCCCAGCCGCCGGTCCCCGGAGCCTCCATACCCACTTCCTTCGGTCACTTTATTTAGTAAGTAAATAAACTCATCTTTGGCGACCCTTGTCAAGGGGCATATGGGTAGACATGGTGCGACCCGGGTCAACAGGGCATGCGGGGACGGATGGGCCGGAGCCCGGCGCGCGTCACGGGGACGGATGGGCCGGAGCCCGGCGCGGGCCACGGGGCGGGTGCGGGGACGGATGCCCGATCCGGGTCAGTTGGAATGCGTGGGCCGAGCCGCGCGTGAGTGATGTTGCGGGAGGTGCGGCAACCTGGCGTGGCGGTCGCCGACTCAGCGCAGGTCATCTCACAATGCGAGACACTTCCCCCGACATGGGGCCCCAACCGGCACCACATATCGGCATAAAACGGACGCGATATCGACCGTTTGGGGCCCTATGTGTGAGATGAGCCCGTTGGCGGCCGCCGAATGAGGTCAGCGGATGTTCGGCCTGCTGATGGATGTCCGGGCTCGCGCTCCTTCTAATCCGGCGGGAGCGGCCCCGGTCTGGTCCAAGCCCCCATTGCTGAATCAACCCCCGCTGCCTAGCGTTAGACGCACCCAGCTCACCGGGACGTGCGAGGGGTGTCCGATGGACGACGGAGCCAGGCCGGATGTGCCCGTTCTGATCGTAGGCGGCAGCCTTGTGGGCCTTTCCGCCGCGCTGTTCCTGCGGCTGCACGGGGTCGACGTGCTCGCGGTGGAGCGGCACGCGGGGACGGCGATCCAGGCCCGGGCCGGCCACTTTCACCTGCGGACGGTGGAGATCTTGCGCGCGGCGGGACTCGAGGAAACCGTGCGCCGCAAGTCTGAGGAGCAGTACCCGCCGGACGGCGGGATCAACAACGTCGAGTCGCTGGCGGGCCGCGAGATCGCGAACTACTTCCCGAACCTGAACGCGGGGGTCGACGAGTTCAGCCCCACGGTGCGGCTGTTCATCAACCAGGACGCGCTGGAGCCGATACTGCGGGCACGCGCCGAGGAGCTTGGCGCGCGGCTGCGGTACGGCACCGAGTGCATATGGGTTGAGCAGGACTCCGGCGGCGTCACGGCGATCATCCGCGACGTCGCGAGCGGCAAAGAGAGTTCGGTGCGGGCGCGATACCTTGTCGCGGCCGACGGCAACCGCAGCGCCATCCGCGACCGGCTGCACATCGGCATGCACGGCCATGGCCAGCTGTCGCACAGCATCACCATCTACTTCCGCGCGCTGGCCGACCTCGAGCCGCTGCTGCGGGACCGCAACCAGGGCGTGCACTACGTGACCAACCCGCTGCTTCGGGGGTTCTTCCGGCTCGACAGGAGCGGCAACGCGGGCTTCCTCGTGGTCAACCTCGTCGGCGACATCTCCCGCCCCGAGGTCGTGGCCGCCTTCCCGTCGGCCCCCTGGGCGAAGGTCGCGGAGGGGATCACCGAGCAGCGAGCCCTGGAATTGCTGCGGGCGGCCATCGGCGTCCCCAACATTCCGGTCATCATCGAGAACGTCGCGACCTGGCAGGCCGTGGCCGACCTCGCCGACCGGTTCCAGGCCGGGCGGGTGTTCCTCGCCGGCGACGCCGCGCACGTCGTGCCACCGAACGGCGGCTACGGCGGCAACACCGGCATCCAGGACGCCCATAACCTCGCCTGGAAGCTGGCGCTCACGCTGAACGGCGTGGCCGGGCCCGGGCTGCCCGACACGTATGAGGCGGAGCGGCGTCCGGTCGGGCAGCTCACCGTCGAGCAGGCTTTCAGCCGGTACGTCACGCGGGTGGCCCCTTACCTGGGGACGGAGAACACGCAGCCGATCGTCGACGACTTCTCCATGGAGATCGGGTACCGCTACGACTCCCCCGCCGTCCTGGTCGAGCCGGGCAGCCCGCCGCTGCACGAGCATCCCCGCGAGTCGAAGGGGCGGCCGGGCGGCCGGGCGCCGCACCTGTTCCTGGAACGCGACGGCACGCGGCTGTCCACGCTCGACCTGTTCGGCGCGAACTTCGCGCTGCTTGCCGGGCCGGAAGGCCATGCGTGGGTGGCCGCGGCGCACGCCGCGGCGAAGGAGCTCGGGGTAGCGCTTGACGCCCATCTGGTGGGCGACGCCGGGCTGGCCGACGCGGACGGCACGGGGGGCACGGAGGGCACGGCAGGCACGGGCGGCGGTTTCCCCGACGCGTACGGGATCTCGCCCTCTGGCGCGGTGCTTGTGCGGCCGGACGGCTTCGTGGGGTGGCGGGCCATGGGAGCGGCCGAGGCGCCAGCAAGGACCCTGCGGGAGGCGCTGGAGGCGCTGCTGTGCCGGGGTGACGGCCGGGGAGGCGGAGAGCCGTGACTCCCGCGGACCGCGTGCGGGGGTGCGGGTTACCGGTAGCGGAAGCCGTCGAGGAAGCGGCGGAAGACGCCGCCTTCGCGCGTCAGCGCGGGGGCGTCAGGCTGGGCGACCCTGCGCTGGTGAGCGATCGGCTGGTCGTAGTCGGTGCGCACGATGGCGTCGACGATCTGGGCCTCGTCGAAGTCCTCTGAGCCTTCGATCTCGGGCACGAAGCCGACGAGATCGCCGTCCTGCATGACCTGCGCCTCGAGCCCGGCCGTGCCGTCGCTGTCCCACTCGGCCTCGCGGCCGCCCGGCAGCGACACGCGGACGCCGTACTGATCGACGCCCGCGCGCAGCAGGTGCGCGTTGACGCCGCGGTCGCGCAGAGCGTCGACTACACGGCGGGCCCGGAATTCATCCATGCCGGGAAATGTAGCCGTCGTTGCTGGATGTTCGCTGAACGTTCGCTCGGACGGCCAGATGATGGGGGCGGGGGCGGAGAGATGCCACTGCCGTTCGGGATAAGGATGGGGCGTCTTCCGTGCGGCGGGCTAGCGGTGCGCGGCGAGGATGGCGTGCGGGTCGCTTCCCTCGCCCGGCTGCGGGTCGGCGTGGACCAGTGCGGCGGACAGGCGGGGCAGGGCGTGCAGGAGACTGTGCTCGGCGCTGGCCGCCACCTGGTGGGCCTCGATCGCTGTGGCGTCGCCGCGGACCACGATCTCGCACTCGGCGCGAAGCTGATGGCCGACCCAGCGCAGGCGCACCTGGCCGGTGCCGAGGACGCCTGGGGTGGCGTGGAGGGCGTGTTCGGCCTGGTCGACCAGGGCGGGGTCGACCGCGTCCATGAGGCGGCGGCAGATCTCACGGGCGGCCTGGTACAGCACGGTCAGGATCGCGGCGGTGATGATGAGGCCGATGACCGGGTCGGCCCAGGTCCAGCCGATCGCCGCGCCGCCCGCGCCGAGCAGGACCGCCAGGCTGGTGAAGCCGTCCGCGCGGGCGTGCAGGCCGTCGGCCACCAGGGCCGCCGATCCGATCTTGCGGCCCACCTTCACGCGGTACCTGGCGACTAGTTCGTTGCCCGTGAAGCCCGCGAGCGCGGCCAGCGCCACCGCGATCAGGTTCGTGACCTTTCCCGGGTGCGCCAGCCGGGTGACGGCCGCGTAGGCCGCGAGCGCTGACGAAGCCGCGATGAGGATGACGATCACGATGCCCGCGAGGTCCTCGGCCCGGCCGTAGCCGTAGGTGTAGCGGCGGGTGGGCAGGCGCCTGCCGAGGAGGAACGCGACGCCGAGCGGAACCGCGGTGAGCGCGTCGGCGGCGTTGTGCAGCGTGTCGCCGAGGAGGGCCACCGAGCCTGACAGGGCCGTGACCGCGGCCTGGATCACCGCCGTGGCGCCGAGGATGGCCAGGGAGATCCACAAGGCGCGCATGCCCGCGGCGCTGGCTTCCATCGCCGCGTCCACCGTGTCCGCCGGCTCGTGGGAGTGCGGGCGCAGTGTGTGGCGGAGCCGCTTCAGGAAGCCGGTCTCGTGCGCGGCGTGGCGGGCGTGGTGAGTGTGGGGGGTGTGGGCGTGCTCGTGGCCGCCGGTGTGGTCGTGACCGTGGTCGTGACCGTGGTCGTGGTTCTGGGCGCTGGTGCCGTCCATGACATCAAGCATGCGTCGCGAACCCCATTGCCGCACATCGATAAATACCTGGTCGGGGCATATGCGAATCGTCCGCAACAGCAACCCGGCTACGAAACCCCAGCGTTAGGCGCGCTCGAAATGGGTGATGTGAGTTAGCTAACTGACTTGACTGCAGCTTGGATCGTGGCTAAGACTGACTCTTAGTTAGTCAGCTAACTTCAATCTCGGGGAGCCGGAATCATGGATTCAGACCACGGGCAGGTCATGTCGGGCGCGGACTCGCGGCTGGCGCTTCGGTCGGCGATCGGGGCGGTCACCCTGGCGCTGCTGTGCGCCGTGCAGTTCCTTGACATCGCCGACTCGGCGATCGTCAACGTCGCCCTGCCGTCGATCCAGCACAGCCTGAGGTTCTCGCAGCAGAACCTGCAGTGGGTGGCCAGCGGCTACATCCTCACCTACGGGGGCTTCCTCCTGCTCGGCGGGCGGCTCGGTGACCTGCTCGGGCGCCGTCGCCTGCTGCTCGCCGGCCTGGTCGTCTTCGCCGTGTCGTCCATGACCGCCGGGCTGGCCAGCACGGCCGGGCTCCTCGTCGGCGCGCGGCTCGTGCAGGGCATCGGCGCCGCGCTCATGGCTCCCGCGGCGCTGTCGGCGCTCACGACCAGCTTCCGCGAGGGCGAGGACAGGAACACGGCCCTGGGGGCCTGGGGAGCCATCAGCGGGATCGCCGCAGCGGCCGGCGTCTTCCTCGGCGGGGTGCTCACGCAGGGGCCGGGGTGGCGCTGGATCTTCTTCGTGAACCCGCCGATCTGCGTGGCGGTGGGCGTCGGGGCGCTCGTCCTGCTGACGGACGATCGCGGGCGCAGGAGCGCGGGAACGGCGTTCGACTCGCAGGGTTCGGTGCTGGTGACCGGAGGCATGCTGCTGCTGGTCTACAGCCTCGTGCGGGCGCCCGTCGTCGGCTGGGGGTCAGCGCAGACCATCCTCACGCTGATCGGATCCGCGGTCTTGCTCGCGGTGTTCGGGGTCAATGAAGTTCGCAGCCGCAACCCGCTGGTGCCCTTCGCGATCCTGCGGGTGAAGGGACTGGTCGCGGCCGACCTGACCCAGCTGATCGCCTTCTGCGGATTCTTCTCGATGTTCTTCTACGCCACGCTGTACATGCAGGAGGTCCTGCACTACTCCCCCTTCAAGGCGGGCGCCGCCTATCTCCCGATCACCGCGGGGTTCGCCGTGGCCGGCGGCATCGCCTCGCAGCTGATCACGCGCGCCGGCACCAGGCCCGTGGTGGTCGCCGGCTGCCTGATCGCCGCCGCCGGGATTTACTACGTGTCCCGTGTGCCGCTGCACGGTTCGTACGTCAGCGATCTGCTGCCTGGCTTCCTCGTGATGTCGGTGGGCGCGGGGTCGGTGTTCGTCTCGGTCGCCGCGGCCGCCAACGCCGGCGTGCCAGCCGACAAGGCGGGCCTCGCGGCTGGGTTGCTGAACTCCTCCCAGCAGGTCGGCAGCGCGCTCGGCCTCGCCATCCTGTCGGCCGTCGCGATCACCCGCACGAACAACCTGCTCGCCGCCCAGGTGCCGCACGCGGTGGCGGCGGACGCCGGGTACCACCGGGCCCTGCTGGTCGGCAGCATCCTGATGGCCGCCGCGGCATTGCTCGCCCTGCGCATCGGAAACACCCGGCGCGCGGCCCCGATGGTCATGGTGAACACCGAACTCGCGCCTGAGACCGTCTCGCGGCTTGGCCAGCCGGCACGGCAGCAGATGTACCCTGATAAGTGAGATGACTGACTCAGATTCGGGACTGGCGGCCGCCGCCGCCGTCGAGCCGCGGCCGGGAAAACGAGAGCGGCTGGTGGGCGCCGCCGTGCAGCTCCTGCACCGGCAGGGCGTCGAACGGACCACGCTGGCGGACATCGCGACGGCCGCGGACGTTCCCGTCGGCAACGTCTACTACTACTTCAAGACCAAAGACGACGTCATCGCCGCGGTCATCGACGCCCACGTGCGGCAGATCAGGGTGACCCTGGCGGCCATCGACGCATCCCATCGGTCCCCGAAGGCGCGGCTGAAGGCCTTCGTGCGGGAGTTCGTCTCGCAGAGCGAGACGGTGGCCGAGTACGGCTGCCCGCTCGGCAGCCTGTGCTCGGAACTCGACAAGCGCGTCAGGGTGCCAGGCTTGCCAGTGGCCGACCTGATGCGCCTGCCCGTCGAATGGGCCACGGAGCAGTTCCGGGCGCTGGGCCGCTCCGATGCTCGTGACCTGGCCCTGGACTTGCTGGCCGCCTACGAGGGCAGCGCGCTGCTCGCCAACACCATGCGTGATCCCAGCGTGCTGTCGCGTGCGGCGCGCCGGCTTGACCACTGGATCGACGGACTCTGACTGGGGGCCGCGGCCACGGCGAACCGCAGCTCGAACCCGCCCAGACGGTCAGCGGTCATTTCGGGGCCTCGGTTGGTGGCAGCGGGAAGATCTGCCTGGGCTCGCCGGGTGGCACGGCGCGGCGGCGCCACTCGCGCGGGTAGCCCACCGAGGCCTCGACGAAGCGGACACCGTCGTGCCAGGTCACCCGCGGGATGTGCAGGTGGCCGTAGACGACCGCGGTCGCGTTGTACCGGACGTGCCAGTCGCTTGTTCTGGTGGTGCCGCACCATTGGGCGAACTGGGGGTAGCGCAGGACTCTCGTGGGCTCGCGGATCAGCGGGTAGTGCGACACGAAGACGACCGGCAAGTCCGGGTCGCGTGTCTCGAGCTGGCGTTCGGTCGCCTGGATCCTGGCCTGGCACCATGCTTCCCTGCTTGGATACGGGTCCGGGTGCAGGAGGACCTCGTCGCTGCAGACGACGCCTGTCTTGTACGCCAGCGCCAGCCCTTCTTCCTTGGTCCGCGCGCCGTCGGGAAGGAATGTGTAGTCGTACAGCACGAAGACCGGGGCGATGGTCGCAGGCCCGCCCGTGCCTTCCCACACCCGGTACGGATCCTCCGGGGTGCTGACGCCGAGGCTTCGGCACATGTCCACGAGTGCCTCGTACCGCTGCTGCCCGCGCAGCCGTATCGGGTCCTTGCCGTGGGTCCACAGATCGTGGTTCCCAGGCGCCCAGATGACCGTCTGGAACCGCGCGCTCAGCGTGGTCAGCGTCCGCTCGATGTCGGAGAACACCTCGCCAACGTCGCCCGCCAGCAGGAGCCAGTCGCCCGCTGACCGCGGGCGGAGGTTCTCGACGAGCGCGCGATTGTCCGGGTAGCCCACGTGCAGGTCGCTGAGGGCGAGCAGTCGCGGCGTCATGCCTGGTGGGCAGGGAGACACGGACCAGAGCGTCGCACAGGACGCCGGTCGCCACAAGCTGCGGGTCATCATGCGGGGTCATCATGCTGGATCTCATGCGGGTGGCGGCGGGTAGAACCGGACCCAGGGGAAGCTACGTCTCGGGGGATTTTCGATGGCACAGCGCAGCAGTTCGAACGGCGACAAGGTCGCGGTGCTCGGAACAGGCATCATGGGGTCGGCCATGGCGCGCAACCTGGCCGCGGCGGGGATGCGAACCACGGCGTGGGACCGGTCGGCCGCGGCGACGGCGACACTGCCAGACAGCGGTGTGGAGGTGGCCCCGTCCCCGGCCGACGCGGTCCGCGACGCGCGGGCGGTGATCACGATGCTGCCGACCGGCGACGTCACCGAATCGGTCGTGTTCGGGCAGGGCGTCGCCGAGGCGTTCACCGCAGGCGCCGCGTGGGCGCAGATGGGCACCGTGGGCGTTGACGCGACGGCTGAGCTCGCCGCCCGCCTGCGCCGTGCCCGGCCTGATGTCCTGTTCGTGGACGCGCCAGTGTCGGGCAGCAAGGGGCCGGCCGAGTCGCACCAGTTGCTGATCCTGGCCTCCGGGCCGGACGCGGCCAAGTCAGTGCTCAGCCCGGTTTTCGCCGCCGTCGGTCGCAAGGCGGTGTGGCTGGGCGAAGCCGGGCAGGGCAGCAAGGTCAAGCTGGTCGTCAACGCGTACATGGCGACCCTGATCGAGGGTGTCGCGGAGGCCCTGGAGCTGGCCGGCCGCCTGGGCATCGACGACGCCGAGCTCGCGTCCGCGATCGAAGGCGGACCGCTGGACGCGCCCATCGCGGACGCCAAGCTGCACAAGATGGCGAGCGGCGACTACGCGGCCGAGTTCCCGCTGCAGTGGGCCCTCAAGGACGTCGACCTCGCACTTGGCGCGGCAGGCGACGGCGAGGCGCTGCCGTTGCTGCGCGCTCTGTCGCGCCAGTGGCACGCGGCCGTCGACGCCGGGCACGGCCGCGAAGACGTCAGCGCCGCCCGCCTGGCCCTGCATGACGTTGATGGCGACTGAGTGCGGGCAGGCGGTCGCGGCTCCCCCGACTGACTGCTGCTTCTGCTACTGCTGCTGATCGATCTCGTGGTCCAGCGCGGACCCGGCGTCCCCGACTTCGGTGTCGAACTTGTCGCCGGTCTCCTTGTCGGCTTCTTTCTCCGCGTCCTGGGTGAGGCTCTGGACCTCGTCCTGGTGCTCGCCCAGCTCCTTCTCCGCGTCATCGAAGATGCTCACGGTGATTCCCCCAATACTGTGAGTGTGCGGTATCGCCAGCCTACGCTAAGCGGTGATCCGGCTGCCGGCGGGCTGCGCGGCCTGGACGAAGTTGCGGATGATCGCGGCGCCGTGGGTGGTGAGGATGGACTCCGGGTGGAACTGGACGCCCTCGATCTGGCTGGTGACGTGCCGAAGGCCCATCGGGATCCGGCCGAAGCGGGCGGTGATCACGAGCTGCGGGGGCAGCGAGCCCTCGTCGACGATCAGCGAGTGGTAGCGGGTGGCTTCGAAGCCCTGCGGCAGTCCCGCGAGTACGCCCTGGCCGTCGTGGGTGACCTCGCATACCTTGCCGTGCACTGGCCGCGGGGCGCGGATGACGCGCGCGCCGAACGCCGCGGCGATCGCCTGGTGGCCGAGGCAGATGCCGAGCAGCGGGATGTGACCCGCGCTGCCGCGGACGACGTCGATGCTGATCCCGGCTTCGGGCGGGGCGCACGGGCCCGGTGAGATCACTACCCCGGCCGCGCCCGACCCTGTGACCTGGCTGACGGGCACCTCGTCGTTGCGGACGACCTCGACTTGGCAGCCGGCCGTGACGAGCAGGTGCGCGAGGTTGTAGGTGAACGAGTCGTAGTTGTCGACGAGGACGACCAGGGGACGCGCGGATCCGGAGGGCGCGGCGAGCATCCGGCCGTGGCGGGCCGGGCCGATTCGCTTGGTATCGCCGGCTTGGGAGCGATCGGCAGGGCGGGCGGCCAGGGCCTGCGTGACCTGGGTGGTCACCGGTCCCGGCTCCCAGGTCCGCGAGCAGCCGTCGACCGAGCTCACGGGAAGGACGCCGTGGACGGCGTTGGAGACGAAGACCTCGCTGGCCGCGCTCAGCTCCGACAAGGTGAGCGGGGCGGCGCGGCAGGCGATACCCTCCGCGCGCGCGGCACGAAGGATGGCGTCCCTGGCGGTGCCTGGCAGGATGCGGCCGTCGGCGGGCGGAGTCCGCAGCTCGCCGCCGATGACCGCGAAGACGTTGCCCCTGTCGGTCTCGAGCAGTTGCCCGTCGTCGGTGAGGAGCAACTGCTCTGCCGGGGTTGACCCGATGGCGGCGGCGCGGGCGAGGTCGGCGAGCCTGCGGCGGTCCAGCCACTTATGCGCGCCGATGCCGCCAGAGACGGTCACCGGGTGGAGGTTGACGGCCCGCGGGGGCGGGCCGTCAGGCAGCGGCACCACTTCGACGTGCGCCTGGAGCGGGCCGCCGACCGGCCGGACCGTGATCCGCAGCCGGCCTGTCGGGTGCTTGGCGAGGCGCGCCGCCAGTTCGCCGGGCAGCGAATCGGGGAGGTCCTTGCCGTACAGCTGCCTGGTGCTTGCCGCCAGCCGGGCGAGGTGCGCGTCGAGACCCCGTGTCTGTCCGTCGGTGACAAGCAGCGATGTGAACACGCCCGCGGCCGGGCGCGGCCGAGTGTCCTGTGCCGCGGCCGTCGCTTCCTCGCTGGCGTCCAGGTGGCTGCCGATCGCGCTGATCAGCGGGCGCGCCTTGATGAGGCATTCGGCGTACTCGTCATCGGGCACCGAGTCGGCGACGATGCCGCCGCCGACGCCGAGCCACACCCGGCCGTCCGCGAATTCGAACGTCCGGATGGCCACGTTCAGCTCGAGGCCGGCGAGCGGGCTGCGGTACCCGATGGCGCCGGTGTAGACCTCGCGTGGCGCGGCTTCGAGCTCGTCGATCACCTCCAGGGCCCGGACCTTCGGCGCGCCGGTGACCGAGCCGGGCGGGAAGGCCGCGCGAATGAGGTCGCCGTCGCCGGCTCCGGGGGCGAGGGTGCCGCGGACTTCGGACACGAGGTGCCAGACACCCGGATGCGGCTCGGCGGCGAGGAGGCTGGGGGCCGTCACGCTGCCCGGGTCGCAGACCCGGCTGAGGTCGTTGCGCACGAGGTCGACGATCATGACGTTCTCGGCCCGGTTCTTCGCCGAGCTCTCCAGGCCGTCGCGCTGCGCCGTGGCCTGGTCCGGGCGCGCCGAGCGGTGGCTGGTCCCCTTGATCGGGCGGGAGACGACGGTGTCGTCAGTCCTGCGCAGGAACAACTCGGGCGACAGGCTGGCCACCGCGCCGCCCGGCGGGGCGATATACGCCGCGTACGGCGGCGACAGGACCGTCGCCGCCTGACAGAACGCGTCCAGCGGGTCGCCGGTGAAGCCGGCTTCCGCGCGCAGGCAGATGTTGGCCTGGAAGATGTCGCCCTGGCGGATGTACTCCACCGTCTGCCGGACGGCCGCCTTGTGGCCTTCGGCGGCGGGGGCCAGCCGGAACGGGCCGCAGGTGTAGCCCGGCGCGGAAGGTGGCGCGCTGGCGGCGCGGCGGGACAGGTCAGCGTAACGGCGCTCAAGGGCGTCGGCGCGGGCCGGGGTCCAGAGCGCCTCGAAGTACCACTCGCCGCTGGCCCGGTCATGGCGGAGCACGTGGTCGTAGTAGCCGAACCACCAGGCCGGGAGGCGCCGTTCGCCGTTCGGCGGGAGCGCCTCGCCGGCGGAGCTGTACCCGAGGTACCCGATCCACCCGCCGCCGAAGGCGGAACCCGCGTGGCCGGGCACCGGTCCAGGTGGGCAGGGGGCGTCGAAGACTTCGCCGAGAGCGCCAGGCATTCCCGGGACGCCTGGCGCGCTGCGGGTCAGCAGCGGCTCGGAGGCAACCACGTCGCTGCCTCCGGCCCAGGCGCCGAACAGCGCCACTGGATGAGCGTCCGCGCGGACCAGCCGCAACACGTCGGCCGGGCCGAGATCCCACCGCAGCGGCCTGATCTCCAGGCGGGGTTCCTCGCTACCGCTCACGCTGTGCTTCCGGCCGACATGCCATAGACGATAACCGGCGCGCGCCAGTGCCAGCGTTGGCGCGGCGGCCAAAAAAGCGCAGCTCCGCGCAGCGGTACGGCACAGGGGCCGCCGGTACAGGAGGCCGGTTCGGGAGGGCCGGTACAGGAGGCCGGCACCAGGGCCGGCACCAAGGCCGGCACCAGGGCCGACATCAAGAGGGCCGGCGGGCGGGCGGTTCGGCGATCAGCTGGCAGATGTTCATATGCCTGGCGTTCGCCGCGATGTCAGGTGGGCCTGGTGCGGGGCGCGTAGGTTGGGCATGGTGCACGGCGACATTCGCGACATACGCCACGTGGTCATCCTGATGCAGGAGAACCGCAGCTTCGACCACTACTTCGGGTCGCTGCGCGGGGTGCGCGGCTTCGCCGACCGCGCCACGATCACGCTGCCGGGCTCCAACCCGGTGTGGCAGCAGCCGGACACGGCACCGGGCGCCCCGGTTTCTGGGACGCAGTACCCGTGGCCGCTGACCGGCGCCGCGTTCCGCGGCGCGCAGCCGCCCGGTCCGCAGGCCGGCACGCAGAACATGGCGGAGACCGACCACAGCTGGCGGACGCAGCACGACGCGTGGCACGGCGGGCTCATGAACGCCTGGCAGCACGCCAAGAACGGCCCGGCGACCCTGGGCTTCCTGCGGCGCGCCGACATCCCCTTCTACTACGCGCTCGCCGACGCGTACACGCTCGGCGACGCGTACCACTGCTCGGTCTTCGGCCCGACCGGGCCGAACCGCACCTACCTGTGGAGCGGGACGGTCAACGCCGGCCGTGAGCACGGCAGCTACGTCGCCCATGACAAGCCCGACGAGGTGGGCGGCCGGCTGCCGTGGGAAAGCTACCCGCAGACCCTGCAGGAGGCGGGCGTCAGCTGGAAGGTGTACCAGGGCAGCGACAACTACGGCGACAACGGCGCGCTGTACTTCGACCTGTTCGCCGCACGCGACCCGGCGCAGGGCGGCACCGCGGCGGTCGGCGACGTCTGGTACGACAACGGCGTGGCCGTCGTGCCCGAGCCGGAGGACCCTGACGCCGGCAACGCCGTCAACCTGGCGCTGGCCATCAGGAACGACGTGCTGGCCGGAACGCTGCCGCAGGTGTCCTGGGTCGTCACGAACCAGCGGTACTCCGAGCACCCGCACGCCGCGCCGGCCGACGGCGCGTTCTACGTGGGCGAGGTGCTGCGGGCGCTCAGCGCCGGCCCGGACGTGTTCAACGCGACGCTGCTGATCATCACGTACGACGAGAACGACGGCCTGTTCGATCACGTGCCGCCGCCCGTGCCGCCCGCCGGGACCGCCGGTGAGTTCATCCTTGACACGTCGCTCGCGCCCGCGCCTGTGCCTGTCGGACTCGGGTTCCGGGTGCCGCTGCTGCTTGTCTCCCCGTGGACCCGCGGTGGCTGGGTGACCTCGGAGGTGGCCGACCACACGTCGGTGATCCAGTTCCTCGAGCGGTGGACCGCCGCGCTCGGCACCCCGGCGGTCTGCCCGAACATCAGCGACTGGCGCCGCTCCGTGTGCGGAGACCTGGTGAGCGCGCTCGACTTCCGGCACCCTGTCTACGGGCTGCCTGACCTGCCGTTCGTGACCGCGCCTGTCGGCTGGCCCCGGCCCTACCATCCGGTGCCCGCAAGCAACGAGATGCCAGCGCAGGAGCCGGGAACCAGGCCGGCCCGGCCCGTGCCCTGCCAGCCCAACGCGAACCTGGACGGGTTGAACGTCCACGCGGACGGGCGGGTCGAGGCTCAGCTGTCGTTCAGCAACAGCGGCCCGCACGTCCGGCGGGCGAGCCACTTCGCGGTCTACGACAACGCGGCGCCCGCGGCGACGATGGCGGACTATCCCGCGAGGTTTCCCGCGCAGCACACGATCGCTCCCTGCGCCGATTCACGGGATGCCGCGGTGCTTGCCCGCGCCGCTGTCGGCGGCGTGTACGACCTGACGATCATCGGGCCGAACCGGTTCCTGCGGCGTTTCACCGGAGACGCCGCCGCCGCGGGAGCGACCGCGCGGGTGACGGCGGCTTATTACGCGGGTGACCGGGGTGAGCGGGGCGACGGGGGCGACCGGGGCGACGGGGGCGACCGGGGCGACCGGCCCAGGCTGCTGCTCGCGCTGGCCAACGGCGGCGGCGAGCCGGTGACGTTCACGGTCACGCCGGAGCACTACGCGGCGCAGGCGCCGTGTTCGTATGACGTGCCGCCGGGTGGCGGCGCGACGTTCGAGGCGGATCCGGTCGTCACCGCGGGCGGCTGGTACGACGTGACGGTCACGATCGGCGGCGACCCCTCCTGGTCGCGGCGCTACGCCGGCCACCTGGAGACCGGCGAGCCCAGCGTCAGCGGGTGACCCTGTCCGCGGCTCGGCCGGCGCTCGGGCCTGCGATGATTACGCGGGCGGCGTCGCCGGCCGCATGTACCCGTGGAGGCTGTCGCGCCGTGACGTTCCAGATCCGCCAGCTCAGCACCGCCGACTACCCATTCGTGATCTCGGTCATCGACCAATGGTGGGGCGGCCGCCAGATGGCGGACAAGCTTCCGCGGCTGTTCTTCGAGCACTTCGCCGGCACGAGTTTCGCCGCGGAACGCGACGGCAGGCTGGCCGGTTTCCTGGCCGGGTTCATCTCTCAGTCCCGGCCTGGCGAGGCCTACATCCACTTCATCGGGGTGGATCCGGCGGAGCGCGGCAGCGGGCTTGGCCGCCTGCTCTATGAGACGTTCTTCCACGCTGCCGAGGCTCGCGGCTGCGTCCTGGTCCGCGCGGTCACCTCCCCCGTGAACCGCGGCTCGGTCGCGTTTCACCAGCGGATGGGTTTTCGGCTGGAGCCCGGCGACGCAACGGTCGACGGCATCCCGGTTTCCTCCGGTTATGACGGCCGGGACGGCGACCGGGTTCTTTTCACCCGGAGCTTGCGCGGCGCGTGACCGCCAGCCGCCTTTGGGGCACTTTGTGCCTGGCCCGGCCCCGGACCCGCGGCGGCCCCTCAGCCCGCTGGCAATGCCCAGCCCGCATCACGTGGCCCCGCAGTCACGCTGTTACCGGACGCGGTGCGGGCCGCGGGCGTCCGGCGAGCTTTTCCACGGATATGGGATAGTTCAGGTAGCTATAGCAGCACTTTCTATCCCACGTCCGTTTCCGTAACGCGACCGGGAACCGACGTGTTATCTACGGACGCGCACCAGGGACTGGTGTGACAGCGGTCCCCGTGCGTGGCAGGTGCACCGGGATCCCGCGGCTCACTGAGCCTGGTCTCCCGCGGCGATCAGTTCCAGGATGCGGGCCGGGGGCAGGTGCTGCTCGTAGATCCGCACTCCGAACGGCGCGAGCGCGTCTTCGATCGCGTTCACTACTGTGGGCGGCGCGACGATCATGCCGCCCTCGCCCACGCCGCGGAAGTTGACGTCGGCGTCGAGGGGCACGGTCTGCAGGTGCGCGATCTCGATGCGGGGAATGTCGCAGGCGGTCGGCAGCAAGTAGTCCATGAACGTGGCTGACTGGTAGTTGCCGTCCTGGTCGTAGGCCGACCGCTCAAGCAGCACGGCGCCAATGCCCTGCGCGATGCCGCCGCGGATCTGGCCCTCGACGACCGCGGGGTTGATGAGCGCGCCGCAGTCCTCAGCGGCGACGTACCGCTCGACTTTCACGATGCCGGTCTCGATGTCGACCTCGACGATGGCGCAATGGCTGCCGCCGGACCAGCCGCCTTCGCCGCCGTCGAACGAGGCCTCGACTTCGAGGTTCGTGTCGACATCGTCTGCGAACTGCCCCGACGCGGCTTGCCTGGCGACCTCGCCGACCGGGATGGCGCTCGCGGGGTCGCCGCGCACCTGGACCTTGCCATCGAAGATCTCCAGGTCCCTGGCGCTGACCTCGATGAGGTGCGACGCGAAGTCGAGGACCTTGCCCTTGAGCTGCCGGGCGCCGTGCAACGCCACGCCTCCGGTCATGGTGGCCGACCGGCTGCCGCCCGTCAGCCCGAACGGGACCACGGCGCTGTCGCCGACGACGACGCGGACCTGCTCGAACGGCACGCCGAACTCGTCAGCGGCGATCTGGGCGAGCGTGGTCTGATGGCCCTGCCCGTGCGGCATCTGACCGGTGAACAACGTCACGACGCCGTCTTCGGTGAGCATGAGTCGCATGAACTCCATGCCCATCGGACCGCTCGGGCCCTCGGGTGAGCGCGGGCCGGGAGCGGCCTCGATGAAGGTCGCCAGGCCGATGCCCAGGTAGCGGCCTCGGGCGCGCTCCTCGGCCTGGCGGCGCCTGAAGGCCGGGATGTCCACGATCTGGGCGACGCGCTCCAGTGACTCCTTCGAGGTGACCCCGACCAGCGGACGCCCCGTGACCATCATGACCGGCGGGTCGGTGCGCGGGGCGACGTTACGCAGCCGGATCTCAAGCGGATCAAGGCCGAGGTCCTTCGCGAGCAGGTCAAGGACGCGTTCCCGCACGAACGTCTCCGACGCCCAGGGGCCGCGGTAGGCGATGTACGACGCCTTGTTGGTGGTGACCGCCGTCGACTCAAAACCCAGGGCAGCGAGCCTGTAAGGGCCGGGGAGCATCATCTCCATGATTCCCGGAACCATCGTGCCCATGACGGGATAGGCGCCGTTGTCGAGCAGCATCTTCACGTCAAGTCCGAGCAGGTCACCGTCGTTGCTGACGGCAGCCCGGACGTCGAAGCTCTCCTCGCGTGCCTGCCCGGACGCGGCGAGGTTCTCGCTGCGGTCCTCGACCCACTTGACCGGCCGGCCAAGAGCGCGCGACGCGGCCGCGGTGGCGAGCTCCTCCCGGGAGGCGCCGATCTTCAAGCCGAACGAGCCGCCGATATCGCCGGCCAGGACGCGTACCTTGTCCGGCTCCATGCCGAGGCGCATGGCGACACCCATCTTGGTGATGTGCACGCTTTGCGTCGCCGCGTACATCGTCATGAAGCCCGAATCGGCGTCGAAACTCGCGACGCAGCCGCGTCCCTCCATGGGCACGTTCTGGTGACGATGCACGTCGATGCGGAACTCGGCGACTCGGTCCGCCGCCGCGAACGTCCCGGCGACGTCGCCGAACTCGTTGCGCTTGTGCGGGCCGATGATGTTGTCACCCAGGTTGGCGAAGACCGCCGGGCTGGCGGCGTCGAGGGCGAAAACCGCGCTCGCGACCGGGGGCAAGTCGTCGTAGTCGACCTCGACCAGCTCACATCCGTCCTCGGCCAGGTAACGGCTCTCGGCCACCACAATCGCGACCGGGTCGCCCATGAAACGCACCTTGTCCGTCGCCAGCAGGCTGTACTCGGGCATGGGCCCGCCGCCGCCCATCATCGCGAACAGCGGATCCTGCCCAGGGATCGTCATCGCCTCCAGGTCCGCTCCGGTGAGCACGGCGACGACTCCAGGCAGCTCCCGCGCGGCGAAGACATCGACAGAAAGCACGCGACCGTGCGCCAGCGGAGAGCGCACGAACGCGGCGTGCAGCATCCCCGGCAGCTTCACGTCGTCGACGTACTGGCCGGTGCCTGTGAGGATGCGCGGGTCTTCCGACCGCTTGATGCTGGCGCCGGTGTAACGCTCGGCCACGATTCCTGTCATGATCGCTCCCCCGCTCAGCTCTGACGTGCCCGCTCGGCGGCCAGCAGCACGCCGTCGATGATGCTCTGGTAGCCGGTGCACCGGCAGATGTTGCCGGACAGCGCCTCGCGAATCTCCGGCTCGCCGGCGTCAGGATGGGCGCGGAGAAACGCCGTGGCTTGCATGACGAACCCCGGCGTGCAGAACCCGCACTGGAAACTATGCGAATCCCACAGCGCCTGCTGCAGCGTGCCCAGCTCACCGTCAGGCGCTAGCCCCTCGATCGTCGTCACCTCGCTGCCGGCGGCCTGGACCGCCAGCATCAGGCACGAGCGCACCGCCCGGCCGTCGACGATCACCGTGCACGCACCGCAGACCCCGTGCTCGCAGCCGACGTGCGTGCCGGTGAGTTCGAGGTCATCGCGCAGGAAGTCCGCCAGCGTCTTGCGCGCCTCCGGCGAGCCCGTGCGTGTCTCGCCGTTGATCCGCAGGGTGATGTCCATCGTCTGTCACTGCCTCTCGCCGGCGTTGTCCGCGGCCGCTCGCAGGCCGCGGCGCACCAACGCGGCCGCGACCTTCTTCCGGTAGTCCGACGACCCGTGCAGGTCGGCCGGCGGGTCGGTGTTGTCGGCCGCCAGTCGGGCTGCCTCATCGAACAGACTCGCCGATGGCCGCTGGCCGACCAGGAAGTCCTCCGCGTCCGTGGCCCGGAGCGGCACGTCGGACATGCCGGCGAACGCCAGCCGGGCATCGCTGATCGCGGCGCCGGAAAGCGTCAGCGATGCCGCCAGGCCGACAATGGCGAAGTCGCCGTGGCGCCTGGCGACCTCCTGGAAGCTGAACCCAGTGCCCGGTCCGGCGACCGGGAAGCGCACCTGCACGAGGAGTTCGTCGGGACGTCGCGAGGTCGTGAGGTAGCCCTCGAACCAGTCCGCCGCCGGGATGACCCGTTCACCAGCGGGGCCGCGCACCACGAACTCGGCGTCGAGCGCCCTGGCGACGGCGGGCAACTCCGCGGCCGGGTCGGCATGCGCCAGGCTGCCGCCAATCGTGCCGCGGCTGCGGATCGCCTCATGGCCGATCAAAGGCAGCGCGGCCGCCAGCAACGGCACGGCGGCGGCGAGGGTCGCGGATTCCTCCGCGACGTACTCCCGCGTCGTGGCGCCGATCGCCACCCAGCCGTTGGGCGCGGACACCCCGGACAGTTCCGCGATGCCGTTGATGTCGATGAGTACCGCCGGGTGGGCCAGCCGCAACGCCAGCAGCGGGATCAGGCTCTGGCCGCCGGCGAGGACGCTCGCCTCGTCCTGGTGCTCAGCCAGCAGTGCCACCGCCTCGGAAACGGTACTCGGCGCTACGTACTCAACGGGAGGCAGCTTCATCGGCGAGGCCCTTCTCCGGCAGGAGTGTGTTGGCTGGCGTTCCAGGCTCACTCAGCTTGCCCGGACAACCATGACGGTAGCAACCCGGTCACGACGGATCGCTAGGCGGCCGAGCCGGCCTTCGTGCGGCAGGCGGTCTGCTGAGCGAGAGCCTCGAGGACCGGCAGCGCGGCCTCGAGCACGGCGAGGTCCGCGGGCGCGAGCCGGGCCACTGACTCGGCGAGCCTGGTGGCGTCGTCCTGGCGGACGCTGTCCATCAGCGCGCTGCCAGCCGGGGTGATCGCGATCACGCAGGCACGGTGGTCGGCCGGATCGGGCCGGCGCTCGGCCCAGCCGGAGGCAACCATGATGTCCACGATCCGGGACATCGTGGAGACCTGGACGCCAAGCCGGGAGGCGAGGCCGCCCATTCGCATCGGGCCGGCCGATGCCAGGACGGCGAGGGCGGTGAGCCGGGTGGGCGTCAGGTCGGCCCGGTCGCCGCCGATTTTCCCGGCGTGGGCGAGCATCTGCACCGCCACGCCGAGACGGCCAGGCAGGTCGGGCGCGGTTTCACTCATGGGTACCGTCCATGTAGTTGCTGTATACAAACTAAACGTATACGGGAGCTGGGGTGTTCCGCTCGGGGGTGGGGCGTGGAGTTGAGGGTGCGAGGTGGGGGCGAGAGGGCGGGTCGGGGTGCGGGGTCGCAGGCTGCGGGGTGCGAGGTCGCGTGTGCGGGCTGAGGTGGTGGGGGCCGGCGGATGTCGTGCCGGGTTGGCGGGTGCGGTTCCGGGTTGGCGGGTGCGTATTCAGGCTGCCGACACGGGGCTGGCAGATGTCACGTAATCATCGTGTGGCGGCCATGTGCAGGCATACCATGCGACGGGGGACCACCGTGGATGAGGTGGTGCGGTATGACACGACGCCGGAGGCTGATCGCCGCGGTGTCCGCTTCGGTTGCCCTCACGCTCGGCGTCGTCCTCACGCTGACGCTCACCGGGAACGCCGCCCCTGTCCGGCCGGTGGCGGTGCGCCTGGTCACCCCGCACCTGACGCCACCGCGCCCCAAGCCGCGGCGGTCGCCGACGCGGCTGCTCTCCCCGTTCACCGGCGAGCCGGTGCGCAAGCTCGGGCCCGTGCTCGTCGCGAAGATCGACAACATCGTCTACGCCCGGCCGCAGACCGGCCTGATGAGCGCGGACATCGTCTACGTGCTGCCGGTCGAAGGCGGGCTGAGCCGTTTCGAGGCGGTGTTCTCCTCGCACATCCCCGCCGTGATCGGCCCGGTGCGCAGCGCGCGGGAGGACGACCTGGAGCTGCTGCGCCAGTTCGGGCGGCCGGCGTTCGCCTTCTCCGGCGCGACGCCGCACCTGCTGCCGTTCGTGGAGCGGGCGCGGATCGTCGACTTGTACGCCGGGATCACCAACGGGTACTTCCGCGGCAGCGGCCGGATCGCGCCGTACAACCTGTACGCGGACACCAAGGTGCTGATGTCGCAGGCGCGCGGGGCGAGCAAGGCACATGACATCGGGTTCCGGTTCGGGCCCGCGCCCGCGGGCGGGCGCGGGCTGCGGTCGTATTCAGTCTCCTATCCGTCCGCGTCGTTCACGTTCCGCTGGTCCGCGCGGGCAGGCCGCTGGCTCGTCTGGATGGACGGCTCCCCCGCCAAGGCGACCGAGGGCGGGCAGCTCGGCGGTGCCACCGTGGTCATCCAGTACACCGTCATCAGGACGTCGCGGTTCCTCGAGTACGGCGAGCCGCCGCCCTTCGCCCAGAGCGACGGGTCCGGCCGCGCGGTGGTGCTGCGCGACGGCCGGGCCTATGACGTGCACTGGTCGCGACCGACCCGCGATGGCGGGACCACGTACACGCTGCCGTCGGGCAAGCGGATGACCTTCGCGCCCGGCCAGGTGTGGGTGGTGTTCGCGGGCAAGTGGCCGGCGGCAGCGCCGGCCTGAGCCCGGCTGACGGGGGCCGGCTCGGCCGGTTAGGGCACCGCGACGTGGCCGTCCACGCGGCGCAGCCGGCCCGCGCGGACCAGGTCGTCCACGATGGTGTTCGTCCAGTACCACTGCCAGGAGAACCAGCGGCGCAGTTCCGGCTCGGGGGCGACGACCGCCGCCCTGACGGCGGCGACCAGCAGGTCGCCGAGCGCGTCGACTGGGTCCTTGCCCGGTGTGGCTGACGTGCCGGAGTAGACCTGATCCCAGCGGGCCAGCTCGCTCGTGTGCGTGTGCCCCTCGGCGGCGGGCCGTTCGACTGACCTGGCGACGATCGCGCCGACTCGCTCCAGCGGCGAGCGGAGCGCCTTCAGCTCCTGGCGCTTGAGCC
>Ga0335073_10000479_pt1 | contig 50971 bp, 43 predicted proteins | sample Lox_Sample_22_FD_207093 | JGI IMG/M metagenome (GOLD analysis project Ga0335073, IMG submission 207093) | Soil microbial communities from Loxahatchee National Wildlife Refuge, Florida, United States - Lox_Sample_2.2 | ecosystem: Environmental > Terrestrial > Soil > Wetlands | place: USA... | reverse complement strand
GATTATGTTTACCTATCAATTAATAGAACGCATTGAATGCCACGCTTCTTCCACAAATGGAATTCCGATTGCCCAAGCTTCTTCCGACTGATGCAATCCAGACGGGCTCAACTTTGTGAAAGTGCTAATGGTCTGTGCACTCCTCTCTCGTCTGTGTGCGAATTCTGATAAGTAGTTTCGGTCAATCTTCTGCAGTTTTCGTTCTGGAGGATCTATGCGGTCAGCCAAGGTGTTTCTTGCAGCACTGTCACTTCTCACCATCGTTTCCCTTACGCCAAAAGCCGTCGCCCAGAACGTGTATGCTGCCGTCCATGGGACGGTTACAGATGCAAGCGGTGCGGTGGTTCCCAATGCAACGGTCACCATTCTTAATACGTCCACCAATATCTCTAACAAAGTAACGACCGACAGCAAGGGCTACTACATCTTTCCGCAATTGCAGATCGGGGGTCCTTATACCCTCACCGTTCAGGCGACCAATTTCCAGTTGTTCAAGTCCACTGGCATCACTCTTAATCTGAACGATAACCGTGCGGTCAATGCCGTCCTCGAGGTAGGATCAAGCGCCACAACCGTCCAGGTCCAGGCGGCCACAGTGCAGGTGGAAACCTCCGATACACAATTGAAAACCGAACTTACTTCCCAGGAGATCGATGCACTGCCATCGCTCTCGCGAGACGTCTCCCAGTTGGAAAAAACGGCACCTGGCGTAGTCGAAGCAGCGGATCGTTTTGGCACTTTCTCGGCCAATGGCAGCCAAACGACGACGAACTCCTTCCTGCTGGACGGAACTGACATCAATGACGCTCCGCTGCAGACTCAGGGCATTACCGTAAACCCTGACGCAATCAGCGAACTCAGCATTATTGTCAGCACCTTGAACCCGGAGTTCTCGCGTAACTCGGGTGCAATCATCAATGAAGTGACCAAGAGCGGAACAAACAGCTTCCACGGAAATGGCTTCGAGTACTACCGCGATACATTCCTGAACAATCCTGATTACTTTGCACTGCCGGGTCAGCGTCCGCCATTCCATCAGAATCTGTATGGGGGAACCTTGGGCGGTCCGGTCCTTAAAGACAAGTTGTTCTTCTTTCTGGCTTATCAGGGTTTTCACAACCGCACTGGAGGCACCCAGAACACACCTGTTTTCGATCCGGCACAGGTTGCGGGTGACTTTGGGGATGCAGGCGCACTTTCGACGAATCCAATACCCTTCAATGTCGGCGGGTGCGTAGCCGATGGCAACAACACATGGGCATCATGCTTCCCCAACGGCCTTTCCGTTAGTCCGAGCGCGTTCGATCCGGTTTCCAGCACCTTGCTCAATAAATTTGTTCCGGCGGCAAACACTTCAATCGGTGGTGTGCCCTACTACAGCTTCAGTACGGCAAACACGGGCAAAGGCGACCAGGGAGTGATCCGCGTCGACTATCACCTCACTCCAAATGACGAGATATGGTCGTCGTCGGTCTTTCAGTCGGATCCGACTACGGAAACGCTCCCATTTACAGGGGCAACGCTGCCGGGATTTACCGAGCAGGACGCGGCACACGTCAAAATCTTCAATGCTTCCTACACGCACGTGTTCAACAGCAGCACGATCAACGAGCTTCGTGTCGCCTACTTCCGCTTTAACTTTGCTGCTGTGGAACCTGCAACTCCCGTTGCACCCAGCACATATGGATTCCAGATCACTCCTCAGAATACGGCTGCGCAGAGCGTTCCTCTGGTTCCGGTCTCCGGCTACTTCACGCTGGGATTCAGCAACAACGGTCCTCAGCCGCGCAAGGATTCAAACCTGAGCTTTGTCGACAATTTCAGCAAGACCATCGGCGCGCATGCCCTTAAATTCGGTGCCCATATCACACAGTATCGCGTCAGCAATCCCTTCTACTTCGACAACAACGGTGCTTACAGCTTCGAAGCCGGCGGCCCATTCAGTTCCGGTGATCCTGCAGTCGACTTCCTGCTGGGCATTCCTGACAGCTACGGCCAGTTCTCCGGCGGCTTTATCGATGCAGGCGCCTATGAGACGTATCTCTACGCGCAGGATAACTGGAAGCTGACTCCGACCTTTACGTTGAACTACGGAATGGGTTGGGATGCGGAAGAACCCTTCCAGAACAGCCAGTTTGGCGGAGTCGCGGTCACCTGCTTTGTCGGCGGTTCCGCGCAATCGACCGTGTATCCGACGGCTCCGGCGGGTCTGCTCTATCCCGGCGATCCAGGCTGCAACAAGGGCGCCGGGCCGACCATCAAGTACACACACTTTGCTCCGCGCTTCGGTTTCGCGTGGTCACCGGACGCTGGGCCGAAGTTCCTAGTGGGCGATGGGCATCAGGCTTTCGCACTGCGTGCCGGCTTCGGCATCTACTATAACCGCGACCAGGAAGAAGGCTCACTGCAGAACCTGGAAACGCCGCCCTTCACGCTCTTTTCACAGGGCGCTTCTTCTGTCGGATTGCAGCCTGGATTCGATAATCCATTTGCAGATGTTGCTGGCCGGGGAGCGGGCACCAATCCATATCCGTTCACGCCTCCTAAGCCGGGCCAGCCGGTCGATTTTGTTGCCGCGGGCTATTTCCCGGCTGAGTTGAATAACTTCGACCGCCATAATACAGTCCCTGTGGTCTATAACTTCAATCTGAACATTCAGCGTTCGTTGCCAGGCGCCATGGTGATGACGCTCGGATATGTCGGTTCCGTAGGACACCACCTGGTCACGACATATGACGCGAACCCGGTGAGCCCGGCGGGGCATGCCGAGTGCCTGGCAGATCCCACATGCATTGCAAACCGCTCCATTCAAAGACTGATTTATCCAAGTCATTCGACCGACCCGCTCACGATTGACGATACCGGTCTGCCGTACTATCTGGGCGTAGGTACACAGGCCACCGCTGGCAACTCAAATTACAACTCATTCCAGGCGCAGCTGCAGAAGGCCACGACCCACGGACTCTTCTTCAATCTTGCCTATACCTACTCCCATGGGCTGGATAATGCCTCCGGTCTTGAAAGCTCCGGCTTTAATGGATTAGGCACGAACTACATTCCCGGGTTTGGATACCTGAGCTACGGCGATTCGGACTACGATGCCCGCCACCGCTTTGTCGGCACGTACGTCTATGAGGTTCCGATTCTGCAGTCAATGAGAAACAACTACATTATGCGGGAAGCCTTTGGCGGCTGGCACTTTGCCGGCGTTACGGCCTTGCAGACGGGCTTCCCTATTACTATCCTCGACACCGGCGGTTTCAACTCACTCTGGTGCGACGGTTTCAACTATTACAGTTGCCCGGATACGCCGGATACCTCGACCTTTAAGATCAAAACGCTGAACCCAAGGTCTGGTCTGTGGTTCGATCCCAGCGTCTTCAGCCAGGAACCGATCGGCACATTCGGCAACGTCAAGCGCAACTTCTTCCATGGTCCGGGCTTCAACTACACGAATCTCGGCCTGTACAAAGACTTTCCTCTCGGAGCCGAGAAATCTCGTTACATTGAGGTCCGGCTGGATTCGTTTAACACCTTCAACCATCCCAACTTTGCCGCTCCCGGATCACCCGGAGTTTCGGGGAACAATTTCGGCGCTGGGAGCAGTCCGCTTTCTACCTTTGGAGCAATCACATCCGTCATTCAGCCAGTGAATCTTGGCGGCACAAGCACTGACCCGCAACCCGGTCGCGCGGTTCAGCTGGCCGCGAAAGTCTACTTCTAAGCTCGCGGCTCCGGCCTCGGTCAAAACAAGAAAGGCCGCTTATGCGGCCTTTCCTGTTTCAGGCAGCATTTCACTTCTTCCCGCGATCAGCCTTCGCCTCTGTTCGCTTCTTCGCGGCAACGCTCTTGACGCTGGCGGCCTTCTTCGCTGGCGCCTTTCTAGCGGGCGATTTTTTCGTGATGGACTTCTTCCGTGCGGCTGCGGTCTTCTCTTTCAGCGCCGTCTTCAACTCCTCCAGATCCACAGTCCGCGCCGACTTCCACAGTCGCTCAAGATCGTAGAATGCGCGTTTTTCTGTGAGAAAAATGTGGACGACGAAATCCACGTAGTCCAGGAGGATCCATTCGCCCAGCTTGCGGCCTTCTACAGAATGTGGATACGTCGCGAAATCGCGCCTCAGGCGAAGCTCAATCTCATCGCCGATGGCCTGAGCCTGGCGATCATTCGCTGCACTGGTGATGAGAAAGAAATCGGTAAAGCCTGAGTCGGCCGGATCGAGTTCGAGAACGCGTGTGTCTTCTGCTTTCTTGTCTTCGCAGGCCGCTGCTGCAGCCAGCACCATTCTGCGGGTTTCAGTGGACGCCATTCGAGGGGAGCTTTCTCCTTGATGCAACGCTTCATCGTAGCGTGGACGGGATGGGAGCGCCAGTGGCATTGCCCGTTCCTCACTGATAAAGATGATGGGCGCGAATATACTCTACCACTGCCTCAGGCAGTGCATCGCTGCGGATGAGATGCTCCAGGAGAGCCGTGCGCACATCGGTCGCCGAAATCTCTTCGTGCAGATCGGGCAAAAAATAAAGCGTCGAAGTCTGCCCGGCATCGTTTGCCACCGTGATTGTAGACAAGCCGGGTTCCTGATGCGGTTCACCGGATAGGTGTACACCTTGCGGCACACTCTTCCAGATATTTTGAACATCAAAGCCAGGGCGCCCGGCAACAATAAAATCGCAAGCAACGATGAGTTGGGAAGCTCGATACCAGCGCGGCAGGCTGAGAAAGGAATCGGCGCCCACTATGCAGAAGAGATGGTCCTCAGCGTTCAGTGATTTCTTCAACAAACCGATGGTGTCAATCGTATAGTTCGGGCGACCATCGGGGCGTGGAGCATCAATCGTCGATAGCTCAAACCGCACGTCATCGGAGATGGCGAGTTCCACCATGGCCACGCGGTCCTCAAAGCCGGCGACGGACGAATCGTGCTTCAGTGGCTGGTTGCCGACCGGCGCGAATAGGACGCGGTCGAGGCACAGCCTGTCGGCTGCCGCGCGGGCGATAGCGAGATGTCCGCGATGGGGCGGGTCGAATGTGCCACCGAAGAAAGCGATGCGCATGCCGTGATTCTCTTGAGATGATCGTAAACTGTTCCTGCGCCAATCTTTCAGGATGACTTCGGCAGAAACGCGTACGGCTTATATCGGCCTTGGTTCAAACCTTCAGTCACAAGCGGGCACGCCCGCGGAGACAGTGGAAGCCGGCTTGCGCGCTCTAGGTGAGATAGGCAATGTAACTGCCCGTTCTTCTCTCTATGAAACGGCGCCTGTGGGCATTGCGGAACAGCCTCCGTTTGTGAATGCAGTAGCCGCACTGCGAACTTTTGATCCGCCCGACGAACTGCTGGAAACACTGCTTGAAATAGAGCGCACCTTCGGGCGCGACCGGAGAAAGAGCATGCCGAAAGGTCCGCGCACTCTCGATCTCGATCTGCTCGTGATGGATGGCCTGATCCTGAGTACGCCGGCGCTCTCATTGCCGCACCCGGCACTCGCTGAGCGGCGCTTCGTTCTCGCGCCGCTGGCTGAGATCGCGCCCGATCTGCGACATCCGGTTCTTCATGCAACCATGCGCGAGCTGTTGGCAGCTTTACCCGATGTTGGCGCGAACAGTATCAAAAGTGTTCGGATTCTGCACCCGCATTCGTAGAATAAGAACACTGAATGATGAACAGGCACATACTGGGACGCTCTCTACTGATAATACTGGCCTTGCTGTGCGGTTTAACGGTGGCGCCCTTGTGTGGAGCACAGGAGCAGAGATTTTCCGGAACTGTGGTTGATGAGCAAGGCTCAGGCATCTACCATGCCGAGATCACCAATCCTGCGGGCATCGTCCTAAGCGTTACGGCAAACGATGGAGCCTTTAGCTTTACAAGCGCAACGGATTCCGCAATCACGTTAAAGGTGAGTGCCCTTGCATTTGATACCGTTACAGTTACAATTCTTCCGTCAACGCCTCTGCGCATCGTTCTCAAGAGGCAGATGCAACGAGTTGTAGTAACTGCCTATCGCTCACCACTGGACACGCTGGATAGCCCGGCCAGCACGCGTGTTGTGGGCCAACAGCAGCTGCGAGAGGCGGCAACGCCGGCACTTGATGACAAGCTGCGTCAGGTTCCGGGCGTGGAGCTTTTTCGCCGGTCAAGTTCGCTGGTTGCCAACCCAACATCGCAAGGCATCTCGCTGCGTGGATTGGGTTCAACCGCCGCGAGCCGGACGCTGGTCGTCTCGGACGATGTTCCGCTCAATGATCCTTATGGCGGCTGGATTCACTGGGAAGAGATGCCGGAACTGGCGGTGCGCTCAGTCGAGGTAGTGCGCGGCGGCGCATCCGATCTTTATGGATCGAGCGCGATTGGAGGAGTCATCAATATCCTGCCTGTCAGGCCGGAGCAGAATCTTTTTGCGCTTACGACCGGCTATGGCTCGGAAAGCACCACAGACAACGGACTGCTGGCTTCACTGAAGCGCGGGCCATGGGCCGGGTTGATAGCAGGAGGGATTCTCGGCACCGATGGTTACACGCTGGTTGCTCCGAATCTACGCGGACCCATCGACCAGCCAAACAATGTGCATTCACAGAATGGATTGATTGATCTTGAACGCACGATTCGTAACAGTGATCGTATCTTTTTGCGCGGTAACGGATTCAACGAGGCGCGCGATAACGGTACGCCGCTGCAGAAAAACGGCACGCGTCTCTGGCGTTATTCGACCGGCACAGATTGGTCGCAACTGACGCTTCGTTTCTATGGCAGCACAGAGCACTATCGGCAGACATTTTCGTCGATAGCGGCCAACCGCGCTTCGGAGACCCTGACGCGTTACGCCGAAGATCCTGCCGACGAACTCGGCGCAGCGGCGCATTGGCGGCAGCCAGTGGGTGCAAAGGCCGTGCTGCTGGCCGGCGCCGATACCCACGATGTGCGCGCCTCTGACGATGAAGTGCTCTTTACCGGTGCGGGCGGCATCCTGAACACAACAGCACGTCAGCGGCAGACTGGCGTGTACGGCGAAGCGCTGGCAACACCGGACAAATGGACGCTGAGCGCTTCCGGGCGTGTCGATCACTTCTCGAATTTCGACGCGGAGCAATGGACGCAACGGAGCGCCACAACTCTGCCAGCATTCAGCGAAACGGTTTTTGATCCGCGGCTCGGAATCTCGCGACGCATCACGACAAACGTCGCACTCAATGCCTCAGGCTTTCGCGCCTATCGCGCGCCCACGGAGAATGAGCTATACCGCACCGGCCAGGTTGGCCAGCAGACCACGCTGCCGAATCCTAACCTGCGCTCAGAGCGTGCAACCGGATGGGAGACGGGCTTTCAGGCGAATCTACCCCGTTGGGAATCCATGCTGCGGATGAGCTACTTCTGGACGCAGGTGAACCGGCCGATCACCGCCCTGACGCTGAGCACTACGCCTACTTCTACGTTGCTGCAGCGGGAAAACCTGGGTCAGATCGAAAGCCGCGGCATTTCTATCGACTACGAAGCACATCCTTTTCCCTGGGCTGCAATTACCGGCGGCTACCAGTATGCCGACGCGACCGTGACGAGCTATGTGCAGCAGCCGCAACTCGTCGGCAACTGGATTCCGCAGGTGGCACGCAACATGGCTACGACGCAAGTGCGCGTTGCAAATTCCCGTATCGGAGTTTTGAGCCTGCAGGGACGCATAAGCGGGCGGCAATATGATGACGACGCGAATCAGTATCTGCTGCACGGCTATTTTCGCTTTGACGCCTACGCCTCGCGCGAGTTCGGACGCCACGCGGAGTTTTTTGTGGCGGGCGAAAATCTCTTCGACCGATCGATCGAAGTGGGAAAGACGCCGATTCTCACCCTGGGAACGCCTCGCGTTGCGAGATTCGGCCTGCGTTTGCGCTTCGGAGAATTATCAAAACTGATTATTTTTCCCGCGCAGAAAAAATCATTTCCTGGCTTACTTTCGCTCCGTTCCTGCGTGGGTGTATCGTTTCCTCGGTGCAGTTTCGGCCCCTCCACACGTTTCATACGGGCCGTCCGCCAAGGAGCTTTGCTATGGCAACTATCGCCCTTGATCCTCGACTTGATAAGAAAACCTCGGACTTCATTGCACAGCAGCACCGCATGTATGTCGACGGCAAGTTTGTGCAGGCAGCCTCCGGCAAGACTTTTCCCGTCTATAACCCGGCGACCGGCGAAGTGATGGCGCATGTGCCGGAAGCTGAATCCGAAGATGTGGACCGCGCCGTGCGCGCCGCGCGCCGCGCCTTTGACCAAGGCACCTGGTCCAAAATGACCGCCTCGCAGCGTGGACGCACGATCTGGAAGCTGGCCGACCTGCTCGAACAGCATCTGGAAGAGTTTGCCGAGCTGGAATCGATGGACAACGGTAAGCCGATTTCCATAGCGCGCGTTGCCGATGTCCCGCTGGCCGTCGATCTGTTCCGCTACATGGCGGGATGGTCGACCAAAATTATGGGCCACACCTTCCCGATTTCGTTCCCCGGCGAATACTTCAGCTACACGATGCGCGAGCCGATCGGCGTTGTCGGCCAGATTATCCCTTGGAACTTCCCGCTGCTGATGGCCGCATGGAAGCTGGGTCCTGCGCTTGCCGCGGGAAATACGGTTGTGCTGAAACTGGCCGAGCAGACGCCGCTCAGTGGACTGCGGCTGGCCGAGTTGATGCACGAAGCCGGATTCCCCGCGGGCGTGGTGAATGTGCTCACCGGCTATGGCGAAGGCGCGGGCGCTCCGCTCGCCGCGCATGACCTGGTCGACAAGATTGCCTTCACCGGTTCGACCGAGGTCGGAAGGCTGATCGTTCATGCCGCCGCCGGCAATCTGAAGAAGGTCACGCTGGAACTGGGCGGCAAATCGCCGGCGATCGTCTTCCCCGATGCGGACCTTGAGCGCGCGATTCCCGGAACTGCGTCCGCCATCTTCTTCAATCATGGACAGTGCTGCTGCGCTGGTTCGCGGCTCTTTGCCCATGAGAGCATCTTCGACAAGGTGGTCGAAGGTGTTTCGAACATCGCTTCGAAGATCCGCGTAGGCAGCGGGCTCGATCCAAAGACCGAGATGGGGCCGCTCGTATCTGAAGAGCAGTTCCAGAAAGTCACCAGCTATATCGATTCCGGCCTGAAGGAAGGCGCGCAAGCCACGGCAGGCGGCAAGAAGGCTGCCGATCGTGGCTATTTTGTGCAGCCGACGGTGCTGACTCGCACGACCCCCGAGATGAAGGTCATCCGCGAGGAAATCTTCGGACCGGTGGTTTGCGCCATTCCTTACAGCGATGCCGATCTCGACCGCATCGCAAAGGAAGCCAACGACACGCCGTATGGACTTGCCGCCAGCATCTGGACGCGCGATATCTCGACTGCGAACAAGATGGCGAAGCGCATCCGGTCCGGCACGGTCTGGATCAACTGCCACAACGTTTTCGACGCGGCGCTGCCCTTCGGCGGATATAAGCAATCCGGCTGGGGCCGCGAGATGGGCGCCGAGGTATTGAACAACTACACCGAAGTCAAGGCTGTGTGTGCGGCTCTCTAACGTCTTCCGCGATCTTTGCCAGATGGGCCTGATCAGCAAAAAGAGCAGGATTTTCTCCTGCTCTTTTTGCCGGTGCGGATCTGGTATTCACCCTCCGCAGAATTGTCATCCTGAGCGCAGCACAGTCGAAGGATCTGCTCTCGGCTTCACCGCAACCCAAAATAGTGTGCGCGCAGAGTAGCGTTCTTCCGGGGCCGGTCAATCGTTACAATCGTCTATAAGTGTCCTTAACCTTCCAAGTCCATATGACGAGCGGTAATGCCCGCCGCGCTACCATGACGCTGCCCCATGCCGCCGTCGAGACTCCGGTGTTTATGCCAGTGGGGACGGTGGCTTCCGTGAAAGCTGTTCCGCAGCATCTGCTCGAAGAGCTGGGTGCGCGGATCATCCTGGGCAATACGTATCACCTCTATCTTCGGCCGGGGCATGAGCTGGTCCGCCGGATGGGCGGGCTGCACCGGTTTATGAGCTGGCACCACGCCATCCTGACCGACTCGGGCGGCTTTCAGGTCTTCAGCCTCAACGAGCTGCGCAAGGTGACGGAAGACGGCGTGCAGTTCCGGTCGCATCTGGATGGCGGGGCGCACTTCTTTTCTCCCGAGCACTCGATGGATGTCCAGATCGCGCTTGGCTCCGACATTGCCATGGCCTTCGATGAGTGCACCGAGTATCCGGCAGACTATTCGCGTGCGCGCAAGTCGCTTGACTTGACGCTGCGCTGGGCGGAGCGCAGCAAGCGGCACTTCGACGCGCACAAGCATGAGCGGCCGTGGAATCAGGGCACGTTGCAGGGGACAGGGGACAGGGCTCAGGGCTCAGAGATCTCGCCGGAGGCTATGCCGAGTCTCTTCGGCATTGTGCAGGGCGGGATGTATCGCGACCTCCGGCGCGAATCGGCCGAGCGGCTGATGGAGATGGACTTTCCCGGTTACGCGATCGGCGGCCTTAGCGTTGGCGAGCCGCGCGAGCTGACGCGGGAGATTATCGCCGAGACGCTTCCTTTTCTGCCCAGGGACAAGCCGCGCTACGTGATGGGCGTCGGTTATCCGGACGAGATTGTCGAGTATGCCGAGATGGGTGTCGACATGATGGACTGCGTGCTGCCGACGCGCGCGGCGCGTCACGGGCTGCTGTTTACCTCCGAAGGGCGGCTGAACATTAAAAACCGGCGCTTTGCCGAGGATGAAGGCCCGCTCGATCCGGAGTGCGGCTGTATGGTCTGCCAGCGGTACAGCCGCGCGTATCTGCGGCATCTTATGGCTTCGCAGGAGCCGCTGGCGGCGGTGTTGAACACGCTGCACAACCTGGCGTTTTATCTCGACACGATGCAGCGGCTGCGCGATCGTCTGGAGGCGGGAAAGAACGTAGATAAACCAGATTTGCTCAAAAGTAGCTGAAAAGCGTTATCTTGAACAGGCTTCGTTTGTGAGGGCTGAAGCGAACGGTTGCGGCATTCAGAGGAGCTACGAATGGGACATCGATACGCCAATATCCTGGAGACGGTCGGCCATACCCCGGTGGTTCGGATCAATCGGCTTGCGCCGCGGGATAGCCATCTCTTTGTGAAAATTGAGGCTTTTAACCCGTTGGGTTCGGTGAAGGACCGGCTTGCTCTCGGCGTGATTGAGGATGCGGAGAAGACGGGAGAGCTGAAGCCGGGGCAGACGGTGGTCGAGGCGACCAGCGGCAATACGGGAATCGGGCTGGCGATGGTGTGCGCGCAGAAGGGATATCCGCTGGTGGTGACGATGGCGGAGACCTTCAGCGTGGAGCGGCGCAAGTTGATGCGCTTCCTGGGAGCGAAGGTGGTGCTGACTCCGGCAGCGGCGCGGGGCACGGGCATGGTGGCCAAGGCCGTTGAGCTGGCGGAGACGCATGGCTGGTTCCTGACGCGGCAGTTTGAGAATGAAGCCAACGCGGACATGCACTCGCGGACCACAGCCAGAGAAATTATCGATGACTTTGCGGGTGGACCGCTGGACTACTGGGTGACGGGATTCGGCACCGGCGGCACGCTGAAGGGCGTCGCGCGGGTGCTTGCGAAGGAGCGGCCGGAGACGAAGATCGTGGTCTGTGAGCCGGACGATGCGCCGATGCTTTCAAGCGGCATCGAGCAGCAGCGCAATCCTGACGGATCGGCTGCGGTGGGCCATCCGGCGTGGAAGCCGCATCCGCTGCAGGGCTGGAGTCCGGACTTCATCCCGAAGCTGACCGGCGATGCCGTGGAGATGAACGTCATCAGCCAGGTGCTGCGCGTGAAGAATGCAGAGGCCATGCACTGGAGCCGGGAACTGGCGCGCAAGGAAGGGATTTTTGTCGGCATCTCGTCGGGCGCGACCTTTGCCGCGGCGCTGCGCGTCTGCGAGGAAGCGCCCAAGGGAGCGACGGTTCTGTGCATGTTGCCGGACACGGGAGAGCGTTACCTGAGCACTCCGCTCTTTGCCGATATTCCTGCGAACATGACAGAGGAAGAGCTGGAGATTGCGCGCTCCACGCCCGGTGGCTGGGTGCAGCCTGCATAGCGGGGACAAGAACTGCCGGTCGTCGCCGCGGCACGACCGGCATGGTCAGGGCATAAGAAAGGAACCAGATATGCCGAAGTTTGTGATTGAGCGCGATATTCCAGACGCAGGGAAGCTGACACCGGAGCAGTTGCAGATGATTTCTCAGACGTCGTGCTGCGTGTTGCGGGAGATGGGCCCGCAGATCCAGTGGGTGCAGAGCTACGTCACCGACGACAAGATCTATTGCATCTACATTGCGCCGGATGAAGACACGGTGCGCAATCATGCGCAGATGGGTGGGTTCCCTGCGAACCGCGTATCGCAGGTGCGAACGATGATCGATCCAACGACCTCGGAATGAGGGCTGCTAATTTTTTATGTCCGGCATCAGCGGCTCCAGCGCCTGGATCAGCGCGTGGTTGCCGAGGCTGCCTTTGCCTTCTTTCTGTAGGCGGGCGTAGAGCTGGCGGATGATGCCGGTTGCCAGGACGGGGACGCCGAGTTCGGCGGCGTATTCGAGGACCAGGTCAACGTCCTTCTGCTGCAGGTCGATGGTGAAGCCGGGCTTCCAGTAGTTGTCGAGGACCTGCGGGGCGCGCTTGGAGAGCATCCAGCTGCCCGCGGCTCCGGATTCGACGGCGGCGACGGCTTTCTTCAGGTCGAGGTCGGCGGCTTTGCCAAAGATAAGAGCTTCGCTGACGGCGAGCATGTTGACGACGACGAGGATCTGATTCAGCAGCTTGGTGACTTGGCCTTTGCCTGCCGGACCCATGTGGGTGATGCGCGTGCCGATGGCTTCAAGGATGGGGCGGGCGCGATTGAAGTCGTCATCGGTTCCTCCAGCCATGATGGCGAGCGTGCCCTGTGCTGCGCCTTCACTGCCGCCGGATACTGGGGCGTCGACGAAGCCGATGCTTTGTTCGCGGAGCTTTGCGGCGATGTCTTCTGTCGCTTTGGGGCTGATGGTGCTGCAGTCGATGACGAGGCTGCCCTTTTTGAGGCTCGCGGCGGCTTCGTTTACGACTTGCTCGACGTCGCTGGTGTTGGTGACGCAGAGCATCAGGACGGATGACGCGGCGCCGAGGTCTTTGAGAGTCTTTGCGTGGTCGATCTTCAGAGACTTTGCGAGTTCTTCTGCTTTGCTTTCGGTGCGGTTCCAGATGCGGACGGTGTGGCCCTTCGTGGCCAGGTTCTTCACCATTCCGGTGCCCATGATTCCGAGTCCTACAAATCCGATTGTTTCTGGCATAGGGTAGATTATCCGACGGGAGACGGATTTCGTGAAATGCACATGGGATTACCTGTTCTCGCCAGTCAGGAATCAGGACCTGGATTTCATCAAACGGAATCTATTCCATGGACCTGAGGGTTTGAAGGTCAGTGAGCGCTTCCGGGTCGCCCGGTTGAAGCGCAAGGACTTTGGCGTACATCTGAGCGGCGCGTTCCGGGTCGCCGCTCTTCTGATAGATGACTCCTAAATCAAGGTAAGCGGTAGAGTTGGATGGGTTCATCGCTACAGCTTGTGATAACTCCTGGATGGCAGGAGCTATTTTCCCTTCGCGGAAAAGTAAGGCACCAAGATAACAACGAACATTCCCATCGGAGGGATCCATCGAAGCAGCCTGTCTGTATTCCTGCTCCGCTTTCGCCATGTTTCCAGTGCGTTGATCAAGGTTCCCCAGGCCAACCATGGCAGGTACATACTTTGGGTTTAATTCGAGCGCCTTATGATAGTACTCACTGGCCTTGTAGAAGTTGCCGGAAGCTTCAAATGCGGTTCCCAGGTTATAGGTAAGTTTCGTGCTTCCCGGCGTTGTTTCCAGAGACGACTGATACAGCGAAACAGGATCTTTCCACTCCGACGCACGTGCTTCAAGACGCCTTGCTCCCCAAAATCCCCACAAGACGATGAGAGCGAACATAACAAAACGTTTCGGCGTGCTGGTATGCCACGCAGCTGCGATGATTGCCAGTACGAGTCCAAAAGAGGCCAGATATACATACCGTTCTGCCATGCCCTGATAAAGAGAAACGATTCCACAAAATGGCAATAACGTAATGGCCATCCAGGTCAGGCCGAATACTATCAGGGCATTCCTCTTTCTGAACCAATAGAGCAGCATCAGGAAACAAAACATTCCAGTCAATGCTGCAATTGATGCCAATGACAGACTGTTTGCAGGAGTGTCAGTCGAGCGTTCCACACTCATATGCACGGGAAACAATATCCACATGACGTATTTGAAAAAGGCTGTCCCAAGCATAAGGAATGAGGCGGGCCCACTTGGCATGTGGGCGACTGCAAGACGTCTTAAGACAAAGTAGCCGGCGGTAGCCACTGCTCCAGCCACTCCTAAACTGAGCCATCGACGTTGCGGCGTCTTTTCTTTGAAATATGCCAGTAATATCGTCAACGGCAGGACGAGTATTCCTTCTTCATTCGATAGCAACGCTGCAAGCAAGCCAGCGGTATAAAGAAATAAGGCCGGAGTGGAACCTTTTGTCAGATATGAGTCCGCCGCTAACAGACTCGATACCAGAAAAATACACATCAACGGATAAGTGCGCCCCGAAATCCATGCCACTGCCTCTGAGTTAATAGGGAGGCCCAGCCAGAGCAGACAAACAGCGGCAGCCAGCAGGGTGGGCGCCCGCATCCGGCGCAGCAGAATGAAGTAAAGAGACCCGCTTATCCAATGCAAGAGGAGATTCGTTATGTGAAATCCGCATGGCTGCAAGCCCCATAAGTGGCGGTCCAGGGCAAGGCTTAACCAGAGTAGCGGACGATAGGAAGATCCTCCGCCTGGAAGCAGGTCGTGGGCAAATGCGTCGCTTGTTCGAAAATAATGGAAAGCGCCTTTCCACGACACGAGTGCGGGGTTCTGCTGAATATGGCTGATGTCGTCATAGATGAATGAGCCACATATACAAGATCCATAGAGCAACACCACCCAGAGCGCACTGATTACAAGGAATATCCCGTTTATATGGGAGAGACTCCATAGATACAGCCTGGTTAGACGTGGGTGAGAAGGGCAAGTGTCAGCCATGCTACTTAGCAGATGGGACGCACGGACTTTGTCCTTTGCTCAGTAAATCACGGGTTTCAGTTGTCGACAAACCTGCCGATGCTCGCATCCAGCCCCGATCATCTCATTGAAATTCAAAAACAAAACTGAGCATAGTCCTAAAATGAATTCCGCTTGACTTTGCAGTCCGTAAGTGATTTATTACGGTAAGTGAATGCTTACCTTCAATCCGGATGTGAGGCGCTGGGGGATGCGACCAGGTTTGCCATTTTCAGGGCGCTGGTAGACCGGCCGCAGGCGGTGGGCGAACTCGCCGGACAGTTTCCGGTGAGCCGTCCAGCGGTTTCCCAGCACCTGCGGGTGCTGAAACACGCCGGGCTGGTGCGCGATCAGAAGTCGGGCACGCGCCGTATCTATGCTGTTGATCCGGAGGGAATGGTCCGCTTTCGGCGGGAGCTTGATCAACTTTGGGATAACGCTCTGCTGGCTTTCAAGGAGGCTGCGGAGCGATGGGAGGAACCGCATGCCGTCTGAGGCTTTGGCACCTGTTTTGAAGAGTGTCGTAGTGAATGCGCCGCGTGAGCGGGCTTTCAAAATTTTCACGGAATTTTTTGGCGGATGGTGGCCGTCGACGCACCACATTGGCAAGCAGCCGTTTGAGACGGCGATTCTCGAAGGCAAACTGGGCGGGCGCTGGTATGAGCGCGCGACCGATGGGACGGAATGCGAATGGGGGCGCGTGCTTGCGTGGGATCCGCCGGCGAAGGTGGTGCTGTCGTGGCACCTGCAGCCGGACTGGGGGTATGATCCTGACCCGGCGAAGGCGAGTGAGGTGGAGGTGCGGTTCATTGCGCAGTCGGGGTCGTCGACGCTGGTGGAGCTGGAGCATCGCAACCTGGAGCGGCACGGCGACGCTGCTTCGAAGCTGCGCGACAGCGTGAATGGCGGCTGGGTGGCGGTCGTCGAGCAGTATGCGAAGTTTGCCAACGAGCATGCAATGGAAGGGCTATGAAGACCGTCGATCGCGTTTTTGGGTGGCTGCTGGTGGTGTCGACCCTGCTGCATTGCATTGGATGCCTGGTGGCGTTTCGGCATACCAATCCGGATATGCTGCTCTGGACCGAGGGAGCCGGTATGGGAGGATTTCTGCTGGCGGCGGTAAACCTGCTGCGAGTGAACCGTCCCGAAGACCGCGGACTGGCGTGGGTGAGCGCAGCGGGATGTGTTGCCTGGGTGGTGCTGGCGATCTCGTTTGGGCTGCGGATCGGAAATCTTTTCGATCCGCGTCCTTTGGTTCATAGCCTGGTCACGCTGACGCTGTTGGGGTTCAGTCTGCGGACGGCGCTGGGGAAGGCTGCGGTCGCCGGCGTTCCGGCCACCAGCGGCGGAGTGGACGCGAGGGCGATCTCTAACTAACCGAAGTTTGCTGACCACGGGGGACTTCGCTCAGCCTTCGTGCTTCACGGGCTCTGATGCGGAGACGAGAGACGCCTTATCCTTCTCTATCGGCAGGATAAAGCGCAGCGGCGAGCGGAGGACTTGCTTCAGCAGGTATTTCAGGATCTTTACGCGCTCGTCGTGGTGAACGTTGTAGGCGCGCAGCGCGGTAATCGTTGCGACCGCGAAGCTGACGCCCAGGTTCAGCACGAACGTGATGCCGATTCCGGCGACCGCGAAGTAAAACCAGTGATGGCCGAAAGACTCGACGCCGTAGCGGGCGGCTGAGAGCGCGAGCATACCGGTGTTCAGGGTCACATGGCGCACGTCGAGCGGCAGGCCGAAGAAGTGGGCGATCTCGGGAGTGAAGCCGAGCATGTAGCCGAGGACGATGCTGGTGCTCCAGGAGGCGATGTTGTTCTCAAACCAGTGGGCGAGCCGCTGCATGCGGCGGACGCCGATCCGCATGCCGATGGGGTGTTGCGCGATGGCGGCGGGGATGCGGTTGTAGACGGCGAAGTTCTCGCACACTCCGCCGATGACGCCCGCGGCCCACAGGATGACGCCGGTGAGAGCCGCATCGATGCTGGTGGCCGAGGTGAACGGGTGGAGGGTCTCATAGACGTGCTTCGCTGTCGCTGAGGGCAGGTAGGACTGGAGAAAAATCTTTCGCCACAGCTGCTCGAAGGCAATGGCGCCGAGGCAGACGGCGATGACGTTGCCGAGCGCGGCGGCAAGCTGCGTGCGGCTGATGCGCGCGGCGAAATCGGCGATCTTGCTCCAGCGGGAGACGCCTCGGTTTTCGCGCACGATGCCGGCGAGGGCCGCACCGGTCATGGAGGGCTGCTTGGTGGCGAGGGCAAGACCGAATATCTGGAGCAGAAGAAAACTGATGGCATAGTCGGTGCCAATGAGAAAGCCTTCGACGAAGAAAGGCCATGCGTTTTCCATGATGCGCAGCTTGATGGCCGCGGTGAAGACGGTGAGCAGGCCGCCGCCGAGCGCGGCCAGCCACATCTGGTAGTATTCGCGCCGGGTGTTGGCGATGTAGTGCTCGCCGCTGTGGCCGGTGCGCTCGACCGTCTTGCGCGCGAGCAGGTTGAGGTTCTGGCGGATGAGCGGGCCGAGCTGGGTGTCTTCGAGGCGTCCGGCAACGAGCGTGTTGAGGAGCAAACGGGCGGGCTGCAGGGAGTGCTGAACGTCGCCGGCGATGGTAGCGGCGAGCAACTGCATGCGATCGAGCGAGGCGTCCATGCTGCTGAGGTCAAAGACGAGAGCGGTGCTGACCCCGGCATCTTCCATGTGCAGGCGCACCTGGACCATTTCGCGGCGGCAGGCGTGGACGGCTTCGAGCCACTGGCTGAGCGCGCCGGCGTTTTCGCTGGCTTGCTGCGTGGATTGCAGAAAAGCCTGGGTTGCGAATACGAGCTGGTAGAATGGCGAGGCTTCCACGTTACGCGTGCTTCCGCGCTCGCGGACGGCGGCGGTGACGCCGCGTCCCGCGACGCGCGTGGCGAGCAGGCTCAGGGACTGGCGGATATCGTCGGCAACCTGTGGGACGGCGCTGAGACCGGTCGTGGGCCACAAGATGCGGGCAAGGCGGACGAAGGTCGTGTTGTCCAGCTTGAGGAAACGCTCGACGGTTTTTTCCGAAGGAAAGACAGCGGTAAAGACGCGCGCCGTGTCGGATTCCTCCCGCGCCGAGGGCAACAGGCGCTGGAACAGGCGGCGGAAGGCTTCAGGAAGCAGGGCGTGGCGCGCGGGCAGACCTGCGTCGGCGAAGAGCGGAACGGAATCGAGTTCGGTGAGCATGGCCTGCCAGGAGGCATCGAAGCGGGCGCGCAGCGGCTTGTCCTGTTCGAGCAGCCTGATCCAGCGCAGCAGGGAGGTAATAAAGGCGCGATCGGTGGGCCGCGTCCAGATATAGGCGAAGAGCGCCGCAGCGCGCCGAGAACGCGCATTCAGCGTGGTTGCGTCGCTGAAGGCTTCGGTGTGCTCGCGCAGGCCGCTGTCCGCTTTGGCAAAGACGGGATTCTTCTTCCATCTCCGCCTGCGCAAATGCCGCCGCACTGATCGCAGAAAGGACATTGCTGACCAGAATAGTAGAGTTTTGGCGCGGGGACATGAAGATGCCTGTCACGCCCGATTAAGCACCGGATCGAGCGCCTGCCTTTTGACCAGGCTACAGTTCCTGGGTGAAACGCTGCCGACCGCACACGCACTACTGTTCAGCCGATTCGCTGGAACCGGGTAAAGATCGTGTACACCGACACTCCGGACGGGAGTCCTTTCACGTTATGCGACGAAGTATGCGATCCATTGTTCTGACACTCTGCGTCTTCCTTGTGACGGGATGTTCGCAAGAGAAGAGCGCGTCGAAACCGCTGGCGCAGCAGCCGCAAACAGCGGCGGCGAACGCCATCGGAGTATTGCAGAAGCTGGTCAACGAGCAGAATTACAAGAGTCTTGGGTTTGCATCTCTGGACGAAGTGAAAGAGGCCCGGCTGGGGCAGCCGATGGAGGTCTACAACATCGGGGTGGAGAAGCTGAAGAACTATCAGTCCGGCCAGGACCCGAACAGCCTGCTGACTACGAGCGAAGAGACGATCTATCCGGTGACAGTGGACGGCATTGTCCGCAGCGGAGTGACGCTGGTCCACAAGGAGCAGGGCTTTGAGCCTTCCAGCTTCGGCAATGCCGAGATTGTAAAGCGGCTCGCCGGATACCGGCAGACTCCGGATGATTTTGCCGTGCGGATTCCGGCGCTCAACCTATATTTTGTGGGGCGGTATGTGGAGACGCGCATCGTGGTGGCGCCGATCGTGAACGATCCGCGGCTGAAAGTGCGTGCTGGCGAGGCCGCGCCGCTCGAAGTGGTGGTCGATCAACTGCGCCCCTACGCCGATTCGTATAAGGGCCTGCCGATGTAGGAATATCGGGTTTCGGGCTTGCGGCTTCGCCTGGAGGAGAGGCGTGGTCGCAGATCCGAAGAACGCAGGCGCCGATGACTTTGCATCTGTCTCCGGCGCCTGACGGTTTTGAAGGGGTCAGCGAAAAGCGCCGATTTCTATGTCGATGCAAGAGAAGCGCTTCTCTTATGCGGCCTGCCAGAGTATTCTTCCGTCTAGTTTAAGTTAGTCCGATTGTTTTTCATTTCTTGAATTGCCTGGGGCCGGCAATGAAAAAGACGGTTGCTTTTCTTGCGTGCAGTATCGCTCTTACGCTGGTTTTCTATTTGCTGGCTGACTACCTCTTGCCCGGGCCTTCGCCATCGGCGACGATGGTGCTGCTCTTTGCCGGCATAGCCATGGTGCTGGTGTGGCTGGTGCAATGCTTTGTTCGCGTGAGCCGCGCAAAGAAAGGCGGCGCGCACACCGTGGTGCTGCTGGTGGGCGTGCTGGCAGGACTGCTGGCTGCTCATCTTTGCGGATGCAGCCGCGCGCCCACAGCAACGCCTGCGCCACCTTCACCGCAGGAGGTAGCGACTCCGTCCGGTGGGGGCGCGGCCGCGATGCCGCGCGTGACGGGTACGGCGCTGCTTGCCTCCGGCCAGAAAGAAGAACAAGGCTTTGGTTTATACAGCTATGCCCTGCTCTCGCATCCGCCCGCGGACGGCGAGCTGCCGAGGTACCAGGCGTTCTTCAAGGCGTTGCTGGGGTTGCCGGAGGCGGGCCAGCTTGGGAAGTATCTCCCGAAGGCGCGCATCAATGTCACATACATTCCGATCATAGCCGTTCCGGGTGGATGGGAGCAGCTTGCTGCGGAGAAACGCGTAGACTACGTTCTAGCCCATTATGACTATGCGCGCGGCGCGGCGATGCTGGCCACGCTATCTAAGGCGACCGGCCACGGACCGGTCATCATTTCCGTGCTGCAGCCGCTCGATGTGGCGTCACATCCGCATCCGGTGCTGGTGCAGGACCTGAGCAAGGCGCAGGCGACACTGATGGACAGCTACGTAGCGGAGTTTGTGAGCCAGGCGGCGCAAGGCCAGTTCTGGCAGCCAAATGCGCTGCAGGCGTTCGCCCTGTCGCTGCGGAATGTTCTGGAGACGGCGGCGACGGGATTGGGGATGAGCCAGACTGCGGTGATGTCCTGGGTGAAATTTTTCAAGTGAGACAAGACGGCTGACCGCCTTGCGTTGATGGCGGATTCAGGTCGGAAACATCCCTCAGGGGCTGAAGCCGTGCCCCTTCAAGGCCAATGAGATCCTCTTACTGCGCCTTCTTCTCGTTGTTGCTACGGTCGTCGTCCGGCAATTGGAGGTCGGGATCGACGACTACCGAAGCGATTGGGGTTTTATTTTCGAGCGTCCAGGTGTAGGTGCCTTTCGACATCCATGTTTCGATGGGCAGCCTGGTGCGTGTTTTCGTGCCGTCGGTAAAGGTGACTTCGACGGTGGTCGGCAGCACAAGCTGGCCGCGGTTGCTGAGGGTCACGGTCGAGCCCTCGATTTTGTCGACAGCTACGTCATATTTCCAGTTGTTCATGTACCATCCGCGCCAGAACCAGCCGAGGTCTTCGCCGCCTTCGCTCTGCATCTCGCGGAAAAAGTCGGACGGCGAAGGGTGCTTGTAGGCCCAGTCGCGGATGTACTTGCGGAATGCCCAGTCGAAGCGGTCGGGACCGAGGATCTGCTCGCGCAGCAGGACCATGCCGTAGGCACCCTTGAAGTAGCTGACGGGATGGCCGAGGGCAAAGCCGTAGGAATCGGCGGGAGCCATGAGGGTTGGCGCGTCGGGGTTGTCGAGGACTTTGAGGATCATGTCGGGCGGCTCGCCGCTTGCCGAGTATTCCGAATCGCGCTTGGGGCCGTACTTACCGTTCGCGTAAGTGGCGGACTCGTCGATGTCAATGAAGGTGTTGAAACCCTCATCCATGAAGGCGTGGCGGCGCTCGTTCGAGCCGACGATCATTGGAAACCAGCTGTGGCCGATTTCGTGCGCGGTGACCCAAAAAAGAAAGGAACCGTGGTCGGGGATGCCGTCGAAGACGATGCCGGGGTATTCCATGCCAGTGGAGAAGCCGGCTACGTTAATGGCGACGGGCCATGGGTACGGGTACCACTGCTTGGAGAAGTGCTCGACGGTGTCTTTGACGTATTCGGTGGATTTATCCCAGGCGTCGGGACCGACGCTCTCCGGCGGGTAGACGCTCATGGCCAGTGCTTTCTTGCCGTCGGGGAGATTGATGCGCGCCGCATCCCAGACGAAGACGGGCGACGCGCTCCATGAAACGTCGCGCGTGTGTTCCATGTGGAAGTGCCAGGTCAGTGTGCCGCCTTGTTTTGGGCGGCTGGCGGGATTGGTGACTTCGGCGGCAGTGCGGATGTAGACGGTCTTGTCGCTGTTGCGGGCCTGTTCGAGGCGGTCGATCTCGGTTTTGGTGAGGACGTCTTTCGGGTTCACAAGTTCGCCGGAGCCGGCGACGATCATGTTCGACGGTACGGTGACGTAGTAGTCGAAGTTGCCATATTCGAGGTAGAACTCACTGCCGATATAGGGCAGCGTGTCCCATCCGCGCAGATCGTCGTAGACGCACATGCGCGGATACCACTGCGCCATGTCATAGATTTCGCCCTGCTTGGACATGCCCCACGAGGTGCGGCCGCCCCATTCGCCGGGGATCTGGTAGTGGTACTGGATGTGGATTTTGATCTGGCCGCCGTGGGGTTTGAGCGGCTGGTCGAGGCGGATCTGCATGCGCGTGTCGTTGACGACGTAGTTGGCTTTGGCGGTCTGCTTGCCGGATTCGATTTCTACTGAATCGAAGACAATGCCCTCGGTGTTCGTGTTCTCGGGCGTGGCGCTGGGAGTGGGGTTGTTCCTGCGACGGCGCATGAAGGCGCCGAAGAGCACCTGCCCGCGCGAGTCTTTGCGGTAGATGTTCTGTTCGAGCTGAATCCAGAGGCTGGGCAGCGTGTCCGGGCTGTTGTTAGTGTAAGTGATGGTCTCGGTGGCGCTCAGTTGCTTCGCCTGCGTGTCGAGCTTGGCGTGCAGCTCGTAGTCGGCCTCATTCTGCCAGTAGTTGGGACCGGGCGCTCCGTTGCTGGAGCGGTAGGCGTTGACCGGGTCGGGGAGAGTCAAGGGCGCGAAGGTGATGCGCGGATCGTAACTAGATGCGGGGCTGGAAGACGCAGGGCTGGACGCAGTCTGGGCCAGCGATGTTACGGCGGTGAGCAGAAGGCAGCGACACATCAGGCGCGGAAAGGATGGCACGGAGAAACCCTTTCTTGAAGCTGAATGGATTGAGTATGGGAACTGCCGGACTACAGATTAAATGACAGGATACATGGGTGAGCCGCGCTCCGATTGCTTTTCAGCATCAACGGGGAACCAGGGGTGAATCGGAGCGCTTTCAGCTTACTGCTCATAGAGGACGGTTTGCCGCGCGAAATAGACGCAGGTGAAGCTGACGGCGAGATCAGGGAGTCGTTCCTTTAGCGGAAAGGAAGCGCAGGATCTCGCGCATGACGCGGTCGCCTTGATCGGTTTGGAAGAGATATTGGGCGTGCGCCGAACCGTCCAGGATGATCAGCTCCTTTGGCTGGGGAGCTTTCTCATATTGCTCCTGAATTCCGGGAAGGCGTGGTCCAGAGGCGCTGGCGTCGTTGCGTGCCACGATGAAGAGGACAGGCGACTTGAGCTTGTCTGCCGGGCCATCCGGCGCTGCGCCCAGCAATACCAGTCGATCAATCTCGCCTGGCTGCGAAGCGATCGATGCATCGCCCGCGGCCGTTCCTCCCATGCTGCCTCCAATAACGGAAACACTCTTAACACCCGTTGACCGCAGATAGCGCACTGCCGCCAGCACATCGAATTTGAGCGGCGCATCCATCGGATCGGAGTCGCCTGGTCCATGCGACTTCCCGTAGCCACGGAAGTCGAGCGCCAATACCTTGAATCCTGCCGTGGTCAGTATTTGAGCCTGCTTCGACCAGCTTTCTTTGTTGAAGCGGCCGCCGTGGGCAAGCACGATGCCTCGGTCGCCGGTTCCAAAAACATCGGCGAAAACTACGCCTCCGTCCTCGGTTGGAAAGGAGACGGCTTTCTGTGCGATCGCTATAAGACTTGACAGCAACACCGCAAAGATGGCTAGGAGGGTACGCACTGTGCCACTCTACCACTGCCCAGTTTCCGTACAACGTTCCAAGACGTTTGACACCTAAAACAGCCCTACCGACGACCTTCCTGCCTTGACATAATCCACCCCCTGCTGAAAAGCTAGGTAACTAGGACGCTTCCGGCAGACCGGCCCGTATTACCGCGCGTGAAACATGGTTGTGCGCCACAGGCTGAAAGGGGAAGCGTGGCCTGTGTTCCTGAAGGAAAGTGCAGCTTTTTGGCGCTGTCCAAATTCCCTTCCGCGGATACAAATTACTGACTCCATGCGCAGCGCGCAAAGCTGCGCGGGAAAAGGATTGCACGTTGAACGCAACACTGCTGCTTGCCGGCGCACTTCCTCCGGGCCTGGTTTCATTTCTGCCCTTCGTGGTCATCATTGCGGTCTTTTACCTGCTGTTGATCCGCCCTAACCAGAACAAGCAGAAGAAGTGGCAGCAGATGCTCAATGAGCTGAAGCCCGGCGACAAGGTCACCACGACGGGCGGCATCCGCGGGACGATTCTTTCCCTGAGAGATGACGCGATTCATTTGCGCGTGCCGCCGGACAACATCAAACTGGAAGTGGTGAAGAGCGCCATCGCTTCCGTAACCACTGACGAGGCGGCAAAGTAGCGCTGCTCCCGATTTGAATTCTCATGCGTAAGAACCTCACTCAAAAAACCATTCTGATTTTCGCGGTGCTGATCGTCTTCGTCGTCGGCATCTTTGGCATACCCAAAGGTGTGAGCGGAACGGCGCTGAAGCAGTCGATTCTTGACCGCATCCACCTGGGCCTGGACCTGAAGGGCGGCACGCACCTCATTCTGCAAGTGATGACGGATGAGGCGGTGAGCGCCCAGACCACCAATGACGCCGCGCATATCCAGGCTGATCTGCAGCAGAACGGGATCACGGTCGGCTCGGTGATTCCGGATTCTGCCCACCCGGAGACGATCCTGATTGCGGGTGCTCCGCCGGACCGCTCAGGCGATATCCGTTCGGTGCTGGAGCAGCGTTACAGCAACCAGTACGAGATCACGTCGGGGGCAAACAATACGTTCACGCTGACGATGAAGCCGAGCGCGGTCGCCGACCTGAAGAAGAGCACGATGGAGCATTCCATCGAGGTCATTCGCCAGCGCGTGGATTCGCTGGGCGTGAGCGAGCCGGTGATTCAGGAGTACAACCTGGGCAGCGACCAGATTCTGGTGGAGCTGCCGGGGGTGGACGATCCGGCGCGTGTAAAGGACGTGATCCAGTCGACGGCGCGGCTTGAACTTCATCTGGTGCAGGGCGGTCCGTGGCCGGATGAGCAAGCGGCGCTGCAGGCTCTGGGTGGGACGGTTCCTTATGACTCGCTGCTGCTGCATACAGCGCCGGGAGCGTCTGCGCCGGGCAGTGGCAATCAGGTTTACCAGATCAAGCGAGCACCGGAAGTTGCCGGCACGGACATCCGTGACGCACAGGCAAGCCGTAACCAGAATACGAATGAGCCGGAAGTCGTCTTCTACCTGACGACGGCGGCAGGCAATCATTTTGCCGACTTTACGACCGCGAACAAAGGCAAGCCACTCTGCATCGTGCTCGACAATAAGATACAGGAAGTGGCGACGATCCACGATACCATCCGCGATACGGGAACGATCTCCGGCGGCGGCATCAATGAGCAGCAGGCGAAGGATCTGGCCATGTTGCTGCGCACCGGCGCACTGCCGGCTTCGATTCATTACCTGCAGGAAAGCACGGTCGGGCCGTCGCTCGGCGCGGACTCGATTCACCAGGGTGTATTGGCTTCGGTTGTCGGCATGCTGGCGGTGATGATCTTCATGCTCATCTACTACCGCGGCGCGGGCATCAACGCCGATCTGGCACTCTTTCTGAACCTGGTGATTCTGCTCGGGTTCATGGGCTATACCGGATCGGTGCTGACGCTCCCCGGGATTGCCGGCGTGATTCTGACGATTGGCATGGGCGTCGACTCGAATGTGCTGATCTTTGAGCGCATCCGTGAAGAGTTGCATGCGGGCAAGTCGCCCGCGGCTGCGGTCGATCAGGGCTTTGCGCATGCGTGGACGACGATCATCGATACGCACGTGACGACGATTGTGTCGGCGGCGATCCTGTTTATCTTCGGCACCGGGCCGGTGCGCGGTTTTGCCGTGACGCTGACGTTTGGTTTGCTGGCAAATCTGTTTACGGCGGTGTTTGTGTCGCGTGTGATCTTTGATTCGCATTTAAGCAAGAAGCAGCGCGGCGAGGCGTTGTCGATTTAGAAGTAACCGTCTTCGGCTCGAAAGCGAACTAAAGATGGGCAGCCCGGCCACGTTGCCGGGATAGAAAAGCAGATCCTTCCACTTCACTTCGTTCAGTGTCAGGATGACAAATCGGAGCCGAGTGCGAAGGCCGGTAAAAGAAAATTTAGGAGCAGGCGGAAATCCGTGGAACTGTTTCGTGAGGTAAAAATCGATTGGCTGGGGAAGAAGTGGTATTTTCTCGGCTTTTCGCTGATTTTCAGTGTGGCGGGTATACTCTCACTGCTTTTCTGGCATGGGCTGCCGCAGGATGTTGATTTCCGCGGCGGCACGGTGGTGCGGGTGAAGTTCGATCAGCAGCCGGATATCGACCACATTCGTGCAGCCGTCAACCGGGCCGGAATCAAGGAACCGCGTATCCAGAGTATCGGTGCGGCGGCGAACCACGAGGTCATCATCTCGCTGGCACAGAGCGCGAATGAGTCATCTCTCGATCAGGGGCGCGCAACCATCCTGCAGACGCTGGAAGCCAACTATGCGCACAACGGCGCAGCCAACCAGGGCAAGCTCGATCTCGACAATGTAGGCGAGGGCACGCTGGCCAACTGGCTGGCCCAGAAGGACCCGGAGCATCTGGGTTCGGCCGACGCGGCGCAGCAGCACTACACGCAGCAGGCAGAGGCGATCCTGAACTATCGCAACTCGCGCAGCGGCTTGATTGATTCGATCGACAGCCTCGGCGGCATAACGACGCCCGCGGTCCTCAACGAGCTGAAGCAGGACGCGTTTCTCTCCGGCTTTGCTATCCGCAACGTTGAAATCGTAGGGCCGCAAGTGGGCGCGCAGTTGAAGAAGCAGGCGCTGCTGGCAACGGTATATTCACTGGCCGGGATGCTGGTCTACCTCTGGTTCCGTTTTGAGTTGATCTATGGCGTGGCGGCTGTGGTGGCTGTCTTCCACGACACGCTGATCACCGTCGGCGCCTTCAGCCTGACCAACCAGGAAATTTCGCTGACGGTGATTGCGGCCATCCTGACGCTGGTCGGCTACTCGATGAACGACACGATTGTCGTCTTCGACCGCATTCGCGAAAACCTGCGTCTCACGCGGCGCGAGCCGCTGGCCGATATCGTGAACCGCAGCATCAACCAGACGCTGAGCCGGACCGTCCTGACCTCAGGCCTGACCTTCCTGACCGTGCTTTCGTTGTACCTGTTTGGCGGCGAAGTGCTGCACGGCTTCTCGTTTGCTCTGGTGGTCGGGATTCTGATCGGCACCTACTCGTCGATTGCGGTAGCGGCGCCGATGCTGGTGGCCTATCAGGATTGGCGGCAGCGGCGCGGCAAGGCGGCGCTTTTGCCGGCGGCCAAAAAAGCGAGGGTTTAGCCGAGTGTAACGTTTCCAGAACCGGGCCGAGTGTGATATAGCTTCTTCACTCGGCTTTTTTCAAAATTTCCAACCCGCTCTAAAAAGGCCGGGCAACCGGGAACAAATGAACACCCTTCTGGTGTCAATAGGTGGTAACAAGTTCTGCTTGGAAGAGGTAGGCCATGTTTGAAGATTCCTTGATGGAGTCAGGCGGCAGGATCAAGACCAAGAGCAAGTATTTTACGATTGTTGGTTTTGTGCTCAATGGTTCCATTCTCGCCGCGATGATCCTCGTTCCACTGATTTATCCGGAGGCGCTGCCGAAGGCGGCTATGGCAACCCTGCTGGTTGCACCGCCGCCGCCACCGCCGCCGCCGCCGCCACCACCGCCTGCGGCCCCTGTGGTGCATCGAGTGGTTACGGAGCTGATGAATAATCAGCTCACCTTCACTAAGATTCCCAAGAAAGTCGAGATGGTGCACGATGAAGCCCCGCCTTCGGCTGCCGGTGTTGCCGGCATGGAAGGCATGGGCGGCGCAGCGGGCGGCGTGCTCGGCGGCGTGCTTGGTGGCATCGGCAACGGGCCGGCTCCAGTTGTGAAGGCCGCTCCGCCGAAGAAGATCGCCGTATCGTCGGGCGTGATGCAGGGCAACCTGCTGGTGAAGACGATGCCGCAGTATCCGGCCATCGCCAAGGCGGCGCGCATTCAGGGAACTGTGATTCTGCAGGCGACGATTTCCAAGGCCGGCACAATCGAAAATCTTCACGTAGTCAGCGGACCGCCGATGTTGCAGCAGGCGGCGCTGGACGCTGTAAGGACCTGGCGTTACAAGCCCTACCTGCTCAATGGCGAGCCGGTCGAGGTGGAAACGCAGGTCAACGTGGTCTTCAACCTCGGTGGTTGATGGCGCGTACTTCATCATCCGTCCGCTCCGGCAGACCATGCGCCGGAGCGGGAAACCGCAGGCAGCCACGCAGGTCATTCGCGCAGGTTTTTTCCTAAAGAAGAAAACTCCTCAGGAGGAAAGATTCAAGTGATTCTCGCTCATCTAACACAAGCAATTCACCCAACTTCGCTCGCCTTTTTCCAGGAGCAGACGGTGGGCTTCAGTCCGCTCGATCTCTGGAACAACATGGGGTGGCTCGCCAAGAGCGTTGTTATCATCCTGTTCATCATGTCCATCTGGTCGCTGGCTGTGATGATCGACCGCTGGCTTTATTTCAGCGCAGCGCGCAAGCAATCGCGTGAGTTCGCCCCGCGCGTCGCCGGCGCTCTGAAAGAGGGCAAGCTGGACGAGGCGGTAAAGGTTGCCGATCGCAACAAGAAGTCACATCTGGCTGAAGTGGTCACCGCCGGCCTGCAGGAGTTCCGCAACTACGGCAGCGGCGGCGCTGTGACCGAGGACCAGATCGAATCTTCAAAGCGCGCGCTGGAGCGGGCGGAGGCGATCGTTCACGCGAAGCTGAAGCGCGGTCTTGGCGGCCTGGCCACCATTGGCTCGACGGCTCCGTTTATCGGACTGTTCGGGACGGTCGTAGGTATCTTGAACGCGTTCCGCCAGATCGCCACCCAGAAAACTTCCGGTATCGGCGCTGTGGCCGGTGGTATTTCTGAAGCTCTGGTTACCACCGCGATGGGCCTGCTGGTCGCCATCCCGGCGGTTATGACGTTCAACTACTTCACCAACAAGGTGGAAGCGTTTGACGTCGAGATGGATAACTCCTCGAGCGAACTGATCGATTACTTCCTCAAGCAGGGCGGACGCCGCTAGCAGCGTTTACGCACTCAGCCAGCGGGAATCCTGTGTTTCGGAGCGGGGGCGATTCAAGGCCCCGCTCCGGGCGGTTTTTTAAGGTCAGGAAACCCGGCACTTGAGGAAGCCCGAGCAGAAGCCCGATTACGGGAGCATAGGAATGTCAATAGTCAAAAGAGAAGAAGGCAAGAAGGTCAACTCAAACATTAACGTCACGCCGATGGTGGACGTCATGCTGGTGCTGCTGATCATTTTCATGGTCATCACGCCCATGCTCCAGAACAAGGTGAACGTTGAGCTGGCGCAGACCAACAATGCGGTCGCCATGCCAGACGCCGACCACGAAGATGCTGTGGTTGTGGCTGTCACCCGCGACAGCAAGATTTTTCTGGGCCAGGACGAGATTTCTCTTGCAGACCTGGGCTCGAAAGTCAGCGATATGCTGCAGAACAAGACAAACAAGATGGTGTATTTCCGCGCCGATGAGCGCGCGCACTATGGCACGGTGATGGACGCGATCGATGCCGTGCGAACCTCGGGCGTGGAACAAGTCGGCCTGCTCACGGAACAGCGTGAGAGCGCACCGACGCCACCACCTTCTTCAGCGGGTGGAGAATAATCGCAACAGCATCGGAGAAATGAGGAACTGACTTATGAGTATGGGAATTGGCAGCGGTCCGGCTGGACTCAATGCCGACATTAACGTTACCCCTCTGATCGACGTACTGCTGGTGCTGTTGATCATCTTCATGGTCATTGTGCCGGTCACGCCCAGGGGCCTGGATGCTCTTGTGCCGCAGCCGCCGAAGAACCCGCAGCAGGAGCAGCCGAATGACCGCACCATCGTGGTGCAGATATTGTCCAGCCCCGGTGGCACCCCTTCCTACAAGATCAACCAGGATGACGTAGCGAAGAGCGACCTGCGCAACCGCCTGGACGCGATCTATTCGACGCGGGCAGAAAAGGTGATGTTCATCAAGGGAGATCCCGACCTGAACTTTACGACTGTCGCCGAGGTTGTCGACATGGCGCAAGGTCTGGGGATCGACCATATCGGTCTGATCACGCCGAAGATTGAGGCGGGGCAATAGCCGGCCTTATCATGCCTGTTGCGGGCCGTGGCCATCATGCGGCGTAAAGGCCCGCCAAACAGAGGCTTGCCAATCGGCAGAAACCAATTACAATCACTGCGCAGAGAGTTTTCAAATTGATGCATCCCAATGCTATACGCGGTTTGGAGCAAGAGTAGAATTCATGTGCCTGTGCAAGGGCGTACAGACAGGGCTATTGTGAAAAGCCTGTTTCGTAGAGTAGATTCACAGGAATCCGCGATTCTGCTTTCGCTGTACGGGGCGTAAGCTGGCGATCATGCGATCAAAGGAGATAAGAGAGAGAATGAACCGAATCGCACGTTTTCCGGTATTGGCGGCTGCGTTCCTGGCGATGCTGACCATGATGACCGGGTGCAACCGTCTCAAGGCCCGTGACCAGTTAAACAAAGGCGTAGCGGCCTATAAGAATGCCAAGTATGAAGAGGCAATTGGCCATTTCCAGAATGCGGTGAATCTCGATCCAACCTTGCCCATGGCGCGTCTCTATCTTGCGACTGCGTACGCACAGCAAGTCGTGCCCGATTTGACAACGCCTGACAACCTGAAGAATGCGAACCTTGCGATCCAGGAGTTCCAGAACGTTCTCGACAAAGATCCAAAGGACATCAGCAGTCTCAAGGGCATCGCAGGCCTCTACTTCCAGATCGACCAGTTTGACAAAGCCAAGGAGTGGCAGCAGAAGGTGCTCGCTGTCGATCCGCAGGATGCGGAAGCTGCCTACACCATCGGCGTGATTGACTGGGGCATTGCGCACAAGAACGCCGTCCAGGCGCTGGCCGCTGTAGGAATGCAGGACCAGGGCGACGGCAATCCGAAGATGCCGAAAGAGGCCTGCAGGAAGCTGGTGGAACAGAACACGCCGCTGGTGAACGAAGGCATGCAGTATCTGCAGAAGGCGCTGGATATCCGGCCCAACTATGACGATGCGATGTCCTACATGAACCTGATGTATCGCCGCAAAGCCGATCTCGAATGCGGCAACGAGCAGGCGCGCAAGGAGGACGTTGACCAGGCGGTGGAGTGGAGCCACAAGGCCATCGGCACCCGCAAGGCCATCGAAGAGAAGAAGAACAATACGCCGGGCGGCATCGTTATGGATGGCTCCGGCAACATGAAGTAATTGTCTTCTCAAGCAATCCGAAGAAAAGCCTCCGGTCAACCGGGGGCTTTTCCATTTAAAATCCTCTGTTGCTGTGTCCAAGGTGCGAACAACCATCCGCAAAATCCTCATCGCCAACCGCGGCGAAATCGCCCTCCGTATTCTGCGAGCGTGCCGCGAACTCGGAATCGCCACAGTTGCGGTTTACTCCGACGCGGACCGCGCCGCGCCACATGTGCTTGAAGCGGATGAGGCCTATCGTCTGGGGCCGGCTGCAGCCGCAGAGTCGTATTTGCGCGGTGACTTGATCCTTGATGCCGCAAGACGCGCCGGAGTGCAGGCCATTCATCCCGGCTATGGTTTCCTCTCGGAAAACGCAGGCTTTGCGGAAGCCTGCGAATGTGCCGGAGTTAAGTTTATCGGACCGCCGGCGAGCGCCATGCGCGCCCTGGGCTCGAAGACGCGCGCCCGTCAGGCGGCGGACGCTGCCGGCATGCCGCGCACACCGGGCTCGGTGAAAGGATTGGCTTCGCTGGAAGAGGCTTATGCTGTTGCCGCGGAGATCGGGTATCCGGTAATGCTCAAGGCAGCGGCCGGTGGCGGCGGCAAGGGAATGCGCGCCATCTTTTCTAAGGATGATCTCAGCGTTGCTTTCAGCGCGGCAGCCAGCGAAGCCGAAAGAGCGTTTGGATCGGGTGAAGTCTATCTTGAGAAGCTGATCGAGCGGCCACGGCACATCGAGATTCAGATATTGGCCGATGAGCATGGCAACTGCGTTTCGCTGGGCGAGCGCGAGTGCTCGGTGCAGCGTCGCCATCAGAAAGTCATCGAGGAAGCGCCTTCGGCCGTGATTGACGAGGACCTGAGGAGGCAAATGGGCGATGCGGCAGTACGCCTGGCGAAATCGGCTGGATATGCGAACGCAGGCACGGTTGAATTTCTCGTCGATGAAGACCGGAACTTCTATTTCCTTGAAATGAACACGCGGCTGCAGGTAGAGCATCCTGTCACGGAGCTGGTGACGGGGCTCGATCTCGTCCATTTGCAGATTCGCATTGCGCAGGGCGAGCCGCTGCCGTTCGCGCAGGAAGACATTCAACTGCGCGGACATGCGATGGAGTGCCGCATCTATGCCGAAGATCCCGACAATGGCTTTTTACCATCGCCGGGCAAAATCACGCGGCTGCTGCAACCAGGAGGGCCGGGGATTCGCGAGGATTCGGGCATCTATGAAGGCTGGGTGGTGCCGCTCGATTATGATCCGATGCTCTCAAAACTGATTGCCTTTGCGCCGACGCGGGACGCTGCGATTGCGCGTCTGCTGCGAGCGCTCGACGAGTACGTGATTGGCGGCATCCGGTCGAATCTTGGGCTGTTTCGCCGCGTGCTGAATGATGCTGACTTCAAAGCGGCGCGCATCGATACCGGCTACCTTGACCGGCTGCTGGCCGTGAACGCAGAAGCATCTGCGCCCGCAGAGAACGCGGATGCTGCTGCGTTGATTGGCGCGGCGATATTCGAGAGCCTGCGGCCGGCGAACGGCAACGGCCGCAGCGAAAGCGCGTCAGGCCGCAATGGCGGCACGATTCAGATAAACGGGTGGAAGCAGGCTGCACGACGCGAGGGCCTGCGCTCATGATGATCCAGATCGAAATGAACGGCGAGCTGCGGCAGATTGAGCTGACGCAGGGTGAGGCCGAGGGTCAATATCACGCGAGCATCGACGGAGAAGCATTGATCGATGTTGCGGCGCGGATGCTTCGGCCCGGGGTGCTTTCGCTGCACATGAACGGCAAGGCGTATCGCTGTGTGCTGGAAGAAAGCGCCGAGGGCACGGCGATCCATCTTGCCGGTAAACGGCTGCTTTATCGCGTGGACGACCCGCGGTCTCTGAAGTCGCGGCGCAGCCGGCATGGCGGCGCAGAGGGCCCAAAATCCGTGACGGCGCCTATGCCGGGCCGCGTGGTGCGCGTGCTCGCCCAGGTTGGGGATACGATCGCGGCACAGCAGGGCGTGGTCGTGATCGAAGCGATGAAAATGCAGAACGAGTTGAGGTCACCGAAGGCCGGCAAAGTGGTCCAGCTCCGCGCTGCGGCGGGCGACACGGTTGCCGCGGGCGACGTGCTTGCGGTGATCGAATAGGCTGCGGCGGTACTACAACTGTTTCCGGGTCATGAAAAAAGCACCCTGGTGAAGGATGCCGCCGCAACGGGCAAAAAGCGCTTATTTTCAGGCAATTCTTCAAAAAAAACCCGAAATTGCTCCTGTTTCCATGGCCGCGGCCGTTTTGCGATTGGGGCGGTTGTGTTTTATAGTCAAGCAAACATGCGTATTTTCAAGGACAAAACGCGTTTTCAGTGGAGCTGGGCGGCAAGCCTGGGAATCCTCTGCATTGCGCTGGTCCTGCTGGCCGGATGCATTCAGGCCGCGCACACGCATCCTCTCGGACAGGTAGATCACGAAGGCTGCTCGCTTTGCGCCACGGCGCACAATGTGGTGCAGACGGTTGCGCTGGTGACCGTGGCCATAACGATCCAACCGGTATGGCGAGTTGCCGCGGAAAAACCGATTGACCGGCCTCGCCAGAAATTCCTGCACAAACTCGCCAATCGGCCTCCGCCTGTTTCCCTGATTGCCGCCTAATCAAATTTTTCTATCTATCAAGGGCCACAAAACAGGGTTTATGGAGGTCTCTCTTTATGCACACGTTTCCACGTGGCATCCTCTCCGCTTTTCTCGGGATTTGCGGTGTTTTTCTACTCTCCTGCGCGCTTTTTGCGCAGTCTACCGGCAACTCGGGAACCATTAACGGCATAGTGACGGACCCGACGGGCGCTGTTGTCCCCGGAGCTTCCGTCTCCATCTACAATCCGGTCAGCCAATACGAGCGCACGACAACTACGGATAAAGCCGGTCACTTCCAGTTTCCGAACATTCCCTTCAATCCTTATCACATGACGGTCACCATGAAGGGTTTCAGCAGTGCCGTGCAGGACGTGGACGTGAATTCTGTGGTGCCCGTCAGTGCGAACACAACCTTGAAGGTGGGCGAGGCCACCAACACGGTGGTCGTTACTGGCGAAGACCTCGTCGAGAACGACCCCACCTTCCACACCGATGTTGACAGGAGCCTCTTCCAGAAAGTTCCACTGGAGAGCCAGTCGTCTGCGCTGAGCTCGCTGGTGACGTTGACGTCGCCGGGCGTGGCCGCCGACTCGAACGGCCTCTTCCATGGTCTCGGCGATCACGCATCGAACTCGTTTTCGATCGACGGCCAGTCCATCACCGATCAGCAGAGCAAGGTCTTCTCCAACCAGCTTCCCACAAACGCAGTGCAGTCGCTCGAAGTCATCTCCGGAGCGCCTCCAGCCGAATACGGCGGCAAGACGAGCCTGGTCATTGTTGCGACCACCCGTTCCGGGCAGGGCATTACAACGCCGACCGGCGACGTCTACGCCTCCTACGGGAGTTTCGGGTCTGCGACTGGCGGATTCGACCTGAGCTATGGGGAAAAGAAGTGGGGAAATTTCTTAGAGTTTGACGGGCTGAACACCGGGCGCTTTCTCGATCCGCCGGAGTTTACGGTCTTCCATGACAAGGGCAACGAGGAAAACGCCTACGATCGCGTGGATTATACCTTTACGCCTGTCGATTCGTTGCATCTGGACCTGAACTACAGCCGCTCCTGGTTCCAGACGCCGAACACCTTCGACAACCTGAATGTGCAGAACGTGGTGTCGGACAGTGGCGCCAGCGCCAGCCCTGTCTTCGGCAGCGTGGGCAACACCGACCAGCGCTCCTTTATCGGGACCTTCAACATCTATCCAACCTACACGCGGATCATCAGCAATAACTCGGTCCTCAACCTGGGCGCCTGGGTCAGAAAGGACCAGTACGACTATTTTCCAAGCGGCAATCCTCTGGCCGATCTGGGGCCTCCGAACCTGCAAACCACATCTATTTCCCAGCTCCGTTCCCTCATGAATGCCGCGGCTCACGCCGATTTTTCGTATAACAAGGGGATCAACAATATCAAGATCGGCGCCCAATATGGACAAACATTCCTGCGCGAGAGCGATACCTTCGGCATCGTCGAGAACGTCTTCAACTCGCCCTGCACGGATGTGAACGGCAACCCATTGCCAGGTTACTCCGGTCCCACAGCTTGCGACGGCGTCGTGTCTTTCCCGAATGGCAACTACCTTCCGGTCCTTGCGCCCTACGACCTCACTCGCGGCGGGAGTTTTTACAATTATGTCGGCCGCACGGATGTAAAGGAATTAGCCCTCTATGTCGAGGATCAGATCAAAGCCAGGAATTGGTTGTTCAATCTAGGCATACGTGGCGACCTGTACAATGGCCTCGCCGTCCAACGGCAGGCGGAGCCTCGCGTGGGCGTCGCCTATAACATCCAAAAAACGAACACGGTACTGCGCGTCTCCTACGCGCGAACTCTCGAAACACCGTTCAACGAAAACCTGGTGCTGTCGAGCCAGGGTTGCGCGAACCCAGTGCTCAACCCGCTGCTGGCCTGCAGTTCCGCCTTTACCACGACACTGCAGCCGGGTTTCCGTAACGAGTTCCATGCCGGTTTCCAGCAGGCCTTTGGCAAGTATGCGGTCGTCGGCGGCGAGTACATCTGGAAGTACACGCACAACGCCTTCGACTTCAGCGTCTTCGGCAACACCCCCGTCACCTTCCCGATCGACTGGCACAACTCGAAGATCCCCGGCTTCGCGCTCAATGCCAGCGTTCCCAACTTTCACAACTTCTCCGCGTATGTGGTGATGTCTTCGGTTGCGGCCCGCTTTTTCCCGCCTCAGGTCGCCGGCGCCGGCGCCACCAGCGGCGTCGCTGTTGGCTACCCCTTCCGTATCGACCACGATGAGAGGTACAACCAGACGACGCACATTCAGTACACGCTCCCCGGCGGCAAGTTCACGCGCGCCACGTGGATCGGCTTCAACTGGCGCTACGACTCGGGGCTTGTGGCCGGGTCGGCGCCATGCTACAACGTGACGGATCCGAACTCGGCTTGCCCCAATAGTTCATTTGGACCGGACGGTCTGCCTGCGACGCTGAACGGGCAGCCTGCGGTAGCGTTGGTGGACAACGGCGTACCCGCTGGCACGAATCCCGTCACCAATAACCCTGTGGCCATTCCCCTCACCGCGGACCAGGAGTCTCAGTCAGGACTGGCCTGCAACGGGGATAGAGCAACGCCGACGCACCTGATTGGCGTGCCTGTTACTGTTGCGGGCACGACCTACTATGAGTGCCCGGCCAACGAACTCACCTCGAGCCTGCTCAGCATCCCCGCGCCGGGCACCGGGGACAACGACCATAGTCCGCCACGCGTCGCGCCGCGCAATCTCTTCGACGCCTCCATCGGCGATGACAACCTCTTCAACGGCGACAGATACAAATGGAGCCTTCGCCTGAGCGGCATCAACCTCGCGAACAAAACCGCACTGTACAACTTTCTTTCTACCTTTAGCGGAACCCACTTTGTAACTCCGCGAGCACTCACGGCACAGATCGGTTTCCACTTCTAACCGTATTAAGAACCAAAGCCCGTGAGCAGCAATGCTCACGGGCTTTTTTATTGCTGCTTAAGGGGGAAGCAGACCCCTTCGGCAAGCTCAGTGCAGGTTCTTCACTCCGCTCAGGATGACAAGTTCTGTGTACTGCGGGTTCTGTGGGACTAGCCGATCATCTGCTTTGCGCCGGTGTGCCAGCTTTTGTAGGCTGCGTCGAGCACGCGCTGGTTATGCAGGCCGTCTTCGCCGGACGCGAGATATGTGCCGCGTCCTTCGACGGCAGCGGAGAAGCTGTCGATCATGCGGCTGTAAGCATCGGCGTTCGACACTCGTTGATGCGCGGCGACTTTGTCCTGCCGGTATAGGACGACATCCACGGGGTGGTCGACCGTCATTCCGTTTTCGCAGAGGATCACGCCGGTTTCGCCTGTCACCTCAATGAGCGAGCGGTATGAGCCGCGCGTAGTCACGGTGACTGCGCCCATTGCGCCGTTGCCGAAGGCCATGTTGATGACAGCATGCGACTCAACCGCGCCGGATTTTGCGTCTTTGTGCGCGAGCGTGCCGACCTCGGTAATGTCCGTTGCGAGCACGAAACGCAACGCGTCGAGACAGTGGATAGCCACGTCGCCGATAGGCCCGCCAAGCGCGAGCGACGGGTCGTAAATCCATGCGCGCGGGCTGCGCTCGGCGCTGTAGCAGAACTGTGAATGCGCAAGCAGCGGCTGGCCGATGCGGCCTTCAGCAATCCATTCGCGCATGAGCTGCACGCTCAGGTTGTAGCGCATATTCTGCGCGACGCCGAAGACGACGCCCGCGGCGCGCGTGGCGAAGAGCATCTGTTCGACTTCGGCAGCATTCATGGCCAGCGGCTTTTCGCAGAGCGCATGCTTGCCGTACTGCGCCGCGAGCAGGACATGCGGCAGATGCAGCGCGTCGGGCGAGACGATAAAGACGGCATCGATTTCCGGAGAGGCGCAGAGCTCTTCGGCAGTGTCAAAGACATGCGGGATATGGTATTCACGCGCATTGGCCCGGGCCTTGGCCGGATCGCGGCGCCACATGCCGGCCACGTGCACTCCAGTAAAGGACGGCATGAGACGTTTGACGGCGTGGTTGCCGAAGCCGAGGATGCCGTATCGGATCATGGTTGCACCCGATTCTTCGAGATCAGCTGACGGATGGGCTCATTGTCGGCATACACGCGCCACTCTTTCACCTTGTCGCCCTGGATCGTTGCTCTGAAGGCTGCTGGTGTCTTCCAGCGATTTTCCGGAAGGAGCTTGCCGTCTGTGGTGTACGTGCCAGACGCCGAGCCGAAGATCATCACGATATCGCCCATTGAGCAGATCTCGTCAATGCTTACGGTATAGTCGGGAACCATGCTGAAATAGCCCTCCCAGCCTTTGCGCATCGTCTCTTTGCCGCGCACGCTGTTGCCCAGCGAGTCGATGAAGGTGTGGTCATCGGACATCAACTGCATCAGAGCGTTCATATCGTGCGCATGGATCGCCTGAACAAAAGCCCGGGCGACCTCTTCAGGGAAGACTGACATATTGCCAGCTTAAGCTAACCGACGAAACCCGGGCTCCCTATTGCGCGCCGTTCTTGAAAATATCTTCGGCGAAGAAGTTTTCAACGCGGGCATTATCGCGCAGCATTTCAAGATAGGCATTCCGAAGAAGCTGTGAGCGGGCGTCGCGCAGCTGGCTGCGAATGCTCTGCTGCACGCGAGGGTCGCTCAGTTCGCGCTGTCCAGCGGCCTGCTTGTCGATAAGCTTGAGGATCTGATAGCCGACCTGCTTATGCTGGTTGTCGTAGACGGGCAGGATGTCCGTGATCTGTCCCGGCTTGATCTTGGCGATGGCGTTGTAGACATCCGGGCTTAGACGCAGCTGCGACTCGGGAATGAAGCCCATGTCGCCACCGTTTGAAGCCGTGTCCGGACGCTCGGAAAAGTTCTGCGCGAGCAGGCCGAAGTCTTCGCCGCTCTCCAGGCGATTTTGCAGCGTTTGGATCTTCTTCTTCGCTTCCGCGTCGTTGGTGGCCTTGCTGTTCTGCAGGTTGATGTTCTGCTGCTGGGGCGGCAGAGGAATCGATGTCACCATGATCTGCGCGACGTGATACATCGGCTCGATCAGGTTGAACTCGGATTTGTGCGCGTTGTAATAGTTTGAGATATCCGCGTCAGAAATGTTGATCTTGGAGTTGATCTCTTTGTTGAAGAGCTTTTCTTCAGTCTTGGCGCGGCGGATCTGGCGTTTCAGGTCATCGAGCGTAAGATGCTTTTCCGCCAGACGCTTGTTGAACTCTTCCTGCGTGTAGGGCGCTTTGAGCTCGTTGATCTGGTTGTCTACGTCTTCGTCGGACGCGGTCAGGTTCAGCTTCGCGGCGCGCTCCATGAGAATCTCTTCGTCGATGAGATTGCGCAGGACATTCAGGCGCACGATATCGGCCTGCTCTTTTGAAGGCTGTTGCTGCGAATCGCCGAGGTTGCTCTGGTAAAGCTGCTCGACTTCAGCGCGCATGATGGGCTTGCCGTTGACCGTGGCCATGACGTCCGGCCCATGGTTGCTGCGGCAGCCGGCGACACCGATAAAACAGAGAGCAGCCACGCCAAGGAATGCAATTTTCCGGGGAATTTTCAAAGTCTGGTACAGGGAGTTGCCGTTCAATAAAGGTTGCAACACATGTCTCCTTGGGAGCGCGGCGGCGCGCTCGCCAGTCTATTCAGAATAATCTGCGCGTTCATTGCTGCAAAGCCGCCGCTATCTCACGCCGGGACTCGCCGCAGCGCCACTGGCGGACGAAGGCGGATTCGGCTCTGCCGGCGGCGTGACGCCTTCCGCCCTCAACGCGCGGTCGATCGCCAGCCACACCTGCGACTCGGGCAACGCGCCGGAGAGGCGTTCGCCATTGATGAAGAGCGTCGGCGTGCCGTCGACGCCGAGCTTATCGCCTTCCTTCATGGAAGCGCGCACCACGGAATCGTCCTGCTTGGCGAGGCAGGCGTCGAGCTTCCCGGCATCGAGCCTGCTGCGCTGGCCTTCGTCTCGCGCGAGTTTGTCGAGCGCGGCCGCGGATTTCGCCGGATCGCGCTGCGGGCCGGTGATATCGTCGCCATGGCGGTGCAGGTAGTCGACGTAATTCCAATAAGCGGTCGGGTTCTGCGCGGCGAGACAGTTGGCGTCGATGGCGGCGCGCAGCGCCCAGGGATGGATTTCGGTGAGAGGATAGTCCTTGTAGACGATCTTGATCTTGTCCTTGTAGCGATCGATGGTGTCCGGGAAAAGCTGCGCGTGCATGCGCGCGCAGTACGGGCACTCAAGGTCGTCGAAGTTGATGATCGTTACCTTGGCCTCCGGATTGCCGCGCACCGGCCGGCTGTCGGTCGAGATCATATCCGCCGGGTTTTTGCTGATGTCCCACTTTGAGAGGCGCGCGAGCGTATTGCCGTCTTTGGACAGGAGAAAGGTCAAAGTCTGCTTCTTTGTCGGATCGGCAGAGGAGGTAAATGTAATCGGCACAGTATCAAATCCCGCGATATCGCTCTTGCCGCGATTGCCGACGTCGACCTTCCAGTCTTCGGGGACATTGAGCTGCGAGCGCACGAGTATCTCAATGCGGCGGTCGACTCTCGGGCTGATGGAAGTGTCCTGCGCCTTGCATCCGGCTGTCAGAAGAGCAAGCAGACAGCCGAAGAAAAACCGGGTTCGAAACAAGAAAGCCACCTTTCCCTGGCGGGAGAAATCTATGCCCTGATTATCTCATCCAGAAGTCGTTCCGCAGGCGGACTGCAGGCTTAGAAGATGCGCGCGGCGCGGCGCAAACTGCCCGCGGAGCCGACTCCGGCCAGCGTAAAGCTGTAAAGATACTGGGTGTCGTCGCGAACGGTTCCCAGCGAGTAGCGGCGCATCTCGAAGTTCAGCCCGCAGCAGCCCCAGTTATAGCCAGCCTGCACCGCGCCGTATTGCAATTGATCCTGGACGAAGTCGTAGCCGATGCTTGTTCCCGCGCTGAGGCCGGTCTTGGTGGCGGCGCCGTAACTGGCGGAGAAGCGAAGCTGGTTGTAGTTCGAGGTGGTATTGGTCACGGCCGTCAGCGAAGAAGACGAGGAAGTGGGCGCTTCCGGCGCATTCAGATGGAAATCGCCGATCAAGAAGGTGAAGTCGTTCTTCTTGTAATCCGCAAACACATTGCTTCCCGTGATGCGTCCCAGACGCTGGTCGTAATCGAGGTCCCACTCTAGATCGGTGGCCGATGAAGTCCGCATGCTCAGCCGTGAGATTATGGGCGAGAAATTGCGCGGCCCGGTGAGGAAAGCTACGCCGCTGAAGTCGAGGGTCGTTGTCAGCACGTTGCGGGTACCGGCAGTGACGGCGCCTCCGAAGTCGGTGTTCAGGAAGTACTTCTGCGCAACTTTCCAGGTGAGCCAGTCGACCGTGCCGCCGCCGCAGAGATCGTCCGGGCCGAGGGCGTCGTCGCCCTTGCAGGGATGCGGATGGAGATGACGCAGAAAAAGGCGCTGGGTCAGCGAATAGTCGAGTTCGCTGGTATTGCTGGCGATATCGACATCATCGAAGCGCAGCACCGAGTTGAAGTTGTCGATGCCGGAGACGTAGTGATACTGGATGTCCGGCTCGATGGTGTGGCGCAGGTCGCCGCCCAGCAGATTCACCAGCCACGGCGCGGTGAAGTCGCGCTCGATGGCGGGAGGACGGAGATCGATGCCCGCTTCGAAATCCTTGCGGTTCAGGCTGGCATCGCGCTGGCTGGGTACGACTCCGAGCGGCGCGGGATTCTGGCTCCGCCCGTAGAATGTGTCGCGCACGGCTACTTCCGGACGAAATGTCCACCCGCCCGCGGAAAATGGCAGCGCGAGATGCGGATAGAGATCGACGCGCGGGACGCCGCGAGCCTTGAATGTTGCCGTGTTCATATCGTTCGCGGGCTCGGAGCGCGATAAGGTCGCAACCGAGGCGATGCCGCCCCACATCAGCGGCGTAATTCCGAGATATTGGTCTTCGCCTTCAAATTGCAGATAGGGCAGGTGCAGGATGCGGATTTCCGCATTGGTCGTGCTGTTCTGGAAGCTCTGGTAGCGATCAAAGAGAAGGCTTTCGGCGAATCCGTTCAGCGAGTGGGCGCCGAAGAGCTGCGACTTTACTTCTGAGTTGATTGCAACCGCATAGTTTTCTTCGAATGCCTGGCGGTAAGCGTACGAACTGAGGTATTCGGCATCGACGATGGAGCGCGTGTGCTGTCCCCAGTCGCGACGGCCATCGATCAGCAGGTCTGTTCCGCCCTGGTTTTCGGTTCCCGGCAATCGGTCGAACAGGGCGTGATAGCGCACGTTGAAGAAATTCTCGCCGAAGCCGCGATAGCGGAAAATCGCCAAAGGCGAGAAGCCGCGCTTGGAAAAATATTCCGAGCCTACGGTGAGATCGGAGTTGCGGCTCAGGGCAAAGTAGATTTCCTCGCCCAGAATGAGCCCCTTGGTTGTGCTGTTGCCAAAGATCGGCAGCAGGATTCCGGAGCTGCGTGTGTCCTCATCCACCGGATGCGTGACATACGGCAGATAGATCAACGGTACATGCAGCAATTCGAACCACGTATTGCGCGCGCTTGCGGTTCCATTTGTCAGGTTGATCTGTTTCGAGAGCAGCCGCCAGTCGGGTTTCGGCAGGCGGCACGAGGTCATGGTTCCGTCAATCACTTGATAGCGGCCGGTGCCGAGCTTGATGACCTCCCGCCCGGTGATGGCAAAGGGGTTGGGCGAGGTGAAGACCATCCGATTATGCGGGCCCGTTGAGACGCCCAGGGTGCCGACCGCGTCGTAGAAGTGCGCTGTGTCCTGGTCGAGGTTCATCTCGCCATGCGTCGCCGTGATGTGCTCGTTGTCGGGGCTGCCGTCCACGATCAGGTGTCCTTCGGCTTTGACTTCTCCCGTATCACGGTTGTAGGTGATCCGGTCGGCCTGGATGGTGTAGGTGCGGTAGTAGATGAGGACGTTGCCAGTCAGCGTATATACATTGTCCTGTTCTCGCTGCTTATCTGCATGAATCTCAACGGGAATGCCTGCCGGGGGCGCAGGGACGACTTTCGCCACGGGAATGTCGGACAGCGCGCTCGGGTCATCGGGAAGCGCGTCGTTGCCGGCGGGTGTTGACTCTGCCGCCGGAGGAAACTGCTTCGTTACTGCCTGCGGCCAAAGCTGCGGATGACAGAGATACAACAGCGTGATACATAAAAAGATGCGGGCTCTCATCACGAGGGGCAATATCCGGGGCCCCCAGCGCACGGTGTTTGTGCGCAGGGGTGGAAATCTCAGCATAACAAAGCTCCCATGCACGATTTAGGAGCTGCCTCAGGGCCGGAGTAATGGCCCTCAAAGAGAGAAAGCGCCGCTGCTCTGGTGTATGACAACTCGATGGCTCGCCATAGTCGGAGACGCTCCGACAGGCGGGTTGCGTGTGCCTCCGCTACCTCCGGTCCTGAAAGCACTCCGGGAAAAAAGCCAAAGGGATGCGTCCCATCCGGCAAGGATAGGGCAGCACCCACAGACATACGGGGAACTCCATTGAGCACATCGACCTCAAGCCTGCAAATTGATTCTGCCGCCAGCGTATCTGCTTCATGGAAAGACGAAGTGAACGCGCGGCTGGCCGCGCACCGCACCCGCCGCACGCGCACGCCCGAGGGCCAGTCGTCGCTGCCCGGCTTTGAATCCGCCAGCGAGAACATCGTCCGGCGCAAGGAGGCGCAGACGACCAGCGTGGCTGCGCGCGTCGCCGAGCGCTATGCCAAAGCGCCGTCATACAGCGAAATGCTGGCCGCGCAGGCGGCTGCCGCACGCGCCGCAGAGGCAGCGGCTGAAGCAGCAGCGCAGGCGCATGCTGCCACGCAGGCGGTCTTTGCCGGCCTGGAGATGGATGAGCAGGACGCAGCGCCTGCGGTCGTCGCTACTCCTGCGCCTCAGCCGCCAAAGATGGAGCAGCCTGGCGAAGCGCGGCGTCCATTGATCACGGAAATTGTTGATCCGTTCGAAGAGGCGACGGTCGTTCCGGCGCAGCCATTGCCCGCCAAGCTGATTGAGTTTCCGCGGGAGCTGATTGCCACGCGCAAGGCGCGTCCCCGGCTGGCCGAAGGACCGCTGCGCGATGCAGAGACAGCGCCGGACGGATCGCAGCTGCGCATTTTTGAGGTTGAGCCGGAGACCATCTCCAAAGAGCCGGCATCGGATGCGGTGTTGCCCGAGTGGCACTCGATTCGTCTCGACCCCAAGCCGCAGGAAGAATTTTATGCGCCGCAGGAAACGGCCAGCCAGGCATGCAAGCCTCTTTTCGAGCTGCCGCTGCAGACGGCGATGGTCGGGGACCGTCTCATGGCCTGGATCGTGGACACGTCGCTGGTGCTGGCAGCCTTTCTGCTGTTTGTGCTCGTCTTCGTAGCCTGCACCGCGCATCCGCCCACAGGCAAGACCGCTGTGGCCGTGGCAGGCGGCGTCCTGTTCAGCTTGTTTGTGCTCTATCAGTGGTTGTTTTTCTCGTATCTGGACGCGACGCCGGGGATGCGCTACGCCAAAATCGCCCTCTGCACCTTTGACGACGAAAATCCGACGCGCAAGACCCTGCAATGCCGCGTAGGCGCGCTGCTGCTCTCGGCCATGCCACTGGGGTTGGGTTTCCTGTGGGCTTTCTTCGATGAAGACCGCCTGTGCTGGCACGACCGTATCACCCGGACTTATCAGCGGAGCTATCGGTAGGACGCAGCCTGGCAGGCATACATTACTGGATGACCTGACGGCCTGAGTCCTAAACCGCGCTTTCAGTTCCTGGGCTCTGCTTCTCCCTGGTCTTTGTAGACAACATGCCCAAGATGACCACACTGGTTATCTTCTGCATGGGAAATGGTTGTCGGCTTTTCATTCGCCGGTACCGATTCGCACCGCATATGATCCTCGAATCCGGGCGCTGAGAATATGGCCACCATGCTGGCCGTCTCGGTGCCAACGTTCTTCAGACTTACCCAGGTGTGTGCCGGAATAAACACCACTCCTCCCGCATGCAGATCACGTTCCTGATCTCCCACATGAGCATGAACGGTTCCTTTTTCGATCAACACAATTTCATCCTGCTCCTGATGTTTGTGTGTTGGTATTGCATCTCCCGGAGCCAGGTCTCCAGTCGTCAGCATCAGATGCTGAGAGCCATTGCATTGCGGGGTGACCTTGAGGATGAATCCTCCCGAGGCAACCTCGCCGGGCTCAGGACGCCACAAACGCTGCTCGCCCTCATTTTTCTCCAGCAGCAGCGGTTTTGGACCGGAAGCGGGAACAGACGTCGAGCCAGCTTGAGTTGATTGTGCCTGGGAGATGCAAACAGCAGCAACCAGCATCGCAGCTACTGTTTCAATCACCTTTAGTTTCATCTGACACCTCGTGCTTTTTGAGCGTAAGTCTGCTCTCCGCCATCGCAGGAGTCAATGCAAGTTAAAGTGATTTTGGATACGGCTGCTAACAGGGCCTTAAAGCCTGCTCCGCTGCGGCTCCGGCGCCGATGATGCTGACGGTCGGGTCTTCGGGCAGGACTTCGAGCGTGTAGCTCTGCAGCGGGCTCATCTTCACCATTTCGTAGAGATATTGCTTGAGCCGGGTGATGTCGAGGCGCTGGATATCGCGGCCGGTGAAGTAGAACTTGCCCGGGCCTTCCAGGTGAATCTGCGTCGCCGTGGCTGCGGCCAGCGCGCGATGGTAGCGTTCGACGAATTCGAGGCAGCGTTTGTCGCCCTTCTTTGCGGCGGCAAAGACCTCGTCCGGTTCCAGATCGAGAAAACGCAGGCGCATGGCGCGATGTCCCATGATGCCTTCAAGGTGGCCGCGGCCTCCGCAGCCGCAGTAGTTCTCTTTCGGGTCGAGCGAGACGATCGTATGGCCGCCCTCCCACGGACCGCCTGCGTCGGGATACCGCCCAAAGCCGATGCCATTGCCGATGGTCCACACGCGAACCAGCCGGTCGAGCTGCCCGCGCGTTGCCGCCAGTCCAGCTGCAGCTGCGTCGGCGTCGTTGAAGACGCAGACGCGATTGTCGATGCCGCGCGCCTTCAGGCCGGTCTGTACGGCGTCGGCGACGTGCGCGCCTTTTAGCTGAGGCAGGTTGGGTGAGTCTTCGACGATGCCGTTGCGGATGATGCCGGGCATGGCCACGCCGATGGCGTCGATTTGGGTCCCATCCGGAATGAGGGCTTTGATTTCATCGCATATGCTCTCCGAGAGTGCGTCGGCCGGGACTTCAATGAGCCCGCTGGAGTCGTCCATGTTTTCGGGGAACCTGCGCATCTTGCCTGTGATCTTGTGATCTTCCACGAAGCCCGACCGGATGGCTTCTGTCATCACAACGCCGATCGTCTTTGCCATGTTGCCCTCTTTCCGCCCTTGCAGCGTGCTATTCGAATTTCGCCAGGCGGTTGACGCCGTTGAAGGCCGCAGCCTTATAACACTCAGCCAGGGTGGGATAGTTAAACACCGTATCGATGAAGTAGTCTACCTTGCCGCCCAAAGCCATGACAGCCTGACCGATGTGTACGAGTTCTGCTGCGCCTTCTCCGATAATGTGCACGCCAAGAATGTCGCGGGTTTCGCGATGAAAGATCAGTTTCAGCCGTCCCGTCGTATCACCGCGGATCTGCCCGCGCGCGATTTCGCGATAATACGCGACGCCGACTTCGTAGGGAACGTCCTCTTCGGTGAGCTGTTCCTCTGTTTTGCCGATGAAGGAGATCTCCGGGATGGTGTAGATGCCATAGGGATAGAAGCCCGGGTTGGACTGCTCGCTCTCGTCGCCGAAGGCGCGGGCGACCGCTATGCGGCCTTGCTCCATGGAAACGGAAGCAAGGCTGGGAAAGCCGATCACATCACCCACAGCGAAGATATGCGGCGCCTTGGTGCGAAAGTCCTTGTCGACCGGGATGCGTCCGCGCGAATCCGCCTGAATGCCGGCAGCAGACAGGTTGAGCTCGTCGATGTTTCCCTGCCGCCCAACGGCATACAGCAGGGCGTCGCCCGACATGCGTTTTTTGCTTTCAAGGTTGGCAACGACGGTTCCGCCAGGACCTTCTTCGACGCTCTCGACTTCTTCGGCGAGGCGCATAGTTACGCGGCTGTCGCGCAGGTGGTAGCTGAGCGCTTCAACAATCTCCTGGTCGGCGAATTCAAGCAGCTTGGGACGCTTCTCAATCAGCGTGACGCGGACGCCGAGCGCGGCGAACATGCAGGTGTATTCGACGCCGATGACGCCGCCTCCGACGACGATCAGCGTCTTGGGCAGATCGGGAATTTCGAGCACCTGATCGCTGTTAACGATGGTCCTGCCATTGATAGGAACTTTTGCACTGCTGGCAGGCTTGGTGCCTACGCCGATGATGATCTTGTCCGCGCAGAAGGTGTTGGTGCCGCGCCCTCCCTCCACGCGCAGAGTATTCGAGTCAACGAAACTGGCAACGCCGTTCAACACGTCGACGCCATTGCGCGAAAGCTGCGCCTCGGTCACATCGATCTCGGTCTTGATGACATGCTGCACGCGGAAGGCGAGATCGGACATGGTGATCTTTTCCTTCACGCGGTAGTTCATGCCGTAGATCGAGCGGTAGGTGTAGCCGGAGAGATGAAGCACGGCCTCGCGCATCGTCTTGCTGGGGATGGTGCCCGTGTTGATACAGACGCCGCCTACTACGCTGCGCATTTCCACCAGCCCAACACGTTTCCCCTTCTTTACCGCGGAGACTGCAGCGCGTTGTCCGGAGGGGCCAGAGCCGATGACGAGCAAATCGTATGTGTCCATGAGGAGTCCGCGGTCGATTTTCAGGATTTTGTTATGGTTCTCAGGTACAACACACTACTGTAACTCTGCCACCTGCAAGTTTGTGCAAATGTGTTTTGCGATTCGGTTAAACCAGTGCGTTTTCGGGCAACGTCCGAAAAGCGATTATAGGCTAATCGCCGCCCGCTACACTTTGAACAGGTGCAACTTTACGCTATTACCCATCGCAGGCTCTTTTCGAGCCCCGACCTGCTGATCGATCAGGCCGCTCAGTGGGCCAGAGGCGGCGTCGATTTCGTGCAGATTCGGGAGAAAGACCTTGCTGTGGCCGATCTGGCAGCGCTGGCTGGTGAAGTGGTCGGCGCGGCGCGGTCGTCTGGAAGCCGAACACGCGTGTTATTGAACGGCCCTGCGGAGATCGCGGCGGCTACGGGTTGTGACGGCGTCCACCTGACTACGGATCTGCCAAGCTCCGCGATAGCGGACGCGAGAGCAATCCTGAGCAGAGCCATCGCCGATCCCGTGATCAGCGTTTCGTGCCACACGCTATCCGAGGTGGAACGCGCCCGCAATGAGGGTGCGACCCTGGCCGTGTTCGCGCCGGTATTCGAGAAGAGGTCAGGTTCGGAAGCCATACCCGGGCAGGGATTGGATGCGCTTGCCGCGGCGTGCCGCGTCGCCGAAACTATGCCCGTGTTCGCGCTCGGCGGGGTCACAGCCAAAAATGCTCAGGATTGCCTGGATGCCGGCGCTGTTGGGATAGCGGCTATCCGGTTGTTCGCTTCCGAGGATTGGCTCAGCCTGCGACCGTCGAGCAGTGCGCGGAAATCCGCCATTTGACCCGGAGAGCGTCCGTCCTTACCCTTGAATTAGACTTCCCCAAACCGCGAGGCTTGCCATGCTGATTACCATTCCCGATCTTGAGCGGGAGCCGCTCGTATTTGACGTTTCTCTTCCCTCCGGCGAGATCGATTACGGCGAGGAGGTCACACAGTTGGGTCCGCTTGGAGTGGCTGGGCGGGCTGAGGTCATCAAAGAGCATCGCGGGCCGCGCGAAGTGGTGCCCGATATCAGGTTGCGGGCAACGTATCAAGGCAAGGTGGAAGTAGCCTGCGCCCGATGTTTAGAGCCCGTGGAACATGCGTTAAAAGGCGATTTCGACCTCATTTTTCGCCCTTTAGGCGTCGATTCGGGCGCTTCTGAGCGCTCCATTAACACAGATGAGACGGAAATCGGTTATTATCAAAAAAGCGGCCTTGTGCTCGAAGACGTACTGCGGGAGCAGGTGCTTTTGTCCTTGCCCGCGAGAACGTTATGCCGCCAGGACTGCAAAGGGCTTTGCCCGCGCTGTGGCCAGAACCTGAACTCCGACGTTTGTACCTGCGATGCGGCGCCTGTTGATCCGCGCTGGGCTGCGTTGTCGGATCTGGGTAGCCGGATGAAGTCGTAAAAGTTTCTCGCTCGCCTTCAGGAATGAGTCCGGCGGGCTTTTGTATGAAAGGAATCTGCAATGCCGAATCCAAAGCGGCGCCACTCCAAGGCCCGCACCTCCAAGCGCCGCGCACATGATGCGCTGACTGCCACCGGGCTCTCCGAGTGCCCGAACTGCCATGAGCGCAAGCTGCCGCATCGTGCCTGCCCCAAGTGCGGCACGTACAAGGGCCGCGAAGTGCTCGACGTGAAGGAAGCCAGCTAGTTCAGCAAGATGCTGACCAACATCGCTCTCGATGCCATGGGTGCCGACAAGGCGCCTGAGCCGGAGATTCGGGGCGCTATTCTCGCCTGCCGCACCCTGCCGGTGCGCGTGTGCCTGGTGGGGCCGCAGGAGCGCATACGCCCGCTGCTGAACGAGTATCTGGGCGGGGAGCGTCTGCCCATCGATGTCGTTCACGCGAGTGAACGCATCGGCATGGACGAAAAGGCCGCAAGTGCGGTGCGCTCCAAACGCGACAGCTCCATGCGCGTGGGCCTGCGTCTGGTCCGTGAAAAGAAAGTTGCCGGATTCTTCACCGCCGGCAACACCGGCGCCGGTATGGCCACGGCCAAGATGGTGCTCGGCGCGCTGCCGGGAATCGATCGTCCAGCGCTGGCTATGGTGGTGCCGACAACAGCTGGCTCGCCCTGCGTCCTGCTCGATGTGGGCGCGAATGTCGACTGCAAGCCACACAATCTGGAACAATTCGCCGTCATGGGCGAGATGTATGCGCGCAGTGTGCTGAAGATTTCCCGCCCGCGGGTCGGCCTGCTCTCGATCGGCGAAGAAGAAGGCAAGGGCAATGAGCTTACGGCTGAAACCCTTCCGCTGCTGAAGCAGCTGCCCATCAATTTCATCGGGAACGTCGAGGGCCGGGATATCTATAACGGCCACGCCGACGTAATCGTCTGCGACGGTTTTGTCGGCAACGTCGCATTGAAGACCTCCGAGGGCCTGACCAAGCTGGTGCGCGACATGCTGAAGCAGTCGCTGAATACGACAGTCACGGCCCAGGTAGGTGCGCTGCTCTCGCGCAAGGCATTCAATGCCTTCAAGAAGCGCCTTGATCCATCCGAGTATGGCGGAGCGCCGCTGCTCGGCGTGCGCGGCGTCTGCATCATCGGCCACGGCTCGTCGAACGAGCGCGCGATCTATAACGGCATCCGCGTCGCAGCGGAATTTGCCCAGGCGGGCATCAATGAACGCATTGAGCGGGGGTTTGCCCAGCGGCCTGCTGAGCCACTATCTCCGAACGGGATTGGCCTACCGCTGCAGTAAGATCGCCGACAAAGAAGCCGCTCTGCGGGAACAAACCATCCACTCATCTCGTATCCTTCTCAGCAGGGCGAACGTGTGTTTCATGCGCTGGCAGCTGGCGTATGCTTAGGGACACGCATTATCAGTTGCAAATCAATCCGGTCATTCGTTCATGGAATTTGTCGAGGCCATCAAGATCGCGCTGCAGTCGCTCTGGGCGAATAAGCTGCGCTCCATCCTGACGCTGATCGGGGTGGTCATCGGCGTGGCCTCGGTCATTGCCGTCATCACCCTGACCAACGGCGTGAACAAATATGTCGCCACCAAGGTGTATCGATACGGCGCAGATGTCTTCACGTTGAGCAAGCAGCCGCCGGTGATTTTCACCTACGAAGAGTACGAAAAGTTCCAGAAACGCAAGGACATTCACCTGGACGACTACCATGCGATCCGTGATTCCTGCAAATCGTGTGTCGCTGTCGGTGCTCAGCAAGCCACCACCGGCAAGGTCGTATATGAATCGCATTCAAGCACGGACACCAGCATTCGCGGTTGGAGCTGGAACATGCCCGCCATGTCCAACCTGAACGTGGTGCTCGGGCGAGCCTTTACGCCTACTGACGAGCAGTACGACACGCACACCGCCATCATCGGCTATGACATCGTCGACAACCTGATGC
>Ga0335073_10000478_pt1 | contig 51068 bp, 40 predicted proteins | sample Lox_Sample_22_FD_207093 | JGI IMG/M metagenome (GOLD analysis project Ga0335073, IMG submission 207093) | Soil microbial communities from Loxahatchee National Wildlife Refuge, Florida, United States - Lox_Sample_2.2 | ecosystem: Environmental > Terrestrial > Soil > Wetlands | place: USA... | reverse complement strand
GGGTGCCGTGCCGTCAGGCCGCCTCATGGGCTGGTCGCTTACGCTGGGTTGGCGTGAGCACTGAGCCGCATCGGGTGCGAGCGTCGCACGATACAGACGCTCTGCAGCGGTCCCGCTCGGCTCGGTCCGAGGGCCAGCACCGCAGAGACGACATCGCGGCAGCTCCGCTTCCCAACCTGGAGGCACTGCGAAAGTTCGTCGTGGTGGCGGAGGAACTGTCGTTCACCCGCGCCGCGCAGCGGCTGCACGTCGTCCAGTCGGGTGTGTCGACCGGGGTTTCGGCACTGGAACGTGAACTCGGGACCCCCCTGTTCTACCGGGACCGGCACTCGGTTGCGCTGACCGAGGCGGGACGCGTGCTGCTGCCCGAGGCGCGGGCAACGCTGGCCGCCGCCCTGGCCGCGACCGACGCGGTCGCGGAGGCAGCGGCCGGGCTTCGCGGTGTGCTGTCCATCGGCACGATGATCTCGACGGGAGCGATCGACGTGCCCTCGCTGGTCGGCCGTTTCCACCAGGCGCACCCGGGTGTGCTTGTGCGGCTGCGGGTGCTGCCGAGCGGGACCGCCGACCTGGCCTCCGCGGTGGCGGACGGCGCGCTTGACCTGGCGCTGCTCTCCCTTTCCGGCCAGCCGCCGGACGGCGTGGCGGTGCGGCAGCTTGCCCAGGAGCCGCTGGTTCTCATCTGCGCGCCCGAGCATCCGCTCGCGTCGGTATCGCGGGGCCGCGCGGACGGGGCGGACGGCGCGGCTGGCGTACCGCTCTCGGCCGTAGCCGGTGAAACGTTCATCGATTTTCCTGGCGGCTGGGGATCGCGGGCGGTTGTCGACCGGGCCTTCACCGCAGCCGGGATCGACCGACAGGTGGCCTTCGAGGTCACCGATTACGCGACCGTCGCCGCCCTGGTGGGCAGCGGGCTCGGGGTCGCGATGATGCCAGAATCCGCCGTGGCCAGACTGCCCGGCGTTGTCAGCATCGCGGTTGCCGCAACGCTGACCTGGCGCATCCAGGTCGCCACGGCAGCCGGCCGGCGGCCAGGCGCGGCGGCGCGCGCGTTCCTCCGCGAACTGCTGCGGGGCAGGTAGCCGGTGTGTTCCCGGCTGCTCCGGCTACTGGTTATCTGCTTGCCCGATAACCGCCGTCGCGGAGTCTCATCACCATAGCGGCATGGCCAGTCCGGAGCCTCCGGTTACAGCCCACATGAGCGCTACCACAGAGATCCTGACCAGGCCGCCACGGACCGATACCTCGGGTCCAAGCCGCCGCCACGGTGTGGCGTTCTGGATCGTCGGCTTTACGTTCGCCGTCACCATGGCGTTCTCGGCCCTGCCGACCCCGCTGTACGTGCTGTACCAGGCACGAGATCACTTCAGCACATTCATGATCACGGTCATCTTCGCCGCCTACGCGGCGGGCGTGGTGGCCAGCCTGTTCCTCGCCGGGCATCTGTCGGACTGGGTGGGCAGGCGGCGGATGCTGCTGCTGGCGGTTGCGGCCAACATCGCCTCCGGCATCATCTTCATTGTCTGGCCAGCCGTGGCCGGGCTAATCGTGGCACGGCTCGTGTCGGGAGTGTCGATCGGCATGCTGACCGCCACCGCGACGGCCTATCTCAGCGAACTGCATGCCTCCGCGCGTCCGGGGACCGGGCGTACCCGCAGCGAGATCGTCTCCACCGCCGCCAACCTCGGCGGCCTCGGCCTCGGACCGCTGCTCGCCGGACTGCTCGCCCAGTACGCCGGGCACCCGCTCGTGCTCCCGTACCTGGTCGCCGAGGCGCTGATGCTCGCGGGCGCGGTGGCCCTGGCGGTCGCGCCGGAGACGGCGACCGTGCGCCGTGGAGCGGAACGGCCCGCCTACCGGCCGCAGCGGGTGTCGGTGCCGGCGGCGGAACTGCGCCGGTTCCTCGCGGCCGCGGCCGCGGCCGGCGCCGTGTTCGCGCTGTTCGGGCTGTTCACGTCGGTCGCGCCGAGCCTGCTCGCCGACCTGCTGCACGACACCTCGCACGCGGTCGCCGGCCTCGTCGCGTTCGCGGTATTCGGGGCGTCAGCGGTGGCGCAGATCGCCTTGAGCCGCATCCGCCACGGCATTCAGATCGGGGCCGGCCTTGGGGCCGTGCTTGCCGGGCTCGCGCTGGTGACCCTCTCCGTCTGGGTGCCGTCGCTGCCGCTGCTGCTGTCGGGCGGCATCGTGGCCGGCGCCGGTGCGGGTGCCCTGTTCCGCGGCCTGATCGCCACGGTGATCTCGATAACGCCGCCGCAGTCCCGCGGCGAGGGTCTCGCGGGCCTGTTCCTCGGGGCCTACGTGGGGCTCGCGCTCCCGGTCGTCGGTCTCGGCGTCGCGACCTTGTGGGTGTCACTGCCGGTTGGCGTGCTTGGCCTGGCGATCGTGCTGGCGGTCGTGATCCTCGCCGTGAGCAGGCGGCTGCTGGCGGCATGAGCCGCCGTGCTGCCCATCGCCGGCGGACGTTCAGACCGGGCCGCTGCCTTCCGGCGGAAGCAGCCCCGCGCGCCCCGTGGCCGGATCCGGGGAAACGGAGCAGCCCGGACGGTGGCCCTCGCTGATCACCGCCCCGCACTCCAGGCAGACAAGACCCGCCCAGCAGGCCGGGTCGCCGCCCTCCCACGCCTCGTCAGAAAGCGCCGGACCAACATCGGCGGCTGGGTCACGCCCCTGCGGAGGCTGATCACTGGTCATCGCGTCTTCCTTCACGCCAGCGCGCCGGCGCGCGAACGGCCGCCTGCCGGGCTTCAGGCAATGCCTGGCATCTCTACCATGGTATTGGTGCGAAGCTCGCGGAGGCAGCGGTGTACTTCTCGGCTGAACTGCTGAAAGGGGGAGGCGGAACGTGACCGGTGACACCATCAGGGTGCGCCGCGTCTATGAGCAGCCGTCCGCGGCGGACGGAGCCCGTGTCCTGGTCGACCGGCTGTGGCCGCGAGGACTGCGCAAGGACGCGGCCCGGCTCGATGACTGGGCCAAAGACGTCGCGCCATCGGCAGAACTGCGCACCTGGTACCAGCACGACCCGGCCAAGTTCGGTGAATTCCGCCGCCGGTACATGGCCGAACTGGACAGCCCCGGCCCCCGCGAAGCACTCAACCGGATACGCGCCCTGGCCGCGAACGGTCCGGTGACGCTGCTGACCGCGACCAGGGACCCCGACATCAGCGAGGCCGCGGTCCTCGCCGGGGTGCTGCGCGAAACCGGCTAGCTCCGTCCGCTCCCCGGGGCCGCCCGAACGCGACCCCGCTGGCCAGCGACCCTAGCGGCCCGCTGCGCGGCCCACCTTGGCCGCCAATGACCGGACACCTCCTCACATCTCCGGGCGGGCGGCCGGCGGCCGCCCGGCACCGGCATGCTCCAGGCGAGCCAGGCAGGTGTCCGGCTCGGGGCAAGAATGCCTGCACCCGGACCGCGAGAGAGCCGACCTGGCCTCACATCGCGCGGGCGGGGTTGCCGCCCCAGCGTGCGCGGGGCGGTATCTCTTCTCCCTTCATCAGGAAGGAGTCAGGCTGCAGCCGTGCGCCCTGGCCGATGGTCACGCCGTAGTGGACGAGGGCTCCGGTGCCGACGGTGCAGTCGTCATCAAGCCGGGTGTAGTCGGACTTGAAAATGCCGTCCTCCATCGAATGGCACTGGATGACGGAGCCCGCGTTCAGCGTGCACCGGTCCCCGATCGACACCAGCGTCCGCTCCGCGATGGAGCACCCGTCGTCGAAGACCCGGCGGCCGACCCGGACGCCGAGCAGGCGCCAGAGCGGGCTCTTGAACGGGGTCCCGTTGACCATGCCGATCAGCGGCGCCATCAGCTTCCAGTAGCGTTCGTGCCACCAGAAGTACGGGTCGTAGATGGAGCAGTACCGCGGCCGCAGGGATCTGAACCGCAGCAGGGCGCGTTCGACCGCGATGAAGTACGCGAGGCTGAACAGCAGGGTCGCGATGGTCAGCCCGGCGAGTACAAGCAGCGGGTTGCCGCGGTACAGTTCCCAGGCCGCCATGCCCAGCAGGGTGATCGCGAACAGGTGAACCCATCGCACGGCCAGGAACAGTCCCATGGTGGCGAGGTTGTGCCGGTTCTTCGCGCGGAGCCGGCGGCGGAACTCCTCCCCGGTCCTGAGGTTGTCGAAGCGGTCGTCCATGGTGGCCGACCGGGGAATCTCGAAGCAGGGCGAGCCGAGCAGCCCGGTGTTGGCCCGGACCGGCCCGTCAAGCGGCACCATGGCCTTGGTCGCGATCATGCAGTTCTCGCCGGTCCGCCCGCCGGCCGGGTAGGCGACCGCGTTTCCGAGGAAGCTGCGGGGCCCGATCGACAGCGGAGTCACGCGGAACGACGAGCTCGAGTAGTCGGCGTCCATGAGGGTGGCGCCGTCGGCGATCATCGTGCCTCGTCCGACCTCGATCATGAACGCGGTCTCGTGCTCAAGGTCCGCGCCGAAGTTCGAGCCGGTCTGCTCGAAGTCGGGCAGCCGGTAGCCCAGGGCGCGCAGGTAGTGCACCACGTAGGAGCTGTCGCCGAGCAGCTCGAGGTAGAACTCCATGTTGGTGAGCAGCCGGATCGCGCGCAGCACCGAGTGGCGCAGGCCGTAAAGGGGGTAGGTGCGGCCGGGTCTGATGAGGCGGCGCAGGATACGCGGGACCGTCACGACGACGACGGCACCGGCGAGGATGAAGCCGGCGAACAGCGCCAGGGATACGATCAGCCCGTCCTCGTAGAAGCTCCACGTGGTGAGCCCCCCGGCGCCGAGGGCGGCGAGCGAGGAAACCGCGGGCAGCCTGGTGAGCGCCGCAACGCCGGCACCGAGCGCCAGTGGCATGGTCACGAAGATCAGCCCGGCCAGCTGCGTGCTTCCGTGCGCTGTCCGGCGCAGCCAGCCGGCGTGGACGCGGGGAACAGAGAGGTAGTCCACGTCGGTGGGCTGGGCGGGGGACCCGTGCCAGTGCTGACCGTCGGGAACGGCCTGGGACTCGTACAGGGCCGACGTATGCCCGAGCTGGGATCCGTCCCCGACCGAGGTGCCGATGTCGAGCACGGTGTGCTCGCCGATGAGCGCCTCGCGGCCGATGCTGACCGGCCCCGTCTGGATGATGCCGTCCACGGCCCGGTAGCCGGTGAACGACGATTCCTTCCTGATCACCGTGTCGTCGCCGATGGCGAGCATGTCGGTGCAGACCGGCACGGTCCTGGAGAAGATGACAACGCGGCGGCCGATCCTGGCCCCGAGCGCCCTGAGATACAACGAGTAGACGGGTGAGCCGGTGAACAAGGCAAACGGGCTGGTCTGGATGAGCGTCTTTACCAGCCAGAAGCGCAGGTAAGGCATGCTCCAGACGGTGATCTCGCGGGGTTTCCACCGGCCCACCAGGGTCCACTTGGCCAGGATGGGCAGGCCGCAGAGGAGCAGGAAGGCCCCGGTGCCGAAGGCCAGCGACCGCAGGTAGAGGTCCGCCCAGCCGGAGTCGCCGGAAACCCAGGTATAGCCGTTAACCAGAACCGCCGCGCCGGCGAAGACCGAGGCGAAAAAGACCAGCAGTTGCAGGGCTCCGCAGGCCGCGTATTGCGCGCTGCCGACTGGCGGCACCGCGCCAATCGCCGGATCGGCATGTTCGTCTGGGGGTGCGGGCAGCTCGGTGACCGCGTTTGCCAGGCTCTGGATCGTCGGATGCAGGTAGACGTCTTTGACCGACAGCGACAGGAACTCCGCGCGTTCCCTGGCCCGGGCGCAGAAGTGGGCGACGAGCAGCGAGCTCATGCCCAGGTCGTCGAAGAACTGGCTGTCCGCCGACACCTGCTCGATGCCGAGCAGTTCCCCGAGCACGGCCGCGAGCGCCTGCTCCACGGGGGTGGCCGGCGCGACGTACGCCTGGCCGGCCGCGAAACGTCCGGAACTGGCCGGCTCGGGCAGGTTCATGCGGTCGACCTTGCCGCTGGGGAGGACTGGTATGGCCGGCAGCTGAGCAAGGTAAGCGGGCACCATGTGCCGGGGCAAACGGTCACGCAGGTGCCGGTCAATGGCCTTCCTGTCGGCGGCCGCGCCGTTGTGGCCTGACGTGTAGTACCCCGCCAGTTCCACGACTCCCGGCAGCGGCTCGTGAGTGATGACGGCCGCGAGCCCCACTCCGGGTGCCTCCATGAGCGCGGCCTCGATCTCGCTCAGTTCGATGCGGTAACCGCGGATCTTCACCTGCGTGTCTGCCCGGTGCAGGTAAATCAGGCCCTCTGGGTCGGCCCGCACGAGGTCACCGCTGTGGTAGGCACGCCCAGGGCCTAGGGCGTCAAGCGGCCTGAAGGCGACGGCGTCTCTGTCCGGGTCCAGGTAACGTGCCACTCCGGCCCCGCCGATGACCAGTTCACCGACATGCCCCCACGGGACCGGTTGTCCGCTCGCGGGGTCGACCACGGCCAGCTTCCAGCCGTTAAGCGGAAGCCCGATGCGCACCGGCCCGTCGCCGGACAGCGGTGCCGCGCAGGACACCACCGCGGCCTCGGTCGGGCCGTAGGTGTTCCACACCTCGGTGCCGTGGTGTGCCAGCCTCTTCGCCAGCTGGCCCGGGCAGGCCTCGCCGCCGAGGATCAGCAGGCGGACGCCGGGGGGCGTGCCCTCCGGCCACAGCGCGGCCAGCGTCGGCACCGTCGAGACCACGGAGATCCGGCGGCGCTGCAGCCAGGCGACAAGTTCAGGCCCGGTCTTGACGACCGAGCGAGGCGCGGGCACGAGGCAGGCGCCGTGGCGCCAGGCCAGCCACATCTCCTCGCAGGATGCGTCGAAGGCCACCGACAGGCCCGCGAGGACGCGGTCCCCGGGCCCAAGCGGCGCGTCGCGAAGGAACAGGTCCGCCTCGGCGTCGACGAACGCGGCAGCACTGCGGTGGCTGACTGCCACCCCTTTCGGTGTGCCGGTGGTGCCGGAGGTGAAGATAATCCAGGCGTCGTCTTCCGGTGCCGGCCGGCCGGCGCCGGTCCCCGTCGGCCTAGCCTTCCACCTGGTCAGTTCACCCCTGTCGCCGAGGATGGCGCAGACCCCTGCCGTGGACCAGATAAGTTCGGCCCGTTCGTCTGGGTCATCCTTGTCGACCGGCACGTAGGCCGCGCCGACCGACAACACAGCGAGGACGGAAAAGTAAAGCTCGGCGGAGCCGGAAGCAATGCGGATACCCACCCGGTCGCCCGCGCCTATGCCCATCGAGCCAAGCCGGCCGGCCGCTCGCCGTACTTCGTGCATCAGTTCCCGGTAATTAAGCAGCGAGCAGCCGTCGTCAATGGCGATGGCGTGCGGAAATGCCTCCGCCGTGGCCTCGAGGACCTGCCATAGGGTGCGCGGCGGCGCCGCTGGGGCCGCGGAGTAGACCGCGACACTGCCGATCCGGTCGGTCCGCGGCGCGGGCACGCTGGCGGTGAACTGTGCCGCCGTCATCGTGATCTCCCAGTACGCGCCGAGTTCGCAGGTCCGCTTGCGGCCGTCAGGCCCGCCGCTGTCGCTGCGATCTCAGCCGTGACCGCCGCGGATCGTCTGGTGTGCTGCATTGGAATCAGGCTCCTCCCGCTCGGAATCCCTCGTGCACGGATTACGAGGCACGCAGCGGGGCGGGCTTGGGCCGGATCATGATGTACAGCTAATCGACAGGATTCAGAGAAATTTGAGAAGATGCCGGCCAAGGAGGACAGGCGGCGCGCTCGTCATTTCGACCCGGACGTGCGGCTCCGTATAAGGAACGCTTACGACGGCGCCGCAGTTGCCATTTCTCCTGGACGGCCTGAATATTCGTCCGGGCCGGCCTGAATATTCGTGCGGCCGTTACGACAGGGACTCGTCGAGATCACCGAGGCTGCGGATGAGTTCGCTGTTGGCGGCGTAATCCACCGGACAGGCGATCACCGACACGGTGTCATCCGCCAGCGCCGCTCGCAGGCAGGGCAGCAGTTCGCCGGCCGAGGAGACGCGGTACCCCTTGGCGCCGAAGCTCTCCGCGTAGGCGGTGAAGTCCGGGTTGCCGAACCGGGTATCGACGTCGTGCCCGATCTCCATGTCCATCTTCCAGCTGATCAGGCCGTACGCGTCGTCGACCCAGACGAGGATCACGAAGGGCAGCCGCAGCCGCAGCGCCGTCTCGATCTCCTGCGAGTTCATGAGGAACGAGCCGTCACCGGTCGCGACCAGCACCTTCGCCTCAGGCCTGGCGATCTTCGCGCCGATGGCGCCGGGCACCGTCCATCCCATGGTGGACAGGCCGTTGGAGATCAGGCAGGTGTTGGGCGCGTACGTGGGGTACAGCCGGGCCATCCACATCTTCAGGGCGCCGGTGTCTACCAGCACGATGTCCTCGCGGCCGAGTGCGGCCCTGGTGTCGGCCACGATCCGCGCCGGGTGCATCGGGAACCGGTCGTCCTCCTGCCCGCGGGCGAGTTCGGACGACAGCAGTTCCCTGATCCGCTCCTCGCCCGTCGCGTGACCAGTGCGCCAGACGGCCGCGGCGAGGGCGTCGAGGGTGTGCCCGATGTCGGCGGTGAAGCCCACGGCCACGTCGTAGTGAGCGTCGACCTCGGCGGGGAACCGGTGCACGTGGATGATCTTGGTGGTGCCGTCCGGGTTGATGCGGACCGGGTTGAACTCCTGGAGTTCGTAGCCGACCGCCACGATGACGTCGGCCTGGTCGAAACCGAAGTTGACGTAGTCGTGGCGCATGAACCCGACCGTGCCAAGGGCGAGCGGATGATCGTCGGGAAGGACGCCCTTGCCGTGGAAAGTCGTAGCCACGGGGATGTTCAGGGCCTGCGCGAAGCGGATCAGTGCCGCGCTGGCGCCGGCCCTGGCGGCACCGTGGCCCGCGAGCACGATCGGGCTGCGGGCTTCGCGCAGGATCTGCGCGGCCCGCGACACCTGCTCCGCCGACGGGTCGTGCGCCCGCGGCACGTTCACCCGCAGCGGGACGAGCGACGGCGGTACCGCCGCGTCCTCGATGTCCTCGGGGACCGCCAGGTAGACGGCGCCCGGCCGCTCGGTCTGCGCGAGCTTGAACGCCTTGCGGATCATCTCGGGTGCCGCGCCGGGGGTAGCCATCAGCGCCGACCACTTAGTGACCGGGGCGAACATCGGTACGAGATCGACGCCCTGGTGGGACTCCTTGAAGCTGCGCGCCATCCCGACCTGCGCCGACAGCGCGATCAGCGGCGTGGAGTTGGTCGTGGCGTCGGCGGTGCCGAGCAGCAGGTTGATCGCGCCGGGCCCCAGGGTCGCCGAGCACACGCCGGCCTTCCCCGTCAGTCGCCCGTAGGTCTCCGCCATGAACGATGCGCCTTGCTCATGCCGGGTGAGCACGTACCTGACCGGGGACTTCGACAGCGCCTCGATCAGCCGGATGTTCTCCTCGCCAGGGATTCCGAAGACGTGGGTCACGCCCTCGTTCACCAGGCACTCGACGATCAACTCCGCGGTGGAACGCGACTGCTCACCCATGGACACCAGCCTAGTAGCGCACCTTGGGCCCGGTCGTCCGCTGACTACGTGACAACGGCCATACGGCCCTGGTCGCCCAGGACCCGCGGCGCGGGCCGCCGCATCCACCCGGGTGTAACGATTCCCTTAAAGGCGGCCAGTCCGTCCTTGTCCGGCATGCGGCATATGCGCTAGTTATAGCGTGCAGTCGAATATGCGGGGCAGGTGATGCTCGGTGGACGAGGTCAGTTTCGGTCCGAGACGGGAAATCCACCTGCCGTTGCGTTACCGGCGTGCGCTCGCGGCCGCCGCAGCGGGTGTCGTCTCGGCGGGCGTGGTCGCCGCGGGTGTCGTGCTCGCGGTGACCGCCACGGGAACGCAGCACGCGGATGGCAGACCGCACAGCGACAGTGCGCCCGCGGCGGCCGCGCCTCACCAGGCGGGCTGCCAGCCTGATCAGCAACCGACCTGGCCGGACCTGGCTGCCCTCCCGGCGAGCGAGCGCCCCGGCGCGCTCGAGGTAATCATCCAGTCAGAGTTCAGCGGCCAGTGCCCGGCTCGGCCGGCGGCGGGTATGCAGCCGGCCAGGTAGCCAGGTTGGCGACCTCGCGACCGTCCCGTGTTCCGGTCCGGCCGTTGAGCCGAGGTCAGGGCACGCGGTACGCGACGAGGCCCGGCCGGCCTACTCCAGCGAGCCGTACAGATCTGAACGGCGGTCGGCGAGGTAGGTTCCCGCCGGCCCGCCGGGGAGATCGGCGATGACCAGTTCCTCGCCCTCAGTGCCTGCCTGGGCGAGCACCTCGCCGCGGGGGCCGCAGATCATGCTCTGCCCGTTGTACTCGAAGCCGTCGTCGGCCCCGCAGTAGTTCGCGTAGACGAGGCCGCAGTTGTTCTCGCAGGCCCGCGCGCGGACGAGAAAGTTCTGGACCTCCTCGCAGCCCTTCATGTTCGCGGTCGGGACCAGCACGGTCCTGGCCCCGTCGAGTGCCAGGCGGCGCACGGACTCGGGAAACTCGACGTCGTAGCAGATCAGCATCCCGACCCGGGAGTCGCAGAAATCGAACGCCGCCGGGCGCCCGGGGTTCGCCGCGAACTGACCGCGGTCCACATCGCCGTAGAGGTGCACCTTGCGGTGCCGGCCGCGGACGGTGCCATCCGGGCCGACCATCGTCGCCGCGTTGTAGGCGGCTCCACCTGGGGCGCGTTCTGGGTGCCCGTAGACGATGGCGAGGCGGTGGCGCCGGGCGATCTCCGACACGGCGGCCTCGGTCGGCCCGCCCGCGTCTTCCGCGAGGCGCACCACCTCGGCCCGGGTGATCGCGTAACCAGAGGTGAACATCTCCGGGGTGACAAGTATCCCGGCCTGCCGGGCGGCGGCCGACGCGCAGGCCGCGTCCAGCCGGCGCAGGTTTCCCTGGACGTCGAGCGGCCAGGGCAGGCATTGCCACGCCGCCACGCGTGTCGCGGACATGAGTCACTCTCCGAGGTCGGCGTGCGGGCGCGGGAAGTTCGCTGAATCACGCCGTTTCAGGGGCCGAAACGGCTATTGCAGCCATGGTAATTCAGCGAACTTCTAAACGCGGGCGGCGATCAGGGCGGCGAACAGCACGGTCAGGACCGCGCCGGCCGCGTGCAGGGCAATGAGCCGGGGGGAGAAGGACAGCGCCGGATGGCCGGAGTCTTCGGCGACCGAACCGGCGTCGTCCGCACTGGCGGCCGCCGCGCGCCTGGCGGCCCGGGTGTTGATGATGAACCACGAGATGCCCGCGCAGATCGCGCCGAGCAGGATACCGAGGCCGATCACCGCGAACAGCCGGTCGCGGCTCACCACGAAACCAACCCAGAAGCCCACGCCGATCATCGCGAGCGCGGGATGCGTGAACTCGGCCAGGTCGTGCAGGCCGGGCATTGGCTCGCTCTTGGCCCGCTGCAGCGACGGCGGGTCGAACCGGTCCTTGTCGCGCACCGGCCTGGGCGGCCCCTGGGCGACGGCGACGGCAGGCGATTCGGCGGCGACGGCGGCGGGCTGCCCGGACGGTACGGACGCCGGGTCGGCGGGCGGAGGCTCGGCGATCGGTGAGCGGATTCCGGTCAGCAGCAGGTAGCTGCCCACGGCGGCGGTGCAAAGCCACAGCAGGAGTGCGGCGACGGCCACGTGCGTATCTCCTCTCGTTACGTCTCGAATGTACCCGCACCCGCTGGTCAGGCGAGTTCAAGCACTGCCTGAGCGGCGTTGTGGCCGCCGAGGCCGGAGACCGCGCCGCCGCGCCGCGCGCCGGAGCCGCACAGGAGAACGCCCGCATACCCGGTCTCCACGCCCCAGCGCGCGGCGGGCGTGCCGAAGACCGCGGTGTCGGGTGCCCAGGGCCAGCTCAGGTCACCGTGGAAGATGTGGCCGCCGGGCATGGCCAGGTCAGCCTCGATGTCCTGCGGGATCTTCGCCTCGATGCACGGCCTGCCGTCCGCGTCGTGTGCGACCACCGACTCGATCGGGTCGATGAGGTGCCTGTCGAGGGAGGCGATCGCGGCCCGCACGGCCATTTCCGTGCGCGCGGCGCGGGTCGCCGGGTCGTCGAAGAGCGCCGCGGGCAGGTGCAGCCCGAAGTACGTCAGGGTCTGGGTGCCGTCGGGCACCTGGCCGAGAATCGAGGGGTCGGTGAGCGAATGACAGTAGACCTCACCGGGCAGGCTCGACGGCACGCGCCCGTCGGCGGCCTCGGCGTAGGCCCGCTCAAGCTCGGGATAGTCCTCACCGAGGTGCAGCGTCCCGGCGAACGCGACCCGGGGGTCCGCGCCTGATGCGAGCCGGGGGAGCCTGTCGAGCAGGAAGTTGACCTTCAACTGGGCGCCGGCTGGCTTCGCCGCCGGGTCCCGCTCCTCGCCGAGCAGGCCGGCTAGCACCCAGGGCGCGACGTTCGCCAGGACGAAGCGGGCACGCAGCGTCCGCCTCGCCCCCGTCCCCGTGCCGCGGGCCACGTCCACCTCGGCACCGTCGCCACCGCTCCTGATCGCGGTCACCTCGGCGTCCGTGACCAGTTCCGCGCCCGCTTCGCGGGCCGCGGCGGCGAGCGCGTCGGTGACCGCGCCCATCCCGCCGACGGGCACCCGCCACTCACCAGTGCCGTTGCCGATGAGGTGGTAGAGAAAGCAGCGGTTCTGGATGAGCGACGGATCGTCCATCGGGGCGAAGGTCCCGATCAGCGCGTCGGTCGCGACTACACCGCGCACGGTCACGTCCCGGAAGCGCTTCTCCAGGGTCTCGCCGAGCGGCCGTTCGACGAGTCCGTGCCACACGGCCGGGTCGACCTGCCGTCGCAGCGCCGACGCCCGCGGCAGCGGCCGGGTGAGCGTCGGGGCAACGGCGGCGGCCAGCGTGCCGACCTGTGCGTAGAAGTCGCGCCACGCCTCGTACTCCGCGTCGGAACCGGTGAGCGCGCGGAAGCTTGCCCGGGTCGCGGGCCCCTCGGGGCGCTCGACGAGCAGGCCCGTGGCAACGCCGTCCCTGAGCACCGGGGTGTAGGAGGCTGTCGCGCGGGATACCAGCCGCAGGTCAAGCCCCAGGTCCTTGATGACCGAGTCTGGCAGCAGCGATACCAGGTAGGAGTACCGGGACAACCGGGTCGGCAGGCCAGTGAACGCTTGCGCGGAAACCGCGGCGCCGCCGGTGTGATCAAGGCGTTCAAGCACCGCCACCGACAGCCCCGCCCGGGCGAGATAGGACGCGGCGGTCAGCCCGTTGTGGCCGCCTCCGGCTATCACCACGTCATAGCTGCCGCGCCGGGTCAGGGATTCGCTCATGGGCCGATCCTACGAACGAAGGACGAATTGTCCGAAGCCGTTGCTAGCCTCTTTTACCGGGGGTGACCACCATGCTGGTGATCCACGGGCTGTGGGCGTACGGCGCGCTCCAGGTGTGGGCGGAGGACTCGGGGCTGCCCCCGCAGGCACCGCCGCGCAGCGGACGGCCGTCCCGGGCGCCGCGACCCCACCCCTTCGCCGCCGCCCCCGGGGTGCTCGCGGACGCACTCACGGAGGCCCTCGCCGGTGCCGCGACTGCGGGCCTGCCGAGCAAGGCGGTCGACGACGAGATCACGCTGCGGCTGCCGTCCACCGCCGACGGGCCGCTCGCCTCGCCGGATCTCGCCCGGCCGCCCGCCGCTGCCATCGACGGCAGCGGGACCGCCCGCAGGCTGACGCTTGCAGGCTGGCGGGTTCCCGTGCTCGTGTTCGAGCCCGCGACCGCCGCATCGGTGCTTGCCGCCCTCGCGGAACTGCCCCCGGGCGAGCTGGTCGCCGACGGCTCCATCGGCTATCTCACCGCGATCGCCCGGTTCGCTGACGACCTGGCCGCGCGCGGCCGGGTACTGCCGGCGCTCACCGGGGAAGACGGCGGGTACACCGCCCGGTGGCGGCCGGTGCTGTCCGCCGCCGACGCGCGGCACGCCCGCGACCTCGCCGCCGCGATGCCGGCCGCCTGCCGTGCCGTCGCGGACGGCGCGGCGGATGCCGCCGGGCCCGGCCTGGTGCTCGCCGACATGCTCGACGCGCTCGCGGACACATCGGTGCGCGACAGGCTGCCAGGTGCCCTGCTGCCCGCGCGCCAGGGCCGCCGCCCGGCCCGCACGGGCGTAGCGGAACGCATGCTGCTTGCCCTGACCGGGCCGCAGCCTGTCGTCGAAGTGGCGGACGCGGACGCCGAGCGCGAGGCCCGGGGCCTGATGGCCGCCTTCGCGAGCTGGCTCGCCAGCGCCGCGCTCCCCGGCGGCTCCGTCCGCACCTGCTTCCGCCTGATCGAGCCTGCCGCCGAGGAGACGGACGAGGTCGCGGCCGTCGCGGTCGCCGCCGACGACTGGCGGGTCGAGTTCTCGCTCCAGTCGGCCGACGATCCCAGCCTGATGCTGCCCGCCGCCGACGTGTGGGCCGGCGCCGGATACGGCTGGCTGGCCGGTGCCCTCGGGCAGCACGCGGGACACCCTGAGGAGGAGCTGCTGGCCGGCCTCGGCACGGCGGCCAGGCTGTTCCCCGCGCTCGACGCCGCGCTCCGTGAGGCCGCCCCCGCCGACGTCGCGCTGGACACCACTGGCGCCCTCGAGTTCCTCCGCGAGACCGGCCCGCTGCTTTCCGGTGCGGGGTTCGGCGTGCTGATGCCCGACTGGGCGCGCAAGGCGCGGCTTGGCGTCAAGCTGACCACCAGGTCCTCCTCAACCGGGTCGTCCGCCTCGGGCAGGGACCGCCAGTTCGGCCTGGCCGATCTCGTGTCCTTCCGCTACGACCTGGCCCTCGGCGACGACGTGCTGGCGCCGGAAGAACTGGCCGAACTCGCCCGGCTCAAGGTGCCGCTTGTCCGCGTCAGGGGCCAGTGGGTAGAACTCGACGAGCGGCACCTGAAGGCCGCGCTGAAGTTCCTCGAAGGCAAGCGGTCCGGCACCATGACCGCTGCCGAGGCCCTCGGCACGGCGCTGGGCACCGACGGAGGCCTCGGGGATCTTCCGCTGACCGAGGTGGACGCCGACGGATGGCTTGGCGACCTGCTGTCCGGAGGTGCCGACGAGCGGCTCGAGCCGGCGGAGACGCCGGCCGGCTTTCACGGCACCCTCCGGCCGTACCAGCAGCGCGGCCTTTCCTGGCTGTCGTTCCTCGGCCGCCTGGGGATCGGTGCCGTCCTCGCCGACGACATGGGTCTCGGGAAGACCGTCCAGCTCCTCTCGCTGCTATGGGCGGAACAGGTCAAGGCCGCAAGCGTTCCTGATAAGCCGGATGCTCCGACCCTGCTTGTCTGTCCGATGTCGCTGGTAGGCAACTGGCAGCGGGAGGCGGAGCGGTTCACCCCGGAACTGACCGTTCACGTACACCACGGCGCGGACCGGCTGGCGGGCTCGGACCTCGCGGCCGCGATGGCCGCATCGGAACTGGTGATCACCACGTACCAGACGGCGGTGCGCGACCTGGCGGCGCTGGCGCAGGTGCGCTGGTCGCGGGTGGTCTGCGACGAGGCGCAGGCGATCAAGAACCACCTCAGCCAGCAGGCGAAGGCCGTGCGGGCGCTGCCCGCCGCGTCGCGGATCGCACTGACCGGCACGCCGGTGGAAAACCAGCTGTCCGAGCTGTGGTCGATCATGGAGTTCGCCAACCCGGGGATGCTTGGCGCCGAGAAGGCGTTCCGCGAGCGGTACGCCGTTCCGATCGAGCGGCACGGGTCGCAGGAGGCCGCGCGGGATCTGCGCAGGATCACCCAGCCGTTCGTGCTGCGCCGGCTGAAGACGGACAAGACGATTATCTCCGACCTGCCGGACAAGCAGGAGATGAAGGTCTGGTGCAACCTGACCCAGGAGCAGGCGAGCCTGTACCAGGCGACGGTCGCCGACATGATGTCCCGGATCGACGGCGCGTCCGACGCCATCACCAGGCGCGGCCTGGTGCTCGCCACCATGACCAGGCTCAAGCAGGTCTGCAACCACCCGGCGCACCTGCTCGGCGACGGCTCCCGGCTGCCCGGGCGGTCCGGCAAGGTCGCCAGGCTGGAGGAACTCTGCGAGGAGATCGCCGCCGACGGTGACAAGGCACTGTGCTTCACCCAGTACGCCGAGTTCGGCCGCATGCTCCAGCCGTATCTTTCCGCCCGCATCGGCTGCCCGGTGCTCTTCCTGCACGGCGGCACGTCGAAGAAGCAACGGGACGCGATGGTCGCCAGGTTCCAGGAGGCCGACGAGCCTGTTCTTTTCCTGCTGTCGCTGAAGGCGGGCGGTACCGGCCTCAACCTGACGGCCGCGAACCATGTCATCCACGTGGACCGGTGGTGGAACCCGGCAGTCGAGGACCAGGCCACCGACCGGGCTTTCCGCATCGGGCAGCGCCGCGACGTCCAGGTGCGCAAGTTCGTCTGCATCGGCACCCTGGAGGAGCGGATCGATGCCATGATCGAGCAGAAGAAGGCCCTGGCGGAGCAGATCGTCGGCACCGGCGAGGGCTGGCTCACCGAACTGTCCACCGCCGACCTGCGCGAGGTACTGACCCTGTCGCCTGAGGCGGTGTCAGCATGAGCGGCAACTGGTGGGAGTACGAGTCGTCGAGGCCGATCCCCGTCGAGGGCGGCATCAAGGCCAGGAGCAAGCGCGGCGCGATCGGCGAGCAGTGGTGGTCGCGCCGGTTCATCGCGGTGCTCGAGTCTTACGGGATGAGCGGCCGCCTGCAGCGGGGACGTTCCTACGCCAGGCGAGGCCAGGTCATAGAGTTCACGCTGGCCGCAGGCAAGGTCACCGCGCGGGTGCAGGGCTCGAGGCCACGGCCGTACCAGGTGTCGATCACGGTGCGACCGCTGACCGGCGCCCAGTGGCGGGATGTCGAGACCAGGCTGGCCGAACAGGCACTGTTCCGCGCCAGGCTGCTGGCCGGCGAGATGCCGGCCGAGATCGAGGAGATCTTCGCTTCCTGCGGCACGCCGCTGTTCCCCCAGTCTTCCAGCGACCTGGGGATGAACTGCGACTGCCCAGACTGGGGAGTTCCGTGCAAGCACCTGGCCGCGGTTTGCTACGTGCTTGCCGAGGCGTTCGACGCCGATCCGTTCGGGATGCTCGCCTGGCGCGGCAAGGGGCGGGACGACCTGCTCGCCGCGCTGCGCGGCCGGACCGGCGGCCCGCCCGCTTCCGGCGGCGGGCACCCGCCGCAGCAGACGGGGACCAGCCCGGCGCTTGCCCTGCTCTCCGACCTGACCGCGACCCCGCTCGGTGAAACGCTCGGGGACTTCTGGTCACCGGGACTGAGCCAGGCGCGGCTGCGCGCCCTGCCAGCCAGCCCGGCGACCCCGCCCGACCTGCTGCTCCGCATCTCTGACCCGCCGGATGTCGAGGTCCGCGGCAAGAGCCTGGCTGATCTCCTGCTCCCCGCCTACGCCAGGCTTGCCTCGCCGGACCCGGCCGGCGACGACTAGTCCGTTACCCTGTCCTGGTTCTGCCCTGGACGGTGCTTACTTCAGCCAGGCGATGACGGGGCCGTCGACGCCGACGGTGACCTTCTCTCCTGGCGCCGGCACGGCCGCTCCCGACGTCCGCGCCCGCACCAGGCCGGCGCCGGCGACATCCACGGTGACCATGGCATCGTGGCCGTGGTAGCGGGTCTCCTTGACGGTGCCGGCCGCCGCGGAGCCGGACAGCGTGACCTGCTCCGGCCGGACGAGCACGGTCAGCTCACCGCTGCCCGTGAGGTCGTCGGCCCGCAGCGGATGCGAGCCGAGTGCGGTGCGCACCCGCCGCCCGTCCGGGCCGTCCGCTTCAAGCACGCCAGGCAGCAGGTTCGCCGTTCCCACGAAGGCTGCGGTCCACGGGTCGGCGGGGGCCGAATAGACCGACGCGGGGGTCCCGGCCTGGGTGATCACCCCGTCCCGCAGCACCGCGACGAAGTCCGCGACCGACAGCGCCTCGTCCTGATCGTGCGTGACCAGGACGCCGGTCGTCCCGGTGGCGCGCAGGGCCCCGAGCACGTCGGCGCGGACCGTCGACCTCAGGCTCGCGTCCAGGGCGGCGAACGGCTCGTCCAGCAGCACCAGGCGCGGGCGGGAGGCGAGCGCCCGCGCGATGGCGACCCGCTGCTGCTGGCCACCGGACAGCTCATGCGGGTACCTGGCACCGAGATCCGCGAGACCGACTAGGTCCAGCATCTCTTCCACGACCGCATCGCCCCGCCCGAGGCGCGGGCGGACGCTGCCGCGGGACAGCGCGAACGCCACGTTGCCGCGGACGGTCAGATGCGGGAACAGTGCCCCGTCCTGAGGCACGTAACCGATGTGCCGCCGTTCCGGCGGCACGTGCCCGCGACCGCTGTCCACGGTCATGCCGCCGAGCGTGACCGTGCCCTCGTCCGGCGCCTCGAACCCGGCGATGATCCGCAGCAGAGTCGTCTTGCCTGCCCCTGAGCTGCCCAGGACCGCGGTCAGCGTCCCCGGGGTGACCGACAGCGAGACGCCGCGCAGCACGGGCACCGTGCCGTAGGACTTCCACAGCCCCGTGGCCTCGAGTGCCATCATGGGCGGCCTCCCTTGGAAAGCATGACGGCCGCCGACTCTCTTCGCGAAGGCCTTGCGGACCTGCCGGCCGCCCGTCTATGGTTGGGCAAGTATTTAGGCAAGGCTAACCTAACCTGGTTTGGCGCGTGCATCGTGGGGTATTCACGGGCGTCCGCAGAGCAAGACTACTAAGGAAGTGAGTCGCATCCCGCACCACCGTTTCCCGCCTGCCCGTCCGTCGGCGGTAAAAACCTCCGCGTGCATCCTGGTGGCACTCCTTGCCGCCACCGTCGCCGCCTGCGGATCCTCCTCGTCGTCAGCGCACTCCTCGGCCGCCGTGCTCGGCAGCTCGCTGCAACAGGACTGCACCTCGGTCGCAGACGTGCTGTCCGACGGCCCCGACTCCGGCGCCGACCCTGTCGGCTACGCGCAGGCGCAGGTCCTGCCGCTGCGGCAGCTGACGGTGGGGAACGCCGCCCTGCACCGCGATGTGCTCGCTCTCGCCGCCGCCTACCAGGCGTACAGCACCGCCCCAAGCGCCGGCCGGGCCGCCGCCACGGCCAGGGTCACCAAGGCCGAGAACGCGGTCAACTCCATCTGCCCCGGGGCGGCGTCGTGATGGCCGCCCGCGACCGCGGCACCCGTGGCCGCGCGGCCGGCCGCCGCCTCGTCAAGCACGGCGCCGTGGTCCTTGCCGCCGCGCTCGCCGCGGGGCTGCTCGCCGCTTGCGGCGCCGCATCAGGCGGCACCAGCGCAGGCTCGATCACGTTGTACAGCGGCCAGCACGAGCAGACAACGCAGTCGCTGGTCAACGCGTTCGAGCAGCAGACGGGCATCCACGTCAACGTCAGGTACAACGACGAGGACAGCTTCGCCAACGAGATCGTCACCGAGGCGGCGCACCCGGTCGCCGACGTGTTCTACACCGAGAACTCGCCCGCACTGGAGTACCTCCAGGACAAGGGCCTGCTCGCCCCCGTCGACGCCGCGACGCTCGCCAAGACCCCGGCGAAGTACAACTCACCCCAGGGTGACTGGGTCGGGGTGTCGGCGCGGGTCAGCGTGCTGATCTACAACCCGTCCCTGATCAGCGCCGCTCAGCTGCCGACATCGGTGCTGCAGCTCGCGAACCCCGAGTACAAGGGGAAGCTGGCCTTCGCGGCCGGCGAGACTGACTTCCAGCCCATCGTGACGTCGGTGGCCCGTACCTACGGCGATGCCGAGGCGTCAACCTGGCTGAACGGCATCAAGGACAACGCCGGCTCGCACATCTACCCGGACAACGAGACGATCGCGGACGAGGTGAACCGGGGCGCGGTCGCGTTCGGCGTGGTCAACCAGTACTACTGGTACCGGATGCAGGCCGAGCTCGGAGCGTCGAACGTGCACTCCAAGATCGCCTACTTCGCGCCGCACGACCCCGGCTACGTGGTCGACGTTTCCGGCGCCGGCATCCTGAAATCCACCAAGAACATGGCGGACGCGCAGAAGTTCCTCGCCTTCCTGGTCTCCGAGCAGGGGCAGGAGATCATCGAGCACTCGATCAGCTTCGAGTACCCGCTTGACGACGGCGTGCCTGCGGCCGCGGGGGAGACCCCGTTCAGCGAGCTCCAGCCGGCCCCGGTCAGCATCGCCGACCTCGGCGACGGGTCGACCGCCATCGCGCTGCTGCAGAAGGCCGGACTGCTGTGACCACCGCTACCGTCCAGGAAAAGGCGCCGCTGCTGCCCGGCACGGACCGGCGGCGGGCGGGACGGCGGCGCCCGTGGCGCGGACTTCCCGGCTGGCTGGTCCTCGTCAGCGCGGGTGTAGCGGTGGTGCTGATCCTGCCGCTTGCCTTCCTGCTGACCGAGGCGGCGGGGGCCGGCCCGGGCACGGTCGCCCACCTTATCGGGCGGTCCCTGACCGCCCAGCTGCTGTGGAACACGGTCCGGCTGTGCGCCGTGGTCACGGTGCTCTGCGCGGTCATCGGCACGGGGTCGGCCTGGCTGGTGGAACGAACGCAGCTGCCGGGCAGGCGGGTGTGGGCGGTGCTGCTCGTGGTGCCGCTGGCGATCCCCGACTTCGTCGTCAGCTTCGGCTGGGCGTCGCTCAGCACCTCGGTGTCCGGGTTCCGCGGTGCGGTGCTCGTCATGTCGCTCGCGCTCTACCCGCTTGTTTACCTGCCGGTGGCCGCCAGCCTGCGCAATGCCGACCCCGCACAGGAGGAGGTGGCCCGCAGCCTCGGGGCCGGGCCGGTGAAGACCTTCTTCCGCATCACGATCGGCCAGGCGCGGGTCGCCATCCTCGGCGGGTGCCTGCTGGTGATCATGACCACGCTGGCCGAGTACGGGGCGTTCGAGATCCTCGGCTACCAGACGTTCACCACCGAGATCTTCACCGAGTTCTCGCTGTCGTTCAACGTCTCGGCCGCGTGCGCGCTTTCGCTCGTGCTCATCGCGCTGAGCATGATCGTGCTCGGCGCGGACTCCGGCATTCACCGCCACGGGCGGGTCAGCCGGGCAAGCCGCACGGCACAGCGGGCGACTCCGCGGTACCGTCTCGGGCCGTGGAAGGTGCCGGTGCTCGCGCTGCTCGGCGGGTTCGTGCTGCTGGCGCTCGGCGTCCCGGTGGGCTCGGCCGCCTACTGGTGGGCCTCCGGCACCAACCAGCCGTTCACCGGGACATCGCTGCTGTCCGCCGCGGGCTACACCGCCGCCTACGGCGCGTGCGCCGCGGCCCTGGCCACCCTGATGGCACTGCCCGTAGCGGTCCTCGCGCTCCGGCACGGCGGGCGTGCCGCCCGCATGATCGAGCGCAGCACCTACCTGGTGCTAGCCGTGCCTGGCCTGGTCGTGGCCCTTTCCCTGTCCTACTTCAGTGAGCGCTACGGCGACGGCATCGGCTATCAGAGCGCCCCGATGCTGGTCCTGGCCTATGCCATCATGTTCTTCCCGCTGGCGCTCGTCGGGATCCGCGCGTCGGTGGCCCAGGCGCCGGCCGGCCTCGAGGACGTCGCCCGGTCGCTTGGCAAGCGGCGGATCGCCGTGCTCTGGCAGGTGACCAGGCCGCTGGTCACCCCCGGCCTGGCCGCCGCGTTCTGCCTGGTGTTCCTCTCCGCGGTTACCGAGCTGACCGCCACCTTGATCTTGGTGCCGACCGGCGTGCAGACGCTTGCCACCCAGTTCTGGAGCTACCAGCAGAACCTCGCCTACGGGCAGGCGGCACCGTTCGCACTGGTGATGATCGCGATCGCCGCGGTCCCCGGCTACGTGCTCGGCCGGTACTTCGACCGGCTTCCTGCCCGCTGAGCGGCGGACGGCCGGCCTGCCGGCCAAAGGCGGCGGCCGCGACGGCGTCCGCCTTTTCCGGGGTATATTCGCCACGCCGAATCACTGCGAAGCTACCCACGGTAAGCCACACCATGTGATAATCGCCACGTAAGTACCACATTGATCAACTTCATGATCTTTAGATCTAGTAAGCCTCAGCAGATCTGTACTGAGCCGCCGGCGACCGGCAATGCAGCGGACGCCGCCAACGTCAGGAGTGTGCCCAGAGCATGACTCTATTCGTTCGATCGCGTCTGTGGGCCGGGCTGGCCGCGGGTGTGCTCGCGGTGGCAGCCCCGGTCGCTGCGACCGTCGGCACCGCGCAGGCCTCGACAACCCCCGGTCCCAACACGCCCGAGAAGATACCGACGGGAATCCTCGCCTCGGCGCTGCCCGGCGCGACGCCGTTCGGCAACACCCCGGCGAACACCCCAGAGCAGGTCTCCTTCATCCTGAAGGAACGCGGCCTCTCCCAGCTCGAGTCCGCCGTTAGCGGCGGCCTGACCAGCTACGACTCCGTGAGCCAGTTCGCGTACAAGTACGGCCAGAACTCGCGCGTGGTCAGTGCGCTGGTAATCTACCTGGGGAAGTTCGGTATCACGACGACGGTGTACGCGGGCGACGTCGACGTGTCGGCGTCAGGCACGGCCGGCGAGTTCGACGAGGCGCTCTCGGTCACGCAGAAGAACTACCACGTCCCGGCTCAGCACGGCTCCGGCGGCTACGACGTGCCGGCCCAGAACGTCTACTGCTCCACCGGAGCGCCGGAACTGCCGTACAGGATCGGCAAGTACGTGCTCGCCATCCTCGGGCTGACCAACTACGCACCGTTCGTCAGCCACGCCGTTCACGAAAGCTCCGCGGTCACAGTGGCGAAGACGTCGACTTCTGGGGACCAGCCAGGCGACTACCTGCCGTCGGATTTCGCCTCCAGGTACGGGCTGAGCCCGCTGTACAAGGAGGCCAACGGCTCCGGTGAGACGATCGGCATCGTCACCCTCGCCGCGATTGACCCGGGTGCCCCCGAGTACTTCTGGCAGAACGTCGCCAAGGTCCCGGACACCGGCCGCACCGTGACCGTAGACAACGTCGACGGCGGCCCTGGCGCGCCGAGCGACGAGGCAGGCACCGGCGAGACCGACCTCGACGTCGAGCAGTCAGGCGGCGTTGCCCCAGGCGCTGACGTGGTCGTCTACCAGGCGCCGAACTCCGACCCCGGGTTCATCGACGCGTTCTTCACCGCCGCCAGCCAGAACCTCGCCGACACGGTCTCGTCCAGCTGGGGCGAGTCTGAGACGCTCGTCGCCGCCGCGGTCGCGGCAGGCCAGGAGACGGCCGCCTACCAGGCCGCGTTCGACGAGGCGTTCCTCGAGCTCGGCGACCAGGGCCAGTCCGTCTTCGCATCCGCGGACGACGAGGGTGCCTACGCCGCCTCGGCCGACCTGGGCAGCACTAACCTGTCCGTCGACACCCCGGCGGACAGCCCCTACATCACCTCGGCGGGCGGCACCACGCTGCCGTGGAGCGGCAAGGTCAGCGGCTCCAAGGGGTCGGTCAAGGTATCCGTCACGAGCCAGCGCGCCTGGGGCTGGGACTACCTGTGGAAGCCGATAGCCACCGCCACGGGCACCTCGTACGCGAGCACGGCGATAGCGAACGTGGTCGGCGGCGGCGGCGGGTTCAGCCTGATCGAGCCTGAGCCGTCCTACCAGCAGCAGGTGTCGGGCACCTCGAGCTACGAGGGGGTCCAGTACCTGACGCCGACGGACTACCAGACTGTCGTGCCAGGAACGAACTTCACCGAGCCGACCGAGTGGACCGTTAACCCGGCCCCGGCGGTGGTTTCCGGCTACGGAAGCGGCCGGGCGGAGCCGGACCTGTCGGCGGACGCCGACCCGTACAGCGGGTACCTGGTGTACGAGCCGTCGGCGGTCGCCGCGGGCGGCACCGCGCTCCAGGGCGGCTGGGGCGGCACGAGCTTCGTTGCACCCCAGTTCAACGGGTCGACGGCGGTCATCGACTCCTACCTGGGGCACCGCATCGGCTTGTGGAACCCGAGCCTGTACGCCTTCGCGGCGGGTTCAGACAGTCCCGTGACGCCGCTCAACCAGGCCGGCACCGGCGACGACAACATCTTCTACGCCGGCAACCCCGGTGACCTCTACAACCCGGCCACCGGCCTCGGCGTCCCGAACCTCGCGAAGTTCGCCGCGGATCTCGGACAGGGCTGACCGCCCCTACCAGCCGCAGGGCGCTTTCCGCGCTGAATCACCGGCATCCGTTCAGGCCGGCAGGGCGGCGCGGATCTTGGCCGCGTACTCTTCGGCCGGATGGTCGCGGTCGTAGGGGTGCCGCGGGCCGAGCCAGAACCGCAGCCCGTCCTTGGGGTTGCGCGGAATGACGTGCAGGTGCAGGTGCGGCACGGACTGGCTGACCACGTTGTTGACGAGGATCATGCTTCCCGCCGCACTGAGGCCGTCTTCGACGCCGCGCTCAAGGCGCTGCGCCGTGGTGAGAAACTCGGCGGCGTGCTCGGCGGGAAGGTCTGAGAGCAGCCGCAGGTGCTGCTTAGGCGCGAGCAGCGTGTGGCCGCGGAACAGCGGCCTGTGGTCGAGGAACGCCATCAGGTTTGTCGTCTCCAGGATGACGGTCGCGGGCGTGTCCCCCCGGATGATCGCACAGAACGCGCAGTTCGCCGCGGACTCGGGGCGGCCGTCGGTGGACCCAGGCATGCCACGCAGTGTATCGGCGGGCCCTGATCGCCAGGAGCCCGCTGAATTACACCGTCTCAGGGCGTACCGGCACCCGGGTCTGCCCGGCGGACGAGGTGAAGGCTGTTCCCTGCCCCGGTAATTCAGCGGGCTCGTCAGGCGGGCGGGGCGACGGGGGCGGTCTGGCCGGAGCGGCGGAGGGCGTCCGTGACGAACCCGCTGGCCTTGAGTTCCTCGACGACTTCGTGCAGGAACCTGATGGTTTCCCCGCGCCTGGTCTTCGCCGTGCCCACCGCCTGCGGTATCTCCATGAAACGTCCCTCGATGAGCCGGTAGCCGGGGTGCGCGGCGACGAACTCGGTCATCGGCTCCCTGACGCCCGCGGCGACTTCCAGGCTCCCGCTGACGAACTCAGAAGTGCCCTCCGTTCCGCGCACCACGGTCGCGTGCCGGAGGGTGCGGGTCAGGAACAGGTCATAGGCGGAACCCTGCTTCACGCCGACGCGGACGCCCGCCCTGTCTACTTCGTCCACCGTACTCAGCTGCGACGTGACCGGCACCGCGTAGACGCCCTCGATCAGCACATAGGGCGCGGTGAACGCGATCTCCCTGGCCCGTGCGGGCTCGATCGCCAGGAAGCTGATGTCGGCCTCTCCGGCGACGGCCGCCTGGAACGAGTCGCGCGCCGCGGTGAAGCAGCGGAACTCGACGGGAACCCCGAGCCTGGCGGCGATCTCACGGCCGATGTCAACCGTGACGCCTGCAGGCGTGGCCGCCGTGCCCTGGACGAGCACCGGATTGCCCAGGTTGAGTGCGGCTCTCAGCACGCCTGACGGGGCGAGATCCGTGACGACGCCGGCCGCGGCATTTCCCATGGGACGACACGATAGCTGGCAGCAGCGGCTAGCCGGCCTGCTGAACAGCCAGCCGCTGCTGCCGACGGCTGAATCCGCCGGTTTGGCAGGCGAAACTGCGCCATCCCGTGCCTACGTGCTCACCTGCGTCAGCGACCGCCGCCTGACCCGCTGGTCGATAATGTCGAAAAGCTGGGGATGCTGCTCCAGGTCGAGCTTTCGTGCCCAGTGCGCGCTGCTGGCCAGCAGCGCCGGGGCATCCCCGGCACCGAGGATCTTCGGGTGGGTGTACCTGCCGCCTGACCAGTCGATGTAGCGCTTGGAGTCCACGGTGAAGCTGAACCGGCCCGAGTTGACCAGCACCGTCTGCAGGAACACCTCCTCGGGGGCAAGCACGGTGCGGAAGAAGGCCATCACGTCGGGGTTGGCCCGCGCGTAGTCCCTGGCGTAGCGGACGCAGTCCGCCCGCAGCGTGCAGAAGAACGGGCCACCGTAGCAGTGGAAGTCCGGGCCGAACACCGTGCGGCGGCGCCGGACGCCCGCCGTGGAGAAGGTGTTGCTCACCCGGATCCACGGCTGCACGAGGTTGAGCGCCATCAGCGGCTGGGCCATGCGCTGCTTGGCCTCGCTTGGCCGGCCGAGCCACCAGTGCCGGTAGTCGTAGCGCATCCTCGCGTCGAACTGCCGCACCAGCCGGTACGAGGCGACGGCGCCCTGGTCCGCGTTCGCCGGCACGCGTTCAGGGAATACCGGGCTGTAGAGCAGCAGCCCGTCGGAGTCAAGCGTGGCGAGCGCGTTCTCAATCTCGGCGACCGGGCGCAGCGGATAGCACTGGCCGGTGAGGTTCTCAAGCCAGTCGTAGCCGGCGCTATGGGCGTCGAGCCAGTCGGCCGCCTCGAGGTAGCGGTCCACGTGCGAGAAGTCCCCGTAGCCGCCCTTTTGCGGCAGGACGTGCACGTTGCCTAGCGCCTGGAGCCTGGGCACGTTAAGGGGCTGGCCGGCGGCATCGTGACCGACGAGCACCACGGCATCGGGGCTGCCCTCGGTGATCACCTCGACCAGGCGCTCGACCTGTGCGGGGCGGGAGTGGGTCTGCAGGTAGTAGGCGACGTTAGTTCGAGTGGGCGTGGCTGACATGACGTAGTGCCGGCCTCCTTGGCTGATCCTGCGGGTTCACCACTCAAGCTCCCTGTGCTGAAACTAGCAACGCGGCCTTCGGCTTGTCCGCCTTTGTTCGCTGATCGATTATTTATGTCCACATATGTGCGTCCCAGGTGAACGCCAGACATCGAGCGGCCGAGATCCCGGTGTCGTCTGATCCGTCGCGGACAGCAGCGATGTATCTGAGATTGTTTTGACCGGTGAGTTACGAGGGAAAAAACGGACCATGGGGGGCGGGGGGATTCCCCGGGCCAGGTCCGACCCCGACCGGCTGCGGGGTGCGGCGGACCGGGTGCGCGATGTCCCAGGCGACGGGACGGTCGATACGAGTACCGCGTCCCATCCGGTCACCGACGTTGACGCGGGCACCGGCGTCGATGCGGGTACCCGCAAGGACAGCGTGGACCAGGAGCGGGCGCGGTTCCTCGCGATGGTCTCGCACGAGATGCGGACGCCGCTGACGTCGATCATCTCCTTCAGCGAGTTGCTGCGCGGCGAGGGGGACGGCCTGTCGCCCGACGGCCGGCGGTTCCTCGCCATCATCGAGCGGAACGCCGACCGGCTGCTCCGGCTGATCGACGACCTGCTGATGCTCGACCGGCTTGAGGCGGGTGCGCTGCCGCTCGAGCTGACCCAGGTCTCGCTGCCGGACCTCGCGGCAGAAGCGGTCAAGTCCGTTTCTCCTGTGGCCGCCAAGTCCGGTGTCGCTGTCCACCTGGACGCGGGAGACGGGCCGCCGGTGCTGGCCGACCCGCGGCGGCTCACGCAGGTCTTCGACAACCTGATCGGCAACGCGGTCAAGTTCTCCAATGTGGACGGCCTGGTCCGGGTTCGGCTGCGGTACGTGCGGAACACCTGGCGGATCGACGTGTCGGACACGGGCATCGGCATCCCGCCGGATGAGGCGGCACGGCTGTTCGGCCCGTTCGTCCGGGGATCGAACGCGCGGATCGCGGGCCTGCCTGGCTCCGGGCTCGGGCTTGCCATCGTCAAGTCGCTGGTGGAGATGCACGGCGGGCAGGTGAAGGTGGACAGCGTGCTCGACCACGGGACCACGTTCAGCGTGTTCCTGTCGGCCAGCGAGGGCACGGAGCCTCCGTGACCGGGCGGGTCCTGCTGATCGAGGACGACGCGGACATCGCGTTCGGCGTCCGGACCGTACTTGACAGGAACGGGTTCGACGTGACCACGGCCGCCGAAGGCCGGGAAGGACTGCGCGCCTTCCACGGCAGCCGGCCGGACATCGTGGTCCTTGACGTCGGGCTGCCGCAGATGGACGGGTGGACGGTCCTCGACCGGATCCGGGAGCTTAGCGAGGTCCCCGTACTGATGCTCACCGCGCACGGCCAGGAGGCCGACAAGGTGCGCGGCCTGCGCGCAGGAGCGGACGATTATCTCACCAAGCCGTTCGGCAACGCGGAGTTCGTCGCGCGGGTCCAGGCGCTGCTCCGCCGCTCGGCCGGCGCGGGCCAGCAGGACGCCGAGGTCTTCGACGACGGCACCGTCCGGGTGGACTTCGCCGCGCACGAGGTGACGGTCGCGGGCGAGGCCGTGGTACTGACCGCAACGGAGTACCGCCTGCTGTGCGTGCTCATCCGGCACCGGGGTCAGGTGCTGAGCCCGGTCAGGCTGCTCGAGCTGGTATGGAGTGATCCGTTCGGTATCGGCCCGGACCGCGTCAAGTACAGCGTGATGCGGCTGCGCCGCAAGCTTGGCGCCCGCGCGGGTGAAGACTCGCCGATCGAAGCGGTCCGGGGCTTCGGCTACCGCTACCGCGGTGCCACGGCCGCCCGGCACCGTGACGGCACCGCAACCGTCTAGCACCCGGGACGCCACCGCCAGGCGATCGCCGCCCGGCACACTGTGCCATCATGCCGTCCTCCGCGCACTTCCCCCACGCCGAGAGCGCGGGGAAGCCGGCCGCGCGAGGGCGCGTCCTCCTCGTCGAGGACGACCCCGAGGCGGCGCTCTTCGCCACGCACGTCCTGGGCAGGCACGGCCCGTTCGACGTCACTCGCACCGCGGACCCGGCCGCGGCGCTTGTTCTGGCCACCTCCGAGCCATGGGATCTCGTGCTCGCCGACCTGGACCTGCCGGTCATGTCCGGCCTCGAACTGCTGGCTGCCCTCCGCGAGATCTCTTCCCGTCACCACGTCGCGGTCCTCACCGCCCACCCGATGGACATCCCGCCGGCGTCCGCGCTGGCCGCGTCCCGCCCGGATGCCGTCATCGCCAAGCCGGTCAAGGCCGGCCTCCTGCTCGGCGCCGCCATCACGCTGCTGGCAGCGCGCTGAAGCAGGAAGGGAGCGGTACCTGCAAATCCGCTACCGGTGAACGTCGATTCCGCTTCGGCTGACGGGTCTTTACAGTTAGGCCATGAGCGAGATCGGCAGGATTCTCCCGCTGGGCGCGCATGCGCTGGAACCGCTGTGGCGGGAGGTGCTTGGGAGTCGGCTGCGGTCGCTGCGCAACGACCGCGAGGAAACACTCGCGCAAACCGCCGAGCGCGCCGGGATCTCGCCGCAGTACCTGTCGGAGATCGAGCGCGGCCGCAAGGAGGCGTCGAGCGAGATGATCGCGGCGCTCGCGGGCGCGCTCGGCGTCACGGTCGCCGACCTGATGGCCGACACAGCGGAGTACCTCCGCCGTGCAGCCACCACGGTCGCGCGCGTCACGACGCTTTCCACCGGTACCGGCACCTCGGTCACCACACGTTCCGGACAGCGTCCGTCCGGCCCGGTCGCGCTGGCGAGGGCGGCCTGACGATCAGCGGCCGGTGAGGATCTCGTCGATCAGGCCGTAGTCGAGCGCCGCCCGTGCGGTGAAAATGCGGTCCCTGTCGGTGTCGGCGCGCAGGGTCTCCACCGACTGGCCCGTGTGCTCGGACAGTACAGACTCAAGCTCGGCGCGCAGCCTGACGAGCTCATCGGCCTGCAGGATCAGGTCGGGGATGGTGCCCTGGCCGCTGACCGCGGGCTGGTGCAGGATGACCCTGGCGTGCGGCAGCATCGCCCGCCGCCCGGCGGCGCCCGCGGCAAGGAGAACCGCGCCCGCCGCCACGGCCTGCCCGACGCAGGTGGTCGCTACCGGGGCCTTGATGTACCGCATGGTGTCGTAGATGGCGAGCATCGAGGGGATGTCGCCGCCCTCGCAGTTGATGTAGAGGTTGATTTCCTGGTCCGGGCTCTGCCCTTCGAGGAAGATGAGCTGCGCCGTCAGCGTGTTGGCGACGCCCGGGTCGATCGCGGTGCCGAGCACGATGATCCGCTCGGTCAGCAGGTGCGAGTAGACGTCCATGATCCGGTCGCCGCGCGGGTGCTCGGCGATCACGTTGGGAATCGTGTAGCTGCTCATGCCGCGCCCCCGGCGGACGCGGCGGACCCGGCCGAGGCGGTTGGCCGCAGGCCGAACGGCCGCCGGCGGGCCGGCAGCAACTGACCGAACGTCTCGGCGATCGCGTCGATGAACCCGTACTCCCGCGCCTCGGGCGCGGTGTACCAGTGGTCATGCCGTGAGTCCTCGAAGACCCGGTCGAGCGGCTGCCCGGTGTCCGCGGCGATCAGGCTGAGCACCGTGTCCCTGGTCCGCCGCAGGTCGGCGGCCTGGAGCTCCACTTCAACGGCGGAGCCGCCGATCCCGGCCGACCCCTGGTGCATGAGGATCCTGGAGTGCGGCAGCGCGTACCGCTTGCCCGGGGTTCCCGCCGAAAGCAGGAACTGCCCGGCGCTGCACGCGATGCCGAACGCCAGCGTCGCGACATCGCACGGGATGAGCCGCATGACGTCGCGGATCGCAAGCATGGACGGCACGGAGCCGCCCGGCGAGTTGATCCAGAGGGCCACGTCGGCGTCGGGGTCCTCGTCGGCCAGCGTGAGCAGTTGCGCGGCGAGCAGGGTGCCGTTGTCGTCGTCAAGCACGCCGTCGAGGACGAGCACGCGCCGCTGGCGGAGGGAGAGCCGGAACTGCTGCGTGAACACGGGGATCTTTGCTTCCTGAGACATGCCTCAAGCGTGCACGCCGGCAAGACCTCAGCGGCGACATCGCTGCCGTCGGCAGATCCGCCGCAGGCAGAGCGCGGGCGCGGACATGCGGCGGCAAGCGGGCAGGACCCGTCAGGCGCGGACCGCCCGCTCGAACAGCGCGCCGGCCGCCAGCAGCCGCTCCTCGCTGTTGCGGGGGCCGATGAGCTGGACGTTCGCGGGGGCGGGTGCGTCCCCGCCGGATACCGGGACGGGCAGTGCGAGCGCCGGAACCCCGGCGGCGTTCACCGGCGAGGTGAGCGCACGGAGTTTCCACAGGATGTGCGCCTCGTCGAGCAGTGGCGGGAACCCGAGCAGGCTGGGAGCGGCGAGCAGCTCCACCCGGTGCCACAGGTTGTCGAGCGTCTGCCGCCAGCCCGCGATCACCTCCGCGGCGGCGGCAACCTGGGCTGCGGTGATCATGCGTGCCAGCTCGAGCCTTTTCCTGACGTCGGAGCCAAGATGGGCAGCGGAGGTCGCGAACAAGTGCCCGTTGGCCTGCCAGGCTTGTGCGTCGAGCATGGTGATTGACGCGGCGATGATCTTGTCAAGACCGGGGAAACTGACCGGCACCACGTCGAACTCCGCCTTGCGCAGCGCCTCGTCGATCGCGCCGGTGATCTGCGGATCGGCGTCGATGGCGAGCACGCCGACCGTTCGCGGCGGAGTGCTCGCGACCGTGAATCCGGGTTCGAGCAGTGCCATGCCGGCGGCGACGCCCGTCACATCGCGGGCCATCGGGCCCACCGTGTCCAGCCCGTATGCCAGCGGCTTCACCCCGTCTAGGGGGATCCGGCCCCAGGTGGTCTTCAAGCCGGTGATCCCGCAGCAGGCGGCCGGGATGCGGATCGACCCGCCAGTGTCGGTTCCGTACGCGATGTCGGCCTCGCCGGCGGCGACCGCCGTGGCCGAGCCGCTGGACGAGCCGCCGGGCATCCGGCGCGGGTCAAGCGGGTTACGCGGGGTGCCAAAGGCCGCGTTGATCCCGCTGATCCCGTAGGCGAGTTCATGCAGGTTGGTCTTGCCCACGAAACGTGCCTGCCCGGCCGTCATCGCCGCGCGCAGCCCGGCGAGGCAGGCGGCATCCCGCTCGGCGGGCAGCGCGCGGTCGGCAACGGCCCGGCAGCCCGCCGTGGTCGGCAGGCCGGCCATGTCGATCAGGTCCTTGACCGCGACCCGTGGTCCGGTGCCTGGCGTGCTGTCGGAGACGATCCACGTAGCCACGGCAGACAGCCTATGCCTGCTGGTTCCGCCTGGACAGATCCGGTCTTTTCAGTAAATCTCCGGCATCCTCGAGCGGCCGGGACCGTCGCCCGTGCTCGGCCGACCGGTCATGCCGCCGGGTCGTGCCAGGTCTGGCCGCCGGGGAGCAGGGCGGACGAGTCGGGGCCCCAGGAGCCGCGGGCGTAGGGCAGGACGGGGCCGACGTCGCCGAGCACCGCGTCGACGACCCGCCATGCCGCTTCCACCGTGTCCTGCTGGGCGAACAGCCAGCGCTCCCCGTTCAGCGCGGCCCCGATGAGGCGGTCGTAGGGGCGCATGTCCGCGCCGGGGTGCTGGATGAACGTGAGGTCCTCCACCTCGGGCGCCCAGCCCGCCCCGGGCTGCTTCCCGACCAGCGTCAGCACGGCCTCCGTCTCGGGGTAGATGCGGAACCGCAGCGCGTTGGACGTCAGCACGTCGCCGAGCCCGAACACGTCGTGCGGCGGACGTTTGAAGTCGATGTATACCTCGGTCGCGGTGACCGGCAGGCACTTGCCCGCGCGGATCACGATCGGCACCCCGGCCCAGCGCCACGTCCCGGCGGACAGCCGCACCGCCGCGTACGTCTCGGTCGCTGACCCCGGCGCCACGCCGGCCACCGACTGGTACCCGTCGTACTGTCCCTTGACCACATCCGCGGGCGCCAGCGGTGCAAGCGCGCTGATCAGCTGTGACTTGGACGCGATCCAGGAGCCAAGGCCGGACCCGTCCGGCGGGTCGGCCAGTACCGTGGCGAGTACCTGGAGCATGTGGTTCTGAATGACGTCCTTGATCGCGCCGGTCTTGTCATAGAAACTGCCCCGGTCGGCGACGTCGAACGCCTCGGCCATGGTGATCTGGATGGACTGCACGTAGTTCCGGTTAAGCAGCGGCTCGATGATCGAGTTGGCGAACCTGGCGAACATCAGCGACTCGACCGGGTCCAGACCGAGCCAGTGGTCGACCCGGTAGACCGACTCCTCGGCGAAGTACTGGTGGATCGTGTCGTTCAGCGCCCGCGCCGAGGCGAGGTCGTTGCCGAACGGCTTTTCCACCATGACCCGCGAACGCTCGGCGAGGCCGGCCCCGGAGATTCCCTCGGCGATCCGGCCGAACAGGAACGGCGGCACCTCCAGGTAGTAGAGAATGCGCTTCGCGTCCCTGAGTTCGGACGCCATCGCCTGGTAGGTCGCGGGGTCGCCCAGGTCCCCGTCGACGTACCGCAGCAGGTCGAGCATCTTGACCGCGGCCGGCGCGGCCGGGTCCATGTTGTTCAGCTTCAGCGACGCGGTCGCGTAGTCGCGGAACTGCGGCAGCCCCCAGCCGCTCTTGGCAACCCCGAGGACAGGCACGTCAAGCACGCCGCGCTCGACAAGGCCCACGAGCGCGGGGAACGTCTCCAGCTTCGCCAGGTCTCCGGTCGCACCGAAGATCACCAGCGCGTCCACTTGATCAGCAGTCATGGTGACTTATCCTGCCATTCGGGTATCCAGACGGACAGGATGCGGGCACTTACGGCAGGTTAACTTTTGGCGGCTTCCGGCGGGCGTTTCCTGCCGACGAGCAGCACGCAGGGCAGCCCCGCGAGGCAGAGGCCGGCCAGCAGGATGCCGGCCACCGTCGCCGCGCCCTCGCCGCCGAGGCCGGCCAGCGGAGAGAGGAAGGCGCCGGCCAGGAACGGCAGCGCGCCCACCCAGGCCGATGCCGTTCCCGCGATGGCCCCCTGGCCGGTCAGCGCGATCGCGGTCGCGTTCGGGCGCATGCTCCCGAAGAAGGACAGGAAGAAGAACAGCGGCACAAGCAGGGCCGCGAGCGGCGGGTGCCCGGTCAGCGCCGCCGCGAGAAAACCGACCGCGCCCGCGGCCATGACGAGCTGCGACATCACTACCACCCGGGCGACGGGCGCCCGTTTGACCAGCCGGGCGCCGATCTGGGCCATCGCCACCAGGCCGATCGAGTTGATCATGAAGAACAGGCTGAAGAGCTGCGGCGACTCGTGGTAAGCGTCCTCCACGATGAACGGGAACGCGGAGATGTAGGTGATAAGCGCGGCGTTGCCGCAGGCGATCGCGAGCGTGAAGCCGACGTACCGGCGGTCGTGCAGCAGCGTGCGCGAGTCGCCGATGAGCTGGTGCAGCCGAGACGGCGTGCGCCGCTCCGGCGGCAGCGTCTCCGGCAGGAACCAGGCGAGCAGGAACAGGATCAGGCCGATCGCCGCGAGCACGCCGAACACGCCGCGCCACGTGGTGAACCGCAGGATCTGCCCGCCGATCACCGGCGCGAGCACCGGGGCAAGCCCGAACACCAGCATCAGCGAGCCGAGCACCCGGGCTAGCTCGGTCCCGGTGTACAGGTCGCGGACGATCGCGAGCGATAGCACCACGCCGCCGGCGCCGGCCATGCCCTGGAGGAACCGGAAGGCGATCAGCGCGCCGATGTCGGGTGCGGCGGCGCATGCGACCGACAGCACGGTAAACGCGATGAGGCCGGCCAGCAGCGGCTTCTTGCGGCCGAGCCCGTCGCTGACCGGCCCGGCGATCAGCTGCCCGACGGCGAGCCCGGCCAGGCAGCCGGACAGGGTCAGCTGGACGAGCGACTGGGACGCGTGCAGGTTGGCGGCGATCGTCGGGGTCGACGGCAGGTACATGTCCATCGACAGCGGTCCGAACGAGGACAGCGCGCCCAGCACTGCCAGCATCCCCAGGCGGCGCCTGCGGGTCGCCGCCGGCGTCGCGACGAAAGTTTCCATTGCTAACGAATGTTATGCCCGCTTCTCGTGTGTGCTGACGTGCAGGACTACGGTGGTCCCGGGCCGTGCGGTCATACCGGTGACCGGGCAAGATCCGGCAAGCAGGACCCAGAAAGGTCTCATTCAGCGGGCTGCTAAGCGGCCGGGATCGGCTTGCGGCCGGCGAGCAGGATGCGGTGCATGACGCGGCGCTGGCCCTGGTAGTCGTTGACCGCGAAATGCCAGGTCTGCCTGTTGTCCCAGATCGCTATCGAGCCCGGTGCCCAGCGGAACCTGGTGATGAACTCCGGCCGCGCACCGAAGTCGAACAGGTACCTCAGCAGCGGCAGCGACTCTCGTCTCGTCCAGCCTTCAAAGCGGGTGGTGAACTCGGGGTTCACGTAAAGCACCCGGCGCCCCGTCTCGGGGATGAGGCGCACTACGGGGTGCACCGGTCCTTCCGCCGCGTCGTATTCGCTGATCGACGGCTCGGGCGGGTCGGTCTGCGCGTAGCTGTAACCCAGCTTCCTGACGTTCGCGTGGATCGCGTTCAGCCCGAGCAGCGCCTGCTGAAGCCCCGTCGACAGTGCCTCGAACGCCGGCCCCGTCGCTGCCCACTGAGTGTCACCGCCCCATGGCGGGACCTCCTCGCAGAACAGGATCGTGGCCTTGGGCGGCTCGTCCAGGCAGGTCATGTCGGTGTGCCAGCCCTCACCGACCGCCCGTGTCTGCTCCGGCTCCTTGCGCAGTTCCTGCCGCACCCGGATCTCGCCGAGCCGGGAGGCGAACGCGTCCCGCTGTTCCGCGTCCAGATGCTGGCCGCGGAAGAAGATGACGCCGTATTCGGCCCAGGCCTGGAGGATCGCGTCGTACGTCTCGTCCGGGTACTCCCTGGTCAAGTCGAGGCCGGTCAGCTCCGCGCCGATCAGCCCGCCGGTCCGGTGTATCTCGGGAACCATCGCCTTCTCCATGCGCCCATCATCAACCCCGATGTAGCCGGCGGAAAGCGCGAGCCGCACAGCAGACCGCCCGGCAAACCACGCGCTGAGCACAAATCTCCTCTTGCGGGGGCGCCCCCCTGCACCCCCCGGTTACGGGGGACCTGCCGGGCCCCTGCAGTCCCCCGCGGTGGAGACGGCGCGAAACGCGCGCCGCCCCCGCACGGTGGCTGGCGTTACAGCCTTGCGGCGGCGGTTTGATCACGACACGAAGGCCGTACTGTGACCAAACCGTAGCCTGCGCGCGGCCGAGCACATACATTGGTGGGGTTTGGATAGCGCCGTCGCCAGGGGAGATTGAACTATTTCGATTAACCTGCAAAGAATCCATGCGGCGACGCCGCTGCGCAGGATCAGGACGACGGCGTTTTACCTGGTCACCTTCACCGTCGTGACGGCTGGAGCGATCTGGCTCGCACTGCGGATCGCTCCGTTGCAGACGGTATCGGCTGCCGGACAGACGGCCCAGGTCGGTGCCACCCTGCCCAACGCGAGCCTGCACGGTCCCGGCGAGCTTGACCTGTTCGGCCAGGTCATGGCGACGAAGCCGCAGTTCCCCGGCCCCATCAGGCCGAAGCTGTCGCTTGACCACATCACGATCTCCTCGCAGGTGATCCAGATGCTGCGCGCCCAGGGGCCGGCCAAGGTGGAACTGACCCTCAGCCAGCAGCTCGTTTCCGGCTGGGAGCACTACTTCCTGTGGGAGACCCTGATCGCGCTCGCGTTCGCCGTGGTCCCGCTGGTGGCCATCGCCGCGGTGCGCAAGCGCCCGAAGATCTGGAAGCTGCTCGCGTCCGGGCTCGCGGTCGTCCTCGCCGTCAACGTGGGCGGCATAGCGCTCACCGCATCGGGCACGCCTGCGGTGCTGCGCAGCGTCCGGACCCTCGACGACCTGGTGGGCGTGGACCAGGTGGACGAGCCCGCCGCCATCGGCGCGGCGAACCCGGACGTGCAGGCCGTGGTCATCGGTGACTCCACGGCGGCGGGCTGGGGTCTGCCATGGGGGTCGAACCCGACCGCCGAGGACGAGGCGTGCGGCCGCTCGCCCGAGTCGTACGCGGCTGACCTGGCGGCGGCCAATCAGTGGAACGTGCTCAACCTCGCCTGCGGCAGCGCAACGATCGCGAACGGCCTGCTCGGTCCCGAGGTGCTCTACAACGGCGAGGTCGCACCGCCGCAGCTTCCCGAGGCCGAGGCCGCCACGCACGCCAGGCTGATCATCGTCAGCGTCGGCGCCGATGACCTGTCCTGGTCGGTGATGACCCAGCTATGCGCCGCGTCCACGGTCTGCGACGACAAGGTGTCGTCCGCTTACTTCAACCAGCTGGTCAACACGTTCACCAGGAATTACTACCAGCTGCTCAGCGATCTCGACCGGCTGCCTAATCACCCCGCGGTGCTCGTGAACGAGTACTACTCGCCATTCGGCGCCAGCCTGGGCTGCCTTGCGAAATACGGCATGACAGCGGCGAAGGCGAAGGTACTGCTTGCCCGGCTGGCACAGCTGAACACCGTGCTCGCGCAGGGTGCCGGCTTGTTCGGATTCGGCGTCGCCGCGCCCCGGTTCACCGGGCACGAGCTGTGCACGACTGACCCGTGGGTGCAAGGGCCGGCCGACCCGGCACCGATGCACCCGAACGCGGCCGGTGAACTGGCGATCGCGCTCGCCGACCAGCAGGCGTTCCCGACGCTGACGCCGTCGCCAGTGGTCCTGCCGTCCCCCGCCCCGTCCCCGTCGTCCAGCAGCACGCCGGCTCTCGGCTGAGGTGACCCCGCGGCGCTGCCCCGCTACCCGGCGGTGAGCTCTTCGATGAGCACGCGAGTCCGGCGGGCGCAGTGCCCGGACGGGTCGTGCAGGTCGAAGATCCGGCTCGCCTCCCGGGCGTGCTCAAGCGCCCGGTCGAGGTCGCCGAGATCGCGGTGCACCTCCGCGAGCGTCTGGAGCGTCTCGGCGATCGTGCGCGCCGGGTGGGTGCCGTTGTATGCGCTCTCGCAGACCAGCGCGAGCTCAAGCACCTGCCTGGCCCGTTCCAGGTTGCCGAGCAGCAGCAGGGCGCGGGCCTCGTGGCGCAGGCTCGCCGTGGCGTTCGGCGCGATGATGCCGTAGAGCCGGACGCGGGCGGCGCGGATCGCGGCCACCTCGGCAAGGATCAGGCCGGCGAGGCGCCTGCGCTCCGCCTCGGCGGTGCTGCTCTCGGCGCGAAGCAGCATCGCGTGGCCGAGCAGGGAACGGGCGACGAGCGTCACCGGGTGCTCGGAACCGTAGGCGGCCGCGCACGTGCTCACCGCTTCCTCGGCCATCGTCATCGAGGCGGCTAGGTCGTTGTCCCCGCGGCGCAGCAGGAAGGCCGTCGCGAGCCTCATCCGGGCGATGGCCGTGAGGTAGGCGCTGGCACCGTGAACGTCGCGGTGAAAGTCGAGCGCGCCGTTGAGCTCGGCGAAGACCTCGGGCGAGGTGCCGCCCGCGTCGATCCGCGCGGCAAGCACCCGCTCGCGCAGCTGGAAAAGGTCGTGATCGGATGGCGGCAGGCGCGCCGCGAAGAACTGGGCAAGGCGTGCCCAGCGGCCGTGCTGCTCGCCGGCCGGCAGTCCGGCCGTGTGCAGGGCCAGCGCGACCCGGGCGAGCAGCACCACGGCCCGGTCACGCACCGGGACCTGGACGTCTGCGGCCTGGCCGCCAGGCGGCGGTTCGGGTAGCCCGGCCGCGGCCCAGTCGGCTGGCGCCGCGTCCCTGGCGAGCAAGCCCATGGCGAACAGGCAGGCGCGCTGCTGGTCGGCGGGCGAGCGGCGCCGGAGCACGTACAGCGCCTGGGTGGCGCCGCGCAACCGGGCCGCGTTCCGCACCTGTTCGTCGGCCGCGAGTACGGCATCCGGCGTCGCCATTACGCGTCTCCCAGGTGGCCGCCTGCCCGCTGCTCAAGCAGCGTGGCAAGGCTGCCGAGCGTGGCCCGCAGCCGGCTGGCCTGCCCGGGCGTGATGACGGTTTCGCCGCCCGTGGCGTGGATCATCCGGTCCGACAGTTCGGCGACCGCGCGGAGCACCCGTTCGGTCAGCGATTCCGGCGGCGGGCTCAGCATCGAGCGCACCTCGTCGCGGACGGTGTCGAACGCGCCGAGCGGCGTGATGCTGGCATCGTCGAGGACGCTGCGCACGACGTCGCCCGCCAGTGTGGTCAAGCGTCCCGCGTGGCCGGCGGCTGACGGTGCCGCTGCCCAGCCTGCGCTTGCGCCGATGATCACGGCCAGGTCCTCGGACACGCACGGGGGAGGACCGCCCGGGTGATACGCCGCGAGAGCACGGTTATCGGTGGCCCACGCGGCGAGTGCCCGCAGGTAGGCCGTGGCCCACTCGGTCCGCGTCATGTCGAAGGCGTCGGCGACCTCGATGACGCCCTCGCGGTAGGGCCAGAACGCGGCGATCTTTGCCTCGGCCAGGAATGCGGCGAGCGGCTTGACGGTCGGGTCGGCCCCTGCCCAGCGGGAGATCGGCTGGCCGTGCTGCTTGCTCCGGTACCGCCGGTACACCGGTTCGGCGCCCGCGTAGTGCGCGCGCTCCGCCACCAGCTTCAGCAGCCCGGCCAGCTGGAAGGCCGGCTGCGCGTTCCGGCCGGCCGTCGGCATGGCCGCCGCGTGGTCGGCGAGGACAGCGCGGAGCGCGGCGTATTCCCGCACCCGTTCCGCCCAGGCCCCGGCGCGGTGCACGCCGGACGCGTGCCGGTACCAGCGCGCCGTTCTTGTCGTCTCTAGCTCTTGCCTGATTGATGGCATGCCCACCCCTGGCTTGCCGCGGATTGTGTGCGATGTGAGCCAGTATCCGTGCCGTGCCAGGGATATTTAGTTGTGCTCAGTAAAGTCCGGACATCCCCGGACAGCGGTCGCCCGCTGGGACGACCGGTCAGGTAACGCCCTCGTTGCGACGTGACTCCGGGGGGTGAATTCTCCGGTTTCGCGCCTGCGGGTGGAATTCGGTGGTGGCGCCGCACTCCATTGCCTAGGAATGAAGAGGGTGGATGGTTGCGCACACTTGGGGGTGTGCAACCATCCACCGTCCTCCGATCAGCCCGCCTTGCCCTGCAGGGCGCGCCTGGTCAGGACGCGGGCCAGGTGCTGGCGGTAGTCCACGTCGGCATGGAAGTCGTAGCCCGGCGAGGTGCCCTCGGCCGCGAGGCCTGCGGCTTCCTCGATCGACGCGCCCGACTTCAGTGCCTCTTCCGTTGCCGAGGCCCGCAGCGGCGTGCCGCCCATCGAGGCCAGCGCGACGCGGCCGTCGTAGGCGGCGACGCCGACGATCGCCCAGTCGTTGGCCCGCCGGACGAACTTCTGGTATCCCCACGGGACCGAACCGCCGCGCGGCACCCGGACCGCGGACAGCAGTTCGTCCGGGCTGAGCACCGACTCGAACGGCCCGACGAAGAAGTCGTCAGCCCCGACCACCCGCACCCCGGACAGCCCGGTGATCTCGACCGAGCCGCCGAGCGCGAGCAGGGTCACCGGCAGGTCGGCGGACGGGTCGGCGTGCGCGAGCGAGCCGCCGATTGTGCCGCGGTGCCGGATCTGCGGGTCGCCGACCTGGGCCGCGGCGTAGGCGAGGATCGGGACCTCCGCCTTCAGCAGGTCGGAGGCGGCCAGGTCCGCGTGCCTGGTCGTGGCGCCGATGACAACCTCGTCGCCGTCGATCGCGATGCCGGAAAGCTCGGGAACCCGGGCGATGTCGATGAGCAGTGCCGGCTGGGCCAGCCGGACCTTCATCATCGGCAGCAGTGAATGCCCGCCGGCCAGCAGCTTGGCGTCCTCGCCGTGCTCGGCGAGCAGCGCGAGCGCGTCCGCCGCGGAGTCGGCGACCTCGTAGTCGAACGACGCGGGGATCATGCGGTCACCTCGGTCCCGGCGGTAGCGGAGTCGCCGGACAGCTTGCCCGCCGCGGCGAGCACGGCGCGGACGATGTTGTGGTAGCCGGTGCAGCGGCAGAAGTTGCCTTCAAGGCCCTCCCGCACCTCCTGCTCGGTGGGGTGCGGGTTCTCCGCGAGCAGGCTGGTCGAAGCCATCACCATGCCCGGCGTGCAGAAGCCGCACTGCAGGCCGTGGTTCTCGCGGAACGCCTGCTGGACGGCGCTCATGGTGCCGTCCTCGGCGACGAGTCCCTCCGCGGTGGTCACCGAGCGGCCGTTGGCCTGAACGGCGAGTACCGTGCAGGATTTGACGGACTCGCCGTCGAGCAGCACCGTGCAGGCGCCGCAGGACGTGGTGTCGCAGCCGACGTTCGCGGCCCGGAGCCCGAGGGACTCCCGCAGGTAGTGGATGAGCAGCAGCCGCGGCTCGACTTCGTCGCTGCGCGCGACGCCGTTGACCGTGAGCTTGATCTCCGTCACTGGATCAGGCCTCCTTGGAGCCGTTAGCCGCGCCGATCGCCCGCCAGACTCGCTGCGGGGACGTGGGCATGTCGATGTGGGTGATGCCGAGGTGGGAGACCGCGTCGATGACCGCGTTCTGCACCGCCGGGGTGGCGCCGATCGAGCCGGCCTCGCCGATGCCCTTGGCGCCGAGCGGGTTGTAGGACGTGGGAGTCTCCATGTCCACGAGTTCGAAGCTCGGGACTTCCGTCGCGGACAGGAACGGGTAGTCGGCGAACGTCGCGGTCAGCGGGTTGCCGTCCTCGTCGTAGACGACCTCCTCAAGGAACGCCTGCGCGGCGCCCTGCGCGATGCCGCCGTGCCGCTGGCCCTCGGCGAGCAGCGGGTTGATCACCGTGCCGGCGTCGTCCACCGTGACCACCCGGCGCAGGTACACCTTGCCGGTCTCCGTGTCGACCTCGACGACGGCCACGTGCGTGCCGAACGGGAACGTCGGCCCGGGTGAGGTGAAGACGGAGCGGACGAACAGCCGCTCCGACTCGGCAAGCGACGAGAGCGGCACCGAGATGTCCGGGTCGCCTTTCACGGCGAACGCGCTCGCTTCGGTGTCGAAGACCAGGTCGGCCTGGGCGACCTCGAGCGTCGCCGCCGCCCGTTCGCGGGCCACGTCGAGCAGTTCCCGCGAGGCCTGCTGTACCGCCGCACCGCCGAGCTGCAGCGACCGGGAGCCGCCGGTGCCGCCGCCGCGCGGCACCAGGTCGGTGTCGCCCCACTTGACGGTGATCTTCTCGATCGGGATCCCGAGTTCCTCGCTGACCAGCATCGCCCACACCGTCTGGTGGCCCTGGCCGTGCGGCGAGGTGCCGGTGAGCACGGTCGCGGTGCCGTCCGGGTGGACCTCGACGGTGCCGTTCTCGTTCGGGCCCCCGGCCTCGCCGCCCGGCCCGGTGATCTCCACGTAGGAGGACAGGCCGATACCGAGCTGGAGCGTGTCGCCGTTCGCCCGGCGCTCCGCCTGCTCGGCGAGCAGGGCCTCGTAACCGGCCGCCGCCAGCGCCTTATCGAGGGCGGCCACGTAGTCGCCCGAGTCGTACTTCGCGCCGAACGCGGTCGTGAGCGGCTCGGTGAACGTCGGCAGCAGGTTCTTCCGCCGCACCTCGGCCGGATCGACCCCGGCGGCGTCGGCGAACAGGTCGACCGCCCGGTCGATCGCGGCGGCGGCCTCCGGGCGCCCCGCGCCCCGGTAGGCGCCCACCGGGGTGGTGTTGGTCGCCACCGCGGTGGCCCACGCCTCGGCGCGCGGGATGCGGTACGGGCCCGGCGTCATCAGGATCGTCAGCGACGGCAGGAACGCGCCGGCCTTGGGGTAGGCGCCGCAGTCCTGGAGGATCTCGAGCCGGTAGGCCAGGATCGTGCCGTCCTTCGTGCCTCCGATGGTGACCTTCTGCTGCTGCGCCCGCCCGTGCGTCATGGCCAGCAGGTTCTCGTTCCGCGTCTCCGACCAGCGCGCCGGGCGGCCGAGTTCGCGCGCGATCCAGCAGGTGACCAGGGATTCGGCGTCCGCGCCGAACTTGGCGCCGAATGCGCCGCCGACATCAGGCGTGATGATCCGTACGTCGTCGGGCCTGAGCCCGAGTCCGCCCGCGACGGACATCTTCGTGCCCTGCGCGCCCTGGTTCGGTATCCACGCGGTCAGCCGCCCGTCCTCGCCCCAGACGGCGGCGGCGGCCCTGGACTCCATCGGGGCCGGCGCGACGCGCGTGTTCTGGATGGTCGCGCTTGCCACCACCGCGCAGCCGTCGAACAGGTCCGGGCTGGCAGCGCTCGCGTCGCCGAACGTGCAGATGACGTTCGTCCCTGCGTCAGGGAACAGCAGCCCCTTCTCGCCGGACACCGCGTCGTTCATGTTCACCACGGCGGGCAGCAGGTCGTAGTCGATGTCGACCAGTTCCATGGCGTCCTCGCCCTGGTACATCTGCTCGGTGACGACGGCAACGACCGGCTCGCCGACGAACCGCACCGTGCCGGCGGCGAGCAGCGGCGCCAGCATGGCCTGGTTCATGAACGGCGCCATCGGCTTGGCCGGCGCGACCCCCGCGGCGGCGAGGTCCGCGCCGGTGTAGACGGCGATCACCCCGTCCGCCTCACGCGCCGCGCTCACATCGATACCGCTGATCCGCGCGTGCGCCACTGCCGACCGGACGAAATGCACGTAACAGGCGCCGGCCAGCCGCTCGTCCTGCACGTCCTCTGTGTAGACGCCTCCCGTGGACAGGAAGCCTGGATCTTCGGTCCGCAGGACCCGGGTGCCGAGTATGCTCACGCGGTCTTAACTCCTCTTGCAGGCATCGTGACCTGGATACGTGTGATGTTCAGGACTAGATCCAACCTGTCAGCGGCTACCCAGGTCAAACCGGACGGACAGGACCAGGTTACGCCGAGCGGAGGCATGCTCCGCTTTTGTGGTCAGGCACAGCCCTCAGTGGTCACGATGCGACTGCCGGCACCGCGGGTGCCAACCCAGCCGTGGGGAACGGTCGGCGGCGGATAGCCAGGGAGGTCCGGCGCGCTCGCGGCGAACCGCCGTCCGGTCGCGGCACGCACGGCCGGCGAACCCGGCGGGCACGGTCCAGCCGGCCGCGGGCTCACTCGGCCGCAGGATCAGTTCGCCGCCTTGCGGGCCTGGTAGTCGGCTATTTCCGCGGTGACCAGCTGTTCGGCGCGCTCCGGTGGCAGGCCGAGGCTGGTGAAGGCGCCGGTCACGGGCCCGCCGCGGGACAGCAGGCCGAGGAGCAGGTGCTCGGTGCCGATGTAGTTGTGACCGAGGCGCAGCGCCGATCGCAGCCCGCCCTTGAGTGCCTCCTTCGCGTCCTCGTCGAGGGTCACGTCGAGCAGTTCGGCCGGGCCGGCCTGCGCGACCGGCTCGGTCGGTCCGGCGCCGACCGCGGCGTAGAGCTGTTCGGGTGTGACGCCTGCCTTGGCGATGGCCTTGGCCGCCACGCCGTCCGGTTCGGTGAGGAGGGCCGCCGCGAGGTGGGCGCTGCCGGCCGGGGCCGGCGCCGCGAGCCTGCCCGCCGCGGCGAGAACGTTGGCGGCCCGGGGGGTGAACCGGGAGAACGGCTTGACGCCCTCGGGGATCAGATCGGCGGCCTTGGCCGGCACGAACCGCTTCTGCGCGGCCTGCTTCGAGACGCCCATCGCGCCCCCGATCTGGCTCCAGGACAGACCCGACCTGCGGGCCTGGTCGACGAAGTAGCCGAGCAGCGCGTCGGCCTGCTCGTCCATCTGGGTGGAGACGGCGAACGCGTCGGACACGTTCTCCAGTGGCCCGCCATCGGGGTGCAGGGCCTTCACGTAAGCGATGAGGTTGTCCAGCGGGACAGGGAACTCGGTCATGGGTCAACTTTAGGTTGACGGTCTCGAACCGTCAACCTAAAGTTGACGGTGTTCGCCTCAGGCGAAGAGAGCGCGGATGTCGTCGGCGGACAGGGCGGAGGAGAACGCGCCGTCGCTGTCGATCACCGAGGAGAACAACTCGGCCTTGCGCGCCTTGAGCGCCATGACCTTTTCCTCGATGGTGCCGGAAGCGATCAGCCGGTACACCATCACGTTCCGCGTCTGCCCGATGCGGTGCGTCCGGTCCACCGCCTGGGCCTCGGTCGCCGGGTTCCACCACGGGTCGAGCAGGAAGCAGTAGTCCGCCTCGGTCAGGTTGAGCCCGAAACCGCCCGCCTTAAGGGAGATCAGGAACACCGGCGCGCTGCCTCCTTTGAACGAGGAGATCACCGAGGCGCGGTTGGTGGTCGAGCCGTCCAGGTAGCAGCACTCGACGCCGGCCGACTCAAGCCGGGTCCTCGCCATCCGCAGGAAACGCGTGAACTGCGAGAAAATCAGCGCCCTGTGGCCGCCGCCGACCACGTCCTCGATCTGCTCGAGCAGCGAGTCGATCTTGGCGGACGGCACGTCCTCGTGCTCGGCGTCGATCAGCGCGGCGTGCAGCGACATCTGGCGCAGCAGCGTAAGGGACCGCAGGATGGTGAACCGGTTGTGGTTGACGTCGTCGAGCAGGCCGAGAACCTTCTGCCGCTCGCGCTGCAGGTGGGTCTGGTACAGCTTCCTGTGCCTGGGATGCAGTTCGACCTCGAGCACCTGTTCCTGCTTCTCGGGCAGGTCCGCGGCGACCTGCTCCTTGGTCCGCCGCATGATCAGCGGCCTGATCCGGCGGCGCAACCGGGCGAGGAGCTCGCCGTTGGCCGACTTCTCGATCGGCCGGGCGTAGTAGTCCTTGAACCGCTCGGGGTTCGGGAACAGGCCGGGCGCGGCGATCGACAGCAGCGACCACAGCTCCATGAGGTTGTTCTCCATCGGCGTGCCGGTGATCGCCAGCTTGAACGGCGCGTGCATCCGGCGCGCACACTGGTACGCCTTGGACTGATGGTTCTTGACGTACTGCGCCTCGTCGAGGATCAGCCCCGACCACTCGTGGGCACCGTAGGCCTCGAAGTCGAGCCGTAGCAGCGTGTAGGAGGTCACCACCGCGTCGGCTCCGCAGGTCACGTCGGCGAGGGTGCCGCCGCGGCGGCCGAGCGTGTCCGAGACCGTCACGACCCGCAGGCCGGGCGTGAACCGGTGCGCTTCCGCTGCCCAGTTCGCCAGCACGGAGGTGGGGGCCACGATGAGAAAGGGGGCATTCCGGTGGGCGGTGTCTCGGGGCCCGGCAGCAGGCTCTTTCTCCCGCGCGTTCTTCGCGTGCTGCAGCAGCGCCAGGGTCTGCAGGGTCTTGCCGAGCCCCATGTCGTCGGCCAGGATGCCGCCGAGCCCGTGTGCCCACAGGAACGCGAGCCACTGGAATCCGGCCAGCTGGTAAGGGCGGAGCCGCGCGTTGAGCGCGGCGGGCACGGGCACGGCGTCGATTTCGCTGACCGAGAGCAGCCCGCGCACCTGCGCCTGCCACGCCTCGGCCTGGTGGCCCACCACGCCGAGCCCGGACAGCTCTTCCCACAGGCCGGCCTGGTACCGGCTGATCCGCAGGCCCCCGTCTGGCTGGTCCGCCAGGGCGCGGGCCTCGTCGATAAGCCGCGCGAGCGCGGCGAGTTCCGGCTTGTCGAGCGAGAAGTACGCCCCGTCGGGGAGCAGCAGGTGCGACTGGCCGTGGGCGAGGGCCACGAACAGGTCGCTGAACGGCACCTCGCGGCCCTCGACCGTGACCGAGATGCCCAGGTCGAACCAGTCACGGTCGCCGTCACGTTCGCCGGCGGACAGGCCGATCTCGAGCGAGTCGCCGGCCTCGTGGTAGTCGGGCACCTGGCCGGTGACCTCGACCCGCACGTCGTCGCGCCCCTGGAGCAGCGGCAGTACCTCGGTGGTGAACTCCATGGCGTCCAGGCCGCTGAGCGTGATGGCCGCGGCGCTCTGCCTGCCGCCGGGGGTCCTCCCCGGAGAGACCACGCTGAGATCACGCGCGGTGGCTTCAAGCGGAATCCCCGGGCCCGCGGGCAGGGCAAGGCCGCTGAGGACGCCGGCTTCCGCCTGCGGGTCGCGGAACGGGTCGCGGGTGGCCCCGAGCGGCGCCCGCAGTTCGGTGCCGCCAACCCGGTAGGTCCACTCCCAGCGGATGTCGACCCGATGACCGCGCGCGTAGGCGGCGCTGACCGCCAGTGCCGGGCCGGAGATCTCCGGCGCGGTGAACGAGCCGTCCGAGGAGGTGACGGTGGCGTGGCGGCGCAGCCTCGGGTAGTACCTGGACAGGAAAGCGGCCTGCCCCGCCTCGGGGATGACCAGCCGCTCGTCCGCGAGGGCCAGGTGCTGGAGCTGGACGGGCACCGGGTGCCTGAGCTTAGCGAGCCGGAACCGGGCGAGATCGCCCCCCGCGGCCTGCGCCCGTTCGGTGTAGATGACGCCGTGGCCCTCGGTACCGATGAACCGCAGCGGGACGGCGTCCGCGCCGTCGCCGGTCTTGATCTGCGGGGCGATGAGCAGCGTGGTTCCGTCGGTTGTCACGTCGAGGCAGAGCTCAGCCATGTCCGGCGGCGGTACGGCGCCCTGCTTGCCGCGGTAAACGAACGGCAGGCCCACCGCGTGGGCCTGCTCGAGAACGGGCCAGAGCTGGCGTGACTCGCAGGCGGACAGGTCCAGGTACTTCTGGTCGCCGTACCCCGGCGAGGTATAGCCGTAGTAGTAACCGGAGTGCTGGGCGGCGGAGCTGGCCCGGTAGAGGGCATAGAGCTCGTGCAGCAGGCGGACGTGAGCGGCCGGGAACTCGTCCCGCATCAGCAGGTGGTCAAGGCGGGACCAGGACAGGTTGCCCGCGACCCAGCCGCCGAGGCGGCCCGGGTGCACCAGCCGCGCCTGCAGCCTGAGCTTGCGGATCGCGTCCTCGGTAGCCGGCTCGTGCAGGCCGTTGTCCGTGGTGTAGCTGGGGCGCCCCCGCTCCGCCGCGTTCTGCACCAGGGAAAGCTCGACCGCCAGCGGGGCGTTCGCGGTGCCCTCGCTGGCCGCGGGCGCGGCACGGACCTGCGGTGCGGCGAGCAGCGAGTCCAGCGACTGCTCCCAGGGCAGTGTGGACCGGCGGGCCGCGGTCTCCGCCGCCGTCGGCACCGGCAGCAGCGTCTCGTCGGTCGCGGCGAGCACGAGCGCGGCCACGTGGACGCAGTTGGTCCCCCTCGCGCAGCTGCAGTAGCCCTCACGGAACCGGAGCGGGAAACCTGGGGACGCGCGGAATGAGGCGGATACGGTCCTTATCTCACCCCCGCCGTCACGGACGGTGCCGGTGAGGAGCTGCTGTGACGCTTCCCAGGCCATCTGCACGACGGCGCGCCGCTGGACCGCGGCTATGCCCTCGGCGCATCCTTCCGGCCCGATCGCCGCACGAAAGGATGCGAGATCGACATCCCGAAGCGCCACCCGTTGCATCCCATCCAGCCTAGCCGGTGATTGTTACCAGCGTGGGCATGCGGAAGCAGGCCTTAACCGGCCGCCTGCGCGGGTGGCCGACGGGATACCGTTGTGGGGTGAGCGCGGAGGGGACGCGGGGAGAATCCGGCAGGCGGCTTGTCCTGCTGCGGCACGCGAAGTCGGCCTGGCCGGAGGTGGCGGACCATGAGCGCCCGCTGGCCAAGCGCGGCCGGCGGGACGCGCCGGTGATGGGCCGCTGGCTCGGCGAGTCCGGGTACGTTCCCGACGCGGTGATCTGCTCGACGGCGACGCGGGCGCGGGAGACCTGGGACCTGGCGTACTCCGGAATGACCGCGGCCGCGCCGGGTGCCGCGCCGGCGGTCCGCTACGAGCCGCGGGTGTACGAGGCGACCGTGCTCGGCCTGCTCATGCTGGTCCGCGAGTTCGACACCGGCTGGCGCACCGCGCTGGTCGTCGGGCACAACCCGGGGCTCGCTGAGCTGACGGTCGGCCTGGCCGGCTCGGGCACCGAGGAGCCGCACGCGTTCCCGACCGCCTTCGCCGCGGTACTCGGGCTGCCGGGCTCGTGGGCGGAGGCGTCACCGGGGGAAGCCCGGCTGCTCGCGTTCGCGATTCCCGGGTCGCTGCGTCCCGGAGTCACGGAAACGTAGACTTTTGGGGTGGAACAGGGCGACTTCGAGCTTGGCACCGACGGGCCTTCCGCGATCCTGGTGGGCGTCGATGAGTCCGTGACGGCCTCGCGCGCGCTCGCGTACGCTGCGGGGCTCGCCCGCAGGCAACGCGCGCGGGTCATCATGGTCTACGTGTCCCCGGTCGCCTCACTCGCCCTGGCCAGTCCCACCGGGGCGAGCGTGGCCGCGGCGCAGAACGAGGCGCACGACGAGATCGCCAGGGAGCTGTCCGAACGGGCGGACGCGGCAGCACGCGAACTCGGCATCTCCGTCACGTTCATCGGCGCGCACGGTGACCCGTACTACGAGATCACCAGGATCGCGAAGGAGACTCGTGCCGACGCGATCGTGGTCGGCGCGTCGCTCAAGGCAGGCCACCGGCTGATGGGCTCACTGGCGGTCCGCCTGGTCCGGGCCGGCAAATGGCCGGTCACGGTCGTTCCTTAAGCGGCCGGCCGATTCCGTGCCGGTATTCGCGCTGCCGGCCCGCACGCCCCGTGGCGGGGTGGCGGGTAACGCGTCATCGTGACGGCAGCAGCGCGCGGGCCTCGGCGGCGATCTGCTTGTCCTCGCGGGCGGCGATGACGAAGGCGCGGACCCGCGCGTCCGGGGCGGTGATCTCGCGCTCGTCGCCGCGAGCGGTGTTGCGTGACTCGTCGACGGCGACGCCGAGGAAGCCGAGGCCGGCGGCGGCCCGGGCGCGGATCTCGGCCGAGTTCTCGCCGACGCCGCCGGTGAAGACGAGGACGTCGAGGCCGTCCATCGCGGCTGCCATCGAGGCGGTAGCGGCTCGCAGCCGGTGCAGGTAGACGTCGCGGCCGAGCACGGCCCGCGCGTCGCCGGCGGCGGCGCGGGACAGCACCTCGCGCATGTCGGACGTGCCGGCCAGGCCCGCCAGGCCTGAGCGGCCCTCCAGAGTGGCCGCGAGCTCGCGGCTCGGCATGTGCGCGTGCTCCTCCAGCCACAGCACAAGGCCCGGGTCGACCGAGCCGGATCTGGTGGCCATGACCAGGCCGTCGAGCGGGGTGAAGCCCATGGTGGTGTCCACCGACCGGCCAGACTTGACCGCCGCGAGCGAAGCGCCGGCGCCCAGGTGGCAGGTGACGACGCGGAGCCCGGCCGGCGCGTCAGGCACCGGGTGCCCGGTGAGCTGGGCCGCGCGGCGGGAGACGTAGGAGTGGGACAGTCCGTGGAACCCGAACCTGCGCAGCGGCCACCGGGTCCGCCATTCGACGGGCAGCGCGAACGTCGCCGCATCCTCGGGGATCGTCGCGTGGAACGCGGTGTCGAAGCAGGCCACGGCCGGAATGTCCGGCAGCACGCTGGTCACGGCGTCCAGGGCGGCCAGTGATTTCGGCTGGTGCAGCGGAGCGAGGTCAATGAGCGACTCGAGGCGCTGCCGCACCTGACCGGTGACCAGCACCGGCGCCGCGTACAGTGTCCCGCCGTGCACGATCCGGTGCCCGACCGCGTCGACCGGGCCGAAGGACTCGATCGCGGCCTTGATTGCCGCGCTGTCCGCGCCGCCGCTGAGCGCGCCGCCGACGGCAGGCAGGTCGGCGGCGCCGGTCACCTCGTCCGGCGGTCCTCCGGCACCACCGAGGACGCGCAGCTTGAGGCTGCTGGACCCGGCGTTGACCACGAGTACCCGCAGCGGCGGGCCGGTAAAGGAAAAAGCCGGATCCGTTCCCGGTGATGATTCTGGCTCTTCAGTCAGCCGGTCCACTTCCAGTCCCTGATCTCCGGGGCGTCCTCGCCGTACTCCCTGGTGTAGGCGCGGCAGGCGATCCGCTTGTCCTCCATGAGCTGCCGTACCCGCCCGGCCGTGCTCGCCAGCCCGTCGGTCCGGTCGATCACGTCCATTACCAGGTGGAACCGGTCCAGGTCGTTGAGCATCACCATGTCGAACGGTGTCGTGGTGGTGCCTTCCTCCTTGTACCCGCGGACATGGAAGTTGGGGTGACCGTGCCGCCGGTAGATCAGCCGGTGGATCAGCCACGGGTAGCCGTGGTAGGCGAAGATCACCGGCGCGGAGGTGGTGAACAGCGCGTCGAACTCGGCGTCCGACATGCCGTGCGGGTGCTCGGATTCCGGCTCCAGGCGCATCAGGTCCACCACGTTCACCACACGCACCTTCAGTTGTGGCAGGTGCTCACGGATCAGCGACACCGCGGCGAGGGTCTCCAGCGTCGGGACGTCGCCGCAGCAGGCCATGACCACGTCCGGCGGGACGGTCGGGTCGGTGTCGGACGACGCCCACTCCCAGATCCCGGCGCCGCGCGTGCAGTGAATGACTGCCTGATCCATGGTCAGCCACTGGGCCTCCGGCTGTTTGCCCGCCACGATCACGTTCACGTACTGCCTTGACCGCAGGCAGTGGTCCGCGACCGACAGCAGCGTGTTCGCGTCCGGCGGCAGGTAGACCCGGATGACCTCGGCCTTCTTGTTGACCACGTGGTCGATGAAGCCCGGGTCCTGATGCGAGAACCCGTTGTGGTCCTGCCGCCACACCAGGGAGGAGAGCAGGTAGGTGAGCGAGGCGACGGGACGCCGCCAGGGGATCGTCCTGGTTGTCTTCAGCCACTTGGCATGCTGGTTGAACATCGAGTCGATGATGTGGATGAACGCCTCGTAGCAGTTGAACAGGCCGTGCCGCCCGGTCAGCAGGTACCCCTCGAG
>Ga0335073_10000477_pt1 | contig 51069 bp, 47 predicted proteins | sample Lox_Sample_22_FD_207093 | JGI IMG/M metagenome (GOLD analysis project Ga0335073, IMG submission 207093) | Soil microbial communities from Loxahatchee National Wildlife Refuge, Florida, United States - Lox_Sample_2.2 | ecosystem: Environmental > Terrestrial > Soil > Wetlands | place: USA... | reverse complement strand
TACTAGATTAACGCCAAGGCTCTAAGCTCGATCCCATGAAATGGACCGTGCAACGGTACGTGCTGCGCGAAGTGATGCAGACATGGCTTGCGGTCACCGGCGTCCTGGTGGCCATTCTCCTGTCGAATCAGCTTTCCCGCGTGCTCGGCCGAGCCGCGAGCGATGAGTATGGCCGGCACGTGGTGTTCGATCTGATTGCCCTCGGCGCGATCATGAACCTGTCGGTGATCGTCCCCGTGGGCCTGCTGCTCGCCATCGTGCTCGCGCTGGGCAGGCTCTATCACGACAGCGAAATGACCGCGCTGCAAGGCTGCGGCTACGCGCCTTCGCGCATGCTGGCGCCGTTGTCGGGCTTTGCCGTGCTGATTGCCGCCGGCCTTGCCTGGCTGGCGTTCGTCCAGGTTCCGCGCGCCGACCAGCAAGCGCAGCTCCTGCGCCAGTCGGCGGTGAAGGAGGCACAATTCGGGCAGCTGGACGCCGGGCGTTTCCGCTCCTTCATGAGCGGCGGCGGCGATGGTGTGTTCTACGCCGAGCGGGTCGATGAGGAGGGTGTGCTTCACAATGTATTCGTCCGGCGCGAGACGGCGGGCCGAGTGGAAGTGGCCCTGGCCGAAACCGCCACCTACTCCAAGGCCGCCTCCAATGGCATGCATTTCGTGACGCTCTACGACGGCCGCCGCTACGAGGGCGTGCCCGGGCACGACGACTTTCGAGTGATCGAGTTCCGCGAGCACGGCATTCCGATCGTCACCCCGGAAGAGACGGTCGGCACTGCCCAGGATCCGGATACCAAGCCGACCAGCGAGCTGTGGGGCTCGAGATCGGCGGTGGATATCGCTCAGCTGCAATTCCGCGCATCGAGTCCCATCATGGCGCTGGTGTTGACGCTCGTGGCCGTGCCACTGAGCCGCCTCAGGCCGCGCCAGGGCCGCTATGCGCGGGTCGGATTCGCGATCGTCGTATACATGGTCTATTCCAATTTGCTGTCGGCCTCCAAGGTGTGGGTCGAGAAGGGCAGCCTGCCGCCGGCGGTCGGCGTGTGGTGGGTGCACATCCTGCTGCTGGCATTCGGCATCTATCTGGTCGTGCGCGAGAGGAGCGCCACTTGAATACGCTCGATCGTTACCTGTACCGCACCGTGATCTTGTACACGCTCATGGCGATGGGCGTGCTCACCACGCTGGGCGCGCTGTTCGTCTTCATCAGCCAGCAGAACGACATCGGCGTCGGCGACTACCGGACCGGGGACGCGTTCCTCTATACCTTGCTGAACGTTCCGGAGCAGATCTTCGAGCTGCTGCCGATCGGCGCTCTGATCGGTGCGCTCATGGGCCTCGGCAATCTCGCGGCGTCGAGCGAGCTCGTGGTCACCCGGGCATCGGGCATATCGGTGTGGCGTATCGCCTGGCCGGTGGCGCTCGCGGGCGCGAGCCTGGCGCTCGCGATGTACGCCATCGGCGAATACGTGGCGCCGCCGCTCGCGCAGCTCGCCAAGCGCGAGAAGACCACCAGCAAGTACGCGGACGTGAGCTTCGCCGGCACGAGCGGCGCCTGGGTCAAGGATGGCAATCTCATTCTGCGAGTGCAAACCGGCGAGGTCGACCAATCCTTCGGCGGGGTGTCGCTCTACGAGCTGGATGCGCCCAACAAGCTGCGCGCGATTCAGCGCGCCGATCGGATCTCGGTTGCCGAGCCGGGTCACTGGCGCATGCACAACGTCGCCACCACGCACTTCGACGCGGACCACGTGACCAGCGACGTGGTCCCCGAGGTCACCGTTCGTTCGAACGTGAACCCGGACTTTCTCGGGCTCGCGGCCACGGATCCGGACTTGCTCACGCTGCGCGGCCTGGCCTCCTACATCGAGCATCTGCGCCGCAACAGTCTCGATACCGCATCCTACGAGATCGGCTACTGGTCGCGCATCGCGCGCATGTTCGCCGTCGTCATCGTGACGCTGCTGGCCCTGCCGTTCGTGTTCGGCCCGTTGCGAACCAGCGGCGCCGGTACCCGAACCGTCATCGGCATCATGCTCGGAGTGGTGTTCTTCCTCATCACCCGCACGGTCGAGAATGCCGGGCAGCTGTTCGGCCTCGAGCCGGCGCTGGTCGGCTGGGGCCCGACCGCGGTCATCGGGTTCTGCACGCTCGTCGCGATCTCAAGAACTCGATAGCCGCACGATCCGTGTGTGCGACAGGCGGTCGTGGATCGCGAGATGCTCGGGGTCGAGATAGAGCCAGAGCACGCCGAGCGCGAGCGGACCCCAGGCGAGAAAGCCGCAAACGAACCGGTGCGCGGCGCGTGCGACTCCGAGCGGCATTCCCGACTCGTCGACGGCGCGCAGCCGCCAGGCTCGCATCCCCAACGTCTGGCCGCTGCGCACCCAGTTGAGCACGTAGTAGATGGCGATGATCGCGACCTCGCCCGCACGATAGCCATACCACCAGATTCCGCCGCTGTCGCGGGTCAGCGCGCTGCCGCGCACCAGCACCGCGGCGGCCGTGTACACGAGCAGCAGCGCCCCGATCAGCAGCGAGTCGTAGATGAGCGCCGCGAAACGCCGCCCGAAGCCGGCGCTCGCCGCGCGGCTCACGGCGAGGCGGCGGGCGGGGCGGCGGGCTTGGCCTGGGTCGCCTTGCGGGACTTCGCGGGGGATTTGCCCGCGGCGGGCTTGGTTTCGGGCTTGGTTTCCTTCGCCACGAGCAACTGGTCGAGCGGACGGAAGATGGCCTCATAGCGATAGGTGGCGACTTCGAAGGCTCGATTCTGGACTTTGCTGCCGAGCGCGGCATCCTTGCTCGCCTGTACCTCGATCCAGCGCTTGTCTCCGGCCTCGGTGCCGGTGACGGTGAGCACATTGCCGTCCGACGTCGTGAAAACGGCTCGGGACGGCTTGCTGAAGTCGATGTCGCCGGCGGCTGCGACGTCCTCGACGGTGAGGCCGGCGAGCGCCGAGCTCGAAGGGGCCAGCGCCTTGGCATCGAGCGCCTTGCGCCCGGCGGGTATCGGGTCGAGCGCAAAGCCCTCCTCGTTGGGCTTCACGCGCTTGAGCACGTAGCCCGGACCGGAGGCCGGTTTCTCCTCGACGCTCTGGATCGAGGCCACGGGAATGTCGATGAGCCGCGAATCGATCCAGGCCTTGGGCTCGGCGTCCACCGAGATCGCCGGCGCGACGCTGTAGCTCTTGGCTTCGCCTGGGCGCCGCACGAAGTTTCCCTCCTCGATCGGCTTGCCGACGATCACGGCGTGCTTGCCGTCCTTGGCGCTCACCGTGACCTCGGCGGAAGTCGCATTCGGCTGGGCGGCATCCTCGACGCCGATGATCGAGTAGTTCGCTGGATTCGAGGTCTTCTCCTCGACGATCTTCGCGTCGGAAAGCGCCAGCAGGAGCCTGTGAATCCTGCTGACATCGGCCGGATAGTCCGCCCGCTGGGCCACGGTCCACGCATCGCCCTTGCGCCGCAGCGTCACGCTGGGCGTCGCGCTACCCTTGCGCACGCTGATCTCGGTCACGGTGTCGAGCTCCGAGGCGAGCGTGGGCAGCAGCGCGACGCCCGGCACGTCGTGAGTCGCATTGCGCTCGGAGGAGAGATAGAGCGCGGCGCAGATCGCGAGCAGTGCCGCGGCCAGAATCCACAGGAAGCGCCGCTGGGTCATGGGGAGCCCGTCCGCATGCTGCGCCGGCGGCGGCGCATGACCAGAATCGTCACGCCCGCGAGCGCCACCAAGAGCGGCACGATCAGGATGTTGACGACCTTCACGCCCGTCTCCAGCCGATTGATGTCGACGTCGAGCCCACGCTGCGTCTCGCGCAGCTCCTTGCGAACGCGCGCCTTCTCGACGGTGAAGCGCTTGAGCTCGGCCTCCTGCTCCGGCGTCAGCATGAGCGAGGCCTGGTCGTTACGTTTGCTCTGCAGCTCGGTCAGCTTGCTCTCGGTCTGCTGCAGCTCCTGCTGCAGCTCGAGAACCTTGGCGCGCAGCCGGTCATCGGCCTGGCGCTTGAGGGCTTCGATGCGCTCGAACGGACGCGAGAACGTGGCGCGTCCGCGGATGCTGATGAGCGCGCTCGATCCTGCGAGGTTGTCGATCGCGTTGGCGACGAAGTCGCCGTTGTTGGCGAATGCCTGTGCGACGCGCTGGCCCAGGATCTCGTGGGTTTGCACCCACATGTAGTCCATGAGCATGTCGGTATCCGCGACGATCACGATGTGCGCCGGCACAGCGGACTTGGCGAGATGCGCGGCGGGCGGCCCGGCGGCGGGCTTCTGATCGGCGGGAGCGCCTTGCGGGTATGCCGAGGCCACAGGTCCCGTGATGCGGGCGGCGATCGCATAGCGGATCCCCGTGGGCTTGAAACCGTCGCGCAGGCTGGCAGGATCCATCATCGGCGTGAAGCGCGAGGCCGGCAGGGGTGCCGCGCTGGTCGAGCTCATGAGCAGGGGCTCGAACTGGGTGGTGGCGCCCTTGCGAGGCGACAAGAATCCCGCGGTGGCGACGTTGATGACGTCGAGAGATGCCGTATCGACGTCCTTGGGGTTCATGTCGTCATGGCGCAGGCCGAGAATGCCGATGTGACGGCTCGGCGGACCCTGCATGCTCGAGCGCACCTCGAGACCGAGCTCGAGGTCGCCGATCACCTTGCTCGGATCGTAGTCGACGCCCCAGGCGGCGAGCAGCGGCTCGAGGTTCGAGGAGTGGTTGGCCATGGCGCCGGCGAATGGATTCGAGGGATCCTGTCCGGCGGAGTCGGCGCCTGAGTCCGGATCGACGAACAGCAGCACCTTGCCGCCGCGCATCACGAACTGGTCGATGGCGTACAGGGTCTTCGGCGCGAGATTCTTCGGATGCACCAGCATGAGCACGTCCACTTCCTTGTCGATGTGATCGAGGTCGGTGGTGAGCGTGCGCACCGTGAACAGCTGCTCGAGCTGGGACAGCACCGGCCAGGTCTCTCCCATCTGCCCGGTCATGGGGTTGAACTGGCCCTGCATCGGCAGCGTGCTCAACAGCCCGATGACCGCTTTCTTGGGGGTCGCCAGCTCCTGTACCAGCTTGGCGACGTCGTATTCGAGAAACTCCTCGCGATCCGGCTGGAAGCTCGCAATGACCGAGCGGCCGTCGGTCGAATTCGTGCCGGCGAGGCCGAAATACAGCGAGTCGCCGCCGCCCTCGTTCAAGGATTGCAGCCCCGCCTCCGCCGCACGGTCTTCGTCCTCGGAGAAAGGCTGCGGGTCGATCTCGCGCAGGCGGATCTTGCCGCCCGAGCGCGCCGCGATTTCCTCGAGGAATTCGCGCACCCGATTCGCGTACGGCATGATCAGCGGAGACTGCTTGGCCGCGGCGTCGCGCGAAAAATAAAAGTACAGATTGATCGGCTCCTTGAGCTCGGCCAGCACCTGCTTGGTGCCCTCGCTCAAGGTGTACAGGCGGTTCTGGGTGAGATCGAGGCGCATGCCGCGCAATCCGAGATTCGACAGCATGACGACCGCCAGAAACAGCACGGCGAGCGCCACCAGGCCGCCGACCCCGAAACCGGTTCTCTGCCAACGATTCATGTTCACCTACTGCGCCTTCTTCATGTCGAGCACGAAAGTCGTCGCCGTCAGCCAGAAGCCGATCAGGGCGGCAAAGTAGACCACGTCGCGCAGATCGACGACGCCCTTGGAAATGGCCTCGAAATGCGTGAAGAAGCTCAGGGACGCGATCGCATCGACCAGCGCCTGCGGCAGCACTCCGCGCACGAAGTCGAGCACCACCGGAAACCCCGCGAGCAGAATGATGAAGCCGAGCAGCGCCGCCGTGACGAAAGCGATGACCTGGTTGCGGGTCGCGGCCGAGAGGCAGGTGCCGATGGCCAGAAATCCGCCGGCCATCAAGAAGCTGCCGAAGTACGCCGCGATGATCGCGCCGTTGTCCGGACTGCCGAGGTAATTCACGGTGATCCACACGGGGAAGGTGAGCGCCAGCGCGATTCCCGCGAAGCACCAGGCGGCGAGGAATTTGCCGAGCACCGCCTGCCACAGCGTGATGGGCAGCGTGAGCAGCAGCTCGATGCTGCCGCTGTTGCGCTCCTCGGCCCAGAGGCGCATCGAAATCGCCGGGATCAGCACCAGGTATAGCCACGGATGCCAGCGGAAAAACGGCTGCAGGTCAGCCTGCCCGCGCTGAAAGAGGCCGCCGACCTGGAAGGTGAACACCGCCGCGAGCAAAAGAAAGATGCAGATGAACACGTAGGCGAGCGGGGTCGCGAAGTAGCTCGCGAGCTCGCGCCGGAAAATGACCAGTGTCTTGCTCACGTTTGCGCTCCCTCGGTTCCCGGCGCCGGAGTCAAGGCCGCGCGCTCGGCTGCAGTCGGTCGCGTCAGGGATCGGAACACCTCGTCCAGACGCCCGGACTCGAGGTGCAACTCGGGAACGTCCCAGTCGTGCTTGACGATGAGGGCGCTCACCGCGGGCAGCGCGTTGCGTCCCGCGCGCGGCACGGCGGTCAGCCGCCGCTCGCGCTCATCGGCTTCGACGTTGGCCACTTCCGCGAGTGCGGCGATCTCGCGCCGGGCGGCGCTGAAGTGTTCGGGTTTGTCGAAACGCAAACTCACCGCGTGGTGGTAGCGCGAGCGGGCCTCGAGCGCGCTCGGTGTCTCGTCCGCGACGATCCGCCCCTCGGCGATGATGATGGCGCGCGTGCACACCTCGTGCACCTCCTCGAGGATATGCGTCGAGACGATCACCAGCTTGTCCTTGCTGAGCTCGTTGATGAGCCGTCGGACCTCGTGCTTCTGATTGGGGTCGAGCCCGTCGGTCGGCTCGTCCAGGATCAGCGCCTGCGGATCATGGATCAAGGCCTGTGCCAGGCCGACGCGGCGCCTGAACCCCTTGGACAGCGTCTCGATCACCTGATCGATCACCGGAGCCAGCGCAAGCCGCTCGATGACGACGCTGCGCCGCTCGCGCCGCCGCTCGCCGGCGAGCCCGCGGATGTCGGCGACGAAGTCCAGGAACTCGCCGACCGTCATCTCGCCATAGCTCGGCGCACCCTCGGGCAGATAGCCCACGCAGGATTTGGCCTCCACCGGCGAGCGCTCGATGTCGTGGCCGCACACCGTGATCTCGCCCGCGGTGGGCGCGACGAAGCCGGCGATCATGCGCATGGTGGTGGACTTGCCGGCGCCGTTGGCACCCAGGAAGCCGAGGACCTCGCCGGGCGAGACCGTGAAGGTGACGTCGTTCACCGCCAGGATCTCACCGTAGCGTTTGGATAGATTTTTCGTCGTTATCATGGGCGCCTTTGAGCGAGTTCATCGATTCAGGTTCCCTTGATCTTTCAAAATATTCCCCGCACGCGGGCGCGCACGGCCCCACGCTGCGGGTAGATCGAGAGATTTCTCAGCCGCCGGCCTTTTTCTCGATGGCCGTCTTGTTATCCTTCAGGATCCGCCTCACCTCGGGCAACGGCGGCCGGTCCGCCATGCGCGCGATGAGCTCGGCCAGCTCGTACCATTTCCGACCCCACTGTACCAATCGCGCCGCATCCGCGATCACCATGTCACGCGCGGCCTCATCGGAGGCGGCGATCTTAGCAGGTTGCTTCGCCTGGGGTCGCGCTGCCGGCTTCGGCACGGCCGCGCGCCGCTCGGTGCGGGCCACCTGCTGTGTGCTCACCGGCGGCGGCGCGCGGCGCTTGCCGGCGAACTCGGGCATCTCGCGGGTCGCGCTCGCGCTGGTGGAGGTCTGCGCTTCGGGCTTCTCGCCCGCGGCGAACTTGGGCATCTCCCGGGTACCCGTGCCCGAGTCCGGGGCCGCAGGCTCGCTCGGCCGTGCCTGCTTGAGATCACGCTCGTTTTCCGGGTCGGCGAGCGGGATGAAGCGCTCGATGTGCTCCGAGCCGATCAGGTTGGCGAGGAAGGTCATGAGCTCGAGCGCATCGGAGAAGCGGGTATCGCCGGCCTTGATCCGCTCTTGCACCTGGCTTCGCAAGGCGACCGCTTTTTGCACGGCCAGATCGATGATCCAGCGGCTCGGCCGCTGGTGCTCCGGCCACGGTTGCACCCGCCAGTAGCTCTCCCGATCCAGGCTCGAGTACCGGATGTGCAGCTCGAGGCTCTTGAGCCATTTGTCGAGCAGCTCGAGCAGGCGTTGGTCGGCGGGTGTCGGCATGGTTCCAGCTCCAGAGCGAACCCTAAACGAACCGCCGGCACCTGGCTAGGAGGCGCTCCGAGAAAATCGGCGGCCCGCGCCGCGAGCCATGCCGCACGCGTCGCCGTCTTCGCCGCCCGCCACGGTCGGCCCGGCGCGCCGCCGGTACATCCTCGCCGCGTCGCGCTAGACTGGCCTCATATGTGCGGAATCGCCGGAATCGTGGGCTCGCAGGCCAGCCTCGACGCGGTCACCCTCATGACCGAACGACTGCGTCATCGAGGGCCCGACGGCGCCGGTGTATGGACGCAGCCCGGTGTGGCGATCGGCCATCGCCGGCTCTCCATCCTGGATCTGTCGCATGCCGCGGATGAGCCCATGGTGCTGGGCGAGCACGTGCTCACCTACAACGGCGAGCTCTACAACTACCGGGCACTGCGTGCCGAGCTCGAGGGTCCCTGGCGTTCGACCGGCGACACCGAGGTGCTGCTGCATCTGCTCGCGCGCGATGGCCGCGCCTGCCTCGGCGCTCTGGTGGGCATGTTCGCCTTCGGCTGCTGGGATGCCGGCGCACGCCGGCTTCTGCTGGCGCGGGATCGTCTCGGGATCAAGCCCCTCTATTATCGGGTCTTGCCGGATGGAATCGCATTCGCCTCGGAGCTGAAGGCGCTCACGGTGCTCGGCACTCCGCCGATCGAGGCCAGCGCGGTGCGTGACTATCTGTTCCACGGCTACGTGCCCGCTCCCAAATCCATCTACCGCGGCATCTGCAAGCTGCCGGCCGGCCATTCGCTCACCTGGCAGGATGGGCGCATCGAGATCGAGCCCTACTGGCGCCCCTCGAGCGCCATCGTGGAGCGCGGCGCCGCCGACACCGTGTCGGCGCTCGATGAGCTGCTGCGCAAGGTGATACCGGCACACACCTTGTCGGACGTCCCGGTGGGCGTCTTTTTGAGCGGCGGCATCGACTCGGCGCTCACCGCCTATTATCTCGAGGCGCCGCGCACCTTCAGTCTCGGATTCGACGCCCGCGATCGCTCGGAGCTCGACGCGGCACGAAGCGCCGCCGCCTGCTTGCGCACCGTGCACACGGACATGGTCGCGCCGGCGGCCGACTTCGAGCAGGCTCTCGATGCCATCCCCCGGCTGTTCGATGAGCCCTTCGCCGACAGCGCGGCCTGGTCGAACTACCTGATCGCGCAGTTCGCGCGGCGCGAGGTCACCGTGGCGCTCAGCGGCGAGGGCGGCGATGAGGTGTTTTGCGGCTATCCGCGCTACTGGTCGCGCATCGGCGCGCGCTCGAACCTGGTGAACCGCGCGCTCGCGACGGTGCTGCCCCCGCTGACGCGCCTTGCATCCTCCATGCAACGCCACGCCTACGTCGGACTGCCGGCGTTTGCCGCCGCGCTCGGCGGAATGACCGCGGTGCAGATCGACGATTTGCTCGCCGATCCGTGGCGCGAGAGCGGGTACGATTACCTGTGGTGTTACCGGCAGTTCTGGCTCGAGGGCGCGAAGCCCCTGGTGCAGCTGCGCTGGCTCGACCTGCACACCGATCTGGTGGAAGGGCTGCTCACCAAGGTCGACCGGACCAGCATGGCTCATTCGCTCGAGGTACGGCCTCCGCTTCTCGATCATCGCCTGGTGGAATTCATGCTGAGCGTCGATCCCGCGATGCTGGTGGATGAGCGCCGTCACCGAGGCAAGCTCCTGGTGCGCGAGCTGATGGGGCCGCGGCTGCCGGCGGGACACCTCGAGCGTCCCAAGTCGGGTTTCGGGTTGCCGGTGCACCGCTGGCTCAAAGCTCACCCGCGGTTGCTGCGCGAGGCGGTCGAGCGCTTGCGGGCGCGCGGTGTGCTGCGCCGAGCCGTGGGCAGCGAGTTTCGCCGGGCGTGGTCGCTGCTGGTGCTCGACCGCTGGTTCAGCGCCTTTGCCTGATCCCGCGCCGCGCATCCTGTTCGTTCCGGTGTCGGGTGCCTACGGCATGGGCGAGTATGCGCGCTCGGCGGCGATCGCGCAGGCGCTGCTCGCGCGCTGGCCCGGCGTCGCGGTGCATTTCGTGTTGAGCGCGAGAGCGCCGTACGCGCAGGGCGCGCCATTCGCCAAGACCTTGCTCGATGCCTCGCCGACGCTGCGCTCGCGGCCGGTCATCGAGCTGTTGCGCAGCTGGCGCCCGAGCGTGGTGGTATTCGACAACGCCGGGCGCAGCGCCCAGCTGGCCGCCGCGCATGCGCAAGGTGCGCGCGTCGTGTTCATCAGCTCGCGTACGCGCCAGCGCCGCAAGGCGTTTCGATTGCGCTGGATGCGATTGATCGATGAGCACTGGATCGCCTACCCCCGCTTCATCGCCGGCGGCCTGACGCGCCTCGAGCGCCTCAAGCTCAAGCTCATGGGCCGCCCGCAGGTGCGCTATCTCGACGTGATCCTGGCGCGGCCCGCGCGACCCGCGGCGGCGGCGGGAGACTACGTGCTGGTGATCCCGGGAGGCGGCACCGGACATCCGGGCGCGCCCGACGCAACGCAGGTGTTCGCGGCCGCCGCCGCGCAGCTGGCGGCCGCCGGATTCGAGACGCGCTTCGTCGGGCCGCCCGCCGCGCTTGCGGCAGGCACTGCGGGCACGGCACGTCTGCAGGCTCTCGGTATGCTGGCGCAAGGCGAGCTCGCGACGCTGATGGGCGGCGCGCGGCTCATCGTGACCAACGGCGGATCGACTCTGCTCCAGTCGCTCGCGAGCGGCGTTGCGTGCGTGGCCGCGCCGATCGCGGGCGATCAGCGCGAGCGCATCCGGCGCTGCGTGGCGCAAGGCGCGGTGGTCGAGGCTGCGCTCGCGGCCGCGCCGATCGCCGCCGCAGCCGCCGCACTGTTGCGCGACCCGGAGGCATGCGACGCTCTGGCGCGCCGGGCGCGCGCGCTTGCGATCGAGGACGGCGTCGAGATCGCGGTGCAGGCGCTCGCGCGCTTCATCGAGACCGGCTCGGCGGGCGAGGCTCGTTCGGACGGCGCTGCGCGTTCGCCCGGCGCGACAGGCTAGCGCGCCATGCCGAACGCCGTGCTGCTGGGCTACGACTTGAGCCAACCCTCGTTCCGTCATCGCATGCGCAGCTTGATCGCGGCGCTGGAAGCGGCCGGATGGCAGGTGCGGGCGGAGCGGTTCCCGAGTGGACGCTACGGTGTGCGCACGCTCGAGCGCCGCAAGCTGCTGGCCTGGGCCGATGTGGTGGTACTGCATCAGATCAAGCTGAGCGCGCTCGAAGCGCGTCTGTTCGCCGCGCTCAGCCGGCGCCGGGTCTTCGATGTGGACGATGCCATCTATGTGCGCAAGCCGCGCCGGCTCGGCGAGTCACCGGATGATTCGGTCTGGCGGCGCCGCAAGTTCGCGGCGACCTGCCGCTCGGTCGACGTGGTTGCCGCGGGCAACGATGTCCTCGCCGGGGTTGCCGCGCAGGCGACGCGCGCGGTCGAGGTGCTGCCGACCTCGATCGACGTGGCGAGCTATCGGCCGACCGCGGCCAAAGCGAATGATCCGCCGACGATCGCATGGATCGGAAGTCCCGAGAACTTGGTCTACCTCGAGATGGTTCGCCCGGCCCTGGCGCGCCTCGCGGGGCGCCATCCCGCGCTGCGGCTCAAGGTCATCTGCTCCTCGTTCCCGAGCTGGTCCGAGGTGGCGATCGAACGTGTGCCGTGGAGCGAGGCGACCGAGGCCGCGGCACTCGCCGCCGCGCACATCGGCATCATGCCGCTCGCAGACGATGCCTGGACTCGCGGCAAGTGCGCGTTCAAGTTGCTGCAGTACATGGCGGCCTCTCTGCCGTGCGTCGCTTCCCCGATCGGCGCCAATCGGGAGGCGGTGATCGACGGCTACAACGGCTTTCATGCCGCGCAGCTTCAGGACTGGGAGCACGGCCTCGAGCGCCTCATCGTGTCGCCCGAGCTGCGCGCGCGATTCGGCGCCAACGGCCACGAGCATGTGATTCGGCGCTACTCCATGAGCGCCTATCGGACGCGCTACCTCGCGCTCCTCGGGCGCCTCGCTGGCCTGTGAGAAAGTGGGTATGCTGCGCGCTATGCCTCAGGCGCACGTCTATCAGATCCTCAACTTCTACACCGCGCGGCAAGAACTCGATCCCGGCTTCGGCGTCCTCGACAACTCGGCGAACGAGCGTCCCGACTGGTATGAATACTGGCCGATCCGCAGGTTCCTGCGCGGCGAGCCGCTCGATGAGAGCGCCTACTACGGATTTCTCTCCCCCAAGTTCGGTCTCAAGACCAACCTCACCTCGACGCTGGTGCGCGATTTCATCGCCGGGGCGGACCCCGCGAGCGATGTGTTCCTGTTCAGCCCGAGCATCCACAACAGCGCTTATTTCTGGAACGTGTTCGAGCACGGTGAATCCGAGCATCCGGGGCTGATCGGGACCGCGACCCGCCTGTTCGAGCGCATCGATCCCGCGCTGCGCATCGATCGGCTGGTGTCCGATTCGCGGAACACCGTGCACTCGAACTACTTCATCGCCAAACCGCGCTTCTGGCGCGCCTGGCTCGAGATCAACGAGCGCATGTTCGCGATCGCGGAATCGCCGGACGATCCGCTCGGCAAGGAGCTGCGCACTCCGACCGCCTACCGAGGCCGCACCGAGGTGCACATGAAGATCTTCATCATGGAGCGCATCGCGACGTTGCTGCTGACCCGCGACGCCGCGTTCCGCGCCCAGGTGCGCGACCCGTTCGCGGCGGGCGCGCGAATCTACAAGCTGCCGGTCGCGGTCGTGTGCGATGCCCTGAAGATCGCCTACACGACCTCCGGGCGCGGCCAGTATCGCGATGTGTTCGATCTGGTGAGGAAGCTGCGCAAGTTTCTCAATCTCCAGGTGCGGATCGGCGGCGGTCTCGGTGTTGCTCCGCTCAGACCGTCGCTCGACACGCTCGAATCGTACTGGCGATCGGGCGTGGGCGGCGATGGCATCCGCTAGCATCGACGCCGATTTCTGGCGCGGGCGGCGCGTGTGGCTCACCGGGCACACCGGCTTCAAGGGCGCATGGCTCTGGCTGTGGTTGCGCTCGCTCGGAGCCGAGCTCGCGGGCTATGCGCTCGCACCGCCGACCACGCCGAGCTTGTGGGAGATGATCAGCGGCGGCAAGCCGTCGCGCCTCGAGGACGTGCGTGATGCGGCGCAGGTCCACGATGCGGCGCAGCGCGCGCAGCCCGAGGTGGTGATCCATCTGGCCGCGCAGTCCTTGGTGAGGGAGTCCTATCGTGATCCGCTCGCGACCTATGCGACCAATGTGTTCGGCACGGCCACGGTGCTTTCGGCCTGCCGCAGCCTCGCCTCGCTCCGCTGCGTCGTGGTGGTGACCAGTGACAAGGTCTATGAGAACCGCGACCCGGGGCGGCCGTTCGAGGAGGGTGATCGGCTCGGCGGCCACGATCCCTACAGCAGCAGCAAGGCGTGCGCCGAGCTGGTCGCGCAGAGCTACCGCGAGAGCTTCATGGCCGCGGGGCCGCCGCTCGCGACGGTGCGGGCGGGGAACGTCATCGGCGGCGGCGACTGGTCGGCCGACCGGTTGATTCCGGACTGCGTGCGTGCGCTCGGCGCCGGCAAGCCCGTGAGTCTGCGCTATCCCGACGCGGTGCGTCCCTGGCAGCACGTGCTCGAGCCGCTGTCCGGTTACTTGCTGCTGGCGCAGGCGCTGGTGCGCTCGCCGGAGAATGTTCCGCGCGCTGTCAATTTCGGGCCGGATGCGGCATCCTTTTGCCGGGTGCGGGACGTGGTCGACGCCTTCAGCGCGCGCTTCGGTGGACAACCCGGCTGGGAACGCGACCCCTCGCCGCATCCCGCCGAGGCGCAGGCGTTGACCCTGTCATCCGCTCTCGCGCAGCGTACGCTCGGCTGGCGCCCGTGCCTCGGCATCCGGGAAGCGGTCGCCTGGACCGCGGATTGGTATCGGGCACATGCGGCGAAGGAGGACATGGTGAAGTTTTCCGAGGCGCAGATCGCGCGCTATCAAGCCTCGAGCGGCCGCCCGTGAAGTGCGTGATCCTCGCCGGCGGCAAGGGCACCCGGATCGCCGAGGAGTCGAGCATTCGGCCGAAGCCGATGGTGGAAATCGGCGGCCGCCCCATCCTCTGGCACATCATGAAACTGTATGCGGCGTTCGGCGTGACCGAGTTCGTGGTGTGTCTCGGCTACAAGGGCTACATGGTCAAGGAGTATTTCGCCAACTACTTCCTGCATCAGGCGGACGTCACCTTCGACGTGGCGGCCAACAAAGTGGAGTATCACGACTGCCGCAGCGAGCCGTGGAAGGTGACCCTGGTCGACACCGGCGAAGAGAGCATGACCGGCGGACGGCTCATGCGGGTCGGCAAGTATCTGGATGCCGGCGAGCCGTTTTGCATGACCTACGGTGACGGACTCGCGAACATCGATATCGCCGCCGAGGTGGCATTCCACAGGGAGCGCGGTCTCAAGGCGACCGTGGCGTGCGTGCGTCCGCCGGCGCGCTTCGGCCGGGTGGTCGTCGAGGGCGCGCGCGCCATCTCTTTCGCCGAGAAGCCGCAAGCCGAGGGCGGTCTCATCAACGGCGGATTCTTCGTGCTCGATCCCAGTGTGCTCGAGCTGATCGATGGGACCCAGACCGTATGGGAGAAGGAGCCGATGGAGTATCTCGCGGCGAACGGGCAGCTCGCGGCCTGGATACACCGCGGCTTCTGGCAACCCATGGACACGTTGCGCGACAAGCAGCATTTGAGCGCGCTGTGGGATTCGGGCGCCGCGCCATGGAAGCTTTGGCAGGCTTGAGCGCGGAATGAGCGGGCTCGTGACTCACTGCCGCGCATGCGGCGGCCGGCTCGCCGTGACCATGGCCGACCTCGGAATGCAGCCGCCGTCGAATGCTTTTCTGGATCCCGCTGCCGCGTCGCGCGAGGAAAAGCGCTACCCGCTGCGCGCCAGGGTATGCGGGGAGTGCATGCTGGTGCAGGTCGACTACGACGTGGCGCGCGAAGAGCTGTTCGGCGATTACGTGTACTTTTCGTCCTACTCCGACGACTGGCTCGCGCATGCGCGGCGCTACTGCGACATGGCGCGCCGGCGCTTCGGGCTGGGCGGCGAGAGTCTGGTCGTCGAGCTCGCCAGCAATGACGGATATCTGCTCCGGAACTTCGTGCAGGCGGGCATCCCGGTGCTCGGCATCGACCCTTCGGCCAGCGTGGCGCGCGCCGCGGAGCGCGTCGCAGTGCCGACCCTGGTCGAGTTCTTCGGGGCGCAGCTGGCGGAGAGACTGGCGCGCGAGGGGCGGCTCGCGGACCTCATCGTCGCCAACAACGTGCTCGCTCACGTTCCGCAGATCAACGACTTCGTGGCGGGCATCGCGCGGCTGTTGAAGCCTCGCGGCACCGCCACCATCGAGTTTCCGCATCTGCTCACGCTGATCGAACGCGTGGCGTTCGATACCATCTATCACGAGCATTACTCCTATCTCTCGCTGCACTCCATCGAGCGCGTCTTCGCGCGTCACGGCCTGTGCCTGTTCGATGCGCAGCAATTGCCGACCCACGGAGGATCGTTGCGTGTCTTTGCGGCGCATGCGCAGCGCGCGGATCTCGCGCCGAGCGCCACGCTGGTCACGCTCAGGGCGCGGGAGGATGAGGCGGGGCTCGCGCGCCTCGAGACTTACACCCGCTTTGCCGAGCGTGTCGAGGCTTGCCGGCGGGCATTGCTCGATTTCCTCGCCGCCGCGAAGCGCGAAGGGAAAAGCGTGGCGGCCTATGGCGCCGCCGCCAAGGGCAACACGCTCCTCAATTTCTGCGGCGCGCGGCCTGCCGACATCGCCATGGTCGCGGATCGGAATCCGCACAAGCAATCGAAGCTGCTGCCGGGCACGCATATCCCGGTCGTGTCGCCGGAGGAGCTGATGCGGGCACGGCCCGACTACGTGCTCATCCTGCCTTGGAATCTGGAAAGCGAGATCCGGCGGCAGCTCGCGGGCATCAAGGCGTGGGGAGGACGTTTCGTCATTCCGATCCCGTCGGTGGCGGTCGATCCGTGATCTTTACCGAGACCGAGCTCACAGGTGCCTATGTGATCGATCTCGAGCCCATCGAGGACGAGCGCGGGTTCTTCGCGCGCAGCTTCTGCGCCGAGCAGTTCGCGGCGCGCGGCCTGGCGCACGCCCTGCCGCAAGCGAGCATATCCTACAACCGGTACCGAGCGACTCTGCGCGGGCTGCATTTTCAGGCCGCGCCGCATGCCGAAGAGAAGCTCGTGCGCTGCACCGCGGGGGCGGTCTTCGACGTCATCGTCGACCTGCGCGAAGACTCCCCCACGCGCCACCGCTGGGTGGGGCTCGAGCTGTCGGCGCAGAATCGGCGCGCGCTCTACGTGCCGCAGAGCTTCGCGCATGGCTTCATCACGCTGGCCGACTCCACCGAGCTCTTGTACATGATGTCGGTGCCGTACGCGCGCGGATTCGAGCGCGGCGTGCGCTGGAACGATCCTGCTTTCCGCATCGAATGGCCCCTCGAGCCCGTGCACATCGCGGCGCGCGACGCGACCTATCCTTGGGTCGAGGCGCGCGCTTGAGCACGAGCCGCCGCGTGCTGGTGACCGGAGCGACGGGCTTCATCGGCGGTGCGAGTATCGAGCCGTTGCTCGCGGCGGGCTTCGAGGTCCACGCGGTGCTCTCGCCGAGGGGCAGCGCCGGATCCGCCGCCGCCACGGCGCGCTCGCCGCAAGTGGCCTACCGGCGTGTGGACCTGCTCGATCTCGCGGCCATCGATCCCTTGATCGACGAGGTTCGCCCGAGCCATTTGCTGCATTTCGCCTGGATCGCGACGCCCGGCGTTTACGGGCAGAGCGTCGAGAACCAGCGCTGGCTGGCGGCCTCGCAGGCGCTGCTGCGGTCGTTTCACGGCCGCGGCGGCGCGCGCGCCGTGGTGGCCGGCAGCTGCGCCGAATACGATTGGTCGCGCGGTGGTGTCTATCATGAGATGACCAGCCCGCTGCTCACCGACGGCGCCACGCCTTATGCCGCCTCGAAGCGCGCGCTGCATCGCTGGCTCGAGGAATTCGCCGCGCAGCAGCAGCTCTCGAGCGCCTGGGGGCGCATCTTCTTCCAGTACGGGCCGCGCGAGCCGCGCCGGCGCCTGGTGGCGTCGGTGATCATTGCGCTGCTCAGCGGGCGCGAGGCCCTCTGCACGCACGGCCGGCAGGTGCGCAGCTTCCTGCACGTCGCCGACGTCGGCGCAGCTTTCGCGGCGCTGCTCGCGAGCGACGTTCGCGGTGCGGTCAACATCGGCTCCGCCGAGCCCATCTCGATCGCGGAGTTGCTCGAGCGCTTGTCCCGTCACATGGGGCGCCCCGACTTGCTCAGGCTCGGTGCGCGCGAAGCGCCTCCCGGTGAGCCCGCGGTACTGTTGCCGGACACGGGCCGGCTGCGCGACGAGGTGTGCTTTCGACCGGGGTGGACGCTCGATGCCGGGCTCGCCGATGCCGTGCGCTGGTGGCGGGAGACCCTCGCCGGCGCCGCGCGAGGCTCGCCGTGATCGCCATCGCGGAGTGGCATCCGATCGCCGTGCATTTCCCGCTGGCGCTCGTGACCACGGGCGCCGCCGCGCTCACCGCCGCGCGCCTCTTCGAGCGCCGGAGCGCGACGCTGGCCACGCTAGGCACCTGGAATCTTTGCCTGGGCGCGGTTGGCGCGCTCGCTGCGCTTGCGACCGGGCTCGCAGCCGTGGCGAGTGTCGAGATCGGCGTCGCTGCAAGAGCCGCGGTGTCGCTGCACATCCGCTGGGCCATGTTCTCCACCGCAGGCTTGCTCCTCATCGCCGCCTGGCGTGGTGCCGGCGCGGCGCAGGATGAGCGCCCGTCGAGATGGTTTCTGGGAGTGCTGTGGGCGCTGGTGGCGGCCTTGGTCGTGACCGGCTATCGCGGTGGCCAGAACGTATATCGATACGGCGTGGCCGTGTCGCGCGCTAGCGTCGCGGCGGCGCCTTCGACAGGAGTGGACCCATGAGCGAGATCTGCAACGCCGTCGAGTTGTCCCGGTTCGTGGACCAGGCGTGGGAGCAGTCCATCGTGCCCAAGCTATGCGAGTACGTTCGGATCCCGAACAAATCGCCCCTGTTCGATCCCGAGTGGGAAGCGCACGGCCACATGGAACGCGCCGTGCAACTGCTCGCGGAGTGGTGCCGGCGCCAGCCGATTGCGGGAATGCGCGTCGAGATCTCACGGCTGCCCGGGCGCACGCCCTTGATCTGCATCGATGTCCCCGGAACGCGCGATAGCGTGTTGCTCTATGGTCACCTCGACAAGCAACCCGAGTTCACCGGCTGGGAACCGGGGCTCGGGCCATGGGAGCCCGTGATTCGCGACGGCAAGCTTTACGGTCGCGGCGCGGCGGACGACGGCTATGCGCTATTCGCATCGCTCACCGCCATTGCCGCCCTCGAGGCGCAGAACATCGCGCACGCCCGTTGCGTGATCCTGATCGAGGCATGCGAGGAAAGCGGCAGTCAGGATCTGCCGGCCCATGTCGAGGCGCTCGCGGCGCGGATCGGTACGCCGAGTCTCGTGGTCTGCCTGGACGCCGAGTCGGGCGACTACGAGCGGCTGTGGCTCACCACCTCGCTGCGCGGCAACCTGGTCGGCACGCTCGCGCTCGACGTGCTCACCGAGGGGGTGCATTCGGGTGCGGGCAGCGGTATCGCCGCATCGTGCTTCGACGTGCTGCGGGTATTGCTGACGCGGCTTTCCGATGAGCGCACGGGCGAGATCAAGCTCGACGCGCTCAAGGTGGCGACTCCGGAGGAGCGGCGTCGTCAGATCGCGGCGACCGCGCGTCTGCTCGGCGGCTCGGTGGCGGCGCGCATGCCGTTCGCGGGCGGTGCCCAGCCGATGTCGCATGATCCGGCCGTGCTGCTCGAGAATTCGACCTGGAAGCCGACGCTGACCGTGACCGGTCTCGATGGCTTGCCGGCGGTGCGCGATGCCGGAAACGTGCTCGTGCCACGGCTCAGCGTCAAGCTCTCGCTGCGACTCCCGCCGACGGCGAACGCCGCGGCAGCGGAGGCCGCGATTCGCCGCACGCTCGAGGCGGAGCCGCCCTATGGCGCGCGCGTCTCCTACACGCCGGGCTCGGCGAGCCCCGGATGGAACGCACCGCCGCTCGAGCCCTGGCTCGAGCGTGCGATCCAGGAGGCGTCGCGGAGCTCGTTCGGGCACGACGCCATGGCGATGGGGGTCGGGGGAACGATTCCTTTCATGGCCATGCTGGGGGAGCGTTTTCCGTCCACCCAGTTTCTGGTGACCGGAGTACTCGGCCCGCACTCCAACGCCCACGGGCCGAACGAATTCTTGCATATCGGCTATGCCAGGCGTCTCACGGCGGCGGTCGCCCGCGTGATCGCGTGTCATGCCACGCGCTAGCCGCAGCCGCACGCAAGCCGGGCTGCGAGACAGGCGCCGGCACGGCGACAAAAAAAGGGCCGTGCGACTCCTCGAGGAATCGCACGGCCCAGACCGAGCGAACGGTGCTTATTCGCTCGGCATTTCCCCGGTGAAGTAGGCGAGGACGTAGGCCTTCAGCGTTCCGTCCGCTTGCGGAATGGCATACACCCTGACGGGCGCTCCCACCGCGAGACCATTGGTGAGATCCTGGAGGCCCATGCTCGTGGTGATGTCGATGGGGCTCACGGTCACGATGCCGTTGGTGCGGTCCACCTGATAGACGAGCGTCGCAGAGCCCTGGGTGGTGCTCACGCTCACCGTGGCCGCGGCAGTGCCGCCGGCGACGGTCATGGTGAAGGCATCGTTCGAAAGACCCGTGGCCACGGCGCCGAGCGGCAGCTTCGACGGCAGCAGGATGCTCGCCTTGGCCGACCAACCGCTGGGATTGGCGGGATCGTCCCACACCCCATAGCTCACGCCGTAGGAGGGCACGGCACCCACCGTACCGCCGAAGTTCACGCTGCCATCGGTCGCAGACACGAAATCGCCGATGGCGCTGCCGCCGTCCATGAGCAGCGTCGGGTAGGCGAAGTTCCACCACTTGTAGCCCATGATGGCGTTGCCGCTGTCATCGGTGCCGTTGGCGGTCTGGCTCGACAGGTAGTCCATCGTGTAGACATAGTCGTCGTTCAGATCGAGGAAGTCATGCGTGTACGTGAACCCGGTCATGTCGGGCGCGGAGATCGAGCCGCTGTACTGCGCGGTCTCGATGTCGATGCTCTGCGCCACCACCGGGCTGGTGAGAGGGTAGGCGACACTCGCATGGACCTTGAACCCGCGCACGAGATCCTTGCTCTGCAGGAACGCGGTGCCCTGGCCGATCGGCTTGGCGTCGGCCGCACCGTTCGATGGGTCGCGGAAGTAGAACAGCGTGTTCGCGTCGACCGTGAGCGGAACGCCGATTCCGGACTCGTTCTCGATCCAGAGCACGCCATTGCCGGCGTTGGCGTGCAGCACATGGCCCTCGGGGCTCAGCCAGACGGTGTTGAAGTCGCTGCTCGCCCAGATGCGCACCGCGACGAGCGTGCCGTTTTCCTGATAGCGAGCGGCAATGCGCACGTACTTGCCCACCAGCGTGCTCTCGGACGAGAAGTTGTCGATGACCGTCTTGGTCTTCGCATCCATGTCGTAGAAGAGCGTGCCGTTGACCGAATCGGCGCTGATCACGAGCTGCGCGCTTCCGGCGATGGCGGTCTCGGGATTGGTGGCGGGCTCCACTGGAAACTCCTTGGTGATGGTGATGCTGGAGTTGTCCGAGGAGATCGCGGTCACATCGCCGTAAGTGTGGCGCAGCACGAGGCGCGACAGGTCATAGCGTGGGTGCCGCCGCACGGGGCCGTCGAAGTTGACCGCCCAGATCGTCGGCCCCGCGCCATTGGGCACGTGTCCGATGAGGAAGGCGGGGTGCGCGAGATCGAACTCGAGATCGAGCGCGTTGCTCTGATTCGCGCTCACGACCAGCGCCTCGTCGAAGTTCAGCTGCACCGGCACGGTCAGGTTGGAGCCTGATCCCTGGGTATGCTGCACCTGAATCTGGCTGCTCGGAATGGTGGTGCTCGCCGCGCCAGCGAATCCCGCTTCGGGATTCGAGGCCGTGGTGAGCAGGACATCGCTCGGATTGCCGCTCACGGTGAGGACCGCGCCCGTGTACGTTCCGGTCGGGATCGTCACGTTGCCGAGAATCTCGTCGATCTGGTCGAGCATGACCAGATTGGTGACGGGCGCGGGTGAGGGCGCCGTATAGACCGTCACGTTCGATCCGCCTCCCTGTGGTACGAGCGCGATCGACAGGATGCGGACGCCGATGGTCGCCCAGTCTTCGGTGGACGCATCACTCACCATGACCGCAAGATTGGCGGTCTGCGAGGCGGGCGTGGTGCTGCTGCTGCTCGAGCTGCCGGAGCCGCCGCCGCCGCTGCAAGCTGCAGCGAGCATCGCGGCCAGAGCGACCGGCAAGAGTCGCGATTGATTCGACATGACTGAAAGGCCTCCTTGAGTTAACGATAATCTGAAGGCGCTTGCACCTCGGCGCCTTCGATGTCCTCCCAAACGCTCGATCGACAAGCCCGTTGACAGATTGCAACGGCGCCATGGAAATCCCGCGCCCTCATGTCTCCAAAAACAGACAACGCGGGCATCAGCCGCAGCGCGCGGCCGAAGATGTATGCAGATGCCGGGAATTCAGCGCGGGTGCGCGGCGTGGTCGCAGTACGCGATCCATGCGCGGCGATATGCGCTCTCGATGTTGCGCGCGAAACGCGCGCCGTCCATGAGCGCGGAGCGCGTCATGCGATCGCGCAGTTCCTCGCGCAACGTCGCCAGCCGCTGCAGGTCGCCGGCGAGCGCGACCGCGGCAGCGACGAATGCGTCGTCGGAGTCGGCCGCAAGATCGGCGAGATCCAGTTGATGGAGCTGGCTCAGGCCGCCGCGGCCCACACAGGTCGCGCCGACCCGTGTGACGGTGGGCACTCCCATCCACAGCGCGTCGAGCGAGGTCGTGTGTCCGTTGTAGGGGAAGGTGTCGAGAGCGAAATCGATGTCGTGATAGCTGCGCAGATACTGCGCGCGCGGCCGGAACTCGACGAACGTCACGCGTTCGGCGCATATCCCGTGCGCGGCGAGGCGCCCCGCGAGGCGGTCGCGGTGCCGGCCCAATGGGGCCATGAGCGTGAGGCGCGCATCGATCAGCACGCGCAGCACCCGGCTCCAGAGCTCGAGCGTGCGTTCCGTCAACTTGCAGGGGTTGTTCAGGCAGCCGAGCGTCAAGCGGCCGCGTTCGAGCGCGGGCAGGGCATTCACCGCGGGCTCATCGGCAAGAGGGTCGTAGCACCAGAACGAGTCGGGCAGGCGCAACGTCCGCTCGCTGTAATGATCGTCGTAGCCGGGTGGATCGAGGCGCGGATCGCTCAACCGGTAGTCGATCGCCTCGATGCCGGTCGTTCCGGGGTAGGCGAGCCAGGCAATCTGGACCGGGGCGGGCTTGCGTGCGAACACCAGCGGCCGGCCGCCCGCCATGTGCATGGTCAGGTCCACCAGAATGTCGATGCCGTCGCCGCGGATCAGGTCGCAGAGCTCGAGATCATCGAGGCCGCGCACCTCGCGCCAGACGCCGGCATGCCCGGCGATGCGCCGAGTCACGGCGTCGGGCCGCTCGGTGCTCGAATAGCAATGCACCTCGAACGCCGCGCGGTCGTGATGCGAGAAGAGCGGCACGGTGAACAGCGCCTGGCAATGCTCGCGAAAATCCGCCGAGACGTAGCCAATCTTGAGCGGACGGTGCGGCGACAGATCGCGTCGCGGATCGTCCGCGCAGCGGGCAAGCGCTGCGGCGAAGCGCGCGTTCCAGCGCGCACACTCGGCGCGAATCGGCCGCGCATCCTCCGCTTGGAAGCTCAGGGAATAGGCGAGATTGGAGTGCGCCGCGCGGTTGTCGGGATCGATCTCGAGCGAGCGCCGGTAACAGATGATCGCCTCGTCGAGCGCGCCCGCGTCCTTGAGCACGTTGCCGAGGTTGTCGTGCAGAGCGGCGTTGCGCGGATCGAGCTCGAGGCCTCGGCGCAGCAGGCGCTCGGCCTCGTCGCTGTGTCCGAGCGTGCGATGCAGACATCCCGCGTTGTTGAGCGCCGGAACGTAGTCCGGCCGCGCCAGCATGGCGCCGTCGAACGCGGCCATGGCGGCGTCGAACTCGCCGCGCTCCCTGTGCAGGTTGCCCAAGTTGTTGAGCGCTTCGACATAGCCCGGCCGCAACTCGAGCGCGCGTCGATACTGCGCGAGCGCTTCCTCGGCCCGGCCGAGGCCGCGCAGCGCGTTGCCGAGATTGAAAGCGGCCTCGGCTTGCGCGGGATCGCGCGCGAGCAGTGCGCGTAGCGACGCCTCGGCCCTTGCATACTCGCGCCGCTGATCGAGCGCGATGGCGAGATTGATGACGTGAGCGGCGCTGCGTGGCTCGGCGGCGGCGGCGGCCTCGAGCACCTGGATGGCGCCGTCGAGGTCGCCGCTCTCGCGCAGCGCCGCTCCCAGATTGCCGAGTGCGGCGGGATCGTCGGCCCTGAGCGCGAGCGCTGCGCGATAAGCCGTGACTGCTTCGGCGGGGCGGCTCGAGCGCTGCAAAGCCATGGCGAGCGCGAACTGGGCGTCGAAGGAGGTGGGCTCGGCCTGCGCCGCGCGCCGGTATGCATCCACCGCGGCGGCCCAGCGTCCGAGCGACTCGAGGACCTGCCCCATGCCGAGCTGGTAGCGCGGATTGCCGGGGTCCGCCGCCGCAGCGCGCCCGACGCACTCGAGCGCGGCATCGAGATGGGCATCCTGCAGCTCGAGCAGCCCCAGACGAAACAGCGCCAGCGCGTGCCCCGGTGCCGCGGCGAGGGCCTCGGCGTACAGGCGCCTGGCCTCGGACAGCCGTCCAGCGCGGTGATTCTCGGTGGCGTTCTCGAGCAGTCGATCGACGGTCGCGATGATGTGGATCCTCGCCGCTCACTGCGAGCGGCCGCCTCGAGGCTTATACTACGGCTCCCGCCTCGCCTGGGAACGTAGCCCTTGACCACTCGCCTCGACAAGACGCTCAAACGCGAGCTCACGGTGGGCGGGCGAGCTTTCATCGTGGCAGTATCGCCCGAGGGCATCAAGCTCACGCTCAAAGGCAAGCGCAAGGGCCAGGAACTGCGCTGGAGCGACCTGGTGAGCGGCGATGCCGCCCTTGCCGCCGCGCTCAATGCCTCGGTGGGGCGGTTCGAGTCCGCGGTGCCGGCAGCCGGCGTGCGCCCACCGGCGCCGCAGACGCGGGCAGCGGCGCCGAGCAGACGCAAGGGCGGCACACGGCCGCGGCGGCGTGGCGATGGCCGCGCGACAACGAAGCGGCGATAATCCCGGCGCCGGGCGATAATCCCGGCGCAGGCTTCAACGAGGGTGATCCATGGATCTCGGAATCCGCGGCCGCAAGGCCATCGTCTGTGCGTCGAGCCAGGGGCTCGGCCGGGGCTGCGCGCAGGCGCTTGCCGAGGCCGGCGTGTCGCTGGTGATCAATGGGCGCAATCGCGACGCGCTCGAAGCCTGCGCGCAGGACTTGCGCGGCTCGAGCGGCGCCGACGTCATCGCGGTGGCCGCCGACGTATCGACGCGCGAAGGTCAGGAGGCGCTGCTACGCGCCTGTCCGACGCCGGACATCCTGGTGAACAACAACGGCGGCCCGCCGTTTCGCGATTTTCGTGAGCTCGACCGTGAAGCGTTGCTCGCCGGCGTCGCGACCAACATGGTGACGCCGATCGAATTGATACAACGGGTGATCGACGGCATGGTCGAGCGGCGCTTCGGGCGCATCGTGAACATCACCTCGGTGAGCGTCAAGATGCCGCTGGCCGGCCTCGATCTGTCGAGCGGCGCGCGCGCAGGACTCACCGCGTTCGTCTCCGGCATCGCGCGCAGCGTCGCCGACAAGAACGTCACCATCAACAACTTGCTTCCCGGCAGCTTCGATACGGCGCGCCTTGCGGCCGGCTTTCGGGCGGCCGCAAGGCGTTCGGGCCGTACGGAGGCGGAGATCGCGGAGCGCTCGCGCGAGGGCATCCCCGCGAAGCGCTTCGGAACGCCGCGGGAGTTCGGTCAAACCTGCGCATTCCTGTGCAGCGTGCACGCGGGCTACATCACGGCGCAGAACATCCTGCTCGACGGCGGTGATTTTCCCGGCGCCTTCTGAGCTCAAGCGGCGTACGGGCGATCCCGCGGCCGAACGACCATGGCAGGAGGCTGGGTGCGCACTAGATCGTCTCCCTGGGTTCTGATGCTCGCGGCCGCCGGCATTCTCGCCATCACCATGGGGATTCGGCAGTCGCTGGGGCTGTTCGTGCTGCCGATCGTCGCGGCGACCGGGGTGAGCTATTCCGCCGTGAGCTTTGCGCTCGCCATCGGACAGTTCGTGTGGGGCGCGGTGCAGCCGGCGGCCGGAGTGGTTGCCGATCAAGTGGGCGCCCACCGGGTGCTGATCGCCGGGGCGCTGCTGATTGCGACGGGTGCCGCGCTCGCTCCGGGGAGCTCATCGGAACTCGGGTTCAGCGCCTCGCTCGGATTGCTGATCGCTTCCGGGACCGCGGCGGGGAGCTTCGCCATCCTCATCGGCGTCACGGCCAAGTCCTTGCCGTCGCACAAGCGCTCGCTGGCGTCCGGCTACATCAATGCCGGGGGATCGCTTGGGCAGCTCTTCTTCGCGCCGTTTACCGGATACGTGATCGGCCGCTCGGGCTGGAGCACCGGGATGCTGGCGATCTCGATCGCAGCGCTGCTCACCATCCCGCTGGCGTGGCTGTTCCGCGGTGCAGGCACCAAGAGCGGTGCCGGCCAGCGCGGTGCCGGCGAGAGCGTTGCCGAGATCGCGAAGTCCGAGGACGGCGCGCGCACCGGCTCGGCGCATGTGCGCCTGAGCGAGCAGCTGCGGATCGCGGCGCGCGATCGGAGCTACCTGTTCCTGCACGCCGGATTCTTCACGTGCGGCTTTCACATCGCGTTCCTCGTCACGCATCTTCCGGGCGAGGTGCAGATGTGCGGGCTGCCGGTCAGCGTCGCCGCGACTTCGCTCGGCATCATCGGCGTGTGCAATTTCTTCGGCAGCATCTTCGTCGGCTGGCTCGGCGGGCGATATCGCATGAAGAACATCCTGGCCGTGCTGTATGCGAGCCGTGCGCTGGTCATCGCCATCTATCTTGTGATGCCCAAGACCGCGCTCAACGTGTACCTGGTAGCCGGCGCGCTCGGATTCAGCTGGCTCGCGACCGTGCCGCCCACGGCGGGCATCGTCGGCAAGCTGTTCGGTACGCGTTATCTGACGACCCTGTTCGGGCTGACGCTGCTGTCGCACCAGATCGGCGGATTCCTCGGTGCATGGCTCGGCGGGGTTGCGATGGCGCAGCTCGGCTCGTATCGGTGGATCTGGCTTGCGGACATGGGGCTCGCGCTGTTCGCGGCGTTCATCAATGTGCCGATCCGCGAAGCCGCGCCGGGACGGTTTGCCGAGCAGGCGGGGCCTGCCTAGGCCCGCAGCGCCTCGAGCAGGATTCGCGCGAATTCGGGACCCTTGCCCGACTCCTCGTGCTTGAAGTATACGAACACGTCGCGGCAATTCGCGGTGCTGCCGCGGATCGTGTCCGCCCAGCCTGCGATGTCGCGCGCCGTGTAGCCTTCATCTCGCAGCCTGAAATAGGCGTAATCGGCGGTGATCTTCACCGGAGTCGATAGCTTCTCGCTGTCGGCGACGCAGAGTGCCAGCTTCCTCGCCTCGAGACGCTCGTACACATCGTCGCTCAGCCAGGATCGATGGCGAAACTCGAACGCGGCCTCGGCGCCTCGCGGCAGCGCCTCGAGGAACTCGTCGAGGACCGCGAGATCCTTCTTCATGTACGGCGGAAGCTGGAAGAACAGCACGCCGAGCTTCGGTCCCAGAGTCGCCCCGATCTTGAGGAAATACTCGAGAGGCTCCGCGCAATTCCTGAGCCGCGCGATGTGCGTGATGCGCTTCGGCGCCTTGAGCGTGAACTTGAAGCGCGCGGGAACCGCGGCGGCCCACCCTGCCATGACCTTGGCATCGGGTGTCCGATAGAAGGTGTAGTTGATCTCGACGGTGTCGAGGCGCTCCGCATAGTAGGCGAGCATCTTGGCGGTCGAGAATTTCTCGGGGTAGAAGCTTCCCCGCCACTCGGGATAGTTGTAGCCGGAAGTGCCCACCCAGATCGCCATGCCGGCTATCCTTTGGCAGGCACGCGCGTGAGTCAAGATATCTCTGACGTGCTACGCTTGCCGCGACGTGATCGGAAAACTCGAGCTCGCGGCCAACGCGGTCAACGCCCTTTCCATTTTCCTCGCTGCCCGCAACAGCATCCATACCTGGTGGACCGGTATCATCGGATGCGTGCTGTTCGCGGTGCTGTTTTTCCGCTCGCAGCTCTATGCCGACACGCTGCTGCAGGCGTTCTTCATCGCGACCAGTGCGGCCGGCTGGTGGCAATGGCGCAGGCGCGGCGCGGCCACGCCGCTGCCGGTGACGCGCGCGGCGTTGGGACTCATCGCCGTCTCGATCGGCGCTGCCGGCGCGGTAGCCGCGGGTTACGGCTATCTCCTGTGGCGCTTCACCGATGCCTATGCACCATTCGCCGACTCGCTCATCCTCGCGCTCTCGGTGGTCGCCCAGCTTCTGCTCATGTATCGAAAATATGACGCGTGGTGGTTCTGGCTCGCCGTCAACACGCTGTCCGTCACCCTGTTCTCGTTTCGAGGTCTGTGGGTGACGGCGGTCTTGTATTCCGCCTTCTGGGTCAATGCGCTCGTCGCGCTCAAGCGCTGGCGACGATGCCTGGCGGCATGATGGCGCGCCGATTCTCCGTCGGCTTGGTGGTGGGCAAGTTCGCTCCCCTGCACCAGGGACACTTGCTGGTGATCGAGCGAGCGCTCGAGGAGTGTGAGCGCACCATCGTCCTGAGCTATTCGAATCCGGAGTTCGCGGGCTATGAGCCGGAACGGCGTGAAGCGTGGCTCGCCGCCTGCTGCCCGGCCGCGACCTCGCTGGTCTTGACCCGCGAGAGGCTGGCCGGCCGGCTCGGAACCGACGCCGCGGCGTTGCCCCGCAACGACGCGCCGGACGATGTTCACCGCGACTTCGTCGCCATGATCTGCACTCGAGTCCTCGATGCGCGGGTCGACGCCGTGTTCACGAGCGAGGCCTATGGCGAGGGATTCGCGCGGCGCCTGACACGCCGGCTGCGTGAGCTGGATCCCGCGGCTCGCGAGGTGACGCACGTGAGTGTCGATCGGGAGCGCCGCGCGGTGCCGATCTCCGCGACCGAGATTCGCGCGGACCTGTGGCGGCACTGGCGCTTCTTGCCGTTGCCGGTCGCGCGCTCGCTGGTGCGGCGCGTGACCTTTTTGGGGGGAGAGTCCTCGGGCAAGAGCGTGCTGGCCGCGCGACTGGCTCGAGATCTCGAGTGCCCCTGCGTCGCGGAGTTCGGCCGAGAGCTATGGGAGGCCAGGCGCGGGAAGCTCGTGTTCGAGGACCTCGCACACATCGCGCGCGAGCAGATGCGGCGCGAGGACGAGGCGGTGAGAGAGGCACGGCACTTCGTCTTCTGCGACACCTCGCCGCTCACGACGCTGTTCTACTCGCTCGACCTTTTCGGCCGCGCCGATTCCGACCTGATTGCAGCGGCGGACAGAGCGTACCACTCGACGGTACTGTGTGCGCCCGATTTTCCCTTCATTCAGGATGGCACCCGCCGCGACCATGCGTTTCGCATGCGGCAGCATGCCTGGTATGAGGCGCAGCTCGCCGCGCGCGGCGTATCGTATGTGGTCGCCACAGGGTCCCTGGATCAGCGCGTGCGGCAGATGAGGGATCTGCTCGGCGCTGCGCGCGGTCCATGACCGGGCTTTGCGCAGGACCGTCCGCGGTCAGAATCCGCCCGAATTGCGCCACGGAACTTGCAGATTGCGGTAGCACCCTTCTCGATGTGGGCGACATCGAGGAGGCGGCATGGCTCCCGGCGAAATGCAAGTCTGGTTGAATCACTTCGAGTATCACGCGCAGCACCCGCACCACGTACCGGAGTACGCTTGTGAGGCGTTGCGACCTGCCGAGAGGCGCTTGATTGCGTGCTCGATCGCAACGTTCCAGCTCGCCGAGCGCACTCGAAGCGCGGGCCTCGCGCGCGCCGCGGGACAGTTCTCGCGCGCGCACGGTATGCCGATGCTCGAACGCATCATGGCGCTTCTCGTGGTCGAGGAACAGCGGCATGCGCTGATGCTCCGCACATACATGCAAGCTCACCGCATTCCCCCGAGAGGATGCGGTTGGGCCGATCGGATCGCTGGCCAGGTGCGCCGGCTGGCGGGGTTCGAGGCGCATCTCAACATGTTGATCAGCGCGGAGCTGATCGGAATCGTCTATTACCGCGCGCTCGAATCGGCAACACGTTGCCGGCGCTTGAAGGTCCTGTGCCGCGTGCTCGTCGCCGATGAGCTGGCGCACGTGGGTTTCGAGTCGCAGCTGCTGCTGGGTTGGCGTGATCGGCGATCGCCGGGGATGCGGGCCTTGGTGCGGGCGGTGCATCGGACATTCTTCGCGCTGCACGCGGGCCTCACCTGGCTGAGGCACCGTGCCGTGTTGCGCCGAGGGGGCTATGACCTCGTCGGCTTCGCGCGGGCTTGCCTCGCTCAGTACGCGTTCTACCTGGAGCCGCCGCTGCGCGCTTCGCGCATGGAGTCCTCGAGATCGTGCAGCTTGTCGTCCAGCCCGTTGAGCTTGCGCGCGAGCTCCTTGATCTCCATCTCCGCGCGCCGGTTGACGTCGAAGTCCAGCTCGCCGCGCAGCCGGTCGCGGGTGTTCTGGCGATTCTGACTCATCATGATCACCGGGGCCTGGAGCGCAGCGAGCATCGACAGGATGAGATTCAGCAGAATGAACGGGTAGGGGTCCCAGGCCTTCTTGTCCAGCGCGAAGTTGATGATCGTGTAGACCACGAGCGTCGCGATGAACAGAGAGATGAAGGTCCATGAGCCGCCGAAGCCCGCGACCGCATCCGCCACGCGCTCGCCGAGGGTCGCCTCCTTCTCGATGACCTCGTTGGGATTGCGCATCGTGCGGCCGCGCACGAGCTCCTGGGTGGCGTGGAACTGACGCGCGAGCACGGTGAGCAGGTCCATGCCCGCATGCGGCTTGCGCGTCAGCAGTTCGGCGATGTCGTTGCGGTCGATCTCGAGGCAGGTCGTCTCCTCGAGTGCGATGGCGTTGGTGTGGTGCGGGGTTTGCTCGAGCATCGAGGCAAAGCCGAAGAATTCCCCGCTGGCGGGCTCGTCGACCACGACCTCCTGGCCGTCCTCGTCCACCGTCGAGACGCGCACGCGCCCGGAGACCGTGACGTAGGCCTGGCCGCCGGGCGAGCCCAGCTTGTAGATGCGCTGGCGCGGAGCAAAGGTCTTGATTTCGACCTGCGCCGCAAGCACCGCGGTCTCGTCAGCGTCGAGCAGGGCAAACAGCGGCACACTCTTCAGCAATTCCGGCTTGCAGGTCATCGGTGGCTCCAGGATCGCGCGTCGTTGCGGACGGCGGGAATTGTGGCGCACTCGAGACCGAGGCCGCAAACACTCGGGCCGCGCGATTCATTCCATCGGATTGCAAATTTATTTCAGCGCCGGCGCAGGAATAAAGCCGCGGCCGGAGATGTTGTTGCCCTCAATCGCAGCGACTTCATGGCCAAGCGCTTCACCGGGCTTGGCGCTCGAACCGCGGCGTGACTCACATCCAACCACTTGCGGGAGATTGACATGATTGAAGCAGGCACCATCGACCAGGTTCATTGCAAGGTACGCGCAGCGCTCGTCGCGGCAGCCCTGAGTGCGGCGCTCGCCGGGTGCGGCGGCGGCGGCGGCAGCGGCATGCAGAGCACGGCCACCACGACCAGCACGCATCAGACGGCGCCGGTCAACGACAAGGGTCTGTGGATCGCCAATGGGACCAACGTGCTCGAGTATCTTCCGGGCCAGATCACCGCCGGGAGCGCCGCGACGCCGCCGCACTTGATGCTCAACAGCGGCGCGTTCGGCGCGCCGCAGGGCGTCACCTTCGATACCGCCGGCAACCTCTGGGTCATGGATCCGCAGGGCATGGTGAACGGAGCGCAGTCGCCGGCGCTATTCGAGTTCAGCGCGGCGCAGCTCGCGGCCCTGGGTGGCAATGACAAGCCGGACCCGGTCGCGACCATCACCTCCACCTCGCTCGCTTTCCCGCAGCAATCGGTGTTCGACGCACAAGGAAATCAGTGGGTTACCGATCACAATAACAATACCGTGCTGGTGTTCACCGCCGCTCAGCTGGCTCACGGGGGCATGAGCGATGTCAATCCCGCCGTGATCATCACATCGGCCGACTTCAACGGTCCGCTGGGAATCGCGTTCGATGCCTACGGCAACCTCTTCATCGCCAACAACGGCGGAGTTCCGGGCGCCAACGGCGCGACGAGCGCCGCGGGAACCACGATCGTCGAGTTCCTGGCCGCCCACCTGCCGGTGGCGCCGCAGACCGGGATGGTCACGCCGGATTTGACGCCCGACGCGAGCCTGAGCGATGACGGACACGGCTCGGTGCAGGCTCCCTGGGCGCTGGTGTTCGATGCGAAGGGCGATCTCTGGTCGAGCAATGCGAACGCACCGTTCACGTTGGTGGAATTCCTGCCGAGCGACCTCGGCGCGACGCAGGCGCCTACCCCGGCCGTGACCATCAATCCGGTCACGGTCAATGGCAACGCCAGCTTGAATGCGCCCAACGGAATCTGCTTCGACAACATCGGCGATCTCGCGGCGATGAATTCGGCGGGCGCCTTCGGGGTGGCCTTCTTCGGAGCCGGGCAGCTGATGAACGGCGGGGCCGTGACGCCCGATACCTTCATCGTCGGAACCGCGACCACGCTCAACGCGCCGGCCGGATGCAACTTCGGTCCAGCCGTCAATTGATAGCGGGGTAACGGGAGAGGTGGATATGCCGCAGCGTATCCACCTCTCGTCTTCCTTCTCGCAGCCGAACGCAGGTTCGGCTGTTTTCTTGATGGCGCTTAGCGCTTGACCAGCTTCTCGAGAGCCGCTGCCATCTCGCTCAGCATGCCGGCGGCCTCTTGCGACTTCTTGGCGCCTTCGAGGGTGCCTTGCGCGGCGTGCGCGACGCCGGCGACGTTCTTCGAGATTTCGTTGGTGCCCTTTGCGCCTTCGGCGACGTTGCGGCTCATCTCGTTGGTGGTGGCCGTTTGCTCCTCGACCGCGCTCGCGATGGTGTTCTGGATGTCATTGATCTGATTGATGGTCTCGCTGATCTTTTCGATCGCGCCGACCGCATCGCGAGTGTCGCCCTGAATCGCCTCGATCTTGACGCTGATGTCCTCGGTGGCCTTGGCCGTTTCCTTGGCGAGCTCCTTCACCTCGTTCGCCACCACCGCAAAGCCCTTGCCCGCCTCGCCGGCCCGAGCGGCCTCGATGGTCGCGTTCATGGCCAGAAGCTTGGTCTGCTGCGCGATCGAGGTGATGACCTTGATGACCTTGCCGATCTCGGTGCCGCTGTCGCCGAGCTTGTGCACGGTCGAGCTGGTGGAGGCGGCGAGCGTTACGGCCTCGCGCGCGACACGCGCGGCGTCGGCGGCGCTGCGGGCTATCTCGCGGATGCTCGCCGACATCTCCTCGGTGCCGGCAGCGACCGTCTGCACGTTCGCGCTCACCTCCTGGGATACGCTCGCGACGTTGCTGGCCTGGGCCGCCGTCTCCTCCGCGCTCGCGTTCATCTGCTGGCTCACCGAGGCGAGATGCACGGCGGCGCCGCTCAGCGAAGCCGCGCTTTCGGAGACGCCGCGGAGCACCTGGCTCATATGCTCGCGCATCGACACCTGCTGCGAGATGTCCACGCAGTAGAGCACGATCTTGGCGATCTTGCCGTCCCTGTCGGGCACCGGATTATAGGAGGCCTGCAGCCAGACTTCCGCTTTGTTCTTGGTCGTCCGCTTGATTTCCTGGGTGAAGCACTCGCCCCGATGCAGCCGGACCCACAGCTCACGATAGGCGGAGCTCTCCACGGTGCCGCCGTCGGAAAGCATGCGGATGTTGTGTCCCTTCAGCTCCTCGATCGAATAGCCCATCATCGAGAGATAATTGGCATTCGCATGCAGGATCTTGCCCTCGACATCGAACTCGATCACGGACTGGGAGCGGTTGATGGCATCGAACATCGCCTTGTACTCGGCATTCTGCAGCTCTTTGGCCCGCACATCCGACACGTCGGCCCACTCGAGAATGTTGCCGATGTAATTGCCGCCGCCGTCATAGCTCGCATGCACGGCAAGCGAGAATCGCAGCGGTCCCACCGCGATCTCGGTGCGATACGGCAGCCGGCCGGGATCGGCGAGCAGATGGCGCTGATGCTGTGGGTTCTTGTGGAACACGTCGATGCAGGTGCCTAGGATCCGCTCGGGATCGAAATCGCGGAACAGCGTGCGAAAATGCTCCACGTTGTTCTTGAGCAGCGCCATCGAGGTCTTGTTGGTGTAAGTCACCACGAAGTTGCGGTCGACGATCATGATCGCCGAGGAGGCGAGGTCGAGCGCCGCCTGAATGGCGTTCGATTGGTCATCCGAGCGACGAGACCTGCCGGAACGACGCTCGGAGGCGGCATGAGATTTACGAAGCTCGCGCACATTACTGGACATGGGGGTTCCTCGATGGTGCCTGTGCCGCATCCACGCGCACGGCTTTCTGGGTGTTGAGCAGCAGAAGCAGCTGCGGCTTTAGCTTGTAAACTCCGTCGATCAGCGCCCGTGACGGCGCGGGCAGAGTCTCGGGCGCGCGCTCATAAGAGGTGGAATCGACTTCCACCACATCGCCGATCTCGTCGACGACGAGGCTCAGCACGCCGCCTGCATGGCGCACCACGATGTTGGTGGCCGACGCGCCCTGCGGGCGCGGCGCGAGCCCCATGCGGGCCCGCATGTCGAGCGCGGTCACGATCTGGCCACGCAAATTGATGAGTCCGCTGACCACCGCCGGCGCCAGCGGTACCGGCGTCGTCTCCTGACAGCGGATCACCTCTTGCACGTCGACGAGGTCGACCCCGAACAGCAGATTGTTCACGGTGAACGTGCACAGCTGCTTCTTCGAGTCGACCGTCTCGATACTTTCCATGCTCATCTGCGGGACGCTCTTCGCTATCGCACGAGATATGAAACTGCCCCGGTGATCGGCGATGGGCCGGTCAACTTGAGGGCATATTGACCAATTGGGGCCCTGATTTCGGAAACTACGTAGATTTCTCCGATTTAGAAACCGCTGCCGCAGGCGATATCCAAGGGAGCCGCAGGAGACGGCGAGCGATCCATGTCGACGGAGACCTCGCCCTCGTAACTTAACGCAGCCGCAGGGCGAGCCGAGAATGATCAGCGATCAAGCGATACGAGAGTTTCTGCTCGAGAGCCATGAAGGGCTGGATCTGCTCGACCGGGAATTCGTCGCTCTCGAAGAGAACCCCGCCGCCCGCGAGCGCATCGCCAACATCTTCCGCATCATCCACACGGTCAAGGGCACCGCCGGATTCCTTGGATACTCGAAGCTCGAGACCATCGCGCATGCCGGAGAGAGCCTGCTCTCGCCGCTGCGCGACGGCACGTTGAAGCTCACGCCGGCAATGACTTCGGCATTGCTGGAGATGGTCGACCGGGTGCGCAGTCAGCTCAAGGCCGTGGAGAGCGACGGCAAGGAGAGCGCGGAAAGCTACGGCGACCTGCTCGCGCGGCTCGCCGCGCTGCGCGAGCCCTCGGAGCTCGCGACTTCCCCGCCCGCCGAGGCTCGTGTAGCGGCGCCGGTCAGCGCAGAGTCCGCCGCCAGCGCCCAGGGGGCGGCGGCTCCCTCGCCACCGCCCGCGCCGGCCGCCGCCCCCGCCGAGACGAGCAGCTCCGCAATCGCCGAAAGCAATGTGCGGATCGACGTCGCCATCCTCGACCGGCTCATGAATCTGGTGGGCGAGCTCGTGCTGGCACGCAACCAGGTGCTGCAGATCGGCTCGCGCATCGAGGATGCGGCATTTGCGAATGCGGCGCAGCGCCTGAGCTTGATCACCTCCGAGCTGCAGGAGCAGGTCATGCGAACGCGCATGCAGCCCATCGGCAGCGTATGGAGCAAGCTGCCGCGCGTGGTGCGGGATCTCGCGGTCGCCTGCGGCAAGCAGGTGAGAGTCGAGATGACGGGCAAGGACACGGAGCTCGATCGCACGATTCTCGAGGCGATCAAGGATCCGCTGGTGCACGTGGTGCGCAACGCCGTCGATCACGGAATCGAGAGCGCCGAGCTGCGCCGTGAGCGCGGCAAGCCTCGCACCGGCTCGTTGATGCTTCGCGCCTACCACCAGGCGGGCCAGGTCAACATCGAGATCTCCGACGACGGTGGCGGAATCGACGTGGAGCGGGTGCGGCAAAAGGCCCTGGAGCGGCAGCTCATCACGCGCGAGCAGTCGGATCGAATGGGCGAGCACGAGGTCGCGCAGCTGGTGTTCCAGCCCGGATTCTCCACGGCGGCGAAGGTCACGAACATCTCCGGCCGAGGCGTCGGGATGGATGTGGTCAAGACCAACATCGAGAGGATCGGGGGCACGCTGGATCTCACCAGCCGCCCGGGCCAGGGCACGACTCTGCGCATACGAATTCCGCTGACGCTCGCCATCGTGCCAGCGCTCATCGCGTTGAGCGGCGGGCAGCGGTTCGCCATTCCGCAGACCAATCTCCTGGAGATCGTGCGTCTCGAGGGCGAAGAGGGGCTGAGATCGATCGAAGATCTGTACGGTGCTCCCATTTATCGCCTGCGCGGCAATCTCCTGCCGCTCGTCTATCTGGGAAAGACGCTCAAGCTGCCGGAACGTCCGAGCGACAAGGATGCCTCGGTGCACATCGTGGTGCTGCAGGCCGACGAAGCCAAGTTCGGGCTCATCGTCGACAGCGTGCTCGATACCGAGGAGATCGTCGTCAAGCCGCTCGGCAACGAGCTGAAGTCGACGCTTTTCGCCGGTGCGACCATCATGGGCGACGGCCGCGTCGCGCTGATTCTGGACGTTTCCGGGCTGGCGCAGCATGCGCACGCCGCCGCGCAGTCGCGCGATGGCGCCAGGTCGCGGTCCAGGGCCGCGGCGGTCGCGGCCGATGTGGGCGCAGAGGAGCGCCAGTCGTTGCTCCTGTTCACCACCGACCGCCCCGGGGTCATGGCGCTGCCGCTTTCGATGATCGCGCGGCTCGAGGAGCTCTCGGCGACGCAGATCGAGCGCATCGGCGATCTGTGCGTGGCGCAGTATCGCGGCGAAGTCATGCCGCTGGTGTCGCTCGCCGGGCCGTCGGGCGAGGCCGCGTTGCAGGAGCCGGTTCCCGCGATCGTGTACGAGTCGGGCGGCCACCAGGTCGGCTTCCTGGTGCGCAAGATCCTCGACGTGGTCGAGGATTCCGCGGAGCTGGACCGGCGCACCGCGCAAGACGGCGTGCTCGGCACTTCGATCATCCAGGGCCGCGTGACCGAGATCCTGGATGTCGAGGGTTTGGTGAGAAGCCGATTCCCGAAGTTCCTCAGCGAGCGCGCCGCGTGAGCCGTCGATTGTCGAAAGTCATCCCCTCGACGGCCGGCGCGGCCGTCACCATCGTTCAGTCAGCTTGGAGAACGCCGTGAGAGCCTTAGTCGTCGATGATTCCCGGGCCACCCGCACCATCTTGAGAAATGCGCTCAAGGAAGAGGGTTTCGAGGTGTTCGAAGCCGGCGACGGGCGGCAGGCCCTCGAGGAGCTGCGCAAGGTGGGCGCCACCGATCTCGCGCTCGTGGACTGGAACATGCCGGTGATGACGGGCTACGAGCTCATCTGCGAGGTCCGCCAGAACAAGGACTTCGATCGCATGGCGATCATGATGGTCACGACCGAGAGCGAGGCCTCGCAAGTGCAGAAGGCGCTCGATGCCGGCGCGAACGAGTACGTGATGAAGCCGTTCACCCCGGAGATCCTGCGCGAGAAGCTCCTCCTCCTCGGCCTCACCAAAGAGTGACCCGATGCGCAGGCCCCGTGTTCTCGTGGTCGACGACTCGGCTGCCGTCCGTAGCCTGTTGTCCGACATCCTGAAGGCCGATCCCGAGATCGAGCTGGTGGGTGCGGCGGCGAATGCCGCGATCGCTCTTTCCAAGATCCAGAGTGCCGCGCCCGACGTGGTCACGCTCGACGTCGAGATGCCGGACGTGAACGGCTTGGAGCTGCTCGCGCGCATCCGCGAGGTCGCGCCGCGCCTGCCGGTCATCATGTTCAGCGCGCTCACCCAGCGCGCCGCCGCCACCACGCTCGAGGCGCTCGCCCGCGGCGCGAGCGACTACGTGACCAAGCCCTCGGGCACGGGCAGTCGCGAGGCCTCCATCGAGCAGGTGCGCTCGCAGCTCATTCCCAAGATCAAGACTCTAACCCGGCATCTTGCGGACACCCCGCCCGCGCGGCCTGCGCCGCCCGCCGCGCTGCGCGCGCGCGATCCCGCGGCGGGTCAAGTGCGTTCCTGTCCGCGGATCGAGGTGGTCGCGGTCGCCTCTTCCACGGGCGGTCCCAACGCGCTCGCGCAGCTGTTTCAGGACATTCCGCAGAACTTTCCCCTGCCGGTGGTCGTGGTCCAGCACATGCCGCCGCTGTTCACGCGGCTCCTGGCCGAAAGGCTGTCGAGCACGTGTCATTTGCGCTTCAAGGAGGCCGCCGACGGCGAGCCCCTGCGCGCGGGCGAGGTTTACATCGCGCCGGGCGACTATCACATGGCGCTGCGGCGCGAGGCGAGCGAGGTACGCGTGGTGCTGAACCGCGAGCCCGCCGAGAATTCGGTGCGCCCCGCGGCTGACGTGCTGTTCCGCTCCGTGGCCGCCGCGTACGGGGCGCGCGCGATGGGCGTCGTGCTCACCGGCATGGGTCAGGACGGACTGCGCGGATGCGAGCTGTTGCGCGGTGCGGGAGCCTGGATCGTGGCGCAGAACGAGGCGAGCTCGGTGGTGTGGGGCATGCCGGGATTCGTGGTGCGCGCCGGGCTCGCCGACCGCGTGCTTCCGCTGAGCGAGATCGCGGCGGAGGTCCTGCTGCGCAGCATGAAGCCGCTGGAAGCGCGATTCCAGGCCGCGCTCGGCGAGGCGCGCCGTGTCAGTTAGGCCCGCCGATGCCGCATTCGTGCGCGAGCTGGTGGAGCGGCGCTCCGCCATCAAGCTCGACGCGGCCAAGGATTACCTGATCGAGATGCGGCTCGCGCCACTGCTCAATGAGCATGGCGTGCCGAGCCTCGCGGAGCTCATCAGCAAGGTGCGGCAGGGCACTCCCGGCATGGACAACCGTATCGTGGAGGCCATCACGACGCACGAGACCTCGTTCTACCGCGACGCCCAACCCTTCGAGAGCTTGAGGACGAGCGTGTTGCCGGCGCTCGCTGAGGCGCGTGCCTCGGCCCGTAAGCTCACGATCTGGTGCGCCGCCTGCTCGAGCGGACAGGAGCCCTACAGCATCGCGATGCTGCTGCTCGAGCATTTCCCGGCGCTGGTACAGTGGCCCGTCACCATTCTCGCCACCGACCTGTCGGAGCAGGTGCTCGCCAAGGCGCGAGCGGCGGCGTTCAGCCAGATGGATGTGAATCGCGGTTTGCCCGCGGCACAGCTGGTCAAGTACTTCGAGCGTCATGGCATGCAGTGGCACCTGAAGCCCACGGTGCGCTCGCTCGTGACCTTCAATCGGTTGAATCTCATCGAGCCCTATACCTTCCCGTCGCGGCCGGACATCGTGTTCCTGCGCAACGTGCTCATCTATTTCGACTTGCCGGTCAAGCGCACGATCCTCGATCGCGTTCGCGCAACCATCGCCCCGGACGGTGCCCTGTTCTTGGGGGCGGCGGAGACCACCCTCAACGTCGCCGACGGATGGGAACGGGTCTCGGATGGCAAGTACGTGTATTACAAGGTGCGGAAATGACGGAGCGTGACCCGCAGCTCGAGCAGGATCTTTTCGGCATCCTCGAGATGGTGCTTCAGTCGTACCTGGGCATGGCGCCCGTGCCGATGGCCGCGGACGAGCACAGGGGGAACCGGGAGCTCTGGATCGGCTCCGTGGGCATGACGGGCGGATTCAACGGCGCGGTGACGCTCAGCTGCAGCCGCGAATTCGCGACGCACGCGGCACACGCCGTCTTCGGCGGCGAGACGGTCGCGGAGGAGGAGGGCGCACGCGACGTGGTCGGCGAGCTCACCAACATGCTCGGCGGCAACGTCAAATGTCTGCTTGCCGCCTCGACTGGAATGCATTCACAGCTTTCCCTACCCATGGTCTCGAGCGGCGCGGTCGTGGTCCCGGGGACGCGTATCGTGACCCAGTGCTGGGTGCGATGCGGGTCGGAGCCTCTCGGCCTCACGCTGTACGAAGCCCGCGCGTCCGCGAAGGCATCATGAAGATACTTTTCGTCGAAAAGCAGCTGGTGACGGGCCTGGCGGCGCTGATGACGGAAGCAGGCCACAGCGTGACCTCCATCAAGGACGAGAAGGCCGCCGCGGCGGCGCTCGCACCCAAGAACTTTCAGCTCGCGGTCTTCAGCGTCGGCCAGTCGGACGATGCGGCGATCGCGGCGATCCGCACGTTGCGCGGCAATCAGGATCTGAAGCAGCTACACGTCGTGCTGCTCTCCCAGGAAGGCAAGGACGACTACCTGGTACGTGCCTACGACGCCGGCGCCGACTCGGTCCTGCGCAGACCGCTCGGGCTGCCGGTGATCATGGGGCAGCTGCGCGCGGTTCAACGCTCGATCTCCTCGCTCGATTCGACCTCGGGCGGCGATGCCGATCCGCAGGCGACGCCCCTCGATCGGGTGAGCCACTCGAAGGCGTGGCGCGGCGCGCGGCAGCGTCTCGGCGAGGTGGCCGCCAAGTTCCTGACGATGGAGATCGCGCTCTCGGAAGCCGGCGCGGTCAGCGAGCCGATCGAGCAAGCTTGTACCATCGCGCTCTCCAACGCGGAGCATCAGCTCGAAATGCGGATTGCCTTGGGGACCGGAGCGGCCAGCGGGCGGCGGCTCGCCGTGCACCTGTTCGGTCCGGAAGGCAACGATCTCGTGCCCGACATGCTGAGCGAGCTTGCCAACATCATGATGGGCAACCTCAAGGCGTCGCTGAGTGCCGAGTCGTTCGCCTTCACCGTGGGTCTGCCCGCGCCGCTCGACAAGGCGGAGCTGATCAAGGCGCCGGTGAACTATACGCACCAAACGGTGTTCGCGATGCAGATGGCGGAAGCGAGCGTGCTGGTCCACCTGAGCGTGCGCAGCAAGGCGAACCTGTTCGTGCCGCCGGGTCGCTTGCATGAAGGCATGGTGCTCGCGAAGGACGTATTCAACGCGCGCGGGCTTCTGGTGGTGCAGAGCGGGACGCGCCTCTCGCTCAACATGATCGAGAAGATCGCCACCATCGTGTCTCCCAAGGCTCTGGTCGAGGTGGTCGCCCCATGACGGAAAGAACGCCGAACGAGGCGCGGATCAAGAATCTGCAGGCGATACTCGCCGACGATGCCGTGCGACAGCTGGCGGATGGAGTCACGATGCTCGCGACCCTGCCGGAGACCTATCTGGCGCTGTCGCGCGCCGCGAACGATGCGCATTCGAGCGCCGCCGAGATCGCGCGCATCGTCGAGCGGGATCCCGCCGTCAGCGCACGCCTGCTGCAGCTGGTCAATTCGACCTTCTTCGGCATCAGCAAGCGCACCTCGTCGATCCAGAAGGCCGTCAATATGCTCGGCACCCATTTACTGAAGAGCCTGGTGCTGAGCGCGCACATGAGCAGCGCGATCGATCTGGCGCCCACCCGATTCTTCTCCATGCCCCGGTATCAAAGCTACTCGATACGGGTCGCGCGGCTGGCGCGCCTGTTCGCCGGTGCGCGCGAGTCGGCCGACGAGGCCTTCACGGCGGGCATCATGTCCGGCATCGGACAGATCGTGTTCGCGCTGCGCGCTCCCAAGCAATTCGAGAAAGTGCTGGCGCGCGTTGCCGCCACCGGCGAGCTGCAGCAGGACGTGGAGCGCGAGGTCTTCGGCACTTCGCACGCGGAAGTGGGCGCGTATCTCCTGTCCACCTGGGGCATACCGTTCGAGATCGTGGAATGTGTCGCCTTGCATCAGCGCCCCCGCGATGCCGGCGCCGGCGATTGTGAGTTGCTCGCGCTCGTGCATGCGGCCGGCGCGTTGGCGCGCATCGTGATCTGCCACGAGCCGGAGAGCCAGCTCGACCTGGACTTTCTCGCGCGCGCCGGCATGGTGGTGGAAGTGCCCAAATGGCGGCGCATGACCGAGACCGCATGCGCCGAGAACGGCTGATGCATCCGAGCAGCGCCGCCCCGGGCCGCGGGAATCCAAAGAGGACATCATGAAAGCCATCATCATCGACGACTCGCGTTCCATGCGCGCACTGCTGCGCGGCTTCCTCGAGCCCTGGGGATTCGAGGTGACCGAGGCCGCCGATGGACGCGAGGCATCGCGAGTGCTCGGAGAGTCGGGCCCATTCGAGGTATGCCTGCTCGACTGGAACATGCCGATCATGACAGGATACGAGCTGTTGATCCTGTTGCGCGCGAGTCCCAAGTTCGACTCGATGCCGATCCTGATGGTCACGACCGAGGCGGACGCGGCGCAGATGCGCCAGGCGCTCGAGGCGGGCGCCAACGAGTACCTGGCCAAACCGGTCACCGAGGATGAGCTGCGCGATAAGCTGCGGGCTGTGGGGTTCTCTGTGTGAGTCCTCAGGAGAGGCTAATTGGCGCATCCCTGCGCCAATTGATCTGCAACTACCCGAGCATCGATGAGCTTGAGTCCCTGGCTGCGTCCGTTCGAGCTCGAGCACCGACAGTATTAACGAGGCATAGGGGCGGTGCGAGGGGAAACACCTACAAATGTGATCCCCACACTCTGCGGGTTGCCGCAAGCCGGATAGGATAAATACATAGGGCGCCAATGAACTCCATGGCCGAGACCGAATCGACCAACATTTTCATCGTAGATGACGATCCGTTGATGTGCTCGCTGCTCGAGCTCGTCACCGTGCCGCTCGGGCAGCCTACCCGCACCTTCGGCACGGCCGCCGAATTCCTCGCCACTTACGAGCCGAGCGCCTCGGGCTGCCTGGTGTCGGATGTCAACATGCCGGACATGAACGGGCTCGAGCTGCAGCGCGAGCTCAATCGTCGGGGCGCTCAAATTCCGGTGATTTTCGTGACCGCGCACGGCGATATCGCGACCGCGGTCGAGGCGATGCGCGATGGCGCCTTCGACTTCGTGCTCAAGCCGTTCGATCAGCAGGATCTCAGGAACAAGGTCACGGCGGCGCTGGCCGAGGACGAGAAGCGACGCGGCTCGCGCGAGAGCGCGCTCAAGGTGCGCGAAAGGCTCGAAAGCCTCACGGGGCGCGAAAGAGAGGTGCTCGATCTGTTGATCGAAGGCTGCTCGAACAAGGCCATGGCGGGCCGCATGGCGATCGCGACCCGAACCGTGGAACTGCACCGCGCCAACGTCATGAAAAAGATGAAGGCGAGATCCGTGGCCAACCTGGTGCACATGGTCGAGGCGCTGAATCGCGCGACCGCCTGAGCAATCGGCGCCTCCGCGTGGCGGCCGCGGGGATCGGAAACCCGCAGTAGGCGGGGCCATGGGCGGCGAGTAAGCTGCGCCATCAATTCGATAGCGGAGATCTCAGATGACAGAGGATGTGCGGAACGCGCAGGAGCAGGCCGTGATCAGCGCGGTGTTGCAGGCGGCGCCGAACTATCCCGCAATCGCCGAGGATCAGGGCCTGCTCGCCGACGTGGTCTGTGTTGCTTTGAACGAACTGCCACCGCGATACATCCGCCATGCGGAGGACTTCTTTTTCTTCTTGACGCCCGACGACCGCGCCAAGAACGATCGAGCGGTGCGCTGGGCCGTGCACTCGGCGTTACTGTTCGTCAACAGTCGCCTCGATCGGCGCAGCTAGCTCATCGTCCCCGAGGCCGTCGGCCGCGGCGGGAAATTCGACCCAGAATGTGGTCCCCTTGCCGAGCTCGGATTCGAACCCGATGCGGCCAGCCATTTTTTCGACGATCTGGCGCGTGATGTGCAGCCCGAGACCCGTGCCCCCGGCGCGCCGGGCCGATGAAGAGTCCGCCTGAGAGAACCGTTGAAAAATGCGCGAGCGGAATTCTTTCGGGATACCGGGTCCGGAGTCCTTCACGCTGACCCGTACCCAGTTCGCGGCGCGCGCCGCGCCGATCAGCACGCGGCCTCCGCTCGGCGAGAACTTGGCGGCGTTCGACAGCAAGTTGAACAGCACCTGCGCGAATCGATCCTCGTCGATCCGCACGGGTAGAAAGGAGTCGTGCGCCTGCAGTTGAATCTGCACGGCGTATCTCGAAGCATAGGCTTCGGTGGCCGCCACTGCGCGCTCGAGCAGCGGCACCAGATTGCGAAGGCGCAGATCGAAGCGCATGCTGCCGGATGCGATCTTGTCGATGTCCAGAATGTCATCGATCAGCAGTTCCAGCCGCTCGCTGTTTTCCTGCGCTATCTGCACCAGCCTCTTGAGCTTGGCGGGTGTCTGCACGTTGAATGTGCCCGACATCAGGCCGAGCGAGCCTCGAATCGAAGTGAGCGGCGTGCGCAGCTCATGGCTCACGACGGAGATGAACTCGTTCTTGATGCGCTGCGCCTCTTTCTGGGCGCTGATATCCTGGATCTGCGACACGAAGTAGTTGGGACGCTCGCGCGAGTCCCGCACCAGTGCGACGCTGAGCAGCGTCGAGATCGTGCGCCCGTCCTTGTGGTAGTAACGCTTTTCCAGCTGATAGCTCGAGATCTCCCCGGCCAGCGCTTTCTGCACCAGCGCCAGATCCGATTCCAGGTCTTCGGGGTGGGTGATGGACTGAAAATCGTTGGCGAGAAGCTCCTCGGCGCTGTAGCCGAGCAACGTGCACAGCGCCGCGTTCACCGTCATGAAGCGCCCGCGCGGGGTGATGAGCGCCATGCCGATCGAGGCCGATTCCATGGCGCCGCGAAAGGTCGCCTCGCTGGTCTTGAGCGCGGCCTCCGCGGCGATGCGCTCCGAGATATCCCGAATCACCGCAACCAGCCGCTTGCTGCCCTCGATCTCATAAGTCGACAGTCCGACCTCCATGGGGAATCGCGTCCCATCCTTGCGCAGCGCGGTGACTTCCCGACCGACGCACAGGGCGCAGTCCTCGAGCGCTCCGAGGCTCGCCCCGATGTTCCGCAGGCCGCTTTCGGGACCAGCGGTCAACAGCTCGACGTCGCGCCCCAGCACTTCCTGAGCGGCGTAGCCGAAGATGCGCTCGGCCGAGGGCGTGAAGGTACGCACGATCCCGTCCTGATCGAAAATGATGAGCCCATCCGCCAGAGCGGCCATGACCGCGTTGAGCTCCTTGACCGTGCTCGAGAGATGCCGCTCGGCGTCTCGGCGCGAGGTTTCGTCATGCGACACCTTGGCGAAACCCAGGAGCGTGCCGTCCTCGGTTCTGATCGGCTCGAGCACGACGCTCGCCCAGAACAAGGATCCATCCTTGCGTACGCGCCAGCCTTCGGCGGCATGGCGGCCGTTTGCCGCGGCCTCGCGCAGCGAGAGCTCGGGGAGCCCGAGGGCGCAATCCTCGGCCGTGAAGAACATGGAGAAGTGCCGGCCAATGACCTCCTCCTCCGCGTACTGCTTGAGGCTCTTGGCACCGGTATTCCAGCTCTCGATGTACCCGCTCGCGTCGAGCCAGAAGATCGCATAATCCTCGACGCCGTTCAGAAGAAGACGCTGACGCTGTTCGCTGAGGCGCATCACCTCGTTGGCCCGGCGGCGCTCCTGCTCGCGGGTGAGCCGTTGTGTGAGGTCCTCGCCCACTGCGAGGTAGCCGATGAGATTGCCGCGCGCGTCCGGCGTGGCGGTCACCGTGAGCTCCGCCGTGAAACGAGTTCCGTCCTTGCGGATGAGAGTCCATTCGCGGCGCTCGGATCCATCGAGCGACGGTTTCGTGGCGAGCACCGCGAAGTCGGGCGAGACGATGAGTCCGATCTCGGCCGCGAGCTCGCGGGCACGCTGCACGAGAGCCTCGGGATCGAGCCAGGAGGCGAGCGTGCGCTTGCCGATGACTTCCTCGGCCGAGTAGCCGAGCATGCGCTCCGCGGTGCGGTTGAACGCCACCACCGTGCCGTCCGCGTCGACGACCACGATGATGTCCTTGGAGCTCGACATCATGGCGCTGCCCAGCCGATGGGCGTGGTCGAGCCGCAGCGAGCTGGAACCCGCGAGTAGCAGCGCGCGCAGCCACAGGGCCGCGATCAGCGCGATGAGGAGGCCGCCGCTCAGCGCGGTAACGGGCATGAAGGAGCGGTTGCGCGCAACGAACTCCCGGGTCGGCGTGCCCTCGATTTGCCACGCTCGGCCGTAGATGTCGACGCCAATGCGTTGAGCATCGTCAGCCGCGACCGCCTGATTCGCCGGGGAGCTTGCGTAGAGGGGTTGCCCTTCGCTCGTTACCCGGACCTCGAAGTCACGCGCGATGTCCGGTGCGATGGCGCGGGTGATCAGCGCATCGCTCGAGAACACCCCGGCGATGAAGCCATCGAACTCACCGCCTCGATGCACGGGAGCGAATGCGACGACCGCTTTGTATCCTTGCGGCAGCTCGATCGGCGGTGTCAGCGTCAGTTCTCGATCGGCCGCCCCGGGGAGCGCTGCCGCCTGTTGTGGATCGGAGCTGAGGGCGAATCCTCGAGCCTCCTCACTGCCGGGCCGGATCCAGCGCACGCGATGGCTCGCATCGATCCACTCGAGCACGCGAAGTCCCGCGACGTGGCCGACATAGGACTCGGCGTCTTTCTCCCACAGCTCGCGCGGCGTGCCGCTTGCAGCATCCCAGCGCTTGGCCATGCGCTCGGGCACGCGCAGTACACCGGTAGCGTTGGTCTCGATGCGATTTCGCAGCCTCGCGGTCCGCTCGGCGACGAGGTCCACGAGCGCCTGATGCTCCTGCCGCCCGAGAGCGTGCCAGAGGAGTAGGGCAATCCCCGAGAGCAGGCCGAACAACAGGGCCGGCCCGAGCCACGTCCGCAACGCCGACTCGCGCGCAAGGCGGCCATCCGCCGCGTTTTCCAAGCGGGAGTTCGACTTCATGGTAACGGCGTCACACTTCCGGGAAGCCCCGTCTGCTAGCTTTTGCCGGCCACGATAGCGGTTCGGTACTCCCTTTAACTATTAACGGCGTCGCGGACTTGGCTCCAGCCTCGACAAATTGGCCGTAACTGCGGCGCAGGCCGGGATGACACAGCTCAGAACAATCATGTATGTGGACGACGAGCCCCATATCCGCGAGCTGGTGGAAATGGCGCTGTCGTTATCGGCGGAACTGACGGTTCACAGCTGTGAGTCCGGAGTCCGCGCTCTGGCCGCGATGGTGCAAGTGCAGCCAGACCTCGTCCTTCTGGATGTCATGATGCCTGAGATGGATGGACCGGCCGTGCTCAAGGCGATGCGTGCGGATCCGCGGCTCGCCTCGATACCCGTCGCTTTCATGACGGCCAGGGCCATGCCCGGCGAGGTTCAGGAATTGCTCGACAGCGGTGCGGTGGGCGTCATCCCCAAGCCCTTTGACCCCATGACCCTGGCGCGACAGGTGGCCTCGCTGTGGGAAGTATTGCCGCATGGCGCGGCGTGACGGCCAGGGGGCGATGCAAGGGCGAGTTGCCGAGCTCGGCACGCGATTCTTGCGGCGCACCGAATCGGAACTGGTTGCTCTGATCGCCGATATCGAGCGCTCGACCGACCCGCTCGATGCAGCAACCCTGTCCCGGGTGCTCGCGCTCGCGCACCGGATTCGGGGCAGTGGAGGCGCACTCGGCTTCGATTCGATCAGCAGGCAGGCGCTGGAGCTGATGACGCTCGCGCGCACCGCCGCGCCGGGGCGCGCGGCGCTCGTATCCTGCGTAGCTCGCCTGCTTCGGTCGATCGAACTTGACCCTGCCCCGACGATCGGATAGGGGGTAGTCAGCCCGCGACACCGCTCCATCGGTGCCGCGCTTTGCACCGCCTTATCCGTCAGAGGAGTATCTGCATGGCGCGCATGAAAGTGGCCCAGGTCGAGGCAGCCAATCAGGAACTAAGAGTCGTGGAGCGAGAGATACCCGAGCCCGGTCCACGGCAGGTACGCATCAGGGTCGAGGCGTGCGGGGTGTGTCACAGCGACGTGTTCACCGTCGCCGGCTTGTGGCCGGGCATCCGCTATCCGCGCGTGCCGGGCCACGAGGTGGTCGGGCACATCGACGCCGCGGGCAGGGACGTCCCCGATTGGAAGGCCGGTATGCGGGTCGGTGTGGGCTGGCACGGCGGCCACTGCGGCCACTGCGCGCGCTGCCGCCGGGGTGACTTCATCACTTGTGTGAGCGGGCAGGTGCCAGGCATCGCCTACGACGGGGGCTACGCCGAATACATGATCGCGCCCTTCGAGGCGCTCGCGGCCGTGCCCGAGAGCCTGTCCTCGGCGCAAGCGGCGCCGCTGCTTTGTGCCGGCATTACCACGTTCAACGCGCTGCGCCACAGCGGCGCGCACCCCGGAGATCTGGTGGCCGTGCTCGGCATGGGTGGGCTCGGTCATCTCGCCGTGCAGTACGCGGCCCGCATGGGATTCAACACGGTGGCGATCGCGCGCGGCGCCGGCAAGGGGCCGTTCGCCAGGAAGCTCGGGGCCGCACACTACATCGACAGCACCGCGCAAGACGTCGCCCAGGAGCTTGGCCGGCTGGGGGGCGCAGCCCTGGTGCTGGCAACGGTCACGGACGCCAAATCCATGTCGGCGACCCTCGCAGGACTCGCCGTCGACGGCAAGCTGCTGGTGCTCGGCGCCTCCGCAGATCCCATCGAAGTGTCGCCGTTGCTGCTCATCGGGCAGCGGCGCACCATCGCCGGCTGGCCGTCGGGCACGGCGACGGACTCGGAGGACACGCTCAACTTCAGCGTCCGAGCGGACGTCAAGCCCATGATCGAGACCTATCCGCTGGCGCGGGCCGCCGAAGCATACGCGCGCATGATGAGCGGCAAGGCGCAGTTTCGTGTGGTCATCACCATGGCGTGACCGCACCGCGCCTCATCGAGCTTGCAGGTGCTCTCGAACGACGGCGACGAAGCGCTCGCCGTAGCGCGCGAGCTTCGCCTCTCCGACGCCACGAATGCGCGCGAATTCGCTCGAGCTCATGGGTTTGCGCTGCGCAATCTCGCGCAACGTCGCATCGTGAAAGATCACGTAGGGCGGCAAGCCTTGCGAGTCCGCGAGTTGCTTGCGGAGCATCCGCAGAGCCTCGAAGAGCTCGCCGCCCGACTCGAGTTGCACGGCGCCCGCGCCGGGCCTTGCGGTGCCGGTTGGCAATTGGCGCCGTTCGGTTGCCGGCGCGACGTTGCGGGCCACGCGAACCGGAACCACATCGCGCAGCACCTGCCAGCTCGAGGCATTGAGCGACAGCACCGGATAGCCGTCCTGAGTCTCCGTGATGAGCCCCTGATGGAGCAGCGAGCGGATCAGCGCCCGCCACTGCTCCACGGTGCGACCCTTGCCGATGCCGTACACGCTCAGAGTATCGTGATTGCGCGAGAGCACGCGTTCGGATCGGCTGCCGCGCAGGATCTCGACCACGTGAGCCGCGCCGAAGCGCTCGCCGCGCTGCGCAAGGCGAGCGACGCAGGAGAGGAGCTGCTTCGCCTCGAACGTGAGGTCCTCGAGCTCGTGCGGCAGACAGCAGTTGTCGCAGGCGCCGCAGGGACCGGCGAACGTCTCGTCGAAATAGCGCAGCTGTATGGCGCGCCGGCATTCGGTCGATTCCGCGTAGCTCAGCACCTGGCGCAACTGCTGGCGGGCGATGCGCTGCTCGTCCTCGAGCGGCATGCCGTCGTTGGGATCGACCTTCTGCTGGATGAGAAACTCCGCGGTACGGATGTCTCCGACCCCGTAGAACAGGGTGCACCGGGCGGGGTCGCCGTCGCGCCCCGCCCGCCCGGATTCCTGGTAGTAGCCTTCGAGGCTGCGAGGCAAGTCGTAGTGCACGACCCACCGTACGTCGGGCTTGTTGATGCCCATGCCGAAGGCGATCGTGGCCACGATGACCTGAGCATCGTCCCGGATGAAGGCCTCCTGGTTCGCACGCCGCTCGCCGGCCTCGAGTCCCGCATGGTAGGGCCGCGCGCTGATCCCGTCCTCTTGCAGCTGCGCGCACAGCTCCTCGACCCGCCGCCGCGATTGACAATAGACGATCCCGGCGCCGCCCTCGGCGGCCTGCGCGAGCAATTGCCCATAAGCGCGCTTGGTTTTCGGGCGCACCTCGTAGTAGAGGTTGGGACGGTTGAAGCTCGACAGGTGAATGGCCGGATCGCGCAAGGCGAGCTGCGCGACGATATCCGCGCGCACGCGTGCGGTCGCGGTGGCCGTGAACGCGGACACCGGAACCGCGGGATGGCGTCTGCGAAGCGTCGCGAGTTGTCGGTATTCGGGCCGGAAGTCGTGACCCCATTCCGACACGCAATGGGCTTCGTCGATGACGAAAGTGCTGATCCCCGGCTGCAGGCTCGCGCGCTGCAACGGACCCTCGAGAAAGTCCGTGAGCAGCAGCCGCTCCGGAGCCAGGTAGACGAGCTTGTACTGCCCCCGCAACATGCCGGCGATCCGCCGCTCGACCTCGTGGGCGGAAAGCGAGGAATTGATGAACGTCGCGGCGATGCCGTTGTCTTCCAGGAGCCGCACTTGATCCTGCATCAAGGCAATGAGCGGCGAGACGACGATGCACACGCCCGGCTTCATCAGTGCCGGCAGCTGAAAGCACAGCGACTTGCCTCCGCCCGTGGGCATGAGCGCGAGCAGATCCTTGCCCGCAAGAGCATCGCGCACCACGGCTTCCTGACCCGGGCGAAAGCTCGAGAAGCCGAAGACGCGATGCAGGGATTCATTGAGATCGCCCATGGCGCCGCATTGTAGCCGTCCCGCGTGGTACTCGACCGCCTTCCAAATGGAGTCGAAGGGCGGAGAAAGTTGCGATCCTTACCTAACGAGTTGACCCACTGGAGACGGTCGTCGCCGGCCGCTTCCGAGCAATCAAATCGCGAACTTTCCCAAAAACGAGCATTGGCGCCGGTGCGCAAGCTGCGTCTGAGCTAGAAGCTAGAGAAAACTCCAAGTCAATCCGGCCGACAGCAAGCTCGGATTCTCACCAGCGGCATCGAATCGTTCATATTCCCCGCGCGCCGCCCACGACCCGAACCGGTATTGGATGCCAACGCCACCTGCCCAGCTCGTGGTCGTGCGATTCACTGCGGTGGAACCCAAACAAATGCTGCAGGCACACGGACCGCAATATCTGAAGTCAACGGTGCTCTCGAGGCGCGCGACACCGGCTTTCAGATACAGGTCTACGACGGGAACCGGGAGGTAGGCGACCCCAAATGCGGCCACACCCTTGACGGACGCGCTGGAGGGAAATCCGAAAGCCTCGCCATGTATTTTTCCGAAATCGATGTAGCTAATTTCCGCACCCGCGAGAGAAATCGGGCGTGCCCCTAGCATTGCCTGAAATGCCAAACGATTTTGATCAAGCGTTTCCGTATATTCGTATACATGAAGATCATCCTGGAACGCTGTTTCTTTCGCTTCCACTCGCGACTGCCCGATCGCACCACCGACATAGAGGCCCAGAGAGTCTTCGGCAACAGCGCTGCGGCCAGGGCTTACCGAAAGGATTGCGGCAAGTAGCAGCAGGGAAAATACGGTGTGAACCTCACCGGAGACTTTGAGGCGCAGGAATTCACTTCCCTTTTGCATTACGTTCGCACCCTTTGTCCCAAGGCGGCGGCTCC
>Ga0335073_10000475_pt1 | contig 51093 bp, 55 predicted proteins | sample Lox_Sample_22_FD_207093 | JGI IMG/M metagenome (GOLD analysis project Ga0335073, IMG submission 207093) | Soil microbial communities from Loxahatchee National Wildlife Refuge, Florida, United States - Lox_Sample_2.2 | ecosystem: Environmental > Terrestrial > Soil > Wetlands | place: USA... | reverse complement strand
TTGCGTGGATGCTGGGTTTCAGCAGGCATGGGCGGGTTATGGTACGGAGTTCTCTCAACTCTATGATCCTAGGGCGGGTTTTGCACTAGGGTATGGAACTGGGCTCCCAGAGCATTCTGCTCGTTTACTTTCTGCAATCTTGTATTAACTTTGTGGGATTTATTTAACGGGATATATGCATGGGATATATTCACAGGGATACCGTCGGTGGATCTGACACTGGTTTAAGCTCTTCTGAGTTGTAACTAGCTAGTATCACATCGGCGAGAAAATACATGTGCATTCCCCAAACCGAAGGAAGCTGAAAAACCTGACCTTGTGCTCCGATGCCATGCATGCTATCTAATGTACATCGCACGACCTTTTCACTTGCAGTATCACGCCTCCACGCCCTTCTTAGTTCGAGTCCAACTCTGCCGTGACGTTCGAGAACTCGCCCTTCTCTAGCTTCGTCTTCCAGAAGATCGGATTCATGTCGCTGAAGCCGTGCTTGACCCATCCGCTTTCCTTGACGTGGTACAGATTGATAAAGCCACCGGAGTAAGCATCGCGGTGCATGGCAGCCAAGATACTTCTACGGCCAAGCTCCAGGGCCTCCTCGTCAGACAGATCATAGCGGTACTCGGCGTCGAGCACGCCGTACGCGAAAGTCTGGCCAGAGCCGACGCAGAAGAGGTTGCCGGCGAGGCGTGTGCCGTCGCTGTCGATGTAGTAGAGGGCAGGGCCCTCCTCGGGGGTGACGCCGGCGCACATGGTGCCCATGCTGAGGCCGTAGCCCTTGTACGAGTAGACCAGGTTCGCCAGGATCTTGCTGGCGGCGGCCACGCTGATGCGGCGCTTGTGCCGCAGCTCGTGAAGCCGGCACTGCATGCCCAGGTACGCCAGCCAGTACTGGCAGTCGGCTGCGCCGCCCGCCATCGTGCCCAGCAGGCTGTTGTTGATCTCGATCACCTTCTTGACCGTTTGCGACGCGATCCAGTTGCCAGCTGTCGCACGCGAGTCGGTGCACACGATGATGCCGCCCTGGAAGCGGAAGGCGAGTGTGGTGGTACCGTGAGCGATCTTGATCGGGCAGTTGGGGTTCTTGTGGTCATCTGTCATGGTCCGGAGCCATGAGTGAGGCTGTTCATCGATAGTTAGACACTTTCAAAGCATGAATATGATAGGAGAACGTACCTGGGCTATTGGAGGTAATGCAAACTTGAGGGATAGAGGAGGTGTGACTTGGATGAGCTCTTGTTGGTCGTCGGAGCCGTAACCTTCGTCTTCGAAAGCCGGACGGCTGTACTGCGCTACTAGAGCATCCATGGCGAGCTTTGGAACTGAATGGAGCTCGACCAAAGATACTGGAAAGAGTTGATGATGAAAAAGAGGGTTGAGGGGGGATGAAGAAGTATAAGGCTTGGGAGTGATGGACAGCGCTCGAAGCTTTCCTCCAGGCAACGTGAGTCGCGTCAGACTCCGCTAAGGCTGAAGCTCTCAGGCAACGAAACCACTCCCTGTGAAAAAAGCGGTAAGATTCAGCAGAAAACCTCCAACGCTTCTCTTGTTCTTGTCACCAAGTTGATGAGGGTTTGAAGCCATCCTAATTCCGCATCATGGAGTACGGTCGAGATCCTTGCCCGTGGGTCATCCTCAATGACTTCGGAGGCGCATTCTGTATGGGCGTAAGTTGAACCCACCGAAGAGACCATTGCAGCACGTTGACATCTTTAGGCCATCGGTGGTGCCGTATGGCATGGTGTTAAAGGCTTCAGGTATGTTTTTGTATCCCGTATGGAAAGCAAATAATGCTAACTTGTGTACAGAAACAGGTGAGTTGCGGCGGAATCGATTTGTTGATCCTGCGCTAACAACCCAAACGTCCCTACGGCGAACGACGGATAGGAGCCATCACAGCGATGAAAGCAAGAGCACCCGTACTAGGAGGAAATTTCGGAGTCTGGGGAGGCCTATTCTCTACATACGATTGCGCTGTGAAAGGGTACGTAGCTCCTAAGATGATCTATCACACTGAAACACTGACCTCGAATACAGGATACGGAAAAAGGAGGATCCTTGGAACGCAATTATCGCCGGATTTTTCACAGGAGGATCACTTGCAGTGCGAGGCGGTCTCCGAGCAATGCGAAACGGTGCTATTGGCTGCGCTATCCTGCTTGCTGTTATTGAAGGAGTAGGCATAGGGTTCCAAAGAATGATGGCGGAGCAAACGAAATTAGAGCCACCGCCAATGCCGCAAAGTGTTGATGCGGGTAAAGCGATGGCATGAGATTTCTGCACCATGGTCGTCTGGATTTTGGATATTTTGGGAAGCTATTCTCACCTCGACCGAATCTCTCAACTCATTTTTGCGAATGTACATTTGCATGCATCGCTACGGCGCACGGCGAACGGAAGATTGGAATCGCTGTAGAAGAAGACATTCAGCTGTGTCATTAGTTTTGCTAATTCTACTCAGGCGATCCATTTACAGAGGATGCCTCAATTGACAGTCTATCGTCACACAATCAGCGCATCGATTCTGAATCTTAATTTAGCTTTCTATACAAAATCTCCGATACATCAGTCTGAGAAAGCTCTTCGAGTCTTATACGTAACACAATCAGAGAAAGAACCAGGTTTGTAGGTTATACCAAATTGTGTTGTGCGAAAGAATTGAGATTGAGAAGATGAATGGCATTGCTGTGAGCTACCTACGGTAAGACCATATGATCTCGATCTCCTTCGACATCAAGTAATCCACGAAAACCAAGATATCAAGGCAGGATTGCTGTATGGAGCATAGTACAAGCAATACTCGCCTTGAAGTGATCTTATTGGCCTTCAAGCTTGGGTACCTAGTAAACGGTATATGTAGCAGACAAGAACTGTATTTCGAAGGCTCCTCAGTCTGGATTTTCGGAGATATTGCCATAATTTACTGCAGCTTCGTCGGTTGAATGGATGAAGGCCGTTCTACCCGACGTTTTCCTCGTAGGATTGGAACCCAAATTCGCTGTTCCCCCTCTAATCTTAAGGCTGTAGTAGCTATGCCCAGCCTAATAGGTAGACGTGTTCCGACCGGCCGACGAAGATACGAACAAGTCACACGGCTCTCCATAGAAACGAGCCGAGTCAATATGATGACGAAAGCCGTCTCTGGTGGAGAGTGTGTTCAATGTGACATTTGTGCCGTCTCCAGGCTCAGTGCCTATCTACTATACAACCTAAGGTTTCATTGTGGTGAGGTATCTGTGCGGACCAACCATTGCGGTTCGGGTTTAGCGGCAAAGCTTTGGCGGTAGCAACCAATGACGGTAAGGGGGGAAAAGGAGGCTACTAGTAGAATTCAGGCTGTCGATCGACCTGCAGTTCGAATTACACATCTACACCTTACAAGCTCGCATGGTTGCACCAGTCGCCAATCGTGCTGGACTGAGCTTTGCACATCATCAACTCCAACCTCCTGGCTTGCGGTCCTGTGTCCACTAGCAACATCGTCGTCGATCCCATTGTGCCCGCCCGTTACAGCTGTGGCAACCTGTTAGGGACCCTGCGGCGTAACCTCAGTGTCACGACTGTAGAAGGCTCTTCCCCTCACACAATCCTTGCACGTCTCTGTTGTCTCCTTGCCTTGCATCTCCCGTTTACAGTTTAGATCCCAGCCGTTGGAGCGGCCCAGTGCAGGGAGCTTCTCTTTGAAGCAATGATCGCCCGTGTACCCAGCGCGCTGAGCTTCGTGATATCTCGTGGCTTCATATTGTAGCTTCCAAGCTGTTCCTGCTCGTATCCCTAATTCCACTTTTCACAAAGCTCCGCAAGCGGGCGTGACATTGCTATTCCGTCGAAGCTACACTTTGGCTTTAACACGGATTGCAATTGGCGCCATTCGCCGACCTGGCCTTGCTTCCTGGATAAATTGTCTTCTTGCCCATATGCAACCTTCCTCCTTTTCGCGTCACTTTTCTCCCGAAGCCTCTTGCAAACTCTAGATCGGCCTTCTTTTGGTGCAATGAAGTTAACACTCCTATTCCTTTTCGTGCCTGCCGCTCTAGCGATATGGCCTATCCCTTCGAGCTTAAGCACTGGTAATAGCACGCTGTGGATCGACGAAGGTGTTGCCATCACGTACAACGGGCCCAGTCATGTAGGCTTTGTGCATCTTCAAGATGTGTTTCATCAATATGCTTTCGGCAGAAACACTGACCGAATTGTCACTCAGACAGCAAGTTACTCTTCGAACCGAAATACAACAAGCGCCTCGTCGTCACTTACTGCTGCCGTCATCCAAGCAGCTATTTCGCGAACGTCGCAAACGTTGTTTCAACAGAATTTCCTTCCTTGGAAGTTTCATCCCAGAAACACCAATTTCCCAGCATCTCCAAACCAGGGGGCCACTATCTACTCCATCACGTTACAGCAAACACAGCCCGACCCTTCGACTATTGCCAATCCACACGATGGCGACGTCGATGAATCGTATTCACTTACCATGACTGAGTCTGGAGAAGTCACAATTACTGCTGCATCTTCATTCGGTATCGCTCACGGCTTGACCACATTTACTCAGCTCTTCTATCAGTCCTCCTACGGAGGCATATATACTCCTTATGCGCCAGTATCGATTAAGGATGCACCATTGTTTCCGCATCGTGGGTTGAACATGGATTTGTCCCGCAACTTCTTTGCCATATCCGATATCGAGCGCATGATTGATGCCTTGGCTTACAACAAATTCAACCGCATGCACTTGCATATCACTGACAGCCAGTCTTGGCCCTTGCAAATTCCCTCTCTCCCAGGTCTCGCGAACAAAGGAGCATACGAATCATCTCTTTCTTACAGTCCTGCTCAGATTCAGCAGATTCAGTATTACGGATTTCTCCAGGGCGTCTCCGTATACCTTGAAATCGACTCACCTGGTCATTCAGCATCAATCGCGTACTCTTATCCAGATCTTATTGCATCATTCAATATCCAGCCAAATTGGGACGACTTTGCAGCGGAACCTCCTTCGGGAACCCTGAAACTTAATTCAAGTGCGGTGTATGACTTTATGGATACTCTGTATAGTGACCTCTTGCCTCGAATCAATCCATACTCTGCATATTTCCACTCTGGAGGCGATGAAGTCAACCAAAATGCATACTTGAATGATGATACCGTTCGCTCTAACGAAACCAGCGTCTTGCAACCACTCCTCCAGAAATTCGTTGACCGTAATCACGATCAAATTCGAGCAAACGGTATGACTCCTGTCGTTTGGGAAGAAATGCTTTTGACTTGGAACCTCACGCTTGGATCTGATGTTGTTGTGCAAACCTGGATCAGTGATGCGTCTGTCGCAGAAACCACTGCACAAGGACACTACGCTCTCGCAGGTAACTACGAATATTGGGTAAGCAGCCTACTTCCGTCTTGGAACCCCTCTCATTAACGCTGGGTTCAGTATTTGGATTGCGGTCAAGGTCAATGGATCAACTTCCCGACAGGTCCGCTTTCTGAAGAATTTTGGCCATTCGCGGACTACTGCAGCCCGAGGAAGAATTGGAGGTTGATGTATTCCTATGACCCACTGCAAGGCGTTGCAGCATCAGATCAACACCTCGTTCTGGGAGGCGAATGCCATATTTGGGCCGAACAGACGGATCCCATCAGCCTTGACAGGATGGTATGGCCTCGTGCTGCCGCCGCGGCAGAGGTGCTCTGGAGTGGCGCCAAAGATGCATCGGGTCAGAATAGGAGTCAGGTTGAAGCTGCTCCTAGATTGAGTGAGATGAGAGAGCGATTGGTCGCAAAGGGTGTAAATGCGGAGCCGATTCAAATGCCATTCTGCCTGCAGAACCCGGATCAGTGTACCTTACCGTCGTCTTGATCGTCAAGGAGCATCCAGGATTGGATTTATCCATCGGCGCTGAGAGATACCTTTGGATAATGAAGCAGGTGTATTGATAGTATTGATATTCGGGAGTTTAATGTTGACCACCAAACAGCAAGGCTAAGCAACTAATACTCTTGCACGCATGATAACGACCAAAGCCATATTGTAGTAAGCAGTAACTAATTCTAAAGCCAAATGCACCTACAACACACTCATGGAATTAACTGTTTCCATTCAGTTACGACACAGTTCAAAGCTGGAACTTGCTTTGACGACGCGTAGAGACTGAGCTCACCAGCACACCTGATAAATGTGTAAACATTTGCTACGGGAGGTTAGACAAAACTTATCCACTGACCCGAAAAGACTTGGAGTGAGCCAGATTTCATGCCTAGAGCCACAATCGACTGACATTGCCCCACAATAATAAATCCTAACTCGATTCTATCCAGCCATACGTGTGCCGCTGAGGCGTTCAATTCGCTGCGGTTTTTCGCGCAGTCGACAACCGAGGAACGGGTTGAAGGCAACGTGATGTTACTGGGCAATATGTTCGACCCTATCGACTAGCCAAGCGTTCATCTAGGATTAACCTATGTTGGAGCCTGGATTGCGTTTGTTTGACCGGATAGCTAGAATATACGAGCTTCTGTACCTTCATTTTACATCTCGCCTTTCGAATGCTACTGTTCACAATCAAATCGGATTTCAGAGTCCTTGAAAATGCTAGACAATATCCTTCGGAAGATCACCTTCTTCCAGATTGGCATCGTCCTATTTGGACTCTATGTCGTCTACTGGATTGCTAGCAGGCGAGCCGAAAGCAAGAGGATTAAGAAACTGGGAGGCCGAACCGCCATACGCCACCTGAAGTTGCCAATGGGGCTAGATTTTATGTATGAACTTCTCCAGGCAAGTGGAAGGGGAGAAGTTCTCGAATTCTGGTTGAAAACATTTGAAAAATATGCGAATGCAAACAATCCCTGGACCGTAGAAGTAGGATGGGGAGCAGACCGAGTAATACTCACTGCAGATCCCGAGAACATCAAGGCAATTCTTGCGACACAGTTTCAAGACTATGGTAAAGGAGAGATCTTCAACAAAGACTGGCACGACTTTCTCGGCGACTCCATCTTCACGACGGACGGCGAGAAGTGGCACAACTCCCGGCAATTGCTTCGACCTCAGTTTATCAAGGACCGAGTTAGTGACCTCAATATCTTCGAGAAACATACATCAGTTCTACTCCCAATGCTGGATCGAAATGGGAATGCGGTCAACGTTTCAGACTTATTCTTCCGATATGCGCTTGATGCAGCAACCGACTTCTTACTCGGACGAAGTGTTGATAGCTTGACCTATGAGAAAGACATGTTTGCCGAAGCTTTTAACAAAGTACAACAATTTCAGAGTCTCATCGCGAGAGTGGGTCCTCTTAACTGGATGTTATTTCGTCGCAAATTTTACCAAAACTTGAAGACAATGAATGATTTCGTTTATACTTTTGTTGACGATGCACTTCGTCTATCTCCCGAAGAGCTACAGAAGACGGCTAAGTTGGACGATGGATATACATTCCTTCACGCCCTTGCAAACTATACAAGAGATAAGCAAACGCTCCGAGATCAATTGGTTGCAGTGCTGCTGGCCGGTAGAGACACTACGGCTTGCACGCTATCCTGGACGTTCTACGAGCTATCAAAGAGACCAAAAATTGTCCAAAGACTCCGCCAGGAGTTGCTCGAAACGATAGGACCAGACAGGCCACCGACTTACGCGGATTTGAAGAATATGAGGTATCTCCAGGTATAATTGACCTCTATTGCTCAATAGTTACCTACGCTAACACCTGTGCAGCACGTCATGAACGAGACACTGCGTCTGTATCCCGTTGTACCATTCAACATGCGCATGGCGCTCAAAGACACCACGCTTCCATCTGGTGGAGGAGAAGACGGCAAGCAGCCTATCGGTGTGCTTAAAGACAACCCAATCGGTTACAGCACACTAGCAATGCAAAGGAGATCAGATCTGTATCCACCGGTCTCGTCTGGGTTCCCACCTGTAGAGGACTTTGTGCCTGAGAGATGGGACAACTGGATTCCGAAGTCATGGAACTACGTTCCCTTCAATGGAGGTCCTAGGATCTGCATCGGTCAACAATTCGCCCTGACCGAGATGGGATACACTATTGTCAAAATCCTGCAAAGGTACGACCAGTTGGAATACCGAGGGGATGGCTTTCCTGGTATGAAGACTGATATTGTGCTCGCGCCGTTGAAGCCGGTGGATATCATCTTTTACCGAACGAATGACAAAGCTTGAGATTGAGATTATACACTAGGCTATAGAAGAATCTCTGTTGTTTCGAGGCAGAATTTAACGGATCTATCTTACGCTGCAGAGCTTAATAGTATCCCAGGACGGCAGGTTTCATCCGTAGATGGTACCCGCGATTGATGCAGTGATTTCGCTCTTATGGAATCTGGAAGGTTGATACGCAGCCCGTAGATGATGAATGAACAAAGATCAGCACGACGGACGAGCAATAAATTTTCCTTTACTCGCAACTTGGAAAAGCAGCTTTCTCGAGTTATCCTTCCTAAAGCCTGACTATTCCCGAACCAGCGAGCCATCGGCCAGGCTGATCCAGCCCACCGCGAAACGCAGGTAACCTACATATTACTACTGTGACGGATCGCAATGGGTATATAGCCGCCGCCGCCGCTCGTCATCCACCCGCCGCTCATACGGAAAAGAAAGAACACCCGCGTCGCTCGCCATCAGCGGATCGCCATTCAAAGCCCACGCCGCGCACCCTCTCGCCCGGCAGCGGCTCAGCCGCCCTTCCTCTGCGGCACGGGGACGGCAGGTGCAGGCTTGGCTAGCGGCTGCTGCGGCGGCGGCGGGGTACCGCGCTTCTTCTGGTAGTAGCCGTCGAGGACCTTTTTGATCTGGACGACGGCGGGCTGCTTGTCCTTTGGGCCGCGGACGTTGTCGGAGCGGTAGGGCGCCTCGATCAGCACGCTGTCGTTGACGACGATGGTGCGGTCGGCCCAGCGCGCGGGTAGCCTGGGTGTCTGCGTTAGCGGCGTTGGGCACGCGGAGAGGCCCGCGGATTTTGGGGGAGGGGGACTTACGTGCGTGCGAACCAGTCGAAGATCTCTTGCGCTTCCTTCGTCACGCCTTTGCCGCGCTGCGCGTCGCGCTCCTTCGCTTTGCGGATGGCGGCTTCTTCGCGCGCGCGCAGCGCTGCGATGTCGATCTTTGTGACGGGCGGGAGGCCGGCTTCTGCGTTGCTGGCTGAGCCTTCCTCGCTGTCCTTCTTGTCGCTAATGCTCAGGATCTGGAAGTCTTGGATGTTCGAGACGGCGATGATGTGGATGTCGCGGGTGGGCCCTTCGGGAGTGGTGTCCACGACGGCGAGGTTGGTGACTGGGTCTGTCAGGAGGAGGGTGCCTTCGACGGTGTGTCCGGCAACCACGGTGTTGATGCGGACTCTATATATCAGTTGATTAGCCTCCATTGGCGAATGTGCTCTCAGATCCGACTTGAGAGGGATACTCACTTCGCATTGGCAGCCTTCTGCAATGTCTCGTCAGGTTCACCGATTCCCTGAGAGCTTGCCTTCGGCGCCGTGGTCTTTGGGCCCGTCGAAAGGCGCTTAGAGTCGGCCATGGTTTGATCTTCTGAACTGACAATCCCCCTTCTGCCCTCGCAGTCGCTCCGCGGTTTCTACAACTACGGGAAGCGCATGCGAGCAGCTAAGGCGAACAATAATGAGAGACGGGGGCACAAGACGAAAAAGTCACGAATCAATGGTCAAAAGAGAGGATGAAAGAGGAAGAGGAAGAAGGAGAAGATCAAAATGACCCCTTTGGAGGCTCTGGCGCCGTGTGGATGGACGTCCTGAGAGTGTGAAGAGTCAAAGAGAAGCACGTACTGTATGGGGTCGTGCGCTGTTCGAGAAAAAGAAGGAAGCGGCAGCGGGCGAAGTACAGCGAGCATAGCAATTGGATGGGCTGATTATGGCGGCAGCTCTGGCGCTCGGGGCCGTGAATAGCGTGGCTAATTAGCGGCAACGATCCGTTTAGGGCCTCAACGGCTTTACCATCACCTTCCATCGTCCATTTGCCGACTTGCTATTCTCATCTCTCCCACAGTCAGGCCACTTTGAACACCAAACTCATGGATTTGCAAGCACTTTGAATTTCGGAACTGATTTTATGATCATCTTCTTATTTACGTCGTCGCAACTATCGAACGTTTTTCTTTCAACCTTCTGATTCCATATTCTTTGATCCGACAAGAAGCTCTATAATCCGCACCACCTCGGGCCAAGCAATTAACAAGTCCCAGAGCTGCCCAAATGCAGTTAAATCATGCAGTATATGTGCTGGCGCTTATATTGCCACCACGGCCAGTCCAGTTGACGTGGATGTCCTGGGAGCAGAGTTAGAATCACGACTTCATCGTTTTGTCTCAGCACGTACCTTGCCCTCGGGATACTTGGCGCTGGCATATTCCTGCTTGATGCGGAAGGTGTGAGCACCGAAGTAGTCGCGCTGAGCTTGCAGCAAGTTGGCTGGCAGATCCTTTGTGCGGAGACCGTCGAAGAAGGATAGAGCGGTAGAGAAGGCTGTCGGGCGGTTAGTTGTCATCTGCGTACCTCGCGAATCCTACGCCACTCACCAGGAGTAGGAATGCCGGACAGAGCGCCGAAGCTGACGACTTCTCTCCAACCAGGTTGTGCCTTGTGGATGGCCTTGTTGAAGAAATCGTCGTACAGCAGGTTCTCCAAGTCGGGGTTGCTGCGGTATGCCTTGGTGATATCCTTGAGGAAAACGGAGCGGATAATGCAGCCACCGCGCCACATGAGCGCGATTTCGGGCTTGTTCAGCTTCCAGTGGTACTCCTTGCCAGCATTCTGAATCAGCATGAAACCTTGGGCATACGAAATGATCTTTGATGCATAGAGAGCCTGCTCCAAGTTCTCGAGGAACTTCTCCTTGTCGCCGGTGAACTTGGGGGTTGGACCACTGAGAATCTTGGAAGCATGGATACGTTCCGGCTTCAAAGCGCTGAGGCAGCGAGAGAAAACCTACGGCTGTAAGTTAGCTGTTCAGCTTACTCGGAATTTGCGTAGTCATACAGCTTCACCAATCAGCGTGACGGGCATGCCGAGATCGAGGGCGTTGATGGCAGTCCACTTGCCGGTACCTTTCTGGCCAGCGGCATCAAGGATCTTCTCAACGAGTGGAGTGCCATCATCATCGTTGAAATACATGATGTCACGGGTAATCTCAATGAGGAAGGAATCCAAAACGCCCTTGTTCCACTTTGCGAAGACGTCTCCCATCTCCTTGTGGGTCATGTTGAGACCGCGCTTCATCATATCGTATGCCTCACAAATCAGCTGCATGTCACCATATTCGATACCGTTGTGGACCATCTTGACGTAGTGGCCGGAGCCCTCTGAGAAGCTTCAATCAGCAATTGACAAGCTTTAAGGATTGATTGCGCATACCGTCGCCGACCCACTGACAGCAAGGCTCTCCATCACTCTTGGCTGAGATGGACTGTAGAATGTCCTTGACGTACGGCCACGCCTCTTCGTTACCACCAGGCATGATGGAAGGTCCATATCGCGCACCCTCCTCACCGCCAGAGACACCGGTACCGATGAAGCGGAAGCCTTTCTCGGCGAGATACCTGCAGCGACGGTTGGAGTCTGGGAAATGAGAGTTTCCACCATCAATGATGATATCTCCTGGCTCCGCGCCACCTTCGGTGATAATAGCCTCGATGAAATCATCGACAGCCTTGCCAGCCTGGAACGGAATGTATTAGCCTAGATGTGATGGTCATCTGTCCAACATTGCCATACCTGGACGAGAAGCATCATACGCCTTGGCTTCTTAAGCTTGGAAACAAACTCTTTCAAGCTGTGTGCTCCGATGATGGACTTCCCCTTGGCTTCGTTGGCGAGGAAGCGGTCGACTAGGAGGACTTAGCGGCGGGAGTGAAATGGTGAAGGAGACGCGATGCTCACCTTTGGCGACGGTACGATTGAAGGCGCAGACGGTGAATCCATGGTCTGTGGCAGTAAGTAAAATTGTTCCGAAGCCTGTCAGCGATATGCAACTTGCCAGCAACGTTCAGGATGAGATGTATTCAACGGTCAGCGTATGTCAATCAAACAAGGGAAGAGAGCACTTATTTTGACCCATGACGGCCAGGCCAATGAGGCCAAAGTCGGCTCTGAAGATCCGTCAGCATGTTGTAGCTCCACAAAGGTGCCGATGGTTTGAATTGAGGTTCGAATGAAAAGCCGCATTTGTTGGCCGGAGCTCGGCGGGAGACACAGCTTTGGCAGGATTGGGAGGTGCACGCATCAAAGATAAGGGAATTACGTACAGTTGTTCATTGCTCATGATGGATAGTAGTCAAAGGCAATTGGAACCAAGGCAGAGACGGCAGATGCAGTGATTGTTGAAGAATTTTTGCGTAGATGGTCGAGCAAGTGGTAGTTCCACAACGGTTGATTTGCAAATTGAGAAATAGAGGGGGAGGGGTTGTTCGTTTTGTTGGCTCTGGCTTTTGGCTTCCACTTTGGCTTTGACTGGCTGGCGCTTGCTTATTACTCACTGCCTTTTCTTAGTAGCTAACTACAGTAGGGAACTTCGGAGTAATCTAGTCTGCCTTTCCCTGCTCATCGTCTTTCTCCCCATAGTAGATGGCCTACTATCGACCAAAATTGATCGAGCCGTTCATTCCAGCCTGACACGAACTTATTAATCAGATTAATATATAACTATGATCTGAAGCAGCAGCGCAGCCGCCATCCGGTCAAATCAAGCCAGCCTCCGTCAACCCACTGAAGCCTGCCGCGTTCCTCGCCACCGCAACCCGTTGAAAAAATTCCCATCCCCACTGCATCCAGGCTTGTCAGCACCACACTCCGGTCAGTCAGCAACCAACTTGCATCCATTTGCTTGAAACTTCGAGCGTTCCGTGCACGCCTGCTTTGGAGTCTTACTCCTTTGAACCCGATCACAGAGAAAACACAGCAGAGCTCCCTACCTCAAGACCAATCAGCGGCGCGGTTTGTCGCCATCCCGTGCCGAGTCGTAAGTCACTCTGTTTCGCTTCGCCTAAAAGACAAATCAACGTCATATTCGGAGCGCATCGAGTTTACATTATGTCCACACCTTCAGCATCAAGCTTTCGATCACAGTCCAACTCTGCTGGCTCCACTCCCCAGCCGCATCACACCCTTCCCGCACGACCTCCACCTCCAGCTAATCCCAATCCCGCCGTACCTGTCCACTATGGCCCAGGCTCGCGTGGATCCCGTACTGCCATGGGAAGTGGATCATATGGCTCTCAGAACGTGAATGGTATGATGAATCTCAACGCCAACCTACTGAGAACTCTGACTGAATGGTGTTTAGCCGCACCCAACTACCAGAACCCATATCAACAACCTACCGTAACTGTGACCGCAAGTCTACCATATCCTTCCGCATCAGCCGCCAATAGCGCCAACACTGTCTCGTATGCACAAGCACAATACCAGTCGACCTATCAGCCTACTTACAATGTCACTCCTCCTCAGGTCACCGGTCTCTATTCCGCTCCCGCGGCGAACGATGATGATCCCGAATTGAAGGCCCAGATAGCGGAGTGGCAAACAGGTTTCAGTAGTAAGGACGATTCGAAGAAAGGTACTACTTCCGCGAACAGCACGGTCACTCAAACCGAGACTGCTGCCGACGGTTCCAAGAAAACCGTAGTTCGTGAAGGTGGTGGGAAGTCTTGGGAGGATCCCACCCTTTTGGAGTGGAACCCAGCGCATTTCCGCTTGTTCGTTGGCAACCTCGCCGGAGAAGTCACGGATGAGTCTCTCGCGCGCGGCTTTCAAGAGTACCCGAGCGTAACCAAAACGCATGTCGTTCGTGACAAGCGTACCAACAAGAGCAAAGGTTATGGATTTGTGGCTTTTGCAGATAGTGATGACTACTTCAAAGCTTTCAGGGAGAAGCAGAACAAGTATATTGGCGGCCATCCCGTCCAGCTGAAGAAGGCAAACGACATCCGAACCGCTCCTTGGGCACACAAGAATAGCTCCCTTCAGAACGGCAACAGAAATCAGACTGGCAACAACCGATTCAACCGCTCCAATGGCAAAAACAACAAGGGAAACAGATCAAGCAAGACGGAAGCCGATCGAGGCTCTTCAGCTGGATCTTCCGGTCCAGGTTCGTATGCTGGCGTCACCAAGCACAAGGAGTCCAAGAAGAAAGGCGGATTAAAGCTTCTTGGTTGAGTTTGATGCTACTCCGGTTTGCATAAGGTCAAAATCATATCACTTCGCCAATGAAGGCTAATCGAAATCTACCGACCTGCAACTCTAGAGATTTTCTCAGAATGCAAGCTGAGTCTACGATAGTACTTCGATAACTGATCAACTCTTCGGGCTATCGCAAGAGTATCTACCCATACATGGTATATGTTTACAACTTCAACGGCAATGGTATGTGTGCAACTTCTCAATAATCAATTATTTCCGACATTCTCACAGCTCCGTGTACAGAAGCGATTGAGCCTTGATTTTCGGCAGTGTCTTCTTCTGGTGACTATCAAGAGCAAAGGCACTTATCTGTTGGTGGATTTGATATATTGTCGTTGGCTCACCGACTCTCACCGACTCTCAAGGTTCGTCATATCTAGTTGAGCTCGCAGGTACTAGGTTCTGAAAGTGAGTATCTCAGCATGTGGATCGTTTGTGAGTTTAGAAACCTGGAGACTCGAAGTCCGATTTCAAAGCTGGATTTGGTCTCTTGTAGCTAGTACGCAGAGATATTCAAGACAAGTAAATATAGTTGATGTAAATTGCAGAAATTCATGTTGAAGCCGCATTGTATCTCTCACGTGACTGAAATTTTCAAGCCAGACTACGCCTTACGGTAGCCGCGTCGCATCGCATTCGCAAACTTGAAGATCGCGTCCACCGAACATCAAAACTCAACGCTGACAACAATTTATAGCGCACTGCGCTTCAACTTGAAAAGCAGCCGATCATACCCTTTCTCTATCTTCTCCATCCTCTCGGTAGTCTCTGCCGTGACTGAAGTACTCGGACCCAGTCTCCGCTGTGTGCTCTCTGTTCCCCCTTCCAGCCTCACCTACCGTCCATTTCACGGTGACCGCTTTGCGCGCATCATGGCAGTCCACGATCCAAGTTATGGAGTCACTCCGCAGCTGGTAAGAGATGCCGAGAATGCATTTAGACGACTTGCTTACAACCTACAAAGCTCCATCACCTACATCTCGTCTCCAGCTATCGATACCCTATCACCCAGACTCTCAACGCAGACGTTGCTTTGAGCTATCTACTCAACGCCCCCAGAATTGTTCGCCAGATGCAACCCATGGCATGGCAGTACATGCAACCACCGCCGCACGATGGTACCGTCTTCCTTACCTGGCAACCAACAGCGCGACAAGGTCCCCGGTTTTCCAGCGACGGTTACATTTGGGCGGACGCAGAAAGCACATACCATTATGAAATGCGAGGATTTGTAGGAATATCTCAGTATTGCGAAAAGCTGTGATGCTAACGAGAATTACAGACCGTAGAAGTCCTTGTTCACCGGTCTGGTTATCGGCCTAACGCCGACACGCTTTCGTGCCATGCGAGACATCGCTATCACATTATTAGTAAAATCCCTCAGGTGGCTGAAGATTTTGACCCAAATCTCTGGATCGTTCACTATGGCCCTGCCGAACCACAAAATCGAATTCCAGTTCAGCAAGTTCGCGTACACCCGGAAGTACAGCTACGTATGAACGAACGAGCTTTCATAGAAAGCAAAGGCCCACTACAGCGCAAGGAATTTATGCTCTACGATCAATCCCAATGGCCAACAGTGAACTTCGGCGCCCAGATGCAACATCAAATGCCACCGAGAGCAGCACAATTCTACCAACCACCACCAGGTGCGGATGATCCCCGTGTGAAGAGACCGAGAGTTGAAGCTCCAGCTGGACCGGTGTTGGGACGCCAGAGAGGTCCATCGATGGGCGTTCAATACGATGCTAGCATTGAAGATGAAGAGAATATTCAATGGGGCGATTACTTAGACCATTTGACTCCCCGTGAGATCAGCACGCTGCGTTACAAGCAGCATCACGAATGGTTCGAAGAAATCTTCTCCTCTGTCTATGCTACATCACAGATTCTTCCGGAAGATCTGGGGCTCGGATTCGTGGAAGAGCTCGAGGGTCTTCCTCAAGGCATGTTGGAAGCACCAGGCGTTCAATCGGAGAAGTCAGCGGATAAGCAAGCAGTCGTCAGAGCGGAGGATTCGGCACGTAGCCATCAGAAGCTCAACAAGGAACAGATGGATGAGCTAGACAAGCGCATTACCGAATATCTCGAAAAGGGCCAGGCGGAGATTCGGGCGTTGAAGGCTGAGCACGCAAAGAAGGTACAAGACCCAAAGCGGAATACGTATCGGATGGCTGAACGTAAGCTACGGGAAGCTGGACGACTTCCAGACTCAATGACGGCTGTTAATGAAATCGTGGGTCAAGTGGAGACAGAGCTGAACGTCTCTATTGTTCAGAAGAAGGATTTCACTTGTGTCGACAAGGGAGGATTGGAAGAAGAGAAGAAAGTTGCACCTCCACCACCTGCGACGAACGGAACGAATGGTGATGTGAATGGCGACGTGAATGGTGTCAACGGAAACGGCCTATTCAACGGCATGGAGAGTGATAGCAATGGCATTGGCACCAACGACAATTCAGCTGCAGGACTGCTCGACCAATTCGTCACAGGCAGCTATGAAAACACGCCTCGATCAGACGGTCCACGCATTTCCACCCCCCAGATTCCGCCAGGCCCAAGCGCAACGGGTACACCTGTAGCTGGCACAGGGACAGCCGACACAGAGCCTCAAAACGACTTTGATATGCACGAGGACGACACCGGCCTCGACAACCCGCCCGACGACTCCGGCCTCGACTTCCTCGAAGGCATGGACCTGGACGCACCCCTCGACACCGGCTCCGGCGGCGACGAAGCTCCCGACGACAAGCCCGCCCCCGCCGAAGACGACTGGGTGATGGTGAGCGAGGGCCATGAAGCGGGCGCCGCCGCACCATCCGCCGGCGCGGCCACCGACGCGGCGCCCGCCCCAGCAGCCGTAGAGCCCGAACAAGCGCGCAGCGGCGCCGCGCTCTCCGCGCCAGCCGCCGAGCCCTCGCCCGCACCCGCCGCGCCCGACGACGAGCCGCCGCCCGCCGACGCCGACGACGACATCTTCGGCGACATCACGGGCGGCGGCGCCGACGACTTCAACGAGTTCGGGCTGGACGACGACGAGGGGTACGGCGGCGACGGGGCGGGCGCTGCAGACGCCGATGACGACCTCGCGCTCGACCTTGACGCTGGCTCGTTCGCCGACGCGTTCCGCGCGACTGACCTTGAGAACGTGGGGCGCGGCGCGGAGGGCGAGGACGACGGCGTGTGAGCGCGCGGGTTGGCTTGCTTGTGGCGCGGAGGGAAGGCGAGGCGGCGAGCTCACCGCTTCTTCTTTGCTAGATGCGGGCCGTTGCTGGGGCGGTGGTTTGCTTGCGCGAAGGCTTGCGGTTTGCGGGGTGGTGGAGATGCGGCGCCTGCGTGCATGGCAGATTGGTTCGTGTGATGGTTCTTTGGGATCGGTGTTCCCGCGTGCTTGGGTTCTTGGGATGGCTACTTAGACTCTGCTGGCGCCGAGGTTACGCGTCATCGCTTGGGATGCAAAAAGATTGTATTCTATTCTGAGCCTTTGTTTCTTGTTCATATAGGTATTTTTGCTGCAAACCGTGGACCTGGTTCCGTTGCACGTTACCTCCCAGCTTTCCCAGTCGTCCATCCTCACGCGTTGTGTTACTCGTCCCTCGAAGGTTCCACAATGATTTAACGTAGATTATGTACTTTATCTCGACGAATTGGTAGTCGCTAGCCTGGCAATTCTCACAATTGCGTCGGTTTGCATTGTCTTTGTGGTCCAGCGATCGAGACCCACGTGCTTCGAAGTAGCTGCACGAAGGCCGATAAAGTAAGATCCAACACGTCATCTTAAATAATCAAATACGATGTGTGGAGAAGTCGAGCAAATATATCGCTGTCCCAATTTAAAGTAATCTAATCTAAGATCCTTCATGTACCATCGGACTACGCGATATTTGAGAATTTCGTCACTGTTGGTTCTATTCATATGCACATCGTCCCACCCGTCATACCTCCGGTAGCACAGACGGTAATTCTTGAAAGGAAATGTTGGCCATCTCGCTCCAATTGCCTTTTGATTGATGTTTTCAGTGTTACATTTGAGCCCAACATCCCGATGCGCCATGGACAAACCCATCCATCTTCTTAAAGCGGTGAGCCGTCAAATACGAGGGGGTTCACGCCGAAATTCGGGACGAAGTCGCTGTTGGACTCTTGTAGCATGAATAATATTGACTTCTGCGTTATAGGTATTGTGTGCCGCACAACATCAAGCGGCTTAGCTGGAAGGAGGTTGAAGGAGGTTGAATGTCGGCGACAAGGATCTCAAAGCACTTGCGGCTGGCCACGCCAATGCAAGCCACTGATAACTCCCAGATCGATTGTAGATCTCCCCTTTTCACTCAAAAAGCAGCGCACGTAAGAACGACAACAAGCAACGGATAATTAATTTACAAGTTTTGCTTACCCAGCAATATCCGAGACGCGTCAAAGCATTATAGCCGGGACTGGATTGTCGGCATCTGGTTTGCAGTTTGTCCCAACCGCTCATTTTGCTTTGCGCGACCACTTCCAATCACAAGGAGATGTCGCACCGCATCCAACCTCCATTCGTCCTACACGCCCACCGCTCGTCTTGCCTAAAGCTTGTCGTTGTGCCTGCGTCTCCTTTCCGTAAACAAGACCGTGAACGATCAACACAAAACACGAAACAGGTCGCATGGAGGACTGTGATGCGGCCAAGTCTGCATCTTCCGTCCACCTGGCCCTTGCAAACACACAGACATAAGTCCGGCTAATTGAACAGCGAATTGAACAGCTTTCACTGTTCGCTCCTCTGCCTCCTCTCCCACTCATGTGTCATTTCGAACCTAGAACCCTCCACTCCAATCGGCCCCATGACAATTTTTGCCCTTCTCCTGATGTCCGATGCCACTCGCCGCGCTCTACTAACCTAGCTCCAACCAGACGTAGTCAGCCGATTGATGGCTACCACGCTGGAGTTGCACGCATGCCGAGAAAACACAGCCTTCTGATTAAAAAAGGCCCATTATACCTGCTTTACCTTTGTAATTTTTTCTGTTGCTGCTTCATCCCGTCCTTTCCTTCCCATCACCTGCTGCTACTCACCCAAGGCACTTCGTTACGTAGTCTACCGCTGGGTTGTCAATCGTTGAATCGAACTTTTTCCTTATTTGATCGTCTTTTCTGCCATCCGATCGTCCTTCATTCGCATGCAGCTTTATCCTAAAACTCTGGGGCTTGATTGGTGACACAAGTACATGCCTTCTCTGGGAAGGAAGTCACTACGACCAGAACCACAACCTCTCCATCTCAGCTTCGTGGGCATAGAGGATTCCATCACCTGCAATCGTTGATTGCTCTTTAATCCAACAACAATGCCGTCACATTCGCGACATGGATTGTCGTGGTTGACAGTAATCGCTGCCAGTCTGCTGTTCGTTACATCATGTACGAAGCCGCTAGGGATGACGCATATAGCTGAAGACCTAAGCTCTCCAGCAACCACAGGCGAATTGAAAGAGAAGATATTACCAAGAAGACAAACGGTACCATTTGCAGTCACCGGAGTCACTGGTGGTGGTGTTCAACCGCGTCTTGAGATCAGACAGCTTATGGCCAATACCGACCAATTCAATATCTACGTGCTGGCACAGAAACGCATGCAAGCAATGAACCAGGACGACTTTCTTTCACACTTCCAAATTGCCGGAATTCACGGCTTACCAGAACAATCCTGGGACAATGTTCAGGGAAACTCACAGAGCTCGAATCCTGGGTACTGTACCCATATATCCAACATCTTCCTGACCTGGCATCGACCGTATCTTGCTCTCTATGAACAGCTATTGCAATCGCATGCGGTTCAGGCAGCCAATGAATTTCCGGCAGGTCCTCTTCGGGATCAGTACGTTGCAGCGGCTTCTACTTTGCGCATACCTTATTGGGACTGGGCGATGAATCCCCCAGCCGGACAGAATACGCTTCCAGATGCCATAGCACAGCCAACAATTGTCGTTACTCTTCCCAATGGGACGACGACGATCAATAACCCGCTCTACTCATATAATTTCCACCCCCCGGAAGGCCTCCTCTACCAGCAGTTCTTGCAGTGGCCACAAACTCTACGCTGGCCAAACACCACCGATGCCGATGCTGTCACACAGGTTGACATGCTCACTTCATCGCTAAACAGTGGTCAACAAAGTTGGGCGCAACGTATCTACAATCTATTCACACTCTACGCTGACTTCATGGACTTCACGAACGAACCTTTTATCAAGTCGGCAGGCCCTGAGTCATATGATAGCCTAGAGGCTGTTCATGATAGCGTTCATACCACGATCGGCGGTCAAAACTATGGCCATATGTCTGTTATTGACGTGTCAGCATTCGATCCTTCCTTCTTCATGCATCATGCCATGATAGATCGCTGCTTTGCATTGTGGCAAGCTCTATATCCGGGTAGTTACGTTGAACCTCAATCTCAATACCAGTCATCATACTGGTATAATCAAGGAGACACGCTTGATGAGACAACGGGCCTACAGCCATTCTACTCGGATGCTGCGGGTGACTTCTGGAACTCCGATTCCGTGCGTAACCTCACGACGTTTTCGTATACGTATCCAGAACTGATGTCCGGTAATGTCATCGACGTTATAAACGCAGTCAACACACTTTATGGTCCGTCGGCAACCGGGTCAAGCTCGAAGCACAAACGCAATGGTCATTCAAAGAGCCCTCATACCACTTACCAGTATCTTGCAAATATTCAGACGCAGAAGAACGCACTGAATGGCAGCTATTTCATCTACTTCTTCCTTGGTGTGCCCAATCAGGATCCCAATGAGTGGCCGCGAGACCCAGCGCTTGCGGGAACAATGGGTGTTCCAGCGATGGTAGACAGCAGCAAGATGGAGCCAGTCCTTATCTCAGGGACCGTTCCTCTGACATCTAAGCTTCAACAGTATGCCAATGAAGGTAAACTTCGGAGCATGGATGACGACGTGGTAAGAAGGTACTTGAAATCTGAACTGCAGTGGACCGTTCGAAAGGTAAGAGCTACCGTCAATGTGATGTGAACAATGAGCTAAGAAATTCCCTCAGGCGGACGGAACAGTTCTCGAACCCAGTGACGTACCTGGTCTAGTCATCTCAGTCGCCAGCATTGAAATGCAACCAGCAACTTCACTCGACAGGTTCCCAACCATTGTCAACACTCCCACGACGCATACAAATATCACATCCGGCAAGTCGGCTGGTCTACAAGGTTGAGCATTTTTGATGATATTGAATGTATGAACCATCTTGCATCGGTGGCTTCACGACTGGCTTGTAGCTAATTACTGCATTGGCGGGCGTACGATGTTGAAAGAAAAGTTTACATCAACTCTTAAACATAATGTTCAGTAGGGAATTAAGTATATAGATGACGGTTTATAAGTAATACTAAGCTTTAATTGCTGCATCAAACAGCGGGATTTTCTGCATTTAGATTTCCTTTCAAACGATTTGTGACTGTGGTCTTCCGCAGCCTTGTGAGAGAAGGCTGAGTTTCTGCCTTGTTGCCCCTGTGACCTGACCTCATAGTCATCCGAAATTTTTTGTGACTCCATCAAAACTTCTATGCAAGTTTCGATCCGCACATTCCGTCCAAATGCGTTCCGTACAGCAATCTCCACTCCACCTATATCCCTCCTTCGGCACAATTTGCCCTCCACTGCACAGCATCGGCCGGGCAGATTCTTCACAATGGCGTCCGAACCCTCCGCAACCGAGCCTCCCAAATACCGAACACAGATACTGCCGGTGAATCCAGCAAAAGTGAAAGACCTCGTCAAGCCCACAGACAAGGAAAAAAGCTCGCTACTCGAAGACTGGGACATCAACTGGCCCGACTCCTTCAGCCAAGACTTCGTGAACCTGTGCGTGTGCGCGGACGCCCTCAAAACGAGCTCCGTGCCGGTGGCCTTCCCAACAGAAACAGTGTACGGGCTGGGCAGCGACGCGCGGCGCAGCGCCGCCGTGCGCGGCATCTACGCGGCGAAGGCGCGGCCCGCCGACAACCCGCTGATCGTGCACGTGGCGACGCTGCGGCAACTGCACCGGCTGCTGGAGCCGTCGTGGCCCGCGGCGACGCCGCCGTCCGCCGCGGCCCTCTGGCGCGCCATCCCGCCGATCTACGTGCCCCTCATCCGCGCCTTCTGGCCCGGCCCGCTGACCGTGATCCTGCCGCTGCCGCCCGGCTCGCCGCTCGCGCCCGAGGTCACCGCCGGCCTGCGCACGTTCGGCGCGCGCATCCCGCGCAACGCACTCGCGCGAGCGCTGCTGCGGCTTGCGGACGTGCCGGTGGCGGCGCCGTCGGCGAACGCGTCGGGGCGGCCGTCGCCGACGGCGGCGGAGCACGTGCTCGAGGACTTGGCGGGCCGGGTCGAGTTCGTGCTGGATGGCGGGCCGTGCGACGTCGGGCTCGAGTCGACGGTGGTGGATGGGCTGTGTGACCCGCCGGTTGTGCTGCGGCCCGGTGGTGTGAGTATCGAGGCGCTGAGGAAGTGTCCTGGCTGGGAGGATGTAAGGGTTGCGTATAAGGATTCGGCGTTGGGCGCGACGGACGTACCCCGCGCGCCTGGCATGAAGTATCGCCATTATAGCCCGCGCGCGAAGGTCGTGCTGCATGAGATGGCGCGGGAACGGCCCACGTGGGCGGAGATCGAGATTAGCGGTGTTGAGAGGATCGGCGTCATACGGACTAGGACTTGGCCTCGCGCTTTGGGGATTGTTGGGATGGAGAGTGAAGGCGAGGTCAACGGTGTAGCAGGAAAGGAAAGTCAAGAGACTGAAGAGTATCGATTATCAACTTCTACCGAGAAAGAGACGAACGGCGATGTGCCTTTCAATCTTGAATCTCTCGTAGATATACGAGTTCCATCAGCAAAACACTTTGGATTCGAGCAAGGTAAACGACGAGTGGAGCTGTGGGATATCGATATCGGTCCGAATATTGAAAGCATAGCCAGAGGCTTATTTTCGTCTCTACGAGAACTGGACAGAAAGAACGTGGAGATTATATTTGTTGAAGGTATCAAGGACGAAGGAGACGTAGCGGCAGCGGTCATGAACAGACTCAGGAAGGCTGCGGAAGTCACAGTGGGTTAACCGCTTTGCGCAGATAGCGAAGTTGTACTCATTCCAGAGGCTGTATTATGATGCCGTGTGACTTCGGTACATGTTCTTGAGGGTCACTTTTGAGCGTCTAGAAGGGCACGAGATGGAGCATGAGTATAAAACAAGCACATATGTAGCAATTCATGCAACTTTTCTACAATTTTGTCATGAAAAATTTCACTCTTTTGTGAACGAGAGTTTGAATTTACGGTAATACTGCTTCCATTTACGCACAAAGTTGTACCGATAGTAAAGGTTGACCTAAATTTGTGGGAGTGTGGAAGGCAACTTTTCCCGAGTCGGCTGAATTTGCCCTGTGAAATCACTAACTCCAAGAATTTTTGGTCGCGTCGAGAGCAACCTCGATTCACTCCACACAATGGCGCCAATCGTCGTAAACGCAGATGCTGAATTTGACGACCCGCAAGAGCTCGACTTCGCCCATTTCGAAGACGAAGACGAAGAAGTTGGAGTTTCTGACGTCGAGGCACATAATGCAGACGACAAAGATTCGACAGAGGAAGAACTAGAGAAGCTTGTATTCGGAGACAGCGTTGGCTTCAGAGCAAGCTTAAAAAGGTCACAACAAGTTGCAATCTCTAGCTCTCAGCCAGAGGAAGCAGAGGAGAAAGAAGGAGAAACTGGCTTGGAAGAGACACAGGATGCGGATGTATGTGGTCGGCGTTCTTTCTACGGAGATACAACTCACTAACTTCAATCCTTCAGCTCTTCTTCTTCGACGCGGGTGCCTCCAAAGTCCCAGGTCAAGCTATAACGGCGGGCGATTCTTCAGACGAAGGCGACGAATTATCCCGCCGCAGTCGTCCTGCGTGGGAAGATAGCGATGATGAACGAATCACAGTGTCTCTAGCCTCCGTTCCTCGATTGCGGAAATTACGAAAAGAAGAGTCTGAAGATGTAGTAACGGGCAGGCAATACATCAAGAGATTACGGCAGCAGTTCGAACGTCTCTATCCTACACCAGAATGGGCCATACAAGGTTCCCAGAAGCCTCCAAAGAAGAAGAGACGGACATCTGCGAGCTCCGTGTCAGATGAATCAGCTACAGACGAAGATATAGACATGGATGATGATTCACTCTCTGCACAGCCTCTTGCAAAACTACTCCAACGCGCTGACAGCCTCACCGCACCCACAGCTCCTTCTAGCACGACTCAAAAGCGCAAGCTCAAACCCGAAGTAATTAGCATCCAGCGCACAAAAGACATCCAAACCAGCGGTCCATCAACAATCACATCGCTGCAGATCCACCCAACCCTCCCGCTACTCCTCTCCTCGGGCGGCGCAGCAGGCCTCCTCTCGCTCTACGACCTCACGCCCACACCACACAGCGCCTCCCCGCCCGCGCTCCTCACAACGCTGCAGCTCCGCGGCACGTCGCTCGCAACCGCGCTCTTCACGCCAGATGCGCGCGACCCACGGATCCTGCTGGGCGGGCGGCGGCGCTACTTCCACGCGTGGGACCTCGCGTCGGGGCGGGTGGCCAAGGTGACACGGGTGTACGGGCAGGCGCGCGCGCAGCGGACGTTCGAGCGGCTGGCGGTGAGCCGCGACGGCGCGCACGTCGCGGTTGGGGGGGCGGAACGCCGGGGCGGCGCCGTCGGCGTGCTTGGCGCGCGCTCGCTGCAGTGGGTGGCGCAGGCGCGTGTTGAGGCGCGTGGTGGTTTGGCGGGTTTTACGTGGTGGCGCGATGGGCGCGGCTTGACCGTTGTGGGAAGGGGCGGCGAGGTCGCCGAGTGGGACTTGCGGGAAGGGAAGGTCGTTGCGCGGTGGAGGGATGAGGGTGCTGTTGGGACGACGGTGCTGGCTATGGGAGGGAGTGGCGGCCCGGAAGAGCTCGGTGGTGATAGGTGGGTTGCGATTGGGAGTACGAGTGGGATTGTCAATGTATATGACCGGAGATCGTGGAGTGGCGAGGCATCTGAAGAGGAGAAGAGCGACAACGCCAGCTGTCCAAGGAATCCGAAGCCGAAGCGTGCACTCGATCAGCTCACAACGCCGATTAGCCATTTGGAGTTCTCGCCTGATGGACAGCTACTTTGTATGGCGAGTAGGTGGAAAAGAGATTCACTGAGGTTGGTGCATCTACCCAGTTGTACAGTCTATAGGAATTGGCCTACCAGTCAGACACCGTTGGGGAGGATCAGTGCCGTAGCATTTGGAGAAGTCAGCGGGGAACTGACTCTCATTGTTGGCAATGAAGCTGGCAAGATAAGAGGCTGGGAGATCAGAGAATGATTCAAACGAAGAGATAACTTGAGTGATTCAACTATTCTCTTCATCTTTTGCCTTTTCTACGGCCGTCTTCTCTTCTGTCTCGGTGTTTACTGCTGTTGAGCTTTGATCACCTTTCAATTTATCCATCCAAGGTGGATTTCCATCGTCATCGAATTCTGCCCAGGAAAAGTAACCACAACTTTTACCTTCAGGCGAGTAGTTGGCATGACACATCCACATGTAGCGACCTCTATTGCCAGCTTTCCTTTGCACGCATCTCAGCACACAAGGAATATCACAACGACACTTTGGAGTGAGCTTCGGATGTAACGCTTCCTTGTAATGTCGATAGGTGATATTTATCCGTTTGTTCTCAGCAATAGGATGCGGATCGATGGCTTGAGCTGCAGCGATAGAATGCTTCCACTCCTCTTGCATCTCGGCATGCATCACGAGAAGGCTGTTGTGAGGCAAGTGAATGGAGATCTGACCCTGATCGTCTGCGCGAGCCCCGTTATCATCGTCGTTGGCGACTATCTTGCGGACGCGGAATTCTCGTGCTACTCCCAAGCTCAGACTACCTATGATTGCACGAGGGCCAAGGTACGTTAGTTGATCAGAATGATATCCTACACACTCCTTGCCGCCGTCGTAGCAGTTCACGAATGCCGCATTTGGTTTCCATTCGTCGGGACTTTGATATTTCAGCTTTTCGCCATTAGGATAAAAGTTTTTGACCCGTCTCTGAATTTCGGCATTTACGGCATCCTTGACTTTGAAGGAGACTTCAAGCATCTTCGGTAGGCTTTGCCTCACGTCATGGACGTACGAACCGTTGTAGACGTACTCGGACTTTTGCACCCGCATTTCATCCAAGCTATTGACATAGAAACATATGCTATGCGGAGACTCGACTACGCGATCGAAGAGCTTAAATTTCTCTCGAGAAAAGCTAGGGGTCTCTGGAAGAATCTCCTGCAGCAGTGCATCAGCGTCCTCTTTCGGTAAGAAGTTGTGGATAATGGAGCATGGTGTGTGTTGTTCGATATCTTCTGGTGAGTAGAGATGGAGCGTCTTTCCTTTCTTAGTGAGTTGCTGCTTCTTAACCGGACTGGCAGACGCGCTTCTTCTAGCGAAAGAGGACAAGGAACTTTGATAGCCGATGGCGGAAGATCGATTCTGCCCTTTGGATGGTGAAGGCATTGCAGTTCTTCCTAATAGGTGGTTCGATGCCTGTTCTACAGATCCATCGGCGTCAAGAAGTGCATCTAGAAGGACTTCTTGATCAAATTCAGGGTGTAGAGATGCCAGGACTGCCAATTTGAAGTCGGTCGAGTTCTCTCCATTGTTCTCATCCTCTCCGACATCTTCAGAGGAGAGGCGGCGTCTCTTTCGTGATACGAAAGTTTCCATAACCGGATTGCCGTATTCGTTTCTATTTCGTCCAGAAGCTCAAAGGTTTAAGTCATGGCCTCATTGAAGAGTGTCACATACATAATATGATCTCGATGTGGCCAATGAGGAGTCCGCTGGCAACCAAGTAAACACAGTGAGGAGAACGCGCCACGAACTTGGCGATTCCTAGTCGACGTTTACTCAACTTCAAACCTTGCAGAGGCCTCGATATTTCAACTTCTGATAGCCGTAGATTCCACCGTAAGCCTCTAGTATGATGCTCATCTAGTTCATAAGATCTGAACGAGGTCTGGTATTCCCATCGCTCGTACGATAGGGCATTTTAAGGAGGTTGTGGACGGCAACTTCTCAACCAGCACATGATAATGGCGCTCCAACTACAAATGCATTGCCATATTCATCTAGCATCAAATACATAAAACTCTTAATAAAGTTTCTCGAGATTAGGTTGCTCGTTCTCAAAGCCACGAAAGACCAAAGTGATCCTATCCAATGCACTTGACTAAGTTCGTTTGGTAGAAAAGGCAACGAATCGTCTGTCCCGTTCAAATCTCTCCATCGTTCGAAGCCCAAGCTTTCAGATACTGTAGCTTGACATTCCGAATCTATGTTCAGTAAGCTGGCATGTTTTTGAACTGACTTGCTGTTACTTACGTAGTCCAAACTCGGGTTCACACCCTGTGGTTCCGTTCGTTGTCCAAACAGATCTTCTGTATGCCCCAGTCCCCATACCTGAATCGTTCTCGTCTCATTTCTGCCATTCAATCCCTCAAATGCTAGCGGTGCTCCCACAGAGGATGTCTGCTCAGCTCCATCCCTCGTAAAGAGTATCCTTCCAGCATTATGCATTGCTTCATCTGTAAGCCCCAGATACTCAACCCACCACTCATTCGTGCTATTATAATATGGAGACTCCCATGACAACTCGGAACAAATTTCAATCACGTCACTAGGTGGAAAAAGTGACGAGGATGAATTTGGTAGCGCTGATGCCGAAAAAGGGGCGTAGTGACAGATAATCCACTGAAAAGCTCGTACGCCATTGTTAGCTGGGTTGGCGGTCTTCTCAAGCGTTTGTGTCCAGTTCCAGCATTCATTCGCCGATTGGTTATTAAATAGAATGCCCGGAATTCGGATAATCTCGCCCGTATTATTAGTTTGGAGGGTTTGGTTGATGATAACTTGGTAAGGATGAGGTGTAGGAAAGATCGCGGGAATGCCGTATGATAGTAGGACCGCGTAATTATAAACATAGATCATTGCGATTAGAAGTTCGGTCGATCTCGTTGCTGAAGGCTCCGGAGCACAAAGGTTTAGCTCGGGGACAAGTTGGGAGCAATTGCTTTCGGTGACACAGCTGTCAAAGACTTGGAGTGAGGTTTTGATTTTCAAAGATGCTTCGAATGATTGGTCCTCATATACCTGTGACACCTGTGAAATGTAAGAGTGCTATTGAGAACCGAGATCACCAGGCTTACCCATTCCCACCAATTGTACTTGTATGGGTTGGATTGGAGTGGACCTAGAGACCTTAACGGTGGCGCTGATGGCATAGACCCGTAGAAGGTCGTTGGATATCTGAGCCTCAGTATAGTAGCCAAAGTTCCGGCATAAGACCCTCCTTCAACTATTGCCTTGCTCTTATCAGCGCCAGGAACCGTAGTCTTAATCCAATTGACGAACGTGACGGAATCAAGGAGAACGTTATCCAGGGTTAAGGATGCAAAGTCTTTGGCCGTTGCATTGGAATCATTGACACCAGGTGGGAAGCTATCACCAAAAAATCGATGCTCTAGTACAGCAACGATCGCTCCAAGCTCTTGCGCATAATCAAGAAATGCAAGCGATTCGACGCATTTCATAACAGCACTTTCTGGACTTACGGTATACAGTATTGGCCCTCCTGGTTGGAAGAAGTCGGTGACGAGCTGGTATTGCTGTTGGAAGGTTGTTGTGCTGTTTGACTTGTGGTCTAGCTTTTGAGTGAAGAACTTTGGACTGTAAATCGGACATGGTGCAATCGAAAGAACAGAGGAGATCAAAATGTGAATCACGGAAAGAATCCGCAATGGCTTCATGTTTGCATTCAGTGCGTTTGGTAATCGCTTGAAGAGACTGATTGGGACTTCGAAATAGATTTTAAGCAAGTTTATATCTTACTCTGCAAAAAAGCTTACCATACAGTTGGTAAAACCGAAATATTCAAGGCGCATTCAGGATTGAGCGAATTCCACACTCTCGTGATCAAACTGCCCAAGAGGTCATGGTTATACCCATCACGATCAACAGTCGTGGAACAATAACTCAACGTCAACGAGGCCGACTCGTATTGAAAAATCACTCACAAAGCCTTGCACTTGGAGAGCGGAAAAGAGATTACATGACGATCGCGATTTCGAACCCGAAGCATCCGTTATTGCGTTGACAGTGCAGGGGATGGAATAGATTGACCACTCCCTTCACTTCCATTGAGGTAACAAGTAGACAAGGATTCATGTAAGGGTTAATTCTTCTAGGAAAAAGCAAAGCAGGCGCAAAACTTCCTGAATTGTCGCAACTTCAGCTGGAGTGATGGCAGAAGGCATAATCGAGTTTGATAGAATAGGACGAGAGACCTCGGCATGCAGCCAGATTTGCTGCTTTCGGAGCGTAATCGTAATCGATAAACACCCGGCAGAGACTGCACGGCGCCGTGGACTCTTCACAAGCTCGTCCGCCATTGAATGCAGGATTCGCGCTTCTATCGTTTTGTGCGCCCAAAATGATATTAAGATAGCCACTTACGATCACCCAACTGCATCATGCTTGAATTTCGTACACAACGCTGTAATGGGTTCGCCGTCAAGTACTCTCCCTTCTTCGACTCCCGAATAGCTGTGGCAACCTCCGCCAACTTTGGACTCGTCGGCAACGGAAGACTGTATATTCTTGGCCTTACACCGCAGGGTATACAGGCAGAGAAATGGTACGATTCCTTCCCTCCCCCGTCAAGCTAGCTCTTTTGGCTCTTTGTCCCTGATATCATGCTGACGCTGGCCAAGGTTCGATACGCAAGATGCCCTCTTTGACACCACCTGGTCCGAAGCGCACGAAAACCAAATCCTCACAGCCGGCGGCGATGGCTCTATAAAGCTCTTTGACATATCATTGAACAACTACCCAATCCGGTCGTGGCAAGAGCACGCTCGCGAAGTCTTCTCGGTGCACTGGAACCTCGTCTCGAAAGAGTCCTTCCTCTCCAGCTCGTGGGACGGCACGGTCAAGATCTGGCGGCCGGAGCTGCAGCAGTCCGTCACAACGCTGCCCATCCACAGCTGCACATACTCGGCGCAGTTCAGCCCACACAGCCCGCACCTCATCTCGGCCGTGGGCTCAGACTCGCACCTGCGGATCTTCGACCTGCGTACGAAGGCGTCCGCCTCGAACCACCTAGCAGCTCAGATCGCGATTCACAGCGCGGCCGCGACGCGGCCGGGTTTCGCGCCCGCGATGCCCGCGGCGCCGGCCGAGGCGCTCACGCACGACTGGAACAAGTACCGGGAGGGGGTGGTGGCGACGGCAGGCGTTGACCGCCTCATCCGCACGTTCGACGTGCGGGCGCCGGGCGCGGGCCCGCTGGCCGTGCTGCCCGGCCACGAGTTCGCGGTGCGCAAGCTCGCGTGGAGCCCGCACCTCAGCGACGTGCTGCTGTCCGCCAGCTACGACATGACGTGCCGTGTGTGGACGGATGGGAGCGCCGTGGGCGTGCCTGGTGCGAAGGCCGGCGGCGATCCGTTGGCGCTGGGGGGCGGCCGTGAGCTGGGGCGCATGGGAAGGCACACGGAGTTTGCGATGGGCGTGGACTGGTGTCTTTTTGGCGTGGAGGGGTGGTGTGCGACTTGTGGATGGGATGAGAGGGTTTTGGTTTGGGATGTCAGGGAGATTATGGCGTAATGCATTGATCAGAATACGGAACATTTGGATCAAAAGAACTCTACCTCTCTAACACTGTATGGCTTACGGGTCTGGCAAATAGGGCGTTGACTTGAAGAGTTTGCATGCGGAATAAATCATGGACGAAAGCGAAGGAATACTCTGAGTCTCAATGATGAAGAGACTTCGGCTTGCCTTAGAAATGCTCATGAGTAACATCATCGAATGCCCAGTGCGGCTCCAAGCATAAAACATACGCATTACAACGCTCTACCATCTTCTATCATCATACCTTCTCACCATTAGCCTCCTTCGCTACCTTCTCCGCCTCCTGTTTCGCTTTAAACTCCTCAAACTTTCTCAACGGACCCAAGGCCAGTGGAAACTTTTCACCCATCCAAATTGCCCTCTGCGAATGATCTCTCACACCGTCGTTCGTATTTGGATGTACCAGTACACTCAAGGGGCCTCTCCAGATATTTAGCCACGGCACAAACGCACCAAACTGCTCGGGCGTGAACAGGTTGACTTCGAACATGCCGACAGGATGTGGTCCTATGGGCTTCTCGAACACCGTGTAGATGCGTAGCTCTGGAAATTCATGCCGGATGCGCTGCCACAGCTCGTGCGCGTATTTCACCTGCTCAGGATTGCTTTGCAAGAAGTAGATGTGCAGATCGAATCCGCCGCGGATGCCATTGGTGATGGGATCTGGGAAGGCAGAGTATGCTGCTGACTTTTGAGTTGCTGGTGGGTTGGCGAAGGATTTACCGTCTTCCGCTTTTTCGCTGAGTACAGTGTGAGTACTTAGTTAATCAAAAGGATGAAAGAAGCTGAACAAAGTTCCCAAATTCCAATAAGATGAACAAATGAGGTTGTATACGAAGCTCCTTAGCAGAGTGTCTCTGGACATGTTTATGTAATGGGCTGGATATATATCGAAAATAGCTCCAAGACACAAAATTATCCATTGTAGAGATATTCTTGAATAAATTCAAAACAATCACTTACTTTGGTAGAGCCGGATAGTTCTCGAAGCCCTGTAGTGGTGACGGATATTCGTAGAGAGATGGATCGGACATCTTGTGAATTCAGACTAGAAGAACGAAGCTAGTGTCAAAATATGGGAATCAAAATCAATCTTAATGCTCATCTATCTTCAAATAGTAGTGAGATTTCGACGTAGAACCGAGTTCTTATGCGATTTAAGCTTGCATCACCTCCAATGCTAATGGCGCCAGGCGTTTTGTCATCCAACGCGGAATCCAATCCATCCTCACTCCGCACGATACGATAGGTCACGGCCCGATGATCTTGGTCAGCGTCGGAGACTTTCAATTTGAAACGACCTTTCCCCCGAAACCCGATCCGGTTGAGGCTACGGTCAGCCTTGTATAATGAAGTGAGCCGTTGGAACAATTCTTCAACGTGATGTCGTAATGCGATGCTCGATGTATCAGCTGCGAGCAACCTACTTTGCAAAGAACTAAACAAGAGTGAATTCCGTCGATAAGTAATGAAGATAACAATCGAGAGCGCAATGAAGACTCAAAAGCCAATCATATATTCATGGTTTAGTTTCATTAAAATGTAGCCAATGGGTATCTAACACTACGGTGACATCTTTTGGCCGTTTGAATGTCTCACCGTTAAACATATCGTCGTGCTATGTATCTTCTCGTACAAATATCATTTGCCATTATCGTGAGAAACATTGAGTGACACGAGTATGGCATTCCGTCGCTTGCAATGAGCCTTCTTGCCAATAACCTATCCGCTTCCTCCATTAAATCTCAGCGTAATACGATATCGCTTATCGGCACGCAACGCTTTGATTCATTAAAGGCGTGGCAAAGATGCTAGGTCCGCTTGACTTGGAGCTTACATCAAAGCCAATATCAAGATCGACAGGGCCGAAGTAGCTAGTATTAGAGCGTAGTTGCCAATCTCAAGTTTAGACGCTCTTGATTGAAGTGCTGCTGAAGCTGTGGTGGAGGTACCTGCAGTATTTGTCTCTGATGGACCGACGAAGCTTGTGACTGTGGCTTGAGTGCCAGAGGGGGTTGTGGTCAAAATTGTTGTTGACTTGACCACTGCAGCGGAAGAACTCGTGGTTGCCATTGCCGATTTGCTCGACGTGTTGGACGAGCTGGATGTGATTCCGCTTGAAGCCGTAGTCGAGTTTAAGAAAGCGCCGGAGACGATTGCAGGAAGGAGGCTGAAGAGCAGCAATACGAGGCTGAGAGTTGCGCGCGCCATGTCTGAGGATGGAGGAGACAGGCAGCGCGAAAGGTGAGATGACGGCAATGGCGAGGATTTTAAATGAAAGATATACCTCTGAAATGCTGTGGACAATAATGCGAATGTTCCGAGTGCCCGGGCGATCCAAATGTCTTTATGTCGATAAAAGTAACGGCTGAGTGATCAGCTGGTCCTGCGCCTTGCACCTGCAGCGGAGCGCGGCTGTCGATGTGCAGTCGCTCTGTCAGATGCAGAAGGTCAAGAGGTGGCGCCACTGGGCAAAACGATAATTCTTGCGGGGCCTGCCTTTGCTGTTTGCTGGCGAATCGTTCGTTTTGCTTCGGCGATTACCCAGCCTCCGCGATTCGCAAACTATCGAATTTTTAACCCTCGGCAAGCAGCTCCCGGATCGAGGCAGGGTTTGATGCTTGACGCTCCGTATGTCGTTTTTCAGGGCAAGAGAAGCGCTGGATACGATGGGCAGAGGTGGGAAGAGGTAAAGAGGAAAGTGAAGGGCGTGGATTCAGTTTATCTTAGGAACGCAGCGGATGGGAGCGTGGTAGGCTAGCAGTTCTTGGTACTGAAGAATTTCGCGCTACCGTCACAAAACATTCAGTCCTTCCTGAACGGTGACGGAGTGGCAGGTATAGTTTTGGTGAAGGCAAGCGTGTACGAAGCAGCATTGTTCAATGGGCACCGACATAGCTCCATACCTTAGGTACGATAGGTAAGTAGCTTGCTCCTCGAACGGTGCGGAGTGCAGCTGTCACTTTTCCGCCTCATTCGCCGTTGAAAACAATGACGCCATATCGTAACCCAAACCGTCCAGTCACAGCCTCGCTTACTCTGCGCCTTAGGACGTGCCATCATGACCGACAATTCTTTTGAAAGTTGGCATGGCTGGATGTCGAGCAGATGGTAGGGACTTCCTCCTCAATTCACGCATCTCGCCAATTACGAAGAGGGAACGGCAAGAAAAGGACAGATGAATGACTACCAATACAATGAGCCAGACAAGCTCAGCCCCGAAAACTCAGGAGGGCTTTCAACGGCGTCCAAAGCAACTTGATCGCAATACTTCCTCAACACCTCGATCCCAATCTGCAGGAGGCGTACCTCTCCCACAAATAAAAGTCGCTGCAACAAGTACCAAGAGCAATATCGCAAAGGAAAACCCAGAGCACATCCCGTCCCGAAGGCGAAGACCAAAGAAAATCAACCGCACCGCGGATAAAGCACCCGCCACTCCTGTCTCTACTCCCAACCCAACCTCTCCTCACCGTATAGGACCCACTGTAGGGCCAGAGATTGATGCATTGAAGAATAGGGTGGAAGGAATTGAGAGTCAGCTTCATGAACTGTTGCAACGAGCACCACCTAAACTCTCAAGACGACGGCAAAGGCAGAGAAAACCAGGCGAGCCTGAATCACAAAATGAGCCTCAAGAAGAGCTAGTGAGATTAGAAGGCGAACTAAGATCTGCAAGGAGAGAACTAGAACATATCAGATCGAGAAGCGCTACAAGGTCCGACGTGGCCTCATCAATCGCTGAGGATGAGGAAGACGTAGAAGAAATTCCTCGCCCGTCAGTGTCAACTGCTGCTCCCTCCTCCACTTCAAGAGCTGTAACTCTCTCCGGCAGCTATAATTTGCCGATACCGTTTTCAGCTTCAGAGGCCGAACTACAGTCTATCCAAGCAGGCATAAGCTCGGCGCAGCAATTGGCCCGAAGGTTTCTCGACGCCAATCCACTATATGACTCGGTCTCCGCGGAGCGAGCCTTTGTTTCAAGAAACACTGTCACTCGATCTGGTGAGAACTGGAGTGAATGGTATGGTGGTTACAATATGACGCTCTCGCGATCCACAAGACCGGCCATTGCGGGGAATACTTTGAGACCGACAGCTGCAACGCCTGCTCGAAGAAACGTCAGACCACCGAAGTTGGTATCCAACCTTCGAACAACTACTACGAACACACCGATCAGGAGACGTCCTCCAAAACTGGAGATTCGTTCAGGAAATGCTATAAAACAAGCCCAACCGCCAGCGTCAGTTCGACCCACCGCTTCGGGACCGGCGTCCACGCTCTCACCAAGCCAGATGACGAGCCTCTTCTCCTGATGGCGATTGCAGCCTGGTATTAAATTCCTTCTATCGCACTTTTGACCTCGTCCGAGAGGCTCGGAGCGCATTCCACCGGAATAGACGTCGATTAGGACAAGAGCCGACAAAAGTAGCGAGTCTATTCTTCGTCATGAAGAGCGACACAGATATCCAGGAATATTTTGGATCTGGAATTATCTGCTCGTGGTTGTGCCTCACGCACTTTATCCTTTCGCCCTTATTCCCTTCGTTCGATCGACAGGTGTATCCCCGCTTCAGCATCCTGAACTGCGCCGACCCCGCAACTGTCGGGTGTGGTGCATCCTTTCTTTAAAGCTTCTTCACTGCTTTTCTACTTGAGATCGAGCTCAGGAACACCCGAAGATTACGAAAGACGAATACTACTGACCAAAATGGCATCTAAAGTTACGAATGGCGCTAATGGCGTCAATGGACATTCTGGATCCGCCATTTGCAGCGTAGATGAATTCGTTAGCCAGGACTGTGATTACATAGTTGTCGGAGGAGGTACAGCAGGATGTGTCGTTGCTGCACGGTTGACGGAAAATCCCAATGTCAAAGTTGGAGTGCTGGAAGCTGGCTCAAATCGTATGGACGACCCACAGATCTCAACACCAGCACTGTACCCAACCTTGATCGGAAGAGAGAAATATGACTGGTGCTTCCAGAGTATCCCTGTGATATGGTTTGTGAACTCAAAATTAAGATGGCAAGTATAATCACACTTATCAATTCCTAACCAACGGCAGGGAACAAAACGTACTCCATGCCTCGCGGTAAAGTTCTAGGAGGTAGTAGTGCTATCAACTACCTCATGTACGTTCGTGGATCAAGAGGTGACTATGACGGATGGGCCTCTTTGGGCAACAAAGGATGGGGCTGGGACGATCTACTTCTTTACTTTCGCAAGCATCAAACTCTGGACGAGAATCCTCACGCGGCGCCTGTCAAGGATCCGCTGTACATGCCAACTGCTGCTAAAGAAAAGTATCACGGATCGAATGGACCCATCCATACCAGCTTCAACGATTGGTACATGCCACTTGAAGAAGAGTTTTGTAAGGCAGCATACGAAATTGGCGGCGACAAGAAGACGCTGTCTGACGCGTGGAGTGGAGATCATCTGGGCTTTTATTCGAGCTTGGGCGCTGTTGATCGAACGAAGGACAAGGGACAGAGAAGTTCGCAGCGACTGGCTACATCAGACCAAATGTCGACAGACCAAACCTGAAGGTTCTTACCGATGCACTCGCCACAACGGTCTTGCTTGATGGAGACCAAGCTGTCGGCGTCGAGTTTAAGCATAACGGTCATACACACCAAGTGAAGGCGAAGAAGGAGGTAATTTTGAGTGGTGGAGTCATCGGTTCACCACAGCTACTAGAACTCAGCAGCATTGGTGATCCGGAAGTCCTACAAAAGGCTGGAGTCGAGTGCAAGATCGAGAATAAGAGGGTTGGTGCCAATTTCCAGGATCACGTTCTCGGCGGCATGCTTTACGATCTCAAGCCAGGAGTAGAGTCCATGGATGCACTTCACGGTGAAGAATTTCAGAAAGCTATGCAGCAACAGTATGGCAGCAATAAAAATGGCCCCTACGGTAGCCCAGGAATGCTGATGGGCTTCGTATCATACGCATCGCTCGTCAGCAAAGACGAGCTCAAGAAGACAATCGACGATGTCCGCAGCAATTCACTCGCCAAAACCGATTTTGAGAAACGGCAAGAAGCCGTCATCGTGAAGCAGCTCTCGGACCCGACGTTCGCCAACCTGCAAACCTTCTGCATCCCATGCCGGCTGGACCTCAGCGCGGGGAGTTCCCAAATCCAGTTCTTCAGCGCGCCGCCTCAGGGCAAGCAACAAGTGTCGCTGCTGATCTGCCTGGAGCACCCGCTGTCGCGCGGCACGGTGCACATCAGATTGGCGGATCCGGCCGAGCCGCCCGATATCGATCCCGGCTACTTCCGCAACGAGGCTGACCTCAAGATGCTCGCCGAGGGCCTAGCCTGGCTCGACAAGGTCGCAAACCACCCGCTCGTCAAGAAGTCGCTCGCCGACCGAGTCCTGCCGCCTGAGGGCGCGTCGCTGGCTACGCTGCCCGAGCGCATGGACTACGTACGCAACCATGTTAGCACGCAGTACCACTTGATCGGAACTTGTACGATGGGTGAGGTTGTGGACGATAGGTTGAGGGTGATTGGGGCTAAGGGATTGAGGGTCATCGATGCCAGTGTCTTCCCGGGCCATGTCAGCGGGAATATTATGAGCAGCACCTACGCCGTTGCTGAGAAGGGCGCGGATCTGATTAAGGAGGACGACGGACGGTATTAGTCGCAGCCAATACCTGTAACATCCGGTTGAATATGTGCAATACGACTGTCTTCAATTACATGTATATTAGATTTCAACGGCCTCTTATACAGATTCTTTGTCCAATATTCTCTCGCGACCGCATAGTATTCGATGTTTTGATAGCATTGTATCAGCAAGGCTGGAGCTGATGTTACAATTTGCCTTACAGCCTGGTACTACCGCCCTGTGGCCGCTCATCTCGGAAGTTTTAAAGCTCTCAGCTTCAAGTCCTCAATCGCTTTCTTATTCACAATGCCTCCCCTCTTCTGGACATTGGGATCTATATACGGCGCTAGCTCCGTGATGCTAGGCGCGTTCGGTGCTCACGGTCTGAAGACGAAGATCTCGGATCCGGCACGGATAGCAAACTGGTCAACAGCTGCTCACTACCAGGTAAGCAAAGCCATTGCGGCTTTCTGCTCCATTCAACATCTCAATGACATGCGGTAGCTTCTACACTCCGGTATCCTCCTCCTTACCTCGACCTTGGCGCCCAAGAACAAGATCGCGGGGGGTCTTTTCGTGGCTGGGATGACGATGTTCTCCGGCAGCATATATCTCCTAGTCCTCGATCCACAGAGATTCAAGTTCCTCGGCCCGGTAACACCGCTGGGCGGAACGTGTCTAATAGCTGGCTGGATTGCACTGGCCTTTACAAAGAGACCTGGAATTCCTGTTGCGCCATGAGCTCCGTGGTTGGCTTTTCCACTTTGTGCAGGATGGAACCAGAAGAGCTGAGCAGCATAAGCCCTTTGGTAGGAAATAGATCAGTAGAAATGTCCAACTCAGTTTTCATTATTGCTTCATATACGTCTCTGAACGTCAAATCGAGGAATGGGGGGCTTTTCTCTCGATCCATACCAGGATTTGCCTAGTCATCTTGAGTTCGGTTCCTAGGTACTTCTCGCATTTTGCAGGCTCACTCGTCCATTTCATTTTCATGTTCAACCCTGGTCCATCCTGCCGCGTTGAGTCTCTTCGCACTGAAAAAGACGTTCTTATGATACGTGTACCGTGGTTTTCGTTCTTCGGATCCCTATAAACCTGTGATCGTCCGTCGTCCAGCGGATTGAAGAACTTCACAATCAACATTGTGCCTCCAAATCCCACAAACAAGATTACATTGCTCACTTATCGCCACAAGACGAATTACGTTGTGTAGGCCCGCCGCAGACATGATGTCTCTTCTGGGCCTTCTGGCTCTTTTCTGCACAGGATCGTGCGTCCTTGCTGCCCCTACACGTTTTGTGCCCCATCACTTCGAGTCTCCAGAGAGAAATCGCATCGATAGAGAAGGAACGAAATGGCTACATGAACACCGAGACGAAATACTCCCGCCACCTGGGCATTACGACGGGGTTACGGACAAAGTTCGCCCAATCATCCAATACCGAGACGAAAAGCAACAGAAGCCAGGTGCATATGATGGGGCCATGGACGAAATTGGCCCACTGATCCAACACTTTATCGACAGCAAACTCCAAGGCCTGTGTGATGACAAAAATGTTGAAGGAGCTGATTGCTTGAAATCCCTTTCACAAGGCGAGAGCGCGCTTGTAAACTCGCTTAAAGCTGGCCTGGGCCCATGAACAACTAGATTGTTTGGTGGTGCAAACGTTCCTACGGTTAGAAGCAATGGACCACAGTGGTTGGAGTTATCCCCTAGATGTAAGAGCGGCTCGAAAATGAAAAGATGGTTGTTGTTGTTTTAACTATGCATTGATTTACCACTGTGCACTATGGATATTGTCTGTTGGAACACCGAAAAGCAGACAAGGCTGTCAAGAGCCCGTAGATGTACAGGTATCAAAAATCAATGACTGTCGCTACCACGCTGAAATGCAGCAATGCCACCCATCCCCTACGTAAATGCATCCAGCTTCGTATCAGTCGAACATAAAGGTTAGTAAATCACAGCGAGTGCCTTTCCACACCGTTCACGGCCTCAAGGCCAATACTTTCAGGAGTCAATTTCGGAAAGGAATGCCAAAGTTCGTCCTCCAGCGGCCTAACGATGTTCGCATAGACGGCTTGTCGGAAATCCTCATCGTCTAGGCTTGTCGAGGTCCCCGGTTCGACGAATTGACAGTAAAGACATGCGTTGATGGCTTTGCAATATGCGTCGCAGAGTCGATCAAGAACATGGTCCTGGGAGTCAGGGTCTATGAGTCGCTGAGCGACAAAGAGGTCGGCGTTGGAATTGGATGAAAAGCTTTGCGGAAGTTTTTCTGCATCTTCTGCATCTCTGTATTTCTCGATACCGGCGTTGAGCTCGATCTCGAGAAGTAGAATGCCCAAAGCGAGCACGCTGGGATTGGGATGGATCCGGTACAGCTGACTTACGTCATCTTCCCCCACGCAGGCATTCTCGTCAAAGGATGGCGATAGCCACGGCCTGCTGAGATCGAAGACGTCTATCCCTTCCCTCCGATCACGTGCTTTACGGAAGAAAGTGATGTGTTCCTTGTTCCACTCTCTGCTCATCCACGGGCTTTCGCAGAAATGGAGCATGGAATGGGCTAAGATTACTGCGAGAATTCGCCGCTCCTTAAGGTTAAATTCGCGTTTACCACCAAGAAGGTTTGCGAGGGACTGGGTTGGTTGAGAGGCTTCAATATACGTGCTTTGTCGAATTGATTTCATATGATAAAGCACGCCGGCGTCATCATCGAAGTACAATTGTGGGCAACATGAGGCTGTCCTGCCATTGAGAAGGGTTTCACAGAAGTTGTCGACACGAATACCAGTGGCGTTGGAACTTGATGGACTTAGTGGCTGCAATATTGATTCGGGAACGGTAGACGACGTCGTGAAGCTGAAATCAGTCGTGCCTGTGATGGTCCGCCCAAGCGGTTGATCCGGGCTTGAGGGAGGTGTTATTGTTGAGGTATTCGGAGTGCTTATCGCAAACCGCACGATACCTGCGGATGTTTGAGACGGCTGACTGAAGGATTGAGAGTTAGTAAGGCAGAGCATACCAACGTGCGAAAGCGTTAAAGCTTACTCTCTGAGCACAACACAAATCTTGCTTTCCAGCCACATGCTGAATTCCTGTGTAGCGGCGGCATCCATAGCAGACAGTAGAAGATCGAAGTACACACTTCCATCCAGATGTTCTCCACCCGATGGCCTAGCGCTGAGAGAGAGTCGAGCTTCGTGAGGAAGCCTACAGTCACACGGTAATAGACCTCCCATAGCGGTATGAAGGGAGTGCATTAGCGGCCGTAGCCGGAGATGCGAGGTATAGACTTCCCACCGAGGTTGTTTGACCTCAGTTTCCGTATCCGCGGAAGTACGGAGCAGGTTCTCAAGTTTTTTGTTTTCCTTGGTGAGTCTTTTCATGAGCGCCGTTCGCTTCTCGTCCTTACTCGCAAACTTGATGCGATCTTTTAATTGCTCCGGAATATTACCGCATTTTAATTTTTTCCGCAAATAGTACAACTTGGATGACATTTCTTTTGGATCCGTCTGCAGTCAAAGGTCAGCCTTGTGAGCAAGTTGGATGAGTAGTGTTGAAAACGAGGCTGGGGACGAACAAAACGATGGGAGGAAGGAAAAGGGAATGCATACATGATCGACAGGAAGGTCGGCAGGCTTGAGCTGTACAATCTTTTCCAAGCTTGCATACAACTTTTCGAATATGAAACAGAAAGGAGAAAAGCCGGTTCCCAGGCGATTTTCCAATGACATGACAACTGAATCTGACTCCCACGCTCCCTCATCCCCACTCTTGAGAGCTTCACGTTCTTTGTCGGCCAGGTCTCCTAGCCCGTTCACCAGCTTCTCGACGCTCATACGAAGCATGGTGAATTCGAACATGAGCTCCGAATAGAACTCTTCCAGTCTTCGAGAGGAAGCATTTGAGGCTAAGGTCATATTTGCATTCCCAGGCACGGTGTCTTCATGGTTGGCCGCTTCCTGGAAGATGGGGATGATGGCCAGCAACAGTCCGGCGATTTCAATGCCAGACAAAGCCATGATGAAGAGAAGAGATGGGTTGCAAAGGGTGACGAAAAGAAGAGGGCCAGGTCAGCATCAAACCTCAGCATCGCGGAGGGTGAGCGGATCGGATTTCTCAGCTTTTTGTACGAGGTACAGCTGGTCGCCGCACGGCGCTGCACTGCTTCGTCGTGCGGCCAGCTGCCAGCTGCCAGCTGCTGCCGCTGCATTTTTGCACGGCCTTAACCGAACCATCCACTCTCCAAAGGGCGACCTTCGCGTCCCACTCTTTGACCGGACGGCAGATGCAGCCTAACTCGATGGCCTTGTGCGCGACCCAATCTTCTCGTTTCTTGGTGTCACCCTGCATGCCGTGCTCCCCACGTCTTATGCAGCAGTGGGATCAGGCTCATTCGCATGGATCGGGAGCTTTCTACTCGATGCCGTCCCAACGAACTCCACAATGGCCCCGTCCAGCCCTCCCTCGCTAAAGCTGCGCCCGGCCGGAGCCTTCTCTTATTTACCCGACTGAATACCTTCGCAATGTTCAGTTCAGTATCCAGCCTCAGTCCCAAGAATGGAGGACGCGATTGAGGGGACGCCCATACAGGAAGCTGCCTACAAGTGTCTGGATCTCTTCGAACCTTTTTTGCCCTCAGAGCGGCTCCGCGACACCGACGGCGAAGATACAGATTCGCCCATCCTCCAACTGATAGAGGATCAGTATGGCCGCTTCAACAGCTGGGCAGAGAACATTGGCGTTTTCGCCGACAACAAAGCTTCTCTGGACGCTCGACTCGCCGGAAGTAGTCACGTTTCAAAACTAATACTGGCACAATTGACGATCTTGGCGAACCATCTTGAGCAGCTCAGCAAGGACCCATTGGAAGACAAAGATGCCTCCTTTGAAGATGAAGGCACTGGTGCTCCGAGTACTGAAGATGGCACCGCCTCTGCAATATCGTCCGGTGATTCTGACGAAGAGACCGTGGATATGGATGGAGACGTGCCAGAAGACGTTCGCATAATCAGAGGTTCTATCGACCGCCTAGTGAGGCTTGCACTTGCCATCCGCCGAACTTCTGCAGTGCAACAGAACCAGCGCGCGGCTAATCATGTCGAGTACGACGAAGATGGTGTCGAGAAAGTTGCCGCATTCGGCGAGATGGCTTTGAGATTGGTACAGACGTGGTATCCGAAAGCTAGCCGTACTGTTCACATCCGTCTCGCCGATACTATGAAAAAACGGCGGCGACAGTTGCTGTATCGAACGCAGCACATGCTCAAACTGAAGGGCAACCCCAAACGACAGAGTGGTGTGAAGCGCCAGTACCTCGCCCCCGAAACCGTTCGATCCACAATCCAACATAAGAGCACAGTTCCACAGTCGTCGGCTCGATCTGTTTTCTCACTCAGGTCAATCGCGCTCACCAATACCCGCTCAATCAGCAAACTGTCGGGAACCGAAGCGTCGACTTTCATTGCACCAAAGTTTGATCCGGATGCTCCATCCACTATCGCCTCTACCGCTGTTTCTGCGGCTGCCAGTCACGTTGAGGTTATTGACTGGCCAAGTCCTCCAAAGACTGCACCTGGTGCAATGGAGTTCGTTTGTCCCCACTGCACGCTAAATACTCCAAAAATGGAGGGCAATGAAGAGAAGTGGAAGTGAGTATACCACCCAAGAACCTTTAAATGTCTCGCTAACAACCCAAAAACAGACAGCATCTTATCAAAGACTTGGAGCCTTGGGTCTGCCTTGTCGATAAGTGTGCTGAACCTCACACTCTTTTCCGCGATCGGAATTCCTGGATCAATCATATGAAGACTCATGCATCCCAATGGGTTTGCGCTTTGCCCGGCCACCCACCAATGCGCTTCGGCGTAGAAGAGAGTTACGACCAACATATGGCAACCACGCATAGGGGATTCACTACGACACAACTAGCAGGGCTAAAGAAGTGGAATCTCAAGCCTTCTTCTATCGTATTTAGGTCTTGCCCGATATGTAACGAAGAGTATCTCCCAGAGGACGCCCTAGGACCGGGTATATCTGAGTCAACCATTCTTTCCTTTCAACGTCGATTACAATCTCATATCACCAGGCATCTGGTGAAAGTAGCTTTGCACTGCATACCCTTTAGAGACGATGATGAAGCCAGCGTTTCTAGTGAACCTGAGGAGTCTAATCGTCGCGTAGCCGAAAGCACAGTCAACAGAGTACCCTCCGTGGTTTATGGAGATATGGATCCTGCCACCGACGTGTTCTTACTGGAAGAGTATGCCGACATTCTATTAAACAATCCTGAACTTCCTGATTGCGACATGGTTTCCGTGCAGGACTGGGAATTCGTGCGAAACGGCACCAAGCCTTACAAAGGACACGCTGAAGACCCGAGGCTGCAAACTTTCGTAAGGAAATTTCAGATCGAGGCTCTGATTGCTGCTGGGCAAGCGTCAGATCCTGTTCTTCCTTGCCGCCTTGTTTCTTTAAATCCAAATAAGGACTTCTACGGACGAGAAGCTCTCCTGAAGAAACTGGCCCAGAAACTCTGTCCTGATGATACCGCTGGACTTAATCCGGGTTCACCTCCTCCTAAAATGAAGACAATCATCCTTCGAGGTGCAGGCGGAATAGGCAAAACACAGGTGGCGCGTGAATTTGTTCTGCAAAACCTGAAGAAATTTGACGCTGTCTTCTGGTGTCATGCGGACGAAGTTAGCAAAATATCCACGGATTTCGATAATATTGCAATCAAGCTTGGCCTCGTTCCAGACGCATCAGGAGATTCCAGAGATCAAACATTGACCAGACAGTTAGTGAAAGGATGGTTGGAAAATCCTGTGAGAAGTTACAACGAAGGTCAAACGAGCGAACTGGTTTCGTGGCTTCTGATCCTGGATGATGTTAGCAAGCCTCAGGTGTTACAAGACTTCATCCCAACAGGTGGTACTCATGGTTCCCTTTTAATCACGCTGCGAGAGCACATGCACTGGAGCATCCCTGACTCGGAAAGTGAGATGGTTCAACCTTTTGCGCCGGATGAAGCAGCAGCTTTCTTAAGCAAACTGACCAGGAGAGGAGAATCTTCCATGGAGCAACAGTTCGGCAACGCCATCGGTCGTCGAGTTGGCGGTTCTCCGCACGAGCTTACCTTTGTTGCGCGCATCATCAGAGAAAAGAATTACAGCTTCGAAGAATTCATCGAAGCCCAGACTGCGCGGGAAAACCAGCAGGCCATTCTATCTCTGAACCTACATGATCTCAAAGATCGACTCAAGGACAGGGTCAGAAATGACCAAGACGACTTCATGTTCTCAAGTTGGGCCCTGGATGTTCTCGAACTCGGCACCGGATTGCTCGATGTTCTGTCTATGTTTGACTCTGATGGAGTATCGGAACGTCTTCTCATGTCTTGGTCTAGCAGTGACTTGCTCATGGAGGATTATCCCAAGAATCTCGAGGACTACAAGGATGCCAGAATGGAGCTCCTGGATTACTCTTTGATAACGCAGGATCGATCGTCGGGAAGCTTGATGGTGCATCGACGTGTTCAAGATGCCGCCAGGAGACGCATGAACCCAGATCGTTATCTCGAAGTGTTTTACACTTGCGTAGCGCTTTTGAACAAGAGCTACCCGTCGCAACCATTTTCCTGGAGACACAGTGTGATGAATTGGCCTCAGATTCAGCAACTATACTCTCATATTCTCCGCCTACGCGATTACGCAAGGCCAATCAAGTTCACAACCAAGAATAGGGCCAATGACTATCAGTACGCCCAACTCTGCGCGGAAATCGCGTGGTACTGCCACGAACGGGGGTGGTCAATCCAATCCGAGGACTTCTGCAATATTGCCCAAGCCTTCTGTACCATTACGACCGAGACGTACCAAGAGGATCCTTCCTTGGAGAAGGAGGGAAGCCCTAGTCAAAGCGATCTGAACAGGATTCTTGCCGATGTCTGGCACACAAAAGGAATCGCGGCCACAGAGATGAACAAGCCGAAGCAAGCGCTGGAGTATCTGGCGCTCTTTAACAACATGATGGTGAAGGAATGGGGATCAACCATTGGCGGAACCAACATGCGTCTGCCGATATCGTGGAACCAACTCGGCGTCGCATACATGATCAACGACGACTGGGATCATGGAATTGAATGCTTCCTGAAATCAATTGCGGCCATGAAACAACTGGACAACTACCAACCTTACAAGATTTCGCTGCCGTTGGCGAACTTAGGATGTGCCTATTGGCTCACCGGAAGGTTTGATGAGGCCGTCCAGACACTACAGGAAGGTCTTGAATACAGAGCAGCAGAATTTGGTCCAGATGATGGAGAATCATTCATGTAAGAGACATACTCTTTGCGCATATTTGATCCAAGCTAATCCTAGCAGTACTGGTCGATTCTACCACGGTCTTGGAAACGTCAGGGAATCTCAGGGCCTCTTGGAGGAAAGCTTCTTCTACCATGAAAAAGCTAGAGACCATTATAGACGTACCATCGGTCGTCAACACCATAGGACGGCCGACGCGAACATCAGGCTTGCAGACCACTTCATTCGAAGGAACACAGAGACTGATCTCAAGCATGCGCGGTAAGTTCGCAATGCTCCACTTGCGTGGACATAACATCTAACATTGCAATTAGGGAACTCCTAGATCAAGCCCTCAAAGCGTATGGAGACCTGGATCTTTACTTCCCAGAGAAAGCAAGGGCCTTGTATAAGCGGAGTCAAATCTGGCAACGCATGGATAAGCCACATGATGCCCATTGCGACTCCAACGAGTGTCTTCGTCTTTACAGGATATTCCGACCGCTGGATAATCGGCCGTTGGAAGAACTAAGTCCAAAGGACCTTGACAAGATCATTGTCTTTTGGTCCAGATAGAGATATCCAATAGAAACATTTCTCGCCGCAACAACCTAGTCGCCATGAGCTTCGTTACTTGCTTGCACAATAGCTGTGCAGTAGTTTTGAGTCTGAGCCACCCTGGCAACTCGCATGAGACCATGGTCGAATCGTGAGTCCGCTTCTGCAAGCAAAAAGCCGTGTTGTTCCGCGTAGTGCCAATTCATGCTCTCATTGCGCGTGACCGGTCAGTTCTAGAACGGAGGCGATGCCTGCACTGCCCAATGCAACTTCGCCCTGCATAAGAGACAAATCGCCGTCTCCACCCCAACAATCAGAAGGCAATCAATTTCTTAAGCCGGCGTCCTATAGCGGCTTTGCCAGCTTATCGAGCAAGGCAGATTTCACACAAGCTTAATTTTCTTTTGCCCGCTGTTCAGCCGCAAATTCAATACAGGCACCCGACACCACAATGTCCACAGACGTCACCTCAGAGCTGGTTTTCCTAGCACGCGATCCAAAGCACCTGACAGAGAAACCGTACAAGCTGCAGTATGATCCGGGAGAGGATCTGCCGCGAAAGAATTGCACCGATGAGTTGAAAGGCGGTATTGCGCTGCGCGACATGCGAGGTACCGAGAAGGAGTTTGGGCTCGACCGCCAGGGATTCTGTGTAGCGCGACTCGAGTCTCAACTTTCCCCTGAGGACTTCGACGACGACGCGAAGGTCAAGCAGGTTTACTATGCCGAATTGAAGCTGATGCTGAAGACTTTGTTGGGCGCCAGGAGGGTCGAGATTCTGGAGCATGGCATTCGCAAGCGCCACCAGGCCTTCCCGGTCTCCACCGGCAAAGATTACGATTATTTGCAGCCGACCAGCGTCGTCCACATCGACTACACTCCTTGGGCCTCGAAAGATTCAAGTGAACGTGCTCTCGGCGTTAAGTTCTCTGATTACAAGAGAGTTCAGGTGGTCAAGTAAGTTTCTTATTATAACTCAGTGACGGTCTTTCTAACAGTCTTTAAGTGTTTGGAAACCACTGAGAGGACCCGTGACTGACTGGCCGCTTGCACTCTGCGATGCTCAAAGTGTAGACATGGAACGTGACTGCGTTGCAACAGACGTAGTGACTCGGGATGGTTTTACGGAGAATTATCAAATCTACAGCCATCCCGACCACAAGTGGTATTATCTCAACAAGCAGCTTGCTTCGGAAGCAATCATCTTCCGACAGACTGACACTGACGAACGATTCGCGACAGGTAAGCTGCTCACAAGTGGCGACCACGTTCAAAGTGCATTTCCATTACTAAACGCCTGCAGGAGTACCGCACGCTGGATTCCTCAATCCCATGTCTGCGCCCGATGAGAGACCAAGGGAGAGCGTGGAAGCCCGAGCATTCATATATTATTGAGATGAGACATTCCAACTTCTCTAGATTGGACAGCCATGAAATTGTGTGGTCTTATTGAACGGCTTCGATGCCGAGCGAAGCCATCAGTAGCCAGTAGTTAGTGCGGAGTGACAACGAAGAACAGTCATGACAAAAGATAAGACTTGAGTCACAAGAGCATATTATGCAGAGCAGACTTGCAAACAGTGGGTCGCCCACGAATTAGTAGTAGAATTGAGGGACGAAGGTAAGATAAACTGTGTTGAGCAGGATCACGAACTCCTGTACACCATGCATTGCTCTTGAGAAGAAAGAGGGAAAATGTGTTGCATGCATTCAGGAAAGAGTCCAGGTCGGTCTCAGCTTCACATAGATAAGAATGGAAAAGCAATCCTCCTCAATCCCCATCGATGAGGCACCTCTCCCGAATAAAGATCAAATTGTCAACAGTAGACCACCCAGTCTTTCATCACGTCATTCCGTCATAACCCCGTGCCATGTTGTCGCGCACATGTATCAGCTAGCACCGCACATGGGCGAGCATCCACAACCACGGAGGCGTGGCTACTGCTCCTTCTCCTCGACCTTGTCGGGATGCGCGCCGGCGGAGCCCTCAAGACGGAGGGTCTCACCCTTGGCAAAGCCGTGGGTTTCGCCGGCCTTGGGAGCGGTCTTGGGGGGCCAGTGGGGCTTCCACGGTTGAGTCTTGGGCTGCTCAGGCATGGCTACGGTGTTTGTGTGTTGGTTTGAGACCTTAATCGCGCAATTTAGCAGCCGCGTTACGCGTTGCGAGATGCGCCGGAAGACGCGGCAGATGCCACTCACTTTGGTTGTTGATGCAGAGCTTGGAGGCACAATTGGTTTGATGGCTAGCTGTGGGGTCGAGCTTCGACAGAGTGGCGATGAATGGTTTGGGGAAATGTTTAAAGGGGCTGGACTGGCAAGTCGGAATTTGAGCGGAAATGGTCCTCAATTATATCTCGAATGTTTGTGTGGCGGTATCGGTCATGCGCCCTTGCAGCTTCCAGCTGTGAGTGGTGCAGGATGCAAGCACGCCACACGACCCTTTCGGGCGCCGGCTTCTAAGCACCGCCAGTTCAACACCGCGCCCCGACGTTAAACGCGAGCGACCGACGTGGCATCCATCAAACTGGACAGCGCTCTGGCACACGTCGCTGCAACGTGACTGACACTTCATCTCATTCTTGCCCTTCAACCGAGCGTATCCGATCAACATTCAAGCGGGTGGTCGATTGTGGCCCAAAGAAGCGGGGTCAGCTGGAGGCAAAGCTACTCGGCCCACTACGTTCTCGCGATGCAGCTGCGAGGCGGTGTACACTCACCTGCCGATAAACACCAACGCTATCGAACGGCAATGCGGCTGTGATTCCCAAGATCACGGTATGGTTCGCTTGGATCGCTGCAACTTTTGATTCGTGCACAACAAAGTATATATCTAGCACATACTCCCGATTCTGAGTAACCGGATAACCAACTGCATGCAATCACTGCGCCTGTCTTAATTCCCCGGACTGGCGGTATGCCTCGAGTCTGAATGCGCCGTCATGTGCGTCGCCGATCAAACATTTCCTTAACGCCGGACCAACCGTCCCCGCGTTCGACTGTGAGGAGTTAACACGAGTACCTGTACTCAGTGTCTCCGAAGTCAAGACCTGCGCCTGCCGTCACCACTGCCCTGCGCTCGAAATGGCTCATGGCCGGTTCATCCCAACTGTCGGCTCGAGCGTTTCGATATCCATACAGCTGGCGCAGACCCACGGCAACCACGGCAGCTCCTCCCATGACCGCGATCAGAGTGATCTTCGCTGGCATATACCTTGGCGCATCCGCAGCTTGGAATGTCTGCGGAGCAATAATGTTCCCAATGCTGAATGATGCGGCAATGATTGCGCCTGCCGCGATCTTGCGAGTGTATCCGCGGTAGTTGGCCGCAGCGGTGGATAGTACCAGAGGGTACACGGACGGAGCGGTGTTCACGAGGTAAATTCCGATCAGCAGACCAGGTTTAGAGGTCGCTGGCAAGAAAGCCATCAGGCAGCTTCCGATCATGGGCGGAATGCATGCCAACACAATGGCCATCCACCTCTGCCATCCATACCTGACCGTGCAGACTACGCAGATCGTGGCGATTATCGAAATCGCTCCAGAAGGTATGTTAAGCAGTGCCGCTTGCTTACTGTTGTAGCCAAAGCTGGTTATCACGACAGTCGAATAGGAAGTTACAATGCCGGCTGAGAAGGTCGTCAACACGGTGATCAGACAGAGAAGCCAGGTCTGGAGATCAAGGAACGCTTCGACAATAGACCGCTTGCGAACCACCTTGGGCCCGATGCCGGCGTGGTCATCCTTTAGTCTTTGCGCAATGAACTCCATCTCTAAGGTGGTAAGAAACTTCGCTTTGTCCGGACTTGGTGGGAGCCGAAAGATGAATCCAGACGTTAGAATGTTCAGAAGACCGATGACGAGAAACATCAGGCGCCATCCTTGCAGCGAGCCTCGAGAGTGCTGGGCGGCGAATGAGACCAGACCGCCGATGATCTGACCGGCTCCTAGACCGCAGAACCAAATGCCGAACCGTGGTGCTCCTTCTCGTCGCTTATACCAGGCCGAAGTGAGCATGATCAATGACGGTGTGACCACGGATTCGAAGACTCCGAGAAGGGCTCTGAGTGCGAGAAGTTCACGACTGGTCTGGACCGCGGCTGTGCAAGCGGTCACGATGCCCCAACAGCAGACGTTGACGGCCAGCACCTTGGTGATCGTAAACCGCTGAAGTAGAGCACCTTGAACACGGTCAGCGAAATCACGTAGATCCGTCGAACTCGAATGGCAACACACCTTGCGGGAACTCGGCCAGTCCATAAGCCATGAAGAATATCGTGCCCGCCCATGAGAATTCATTGCCAACCATCTTCAGGTCTCGCTGGAGTCCCATAACATTGGCATAGTTCAAGACGATCTTATCCATGAACTGGAGAAAGTAGGCCGTGAAGAGTAGGGGTAGGATGTGCCAGTCGGCTTTGCGTATGACCTGTTTCTCATTTATGTCGTTGAATTGCCATTGCGAACCTTGAGATGGTAGATTTCGGTAGGATCCTGTTTCGATTTTCTCGTTGTCGAATTCATTTTCGGCAACAGCCATGGTAAACTATCAGTTGAAATCGATGACTGAAATATTAGTTCAACCTTCGAGAGACGCTGCCTTCTTCATATCTAAAGACCAGATGCCCTAATAAGTCGAATCAAGAAACCGAGTTTCAACT
>Ga0335073_10000474_pt1 | contig 51106 bp, 58 predicted proteins | sample Lox_Sample_22_FD_207093 | JGI IMG/M metagenome (GOLD analysis project Ga0335073, IMG submission 207093) | Soil microbial communities from Loxahatchee National Wildlife Refuge, Florida, United States - Lox_Sample_2.2 | ecosystem: Environmental > Terrestrial > Soil > Wetlands | place: USA... | reverse complement strand
TTGCCGATCGTCGACTCGGCGTCGCGCCGTGCCGCCGCGCGCAGCGACTCCGCCTGCTCGCGCAAGCTCTTGCCTTGCGCCTGATATGCGTCGCGATCGGTCGTCAGGCTGTTGATATATTCGCGGCGTCTACGAATCGCGGCGCTGACGGGGCGCAAAAAGACCACGCTCAACAACGCGAAGAAGACCGCGAAGTTGACGAGTTGAACGAGAAACGTCCCGTCGAGCTGTAAGAACATCTGATCCTAGTGCAGGTGCTGCAGCAGGCTCGGAACGTTCGCGACGACGAGCAGCATGTAGAAGGCGAGGCCGAGCGCGATGATCGGGAACGCTTCCAGGACGCCGACGCCGAGGAACATGAACGTGAAGATGTTCGGACGCGCTTCGGGCTGACGCGCGATCGCCTCGACGGCCTTGCTCGCGACGATGCCGTCGCCGACCGCGGAGCCGAACGCCACGGCCGCGATGATAAGGCCGAATGCCAGCAGGGTGAGGCCTGCAACCAAAGCTTCAGAGGTCAAGACGATACCTTTCCTTGCAACGGAGGGTTAATGATCTTCCGCTAGCGCGAGCGAGAGATACACGATCGCGAGTAGCGTGAAAACGAAGGCTTGCACGGTTCCTACGAACAGGTTGAAGAATTGAATGAAGAACGGAACGACCGTCACCGCGAGCGAGAGGTCGAAGCTCCCGATCTTGACCTGAGCCTCGACGATCGACGCGACGATGATGAAAAGCAGCTCGCCGACGAAGATATTGAAGAAGAGACGCGCCGCGAGCGTCGCCGGCCGCGCTAGCTCTTCGATGATGTTGATCGGCGTCAGGAACGGACTCGGCTTGGCCAAGTGAAGGAATTGTTTGAGCCCGTTCCGGCCGAAACCGACGGCCCACGTCAGGAAGAAAACGATCAGCGCGAGCGGGACCGTGGTGTTCAAGTCGGCGGTAGGCGATCCGCCGAACGGCAGGCCCAGCACCTTGAACGGGAAGATGCCGAACTGGTTCAACAAGAAAATGAAGACGAAGAGCGCGATGAAGAACGGCACGTACGGCTCGCCCCGCTCGCCAAGCGTCGTGCGTGCGAGATCGGCGATGTAGTTGATCACGCTCTCGAGCAGGGTCTGCCGCTTGTTGACGTAGGCCGAGCGATAGCCGTTGCCGACCCAAGCGAAGAAGATCAGCGAAACGATCATCACGAGCCAGGTCGTCATGATGGTGTCGGCGTGCACTTCCGAAAGATCGAAGGGCGAATGCAGCAGCCGGCCGATGGTGCCCAGGAAGGGCCAGTGCCATAAAATGTGCTCGCCGATTTGCTCGTGCACGAAAGCTACTCTCGTCTAAACGTGCGCCCTACGGTTGCGGCGTACAGCGCTAGCGGGAGGAAGAATCCGGCGAAGTACCACGCCATCGACCACCATGGACCGACCGCGGCAAACGCCACCGGGACTATACCGAAGACCACAATTCGCAGGAAACTACTTATGACGAAGGTTCCGATTTTGTGCGTATCGACCATCCGCTCTCCGAAACGCATCGTCAGAAGGATGTTGACGACTCCGCAAATGCCGCCCGCGACCAGTGCGAGGGAGGGCACCGCGAACCAGTGCAGACCGATCAGACCGACGAGCCCGACGAGAGCGAGGGATCGAACCGGGACCGACCGCTTGAGAGACTGATACCGCAGGAGATCGGCCGCCGCTTCGGCGTCGCCATAGCTACGCGCAGGAGGCCCCGTCTCCTCCTCGTCTTCCCAGCCGCTCATAACGATCGCATCAGCAGGCGCACGGCGCTATATCCGCCGATCCCGAGGCCGACGAACAGGCCGGCCAGGGCCCAGAGCGGCTGCCGGGTCCGTTCGCCGATCGCGACGCCGAGCAGCAGCCCGCCCAGGACCGTGACCGCGAAGGTCGACCCTGCCGTTAGCACGCTCTTCATCGTCCGTTCCCCTCGCCTTCACAGGCGCCCGTCATGATGTGATCATGTCGCAACTGCATCAACGCCGCTATCTCAAGTGTCCGTACAACCGCGCCCGCGAGCTGCTCGCGGAGACGGCGGCCGTTCCTGCCGCGGCGAACGGCCAAGAACGGCTGCTCCACCTCACCTTGCCCGTACCCGGCGTCGAAGGCGCCGAGCTGGGCAAAGACGTGCGGGTTACCATCGAACCCGGCGCGGACCCCAAAGGGTTCGACGAACCCTGGAAGCTGCACTGGGAGCCGGTGAGCGGCGGTATTTATCCCGACTTCGACGGCACGCTCACGATTCGCGCCGACGAGACGTATGAAACCTCGATGCTGGAATTACAAGGCAGCTACAAACCGCCGCTCGGGGCGGCCGGCGCACTCTTCGACGCGGTGCTCGGTTCGCGCATCGCGCACGAGACTGCGCGAGAACTGCTCCGCAAACTCGGCGGCACGATCGAGGAGCGGTACCGTGCGGGCGAAGCAGCAAAAAACCATTGAGCTCTACGTTCCTCTCGCCTTGAACGCGCAATCAGCGCGGGCGGCGCTGGAGCGTGCGATGCGGCAGATAGGCGAACGATCGGGATCCTCCGATCGCCTGGCTCTGGCAATTCATTTGCAGGATTTACACGTCGACGTTCGCGGCGAGGTGCGCGTTCCGGTCGAGATGGAAGTCGAGGATCGTCCGATCCGTTGGGAATACGCGCTCGCCGTTCGCGCCGCATCCGACGAGGGATTCTTTCCGACCTTTGCCGGTACGCTCAGTATCACGCCGGTCGGCGGCGCGAGCGAATTATGGCTTCAGGGCGCATACAAACCGCCCTTCGGCGCGATCGGCGCGCTGCTCGATCGCACCGTGCTGCGCCATGCCGCGCAGCGCAGCCTGCAATCGTTTCTGCTACGGCTTGCGAACTTTATAACCGACGCCGTAGACCGTCAGGACGTACACCGGATTCGCGACGTCGGGCTCGATCTTGCGCCGTAGATTATTGATGTGACGATCGAGCGTACGCTCGAAGATCGATCCGTCGTCGCTCAATTTGTCGAGTAGCTGCGAACGCGTCAGCGCCGCGCCGGCGTTGCGCGCCAGCACTTCGAGCAAACGAAACTCCGAGGGCGTCAAGCGCGCCGGCTTCGCACCGATGCGTACTTCATGCGCCTCGACGTCGATCTCGAGATCGCCGATACGCAGCACTTCGCCGTGCGTCGAGGCACCGGCGTCGCCGGCATGCGCGCGCCGCAGCACCGCGCGCACGCGCGCAACGACCTCGCGCGGCGAGAAGGGCTTGGTGATGTAATCATCCGCCCCGATCTCGAGTCCGACGATGCGGTCGACCTCGTCGGCCCGGCCCGTCACGACGATCGCCGGAATCTCGCGCTCGCGGACGCGCCGCAGGATATCGAGTCCGCTTCCGTCCGGAAGCGTCACGTCGAGCAGCAGCAGATCGGGCCGCCCTTGTTCGAGCGCCTCGATCGCTTGCGCGTACGTCCCGCGCACCACGGCGACGAAACCGTCGGCTTGCAGGTAGCCCGCGAGCACCTCGCCGATCTGCGGCTCGTCTTCGACGATCAGTATGGTCCCGGCCACGCGTCCGCCTCCGAATCATCCAGGTTCTGAGAAGAGAGCTTCCTTACATCCGCCCGGCCCCCGGATAACGTGGTTCCCATGAAATCCGAACGAGACGACCGGGATGCGCCGCTGCCCGGCACTTTGGGATTCGTCTTTGGGATAGGCCTTGCTTTCCTCATCGGTTGGTTCGGCCTGTTCTGGTTGCTGGCGGAGCGCTGGTAAATGCACATACACCGCTACGAGCGCTGGTGGATGACGTTCGGCTTGGTCATCCTCGTTCTGTTCGCAACGACGATCTTCGTGGCCGCATTCGCCGACAACATCAATCCGCCCAGCGGTTCGCAAACGATCGATCCGGCCAAGGTGTCGTCGACGCCGCCCTTCGATCATCCGGGTCTACGCCGTCTTCCCGACGGCAGCTACGAAGCGTATTACGTCGCTCAAGTCTTCCAATTCAGTCCCGCGAAGCTCACCATCCCGGCCGGCAGCAAAGTGACCTTCTACGTCACGAGCGCCGACGTCGTTCACGGCTTCGAGATCGCACAGACCGACGTGAACATCATGGCCATTCCCGGCTGGGTGAACGACGCGAGTCATACGTTCAAGAAGGCCGGAACCTATTTGCTCGTTTGCAACGAGTACTGCGGAATCGGCCACCAAAACATGTTTGGAACGATCGAGGTCAAGTGATGCAACGGATGAATCGTTTGGTGCTCGCGCACGTCTACACGGCGACGGTTGCGGTCTGTCTGGGCGCAGTCTTCGGCGTGCTGCAAGGCCTCTCGCGCGCAGGCGCGATCGGCGTGCCGGTCTGGTTCGACTATTATCGAATGCTGACGGCGCACGGCGTCTTGATGGCGCTCGTCTTCACGACCTTCTTCATCACCGGGCTCTCGCTCTTCGTAACCTATCGCAACATCGATCGCCCCGGCCGCAAACTCGCGGTTGGATGGTTCGGTTGGTGGCTGATGCTGATCGGCACGGTTATGGCGGCGGTTACGATTCTCAGCGGCAACGCGACGGTGCTCTACACGTTCTACGCGCCGCTGAAAGCCAGTCCGTCTTTCTATCTCGGTGCGACCCTGCTCGTGCTCGGTACCTGGGTCGTCGCTTTCGAGGTTTTCGAAAACGTCTTCTACTTCCGGCGCACCACGCCCGGGACCCCGATTCCCTTACCGGTCTTCATGGCGGCGTGTACGTTCCTGATGTGGATCATCGCAACGCTCGGCGTCGTTGCCGAAATGCTGCTCCTGATTCCCTGGTCGTTCGGCTGGACGCCCGGCGTCAACGTGATGCTGACCCGCATGTTCTTCTGGTACTTCGGGCATCCGCTGGTCTACTTCTGGATCATGGGCGCGTACATCATCTGGTACACGATTCTTCCGACGCGTTACGGCGGCAGCATTTTCAGCGACGGCCTCTCGCGCCTGACGTTCCTGATGCTGCTCCTTCTTTCGACGCCGGTCGGGATCCATCACGAGTTCATGGAGCCCGGCATCAACAGCAAATGGAAACTGCTGCACATGGTAATGACCTACGGCGTTGCGATCCCATCGTTCCTCACCGCCTTCGCGATCTTCGCCTCATTCGAAATCGCGGCGATCAAAAAGGGCCGGCGCGGTTTCGTGCAAACCGTCGCATCTCTACCGTGGAACGATCCGTTCTTCTCGGCCTGCGCCTACGGCATGCTGCTCTTCATTCTTGGCGGCTTCGGCGGCATGGTGAACGCGTCGTACAGCATGGACGCGCTGGTGCACAACACGATCTGGATCGTCGGGCACTTCCATGCCACGGTCGGCGGACCGGCTGCGCTGACGTTCATCGGCGCGACGTACTGGCTGATTCCGCGGCTCACCGGGCGCGAGCTGTGGGGCAAGGGCGTCGCGCTCTGGCAGACGCGTCTGTGGTTCCTGGGCATGCTCGTGATGTCGCTCTCGATGCACTACGCCGGCTTGCTCGGCGCCCCGCGCCGCACCTCGGAGGTCGCGTACGCGAGTGCCGCGGTCGCGCAGTCGTGGGAACCGTCGATGATCCTCGCGGCGGCAGGCGGCGTGATTCTCTTCATCAGCATCTGCTGCTTTGCAGCCGTTGCCGTCGGCACGCTGTTCAAGAATGAGAAGACACACGATCAGCTCGCCGACTTCGCGCAACCCGAGCCGGGAAGCGACGCGACGCCGGCGGCGCTGCAGCATCTCTTCCGCTGGAGCGTGGTCGCGCTCGCGCTGGCCGTGCTCGCCTACAGCGGACCGTTCATCGAACTCTTCCACAGCAATGCATATCTGGCGCCCGGCATGCGAACCTGGTAAGCCACGGAGAACCGAGGAGAACTCATGTTTAAAACGATTTTGGTTGCGCTCGACGAGTCGGAGGCCGCCAAAGAAGCCTTCGAACTCGCGGTCAATGTCGCGACCGAAGATAAGGCGGGCCTGCTGCTCGTGAACGTGATCGACGTCGCGAAGCTGGTTGCCGTCTCCGGCTACGAAACGCCCTATCCCGCCGACGCGATCGAAACCATGCGCGAGTCCGGCGAGCAGCTTCTCAAAGAGATGCTCGCGGTCTGCCACGCAAAGGGATTGAAGGCGGGCACGGCCGTCGGCGAAGGCGACGCCGTCGACGAGATCCTCCGCTTCGCAGATGAGAACGATGCCGGTTTGATCTGCATCGGTACGCACGGCCGCACGGGCCTTTCGCGTCTCTTCATCGGCAGCGTTGCCGAAGGCGTGCTGCGCCGCGCGAACGCGCCCGTGCTGATCGTTCGGCCCTCAAAGCGCGCCCACACGAAAGGGCACGGGGAAACGGCTCCCGCGCAAACGCGCTAACAGCCACGCGACGATGCGCGGCGCGGCGTGACCGTCGCCGTACGGATTGGCGGCACGCGCCATGCGCGCGTACGCGCTCGAATCGGTCAGCAGACGGTTCGCCGCCGCGACGATCGCGGTTCGCTCGTGTCCGACCAGCTCGAGGGTACCTGCCTCCAGACCCTCGGGGCGCTCCGTTTCATCGCGCATCACGAGCACCGGTTTGCCGATCGTCGGCGCTTCTTCTTGTAAGCCGCCCGAATCGGTGAGGACGAAGGTCGAGGCGCGCACGGCCACGACCATCTCCGCGTAATCGATCGGACCTACCAGCACGACGCCCGGCACGTTATCCAAGATTTCATGCGCGACCGGGCGCACGTTGGGCGAGGGATGCACCGGCCAATAGATTTGCGGGCGCGAGGGCAGCTGCGCGATCTCGCGCATCGCCTCGGCGATCTCGCGCATGTACGGATGATTCTCGCGCCGGTGCGCGGTCACGACGACGATGGGCCGCGAGGGATCGAGCTTACTCAGGCGCGGCGGCGAGGGAAGGTCGCTGCGCTGCGCGGTTTCGAGAAACGCGTCGATCACGGTGTTGCCGGTGACGACGATGTCCGCGTCGCTCACGTATTCGCGTAAAAGGTGTTCGCGCGCGAGTTCGGTCGGCGCGAAGTGGTACGAGGCGATCGTACCGGTCAACCGGCGATTCATCTCTTCGGGAAACGGCAGCCAGCGATCGTTCGTGCGCAGTCCGGCCTCGACGTGTCCGACCGGAATCTGCTGATAGAACGCGGCCAGCGCCGCCGACGTGCTCGTCGTCGTGTCGCCGTGCACCAGCACCACGTCCGGCCGCGCCTGCGTGAGCACGGGCTCCATGCCTTTGAGCACGCGCGTCGTGATCTGCGTGAGCGTCTGGTTCTCGGTCATGATGTTCAGATCGAAATCCGGTTCGATCGCGAAGAGGCCGAGCAGATCGTCGAGCATCTGCCGGTGCTGCGCGGTCACGCAGATGAGATCGTCGATCGCCGGTTCAGCACGCAGCGCGTGCACCACCGGAGCCATTTTGATCGTATCGGGGCGCGTGCCGAATACGGTCATCACGCGCAGCTTTTCGTGATTCATCCTACATCGTATGCCGGAAGACGTGCGTGAATTCACCCGAGAGCGCCAATGCCACGAAGCCGAGCACGAAGCAGACGGCGTAGATCAGGAGCACCGCCTGGCGCACGTTCAGCCCGAAGCGAAAGATCAGCTGATGGTGGAAATGGCCGCGATCCGCTTGCGTGATCGCTTTGCCGGCGCTCGCACGGCGCACGATCGCGGCGGCAGTATCGAGAATCGGCAATGCCAGCACGACGACCGGCACCACGATCGAAATCGCGATGGCCGTTTTGCTCGCACCGATGATCGAGACGGTTGCGAACACGTAGCCGATGAAGAGCGAACCGGCGTCGCCGAGAAAGATCTTTGCCGGATTGAAATTATACGGCAGAAATCCGAGCGACGCGCCCGCGAGCGCGATCACGACCAGCGCGACGACGGGGCTTGCATGTACGACCGAGATCGCAAACAGAAAAAAACACGAGATCAGCGTAAAGCCCGAGAGCAGTCCGTCGAGTCCGTCGATGAAGTTTATCGCGTTCATCATGGCGACGTACCAGAACAACGTCAGCGGAATCGAGAGCCAAATCGGAAAATCGATCCAATTGGTGTGCGGGTTGTGATCGAAGGGATTGTTGATCCCCGGGATGATGAATCCGTACAGCATCGAGATGAGCGCGACGACGATCTGTGCGAGAAACTTGTTGCGCGGACGCATCTGCATGACGTCATCCCACAGACCCACGCCGAGAATCAGCATACCGCCGAAAAGCAGGCCGACCAGGCGGTGCACGCCGTCGAACTGATCGGTGATCGCGATCAACCGCTGGTGCGCGCTCAAGTGCACGATCGAAGGAAAGAGCGCGTAGGGAGAGCTGAGCGCGAAGCCGAGCACCGCAAAGAGCGCCGACGCAAAGCCGAAAAAGACCGCGATGCCGCCGATGCGCGGCGTGGGCACGTCGTGCACGCGGCGCTCTTCGTTCGTGGCATCGATGATCTCTAAATGCGTGGCGAGGCGGATGACGAGCGGGGTCGCGAGAGCGGCCACGCTCGCCGCAATAATGAAGGTGAGAAAATAGATGATGGCCGCGGTCACGGGTGCGCGCCCTCGAGCGAACTGAACGGTACGATCGCGACGCCGGCTTCGGCAAGCAGCTCGCTTGCGACCGGATCGGGATACGGCTCATCGTAGACGATCTTCACGACGCCGGCGCTGATGAGGAGCTTCGAGCAGTTGACGCAGGGCTGATGCGTGCAGTACGCGGTCGCGCCCTGCAAGCCGACGCCGTGAAGCGCGCCCTGGACGATGGCGTTGGCTTCGGCGTGCGTAGCGCGCTGGCAGTGATCGTTGACGAGAATGCAGCCGACTTCGGAGCAGTGCGCCACGCCGCGCGGCGCGCCGTTGTATCCCGTCGTGAGAATGCGATGCTCGCGCACGAGCACTGCGCCGACCGCCGCGCGCGGACACGTCGCGCGTGTCGCGACGGTGTGCGCGATCTGCATGAAGTACTCGTCCCAGCCGGGGCGGCTCATAGGTTGTGCGCGCGCACCGCAGCCGGTACCGAGGTGAGGCTGCCGAACATCCGGTCGCCCGCGTCGCCCAGACCGGGCACGATGTAGGCGTGATCGTTGAGTCCGGCGTCGAGCGCAGCGGTAACGATGGGCACGCCCGGATGCGCGGCATGCAGGCGCTTTACGCCCTCGGGTGCGGCGATCACGCATACGAACGTCAGCACACGCGCGCCGCGTTCGACCAGCGCGTCGAGCGCTGCAACCCCGGAATTACCGGTCGCGAGCATCGGATCGAGAACGAAGACGTGACGATCTTCCAGATCCGGCGGGACGTTTGCGTAATACGGAACCGGAAGCAATGATTGCGGATCGCGATAGAAACCCAGATGCGCGACGACCGCGTCGTCGATTACGTCGAGGAAGCCGGGTAAGAGCCCTAGACCCGCGCGCAAAACCGGCGCCACGACCGGACGCGTCGCGATGCGCTGCGCGGTCGTCTCGATCAACGGCGTGGTGATGCGCTCTTCGCGCGTCGGCAGCGACCGCGTCGCTTCGTAGGCGAGAAACGCGCCGAGCTCTTCGATCAGCGAGCGAAAAACGGGGGTCGGTGTGGACCGGTCGCGCAACCGCGCGAGTCGATCGGCGACGGCCGGATGGTCGACGACGTGAAGGCGTTCGCTCCCGGGCATGCAAGTCGGTTTCGTATGCGTGGACGCGATACCTGGGTGCTGCTCGCGACGATCGTCGGATCGAGCCTCGCGTTCATCGACGCGACGGTCGTTGCACTCGCCCTTCCCGAGATACAGCAGACGTTTCACGCAAGCGCCGGCGACGTCGCGTGGATCGTCGAATTGTATACGCTCGTGCTCGGTTCGCTGATGTTGCTCGGCGGCGCGCTCGCGGACCGCTACGGGCGCAAACGCGCTTTCGTCGGCGGCGTTGCCCTCTTCGCGCTCGGTTCGATCGGCTGCGCCTTTTCGTGGTCGATTGCGTCGATGCTCGTTGCGCGCGTCGCACAAGCGATAGGCGGAATGCTCTACGCGCCGGCAAGTCTCGCGATTCTGGGAAACCACTTTTCCGGCGACGCGCGCGCGCGTGCGATCGCGAGCTGGTCGGCGTTCAGCTCGCTCACGTCGACGCTGGGTCCCGTCATGGGCGGCGTGCTCATCGACACGCTCGGATGGCGCTCCGTCTTTTGGATCAACGTTCCGCTCTGCGCCATCGTCATAGCCGCCGCACTTCGCCACGTGAGCGAAAGCCGCGACGAACGCGCGCCGCGGAACCTCGATTGGTTTGGGGCGCTGCTCGCGACGCTCGGTCTTGGGGGTATGACCTACGCGCTGATTCTCGCGAGCTCGGCGGGCTGGAACGACGGCGGGGTACGCGGCGCGGCGATCGGCGGCGTCGTGTCGTTCGCGGCTTTCGTCGTATACGAACGGCGCACACGAAATCCACTGCTTCCTCCCGGCCTCTTCGCCTCCAAGACGTTCTCCCTCGTAAATCTCTCCACGCTCTTGCTCTACGGCGCGACCGGCACGCTCTTCTACGAACTCCCCTTCGCGATGATTCAGGCGCACGGCTACAATGCGCTGCAGACGGCGTTCGCGATGCTGCCGGTACCGATCGGCGTCATTACGCTCTCGCGCTTCGCGCCGCGCCTCGTCAAGCGTGCGGGCGTGAGCAACGTCCTCACCGCCGGGCCGCTCGTCGTCGCGCTCGGTTTTGCGCTCCTCGCGCTTCTGGAACCGCAGCACTCGTACTGGATCGCCTTCTTTCCCGGCGTGCTCGCGATCGGGATCGGCATGGGCATCACCGTCGCGCCGCTCACCAACACTGCGATCGGCGCGGCGGGTCCGCAACACGTCGGTATTGCTTCGGGCGTCAACACGGCCGTCGCTCGCATCGCAGCGCTGCTCGCGATCGCGGCGCTCACGGTACTGCTCGCCGCGATCTACGATCGCGCGATGCCCGCCACGCCGGTCGTGCTCGCGCAGCGCGATCGCCTGGGCGGCGCCCGTTTCGACGATCCGGTTTTGCAGCAAGAGTCACAACGCGCGTTCGAAGAGGGCTTCCGCGGCGTCGCCGCCGCTTGCGCGCTGCTCGCCCTGCTTGCCGCGTGCGCTAGACCGCCGTCTCCTGAGCCGGAACCTCGACCGCGCGATCGCTCTTCCAGCGAACTTTCGGCATGATCTGCTTGCGGTCGACGCGCTCGCGATACAGACACGCGCTTTCGATCATCGAGGCGACGGTTTCGTCGTCGAGCAGCACCGGATCGAGTCCGAGTGCGAGCAGATTGGTGTTGAGCGAACTGTAGAAGTGCGCCTCGCGTTCGACGCGCGGGTTTTCGACGTGATCGATGCGCACGTTCAGCCCGAGCGTCTTTCCGACGCGCTCGACGTGGTGCGCCAGCGCGAGCACGCTAAAGGTTTGCGTGAACTGGTTGAAGACCCGGAACGTACCGGCCGGCGCGGGCGATTCGACCGCGAGCTCGACGCAGCGCGCCGTGTCGGTGATGTTGAGAAAAGCGCGCGTCTGTCCGCCGCGTCCGTACACGGTCAAGGGATGCCCGAGCGCGGCCTGCACGCAGAACCGATTGAGCGCCGTGCCGAAAACGCCGTCGTAATCGAAGCGGTTGATCAGCTCCGGGGCGAGCGACGTCTCCGCCGTCTCCAAACCGTATACGACGCCTTGATTCAAGTCGGTCGCGCGCAGTCCCCAGACGCGGCACGCGAAGTAGATCTGATCGCTGTCGGCGACTTTCGTAAGGTGATAGAACGAACCGGGCTGCTTTGGAAACGGCAGTGTGTCACGCCGGCCCTTGTGTTCGATCGTGATGAAGCCTTCTTCGATCTCGATGTTGGGCGTACCGTACTCGCCCATCGTCCCGAGTTTCACCAAGTGCGCCTCGGGCGCGAACTCGCGCATCGCCCACAACACGTTGAGGTTGCAGAGCGTATTGTTGATCATCGTGCGCGCGGCGTGATCGCGGTCGATCATCGAATACGGCGCGCTGCGCTGCTGTCCGAAGTTGACGATTGCTTCGGGCGAAGATTCTTCGATCGCGTCGCACAGCGCCCCGTAGTCGGTGGCGTCGGCTCGAATGAACCGGATGCTGCGTCCGGTGACGCGCTCCCATGCGCGCAGACGCTCGGCCATCGAACGGATTGGGGTCAAGGTCGAGACGCCCAGCTCGCGATCCCAGCGACGCCGCACGAGGTTGTCGAGAATCGTGACGTCGTGACCGCGCTCCGAAAGACGCAGAGCGCTCGCCCAGCCACAGTAACCGTCTCCGCCGATGATCAGGACGCGCATAAAACCGTTTTCAACCTTTCCCCAAACGAAGTGAGATCATGCGCGGCCGCTCGTGCTCGCGCAGCGGCGCTGTAATCCGGCCATCGCGCCGGATCGATCACGGCTTCGATCGCCCGCGCCAGGGCGCGCTCGTCGCCGCGCGGCGCACATTCGCCCGCGTCGCCGATCCATTCCGGAATGCCGCCGACGGCATACGCGACCGCAGGCCGGCCGCGCGCCTGCGCTTCGGCACCGAGCAACCCGTAGGGCTCGGGCCAGAGCGACGGGACGACGACGGCATGCACCTCGTCGATCGCCCGCAGCAACGCGTCGCCGTCGCACCATCCGAGCGCTTCGAGCCGCACGTGCAACTGCTGGGCAAGACGCGCGCACGCATCGAGCTCACCCGTGGGCCTGCCCGCGACGCGCAATACCGGACGACGGCCTTCGCCGATCCGCGCGATCGCTCGCACGAGCGAGCGCAAGCCTTTGGCAGGCACGATGCGCCCCGCGAAGAGCACGCGCGGCACGGCGGGAGGCGGCACGATGGGATCGGCCGCGCTTGCGTCGGCAATCGGAGGCTCGAGCACGTGAATCTTCGCCGCCGCGATGCCGTTGCGTTCGCACGAGCGCGCCATGAAGCGCGATGAAACGACGAATGCATCGTAGCGGCGCGTTGCCTCGGCCGTTCGCTCGCGCCGGCGCAGGCGTCGCAGCGTGCCCGAGCGCGGCCCGCAGACGCAGCCGCGCAAAAGCGAATTCACCAAACACGCGCCGCCCATCGCGGCGTCGCACGGACGCGAGAAGTTCGGAAAGAGCCGGTCGCCGTTCGGGCAGAACACGCGATGATCGCGCACGTGAACGACGCAACGCCGCGCCTCGCGTGCCGCGTCGAGCACGGCGGCGTCGAAAACATTCGAACAGAGCACGAGGTCGATGCGCTCGTCGCGTATTTCGCGAGAAACTTCGCCGGCCGCCGCGGACGACGGCTCGTCGTTCTCGTCGCCCCACGGCAACGCTCGTGCCGGAACGCCGAATCGCGCCGAATCAGTGACGCGTCGCGCGAGGACCCGCACGTCCAGGCCTGCGCGCCGCAGGGCAGGCAGGTAGCGCTCCATTGCTGCTTCGGATCCGCCCTCGGGCCCGACCACGTCGCAGAGAACAAGTAGGCGTTCCACCATCACCCATTCTGGGCGGGGATAGCTGACGGAATCCTGTGAATCCGGTTAGGCTGCTAGGGGACGTCGAAGCGCGCGGTCAGTTCGTGCACCCGGCCGCGCAGCGCCGCAACATTGGATTGATTACCGATGTCATCCAAAGCCTCGACGATGATGCGCGCGACCTCGCGCGATTCGTGTACGCCGAGTCCGCGCGACGTGACTGCGGGTGTGCCGATGCGAATGCCGCTCGCCACCATCGGCTTCTGCTGATCGTAGGGAATCGCGTTTTTATTGACCGTAATGCCGATTTCGTCGAGATAGGCCTCGACCGCCTTGCCGGTTAGACCCTTGACCGAGACGTCGACCAGCATCAAGTGCGTATCGGTGCCGCCCGCCACGAGGCGAAGTCCCCCGCGGACGAATTCCTCGGCCATCGCCTGGGCGTTTTCGACGACGTTGCGTTGATAGGTCGCAAACGACGGCTGGAGCGCCTCGCCGAACGCGACGGCCTTCGCCGCGATCGTGTGCATGAGCGGCCCGCCTTGAATGCCGGGAAACACGCTCTTGTCGATCGCCTGCGCGTAAGCGTCTTTGCACAAGATGAAGCCGCCGCGCGGGCCACGCAATGTTTTGTGCGTGGTCGACGTCACGTATTCGGCCAGCGGTACGGGCGAAGGATGCAATCCCACCGCGACGAGTCCGGCGATGTGCGCCATATCGACCAGCAGCACGGCGCCGATTTCGTCGGCGATCTCGCGAAACGGTGCATACTCCATCGTGCGCGGATACGCGCTCGCCCCGGCGACGATCATCTTCGGTTTGTGCTCGCGCGCCATCGCGCGAACTTCGTCGAAGTCGATCAGCTCGGTATCCTTGCGCACACCGTACGCGACCGCATTATAAAGTTTGCCGCTGAAGCTGACTTTCGTGCCGTGCGTCAAGTGACCGCCGTGCGCGAGCGACATGCCGAGCACCGTATCGCCCGGCTGCAGCTGCGCCATGAAGACCGCCATATTGGCTTGCGCGCCGGCATGCGGCTGCACGTTTGCATGATCGGCGCCGAAGAGCTTGCGCAAGCGATCGATGGCGAGATTCTCGGCGACGTCGACCCATTCGCATCCGCCGTAATAGCGCTTGCCCGGATAGCCTTCGGCGTATTTGTTGGTCATGACGCAGGCCATTGCTTCGCGCACTGCGCGGCTTGCGTAATTCTCCGAAGCGATCAGCTCGAGGTTCTCGCGCTGGCGCTTCTCTTCGCCCGCGATGGCCGCGTAGAGCTCGGGGTCCTGGGCTTCGATTTGCGAGGCGGTCAGCATATCCATGGCCCGATGGTCTTTAACGCGCGAGGGACGAACTCCCGGAGGCTAAACGCAGCAGAGGCACCCGAAGGAAACGAGGTTCATCTCGCCCGCCGACCAGCCGATCACCGGCACCTCCTCGAAATCCGGAAGGCGAATGCCGCGCAGCCGTGCCGCCACGTAGCATATGCACTGCACGAGGATCAGCGCGAGATACCAGTAGAGCGTGATGCGTACGACCGGCATATCGACCATCCTTACAGCAGATTCTTGGGTGTTGCGGCGCCGGTGACCTCGCCCTTCTCGATTGCGATGAGCGTGCGCGCGCGCTGCCCGTCGTCGAACTCGAAGAGTTGCGCGACGCGATGCTTGTGACGCGCACCCGAGGGCACGTCGCCGTCGAACGGCGCGTGCATGAAGACGTCGACGAGACGCTCGATCATCTCCCAGCCCGTCAAGCGCTCGGAGAGCGCCAAGACGTTGGCGTCGTTGTGACGCCGTGCGAGTTCAGCCGAGAGCGGTTCGGTCACGACCGCGCAGCGCACGCCCGGCACTTTGTTGGCCGCAATCGAGATCCCGAGACTCGATCCGCAGACGACGATTCCGCGTTCGGCCTGACCGCTCGCTACCGCTTCTCCGACGGCGAACCCGTACTGCGGATAATCAACCGGCGTCGCGTCGTGGGTCCCGAAATCGAGAATGGTGTGGCCCTCCTCGCGCAGCATCTGCGCGATCTTGTCTTTGAATTCATAGCCGGCATGGTCGGCACCCAGGGCGATGCGCATAGCGAGTGAAACCTGCCTTCCGTGAAAGTAGCTACTTCGAGTTCGGCCTTCAGTTGCGCGTTTGACGACGGCGATCTCACGCAGCTCGAGTTCCTCGAGGCGGCCGCGCGCGAGATGGGCGCCGACGGCGTGGTGCTGGACGACCGGCACTTTCCGCGCATCGACGACGACTACCTCGCCCAAGTAAAGAAGACCGCGGCCGATCTCGGGCTGACGATCGCGGCACTTGCGAGCGACGCCTTCTTTAGCGCGCAACCCGATGCGATGCGCGCGTTGCTCGAACGTGCGGCCACGGTCGGCGCGCCGCTCGTGAGCGGGCGGCTCGCCCGCGAAACCGAGCTGTCGTGGAGCGAAGCACTGACCCGGCTCGGCGTGGCGAGCGCATTTGCGAAATCGATCAACGTGACGCTCGCGCTGCGTAACGCGCCCGGAACCTTCGCCGCGACGTCGCACGATTGCAAACGGGTGACCAAAGAAACCGATTCGGCGTGGCTGCGCTACGGACTCGACACCGGCGCATTCGACGCCGCAAGCGAGACGGCAGCGCTCGCCGCGAAGACGGTGCTCTTGTGGTGGGACGCGCAGCGTCCGGCGGACCTACGCGGCTGGGAGACGTTTCGGGGTTTCGTCGCCCTCGATCGTGCGGCGGGCGACGCAGCACGCCCGGAAATGCGCGACGCGATCCTCGGCTGGAAGATCGCGCGTCACACGGTTGAACTCGACCGCACGTAACGTCTGCCGCTGCGAGGTAACTGAACCTGCGTTCTCGCAGGTGGGTGCGGCCCGGGCGCTGGGGCGAGCAGGCACGAGGCCCAGGCCCTCCCATCGTATCCGGAGCTGATGCTCCCTAGGTTATCCAAGTCGGTTCGGCACCTATGCAGGGTGCGCGCTAGGCGCAGTCGAGCCTAACTAGAGTACCACTCGCCGTCAAGGCCTTGACATCAGCCCCCGAGAATCCGCACGAATGGCCCTGTCACTCACGATCGAGCCGCTCGACCTGCCGATAAAACATCCTTTTAAAATCGCCCGCGGTGAAGAGACCGTGGCACGTTCGCTGTTGTTTCGCCTGCGCGACGGCGAACTCGAGGGACTCGGCGAGGCGACGCCGATCGAGCGTTATCACGAGTCACCCGACAGCGTGCGTTATTATTACGAACATCACGGGCTGGCGTCGGACGATGCATTCGCGCTCGAAACGCTGATCGACTCGCACATTCCGCCGGCTGCGCGCGCCGGGCTCGACATCGCGCTGCATGACTTGATGGGCAAACGTCTGGGCGTACCGCTCTATCGCCTCTTCGGTCTGGATCCGGCGCGCACGCCGTACACGTCGTTCACGATCGGCATCGGCGATACCGAGACGACGCTGCGCAAGCTCGAGGAAATCGGCGATCATCCCGTGCTCAAGATCAAGCTCGGGCTGGGAACCGCGCGCGAGCAAATCGAGACGATCGAAGCGATCCGCAGCAGGTACACCGGCGCGATTCGTATCGACGCGAACGAAGGCTGGACGGTCGATCGCGCGATCCACATTCTCAACGAGCTGTCGCGCTACGACATCGAGTTTTGCGAACAGCCGATTCCCTCGGGTTCGCCGCAAGGCCTGCGCGCGATTCGCGACCGCACGCGCATTCCGATCGTAACCGACGAGGACTCGATCGACGCACGCGATCTCTCCGGATTGCTCGGCTGCGTCGACGGCGTCAACGTCAAGCTCGCGAAGACCGGCGGCATTCGCGGTGCGATCGCGATGATTCACACCGCGCGCGCGCTCGGTTTCAAGATCATGCTCGGCTGCATGGTGGAAAGCGCGATTGCCGCTACCGCGGCAGCGCACATCTCGCCGCTCGTCGATTGGGCGGATATCGACGGACCGTTCCTCACCGCGGACGATCCGTTTACCGGCGTGCAGTACGATCGAGGCAAGCTCGTGCTTCCCGAAGCGCCGGGCCTGGGCGTGCGCGAACGCGCGCTCGCATGACGCGCCGTTACGCAATACTCGCTCCCGGCCATTTCGCGACCGACGCCAAAACCGCACACGGTGTGATCGCCTATAGCGCGGATGCGACCGTCGCCGTCGTCGATCCGCAAAGCGCGGGCATGCGCGTGCGCGACGCCGTCGCGCATTTGCAGAGCGACGCGCCGATCGTCGCGACCGTCGCCGAGGCGCTGCGCCACGAACCAACCGCTCTCCTCATCGGAACCGCGCCCCAAGGAGGCGCGCTTCCGCCCGAGTGGCGCGCCGAAATCCTCGCTGCAATCGAGGCAAAACTCGAGATCGTGAGCGGATTGCACGACATGCTCGGTGAGGATCGCGAGTTCAAACTCGCTTCGCAGCGCGCAGGCACTACCATTTGGGACGTGCGCGACCCGCCCGAGGTGCCGCTCTTCTCCGGCGCCGTTTACGGCGTCAAGAGCCCGACGCTGCTCATGGTCGGCAACGATTGCGCCGTCGGCAAAATGACGGTCGCGCTGGAACTCTGCCGGGCCGCCGGGCGCGCCGGCGCGCGCGCGGCCTTCGTACCGACCGGGCAAACGGGCATCATGATCGCCGGCTGGGGCATCGCGATCGATCGCGTCATCTCCGACTTCGCACCCGGCGCTACCGAGTCGCTCGTACTCTACGCCGCACAATCGCAACCCGACCTCATCGTCGTCGAGGGGCAGGGTGCGATCAATCATCCTGCCTATGCACCCGTGACGCTCGCGCTCATGTACGGCGCGGCGCCCGATGCGCTCGTGCTCGTCTGCGATCCGGTACGCGAGCGGATCGGCGGGTATGACACGCCGACGCTGCCGTACCGCGAGCTCATACGCCTGCACGAAGCGTTGCTCGCCGCGGTCAAACCGGCGCAGATTCTCGGCATCGCGCTCAACACACGCCATCTCGACGCGCAAGCCGCGCGCGCGCAGATCGAACGCGCGCGCGAGCAGACCGGGCTTCCCGCCGACGACGTCGTGCGCAACGGCCCCGACGCGCTCTACGTCGCGATTGCGGGTGGGATTCGAAAAAACTCGCCGTGCGTCGCCTAATCGCCGCGCTCGCGCTGCTGCTGCTCTGCGCGTGCGCGCGTCCCGCGTCGATTCCGGGCGTGCTGCGCTTGGGCGAGCAGGACGAGCCCGATTCGCTCAACCTCATGTTCGCACATTCCGCAGCAGCCGATGAGGTCGACGCGCTGCTCTTCACGCATCTCTTTCGCTTCGACGCGGACGGCGCGATGATTCCCGATCTCGCGCTCGCCGTACCGACGACGGAAAACGGCGGCATCAGTGCCGGCGGCAAGACGATCACGCTGCACCTGCGTCACGGCGTCACGTGGTCGGACGGCGCACCGCTCACCGCGAACGATTGGCTCTTCACCTACCACGCCGTGCTCAATCCGCGCAATAATACCAAGTCGGACTACGGCTGGGACGATATCGCGTCGGCGAGCGCGCCCGATCCCTACACGCTGATCATTCGCTTGAAAAAGCCGAGCGTCGCGGTGCTCGGTATCCTGGGCATGGGCGGTGACGCCTATCCGCCGCTGCCCGCGCATCTCCTCGCCTCGCTTCCCGACATCAATCGCGCGCCGTTCAATCAGAACCCGATCTCGAGCGGACCGTATCTGCTTGCGCAGTGGAATCACGGCTCGTCGCTCGTCTTCGTTCCGAATCCGCGCTACTGGCGCGGCGCGCCGAAGCTCAAAAAGCTGGTCTGGACGGTCATCCCGGATTCGAATTCATTGCTTGCCGCGCTGCAGACGCACGCGATCGACGTCTACCCGAGCGTCGACGTCAACGCGGTCGGCGCGCTCGCGGCAATTCCCGGCATTCGTGTGCTCCATCGCACGGTCGCGAACTGGCGGCATCTGGGAATCAACATGAGCCGTCCCGGCCTCTCCGATCTGCGCGTGCGCCAAGCAATCGCCGAAGGTATCGACTGGAGGCATCTCAACGACACCGTCTATCACGGCTACAATCGCCTGGCCGTCTCCGATATCTTCCCCGGCTCGTGGGCGGCGCCCTCACTGCCGCCGTATCGCTACGATCCGCAGCGTGCACGCGCGCTGCTCGCGGCGGCCGGTTACACGCCGGCGCACCCGCTGCACCTGACGATCTCGGCAACCGTGTCGGCAAAGAGTAACGAGCAGGCCGAAGTGGTCATGCAATTCGCGCTGCGCCCGCTCGGAATCGACCTCTCGATTCGCAATTATCCGGCGAGCTTGCTCTTCGCGCAGAACGGTCCGCTCTACAAAGGCACCTACGATCTCGAATGGTCGATCGACACCAACGCACCGGATCCCGATAACGCACCGGACTGGAACTCGGCCTTCATTCCTCCGAGCGGCGCGAACACGTCGTGGCTGCGCGACCCGGTCGTCGACCGTACCAGCGCCGCGGCGGCGGCGACCTTCGATCGCTCCAAACGCAAAGCGCTCTACCAAATCGAGGAGGCGCGTATACGCGCGCTCGTGCCGGCGGTATTCTTTTACTGGGAGACGGCCTACTACGGCGTAAGCGATAAGGTGCAGAACTTCGAGCCCTCCGCCTATCTCACGGTCACGTGGAACGCGTGGCAATGGAACGTCGAGTGATGTTCGCACAAAAGCTCGACGCGCGCGGCGGCGCGACGCTGCGATTCGAACCCGTGCGCGGCGGCGTGATCAGCTGGAACTCGCACGCGCCCAGCGGTACGTTGAGCTTTCGCGTGCTGCGCGCCGGCATGCCCGCGAGCGCGTGGTACGACTACGTGCAGTGGCATCCGACCGGGCGCAAATCATTCAGTCCGGCGAGCGACCGGGACGGCATCGCCGTCGATATCGACGTGCTCACCGCCGAGCAACCCTTTGACGGCATCGAGTTGCAAGCCGCGGAGATAGACTTCGACCTTCTCGCGTTTGCCGCGCCCGCGCGCACCACGCCTTCCTCTCCCTATGCGCGCGGCGCGTTGATGCTCGACGTGCCGGCGCGTTCGCAATACGTCGTCGACGGCGAGCGCGGATGGTGCAGCGCCGCAAGCCTCGCGATGGTCAACGCCTATCACGGCATCGACCGTCCGGTCGAAGCGACGGCGCGCGCCGTACTCGACCGCGCCTACAACGGCACCGGTAATTGGGCCCTCAACACGGCCTACAGCGGCAGCCTCGGGTTGCGCGCCGTGGTCGCCTATCTGCAGAACCTCGATCACGCCGCACGCCTGATCGAACGCAATCTGCCGCTCGTGCTCTCGTATTCGTGGCACGAGGGCGAGCTGCCCGGTGCGCCGCTCCCGCATTCCGACGGCCATTTGGTCGTGCTGCGCGGCTTCACGGAAACCGGCGACTGCGCGATCAACGATCCGGCCGCGCCCGGCGTGCGCGTCGTCTATCCGCGCGGCGCAATCGAAGCGATCTGGCTGCGCAACAACGGCGTCGCCTACGTAATCGCTCCGCCCGGCGTCGATTACGCGAGCGCGCTCGCGTGACGCAGCCGCGGGAACGCGTGCGCAGCGTCGACGAGGTGGCCGCCGCACCGCTGCACATCGCTCTGGTCGAACCGGAGATTCCGCCCAACACCGGCAACGTCGCGCGCCTGTGTGCCGCAACCGGCTGCGCGCTTCATCTGGTCGAGCCGCTCGGCTTCTCGATCGACGATCGCGAGCTCAAACGCGCCGGCCTCGACTACTGGCATGCAATCGACGTGGTGCTGCATCCATCGCTCGATGCTTTTCTCGAGGCAACCGCGCAGCGCAGCCGCTGGTTCCTCTCCGCGCGCGCGCAGCGCTCCTACGCGCAGGCTACCTTCGCCCGCGGCGACGTACTCGTCTTCGGCCGCGAGACGAAGGGCCTGCCCGGTCCGCTGATCGCACGCGAGCACGAGCGCGCGCTACGCATTCCGATGCGCGAAGCGAGCGTGCGCAGCATCAATCTCTCGACGGCGGTCGGCATCGTCACCTACGCCGCGCTCGCGGCGCTCGGGTTTCCGGGCCTCCAATGACGCGCGGCCCCGATTACGATGATTTCAACGCGTTCTTTCGCGCGGGCGCCTTCGGCAACTACGACATCTTCACCGCGCGTTCGTACGCCGACTTCGTGAAGCGCAACGATATCGACCTCGCGCATGCGATCGCCGTTCGCGAGGAAGGCCGGATGCTGGGCGCGCTCGCCTTCGGCGTGCGCGGCACGCGCGCGTGGTTTGGATTGATCGGCGTCGATCCCGACCGCCGGCGCGAAGGTTTGGGCGCGCGCATGCTGACGAACGCAATCGCGGCCGTACAAGCGCAGGGCGTGCGCACGATCGAGCTCGAGGTCTCGCAGCGCAACGCCGCGCCGGTCGCGCTTTGCACCGGATTCGGTTTCAAAGAATCCGGCGAGCTGCTGGTATGGGCGCGCGAGGCGCGCTCCGGCGACGACGCGCTCGCGGCGGCCCGCCGCTTTCCCGAGCCCGCCGTTCGGGCGATTACACCCGCCCTCTCCGCCTGCTGGCAACGCGAGCCGCGCAGTATCGCGCGCGCCGGGCCGGTTCATCTGCTCTCGATACCCGGCGCCTACGCATTCGTTCGCACCGGCGGCGAGTTCGCCAGCATCCTGGATGCAAGCGCGATCGACGTGCCGCGCGCGCGGGAGCTGCTGCGCGAGCTCGACGCACGCGTGCCGCACGACCTCACCCTGAACAACGAGCCCGCGAATTCCGCTCTCGGCCAGGCATTGCGGGACGGCGGGTGGCGCGTCGTCGAACGGCAGTATCGCATGGTACGCAGCTTGTGAGAAGCCAGGCCGTCTACGTCGGCAACGACCGCGTGCTGCTGCGCACGAAGAGCGGCTACAAGATGTTCGTCGATTCGCGCGACGTTTCGATCGCGCCGCACCTCATTCTCGAAGGCGTCTACGAAGAGCACACCGATGCCGTGCTGCGCAGATTGGTGCGTCCCGGCATGCACGTCGTCGAAATCGGCGCCAACGTGGGCCTCTTCACGATGCTGATGTGCCATCGCGTCGGGCCGGCGGGTTCCGTGTACGCCTTCGAATGCGACCCGGTCCTCGCGCAGATCGCGCGCGACAACCTCGAGATCAACGGCTTCTCGCGTATCGGCAGGATCGACGAACGCGCGGTGAGCGACACGGAGGGTCCGCTCGCGTTTCGCGCGGCGGTTCGTCACCGCGGCGGAGGCACGCTGGTCGCCGGATTGCAGCAGATTCCCGAACTCTCCGAGAGCGAGCGGCAAACGATCGGCGTGCAGGCGACGACGCTCGACGCGTTTCTCGCGGAGACCGGCCGGCGCGTCGACTTCATGAAGATCGACGCCGAAGGGGCCGAGAGCGCGATCTTGCGCGGCGGCGCCGGCCTCTTCGCGGAGCGCAGCCGGGCGCTCGTCGTCATGATGGAGTTTGCACCGCAGTTCATGCGCGAGGCCGGCGCCGATCCGGCGAGAACGCTCGAGAATTTGCGCGAGGCAGGCTTTACGTTTGCACGCGTTGACGACCGGCGGCGGCGCGTAGCGCCCGTCGACGCCGCCTATTTACTGGCGCAGCCCTTCTCCGACATTGTGATGACCCGCCGATGATTTTTACGACTCTCTTGCTCGCCGCGCTGCACGCAACGCCGGCGCCGGGCGCAAACGTGCAGAGCGAGCCCTACATGCACGCGCAGCGTCTCGTCGACATCGGAGACGGACGGCGCTTGAACATCTATTGCATCGGCGCCGGGTCTCCGGCGGTGATCTTCGATTCCGACGCCGAGGTAGGCAGCGGGACGCTGCCGTGGAGCCGGGTGCAGCCTGCCGTCGCCCGCATGACGCGCACCTGTTCCTACGACCGCGCGGGTTACGGCTTCAGCGATCCCGGACCGCTTCCGCGCACCTCCGATGCGATCGTCGGCGATTTGCGCACGCTGCTGCAGCGCGCCGGCGTACCGCCGCCCTATCTCCTCGTCGCGCACGGGATCGCCGGACTCTACGCGTCGCTCTTCGCCGCTCGCTATCCAAACGACGTTGCCGGCATGGTGCTCGTCGATCCATCCACCGCCGGCGAAGAAGAACTGCTCAGCACCGAGTATCCCAAGTACGCCGCAAACGAGCAGCAACGGTTGGCGACGATGCGTGACTGCGGCGACGATCCCACGCGCAAGCAGTGTCTGCAAACCCCGGGCCCGCACGCACTTGCGCCCGCGGCCTGGAGGGATCCGGCCTCGGAGCTTGCGAGCATCGGTGAAGACGGGGCCGAGCTGGACAGCGCGCTGCACGGCTACGGAGCGATGCCGATCCTCATCCTGACCGCACTCGACGAGAGCAAAAAAACCGAGGCGTCGATGGGCGCGACGAGCGCCGAGGTCGCGTCGGTGCAGGGCGGTTGGACGGCCTTGCACGATCAACTCGCGGCACAATCGACGCGCGGCGCCGACTGCGTCATCGCGGGCGCCGGACACGCAATGCAAATCGACAAACCCGAAGTCGTGATCGACGCGATCCGTCAGATCATGACGTTGATTCCAACCGAAGAAAAACCGTCGTGCGCGGCCTGGCCCTCACCGCGCCCAAGCGCGACGCCGCATTAAGCGGCTCCGCGTAAGGCAGCGGGCTTCGGCATTGCGAGCGAGCCGGCGAGCGCCAGCACCGCGAAAATCGCGATCGTCAGAAAAACGCTGACGAGGCCGAAGATGTCGCCGATGTGACCGAAGGCCGGAGCCGCGATACCGCCGATCGTGTTCGCAAGCCCGAGCGTCACGCCTGAGGCTACGCCGATGCGTTTGGGCAAGTACTCTTGCCCGAGCACGACGAGCACGCCGGCCGAGAGTCCAAGCGCGATGCCGAAGCAGAGTGAGAGCGCGATCGTGAGCGGCAGAAGCGCAAGCGATCCGGTGTACGCGACCGCCGCTGCAAAGAGCGCCGTGAAGAGCAATGAGATCGAGATGATGCGCCGCCGGTCGACGCGTTCGCCGAGCAATCCGCCGAGCATCGTACCGCCCGCGCCGCCGGCGAGCAGTGCGACGAGCGGGAAGGACTGGGTGAGCGCGTTCGCGTGCACCACGCGCATCGCGAAGACCGGCAGAAACGTCACGGCCGCGAGAAAGGTCGTCGAACGCAGTGCGACGACGAGCGACATGACCGAGAAGCCGCGCCAGTCGTTGCGTCCCGGACGTTCGCGATGCGCGCGCTGTGCGCTGCGGCGCACCTCGTTGAAGCGCGGCAGCGCGCGCACGAGAAACACCGCGACGATGCACGCGGGGATCACGAGCAACGCAACGCCGTGCAGACCGAAAGCGAGCAACAGGGGCGTCGCGACGATCGGTCCCGCCGCAAGCCCGATATATCCGCCGACCGTGAAGAAGCTCATGCCCGACGAGCGTTTGCGACCGGCGAAGTAGTTCGAAAAGCGCGAACCTTCGGGATGAAAGGCGGCGACCGCAAAACCCATCAGCATCGCGCCGCCCAGCATCAAAGGCAGGGTCGCGGCAAGGCCCACCAGCGCGGTCCCGGTCGCAGCCACCACCAGGCCGGCCGGAATGATCCAGGTGGTCGCGTGCCGGTCCGAGAGGTGACCGAAGAGCAACTGCACGACCGAGCCCAAGAGATTCGAGGCCAAGACCAGGGTCGCCGCGACCGCGAGCGTGAGGTGACGCTGCGTGACGAGGAACGGAATCATCACCGGCAGCACGCCTTGGTTCAAATCCACGAAGCCGTGGGCCAGCGTCAGCAGGCGGAGTCCCGCACGGTCTCCGTGCGAAGCGAGGGGGGCCGGGAGCGGTCGAGCAAGCGTCGTCACGCTCTCAGTCTCTCAGAGACGCCTCCATAAGTCCAATAGATTATTAGACTCGATTTGATAAGATGAACGCATACATGGAGATTCGCCAGCTGCGCTCTGCCGCCGCAATCGCCAGGCGCCTCAGCTTCACCGCCGCGGCCGAAGAGCTTTCGGTAGCTCAGCCCGCGCTCTCGCAGCAGATCGCCGCGCTCGAACGCGAGTTAGGCGTCCGTCTCTTCGAACGCACGAACCGCCGGGTCAGCCTGACCGACGCCGGACGGGCCTTCGTCAAGCGCGCCGAACGGATCATCGCCGACGTCGACGCCGCAGCCGAGGAGATGACCGCCTACGCGGGCGGGCTGCGCGGCCGGGTGGTGATCGGGACCTATCAGTCCTTCGCGGAGTACGTGTTGCCCAAGCTGCTCGGACGCTTCCATGCGGCCAACCCCGGCATCGAGGTCGCGATGCGCGAGGGAATGGCCGACGCGCTCTTGGCCGGGCTACGCGACGGCACGATCGACATCTTCGTCGGGCATCTCGCCGACGCGAGCCTGGCTACCCAAAGCTTCCGGATCGAACCGCTCTACGAAGACGAGCTGGTGATCGCGGTCTCCGCACGCCACCGCCTGGCAACTCGCCACAGCGTGCGGATCGAAGAGCTGCGGGATGAAGCCTTCGTCATCTTCCGCCCCGGTTCGGCGACGACACACCGCTTGAACGCCGTCGCGCGCGCGGCGGGCTTCGAACCGCGCGTCGCATTCGAGAGCGAGGATTCGCTCACCGTGCGTTCGCTCGTTGCGGAGGGCCTTGGTGTCGCGCTCTTTCCGCGCACGCTCGGCAACAATCCAGGCCCCAACGTCGCGCTGCTCTCGGTCGAACCGCAGCGCATCATGCGCACGATGGCGCTCGTGACACGCACCGAATCCTACGGGCCCGCGGTGAGCCGGTTCGTCGGCTTCATCCGCGACGCGCTGCACGCCTTATGAGCGTACCGTCATTGAAATCGATCCAGCGCAGGATCGCCGGCTGCGAGCGCTGTCCCGAACTGCGCGCATATTGCGCGCAGGTCGCGCGTGAGAAGCGCCGTGCGTACGCGGATCAGCGCTACTGGGGAAGACCCGTGCCGGCGTTCGGCGATCCCGCTGCACGCGTCATGCTGGTCGGGCTCGCACCCGGCGCGCACGGCAGCAACCGCACCGGACGCATGTTCACCGGTGACGCCTCGGGTGATTTTCTCTATCCCGCGCTCTATCGCGCGGGCTTCGCCTCGCAGCCGAACGCGACCAGCGCGCGCGACGGGCTCCAGCTGCACGATTGCATCATCACCGCGGCCGGCCGTTGCGCGCCGCCGCACAACAAACCAACCCCGCAGCAGCTGCGCAACTGCTTTTCGTATCTGCTCGAGGAGTTCGACGCTCTACCGGACCTGCGCGTGATGATCGGCCTCGGCTCGATCGGCTTCGACGCGATTCTGCGCACGCTGCGCGAACGTGGCTTCTCGTTCGAGCGGCAACCGAAATTCGGACACGGCGCCGAATTCGACGCGCGCAACGGCGAGCGCCGCATGGTAGCCGTCGCGTCATACCATCCAAGCCGTCAAAACACCAACACCGGCAAACTCACCGCGCCGATGTTCGACGCGATTTTCAACCGGGCGAAGGTGTTGCTGAAGGAGTAAGGCTCGGCGTCGCGCTCGGCATGACGGGACGGCCGCACATGTCGGTCAATTGCGTCAAGCCGTCTTTGTACGCTTCGATCTTCGTGCGCGGATCGATATTCGGATCGCCGAAATCCTTGCGCGCGTCTTGAAAAGCCTTGGCGCGTGCGTCGTCGCTGGGCGCACGGACGACTACGATCGAGGCCGGCGTGCCGTCTGCGTTGGCGACCACCACGAGGTCGGCGCCGTCCAGCGAAAACTCGCGCACTTCACACGCGCGCAGCGGATCCGGTGTCGCTTGAGGTGAGGGAGAGGTGTCGGTACTCGCGCGCCCGCCGGCGCATCCTGCTATCGCAAGAAGCGCTAATGAAACGAGAGCGTACGCCCGCACGAGTCGATTGCCTTATCAGGAATCATCATTCCGCCGCTTCCACCTGGTTTGAACGAGACGATTCGCAGCGGCGGGGCGTCGACCCCCTCCGGTCCGTAGGCTTTCTCGAGATCGAGCTTCATGTCGTTGGCGTTCTCAGGATTCTCGTGGTCGTCGACGATCACGTATTGCTGTACCGCACCGTTTTTCGCCCAGAGCACGCGGATCTGCAGCCCGTCGGGATTGGTGAAGAGTTTCTCACCGCAGGACGGTCCCATCGCGGTCGCACCGGCGGGCAGCCAAAGTAGACCGGCGAGCGCAAACGCGCCGACGGCCGCTGCAACACCGGCGAGACGAACGTACACCGTACGATTATTTGCCGCTCGGCTGCTGGGGCGCTTCACTTCGAAGGTAAAGATCTCGCAAGAGGGCCTCCGGAACGGGGGTCGGCGCGTCCATCATGACGTCGCGAGCGACCTGGTTCTTCGGAAATGCGATGACCTCCCGGAGGTTCTCCTCTCCGCACGCCAGCATCACGATCCGGTCGATGCCGAGGGCCATCCCGCCGTGCGGCGGCGCCCCGTACTCGAGCGCGCGCACGAAAAATCCGAAGCGCTCCTCGATCTGCTCGTCGGTCATGCCCAGCATCTCGAAGATCTTCCGCTGCAGTTCGGGTTTGTGGATGCGGATCGAACCCGACCCAAGTTCCCAACCGTTGAGGACCATGTCGTAGTGCTGCGCCCGCATCTTACGCGGATCGGTGTCGATGTATTGCCACTGATCCTCGCCGGGCGAGGTAAACGGATGGTGCGACGGCACCGGCTTCCCGGTCTCCTCGTCGATCTCCAGATACGGGAAATCCAGGACCCAACAGAACGAAAACGCGCTTGGATCGCGTAAGCCGCAGCGCTCGCCGACCACGTTGCGCATCTTGCCGGCTACCGCGAGCGCGAGCGCGCGTTCATCCGCAAAGAGCAGCATCGCATCGCCGCTCTCACTTCCGGTCGCGGCGCGCAGCTTCGCGACGTGCTCTTCCGTAATGAATTTTTGCGCCGATGATTTCGTGCCGTCGGCAGCAAGTGCGATCCACACCATACCCTTGGCGCCGAATTGCTTGGCATCGTCGGTGAGCGCGTCGAAATCGCGCCGCGAGAGCGACGCGCCGCCGGGATAGCGCAGCGCGACGATCGCGCCACCGCTCTCGATGACCGATTTGAAAACGACGAATTCGGTGCCCGCAAACACGTCGTTCACGCTCGCGAGTTCCAGTCCGAAGCGCAGATCGGGTTTGTCGATGCCGTAGCGCGCGATCGCCTCCTCGTGCCGAAGGCGCGGAAAAGCGCCCAGCTCGATGCCGAGGCAGCGCTTCCACACATAGCGGATGCACGACTCCATCGTCTCGATCACGTCCTCTTGCGTGATGAACGACATCTCGACGTCGACCTGCGTGAACTCCGGCTGCCGGTCGGCGCGCTGATCCTCGTCGCGCATGCAGCGCGCGATTTGCATGTATTTCCCGAAGCCCGCGATCATCGTGATCTGCTTGAGCAGCTGCGGCGACTGCGGCAGCGCGTAAAACGCTCCCGGATAGAGGCGCGAGGGCACCAAGTAGTCGCGCGCGCCCTCCGGCGTGCTCTTGATCAACATCGGCGTTTCGATCTCGATGAATTCGCGCTCGTCGAAGAAGTCGCGCATCGCCTTCACGATCGCGTGGCGCATGCGGATGTTCTGCTGCATGCGCGGACGCCGCAAATCCAGATAGCGATACTCCAGACGCAGATTTTCGTCCACGTCGGTATCGACGTTGATCTGAAACGGCGGCACCTGCGAGCGATTGAGGATTTCGAGCGCGTCGACGCCGATCTCGATCGCGCCGGTCGCGAGATTCGGGTTCTCGGTTCCCGCGGGCCGCGCGCGTACGACCCCGCGCACGCGCAGGACGTCCTCGTTGCGCACGTGCTCCGCCGCAGAAAAATCAGCCTGCTGCGGATCGAACACGATCTGCGTAACGCCGTCGCGGTCGCGCAGGTCGATGAAGATCAAGCCACCGTGGTCGCGACGCCGGTTTACCCATCCGTTCAGCTCGACGCGCGCGCCGACGTCGCCGGCGCGCAGAGCGCCGCACGAAAACCGCTTAGCCAACATTCCGATCCTTCAGGGCGTCCTTGACGCCGGAAACGTAGTGATATTGCTGCACGAGATCGCGTGCGAACTTCGAACGTGACGAGCGTGCGTCGAAGAAGGCGAGCACGCCGGGCATACGTTCGAGCACGCTGTGCAAGCCCAGCGAGACGGGCGTCATGCCCAAATTGAGCCGCACCCCGAAATCGGGATGCTTGCGGTAGAAACGCACCGTCGAACGCCCCGCCAGCCGCATTTTCTCCTTTTGATCGTCGTGCGGTACGTCCTGACAATGGTAATTGATCGCGTTGCGTTCGTAGAGAATCGTGATGCCCGCACGTTCGAGACGGTACCCGAGTTCGAGATCCTCGTGACCGTAGCCGGTGAAGCTCTCGTCGAAGCGTCCGACGCGGATGAGATCGGCGCGCCGCACCGACGCGTTGCCGGTCAAGAAGTAGAGCCACGGCAGCTGCTTGCGCGCCGGCTTGTGCAGAAAGCCGCGCGCCTGCGGGTGATCGCGCTTGTAGGCGTAATCGTCGAAGTCTTTGACCTGCACTTCGAGCCCGACCACCGCGATGTCGCGCCGCGCGCGATGATGGCGCAGATGCTGCGAGAGCAGATCCGGCGACGCGAAAATGTCCGAGTCGTTGAAGAGCACGACCTCGCCCGCCGCCGCGTCGATACCGGCGTTGCGCGCCGCCGCGCGACCGCTATACGCTCCGGGAAGATGACGCACGTTGCCATGCTTCTCGCGCATCGCCGCGAGAAACTCCGCCGTACCGTCCGTCGAGTTCGAATCGCAAACAAGCACTTCGAACTCGCTCGGCGCAAGGTCTTGCGCGAGCAGCGTAGGGAGTACGTATTCGAGCGTCTCCAACCGGTTATAGGTTGGAACGACGACGGAAATCTCAGGCATCGATCAATTCACGAACACCGCTGACGATCTGCGCGCGGAACCCGGCGAGCGCGGCGCCGTCCTCGGAACCCGGCTTGCGCACCAGCACGCTCGGCACGCCGTACGGCGCCCATTCTTGCGAGTTGAGCCGGAAGTAGCGATGTTCGAAAGCGACCAGCGTGGGCCTGCGCACCGCGCTTGCGACATGGGTCGCACCGGTGTCGACCGTTACGATGCAGCACGCCCGTTCGAAGAGCGCGACCCAGCGGTGAAACGGCTGGTTGCGCGCGACCAGATGGCCGCGCGACTCGAACGCCTGTGCGTACGCCTCGGCTTCGGCAGCGCAGCTGACCACCATCGGCACGCCGAGATCGCGCAGCTCCCCGGCAAGGTCGAGCGTGCTCGCGAGCGTGCTGCCGCTCGTGAACCAGCGTTGCCCGACGTGCAACACGATGGGATTGAGCGGGAAACGCGCGACGGCGGCGCGATCCTCATCGCAAACGTCGAGACGAAGCGCGGTCACGCGTTCGCGTGCCCCGGCGAGCGCAACCAGCTCGAGCAGCTGGTCGACTTCATGCGGAACGACGCGTTGCGGATCGCGCTCGCAAAGATCCGGATCGGCCGGACTGATCATCACGCGATTGAGGGAGAGATGGGCCGTGAGCCGCGCGAGCCAGCGCCGCACGTAGGTGTATCCGACGCGAACGCGCGCGTGGGTCGCGCCGACCAAGCTGATGTCGGTGGCGCGCGGGGCGAGCGCGACCGCGATGTCGTAGCCGCGGAAGCGCGAACCGAAAAACTTGCCGTGCACTTCGCGCGGTAATTCCACGAGTTCGTCGACGTCGGTGTTACGCTCCATGACGACGCGGTTGTAGGGACTCGTCACCATCGTCACGTGCGCGTCGGGAAAGGAGGCGCGCACCGTCGCGATCGCCGGCGTCGAGAGAATCAAATCACCGATGCGATCCGTCCGCGAGAGCAGGATCTTCATCGCGCGCGAAGGGCCTTCTCCAACTCATCGAAGTACGCCGCGTTCGCAAGACCGCGCGCCGCCGCCAGCTCGCGATCGCTCAAGGCACGATCCGCGGCGAGATCGCCGACACGCGCGCGCAGCGCGCGCTCGCTCCGTTCGCCGCCGCGCAGCCGTCCCCAACCGCGCTGCAGCGGATTAATTCCGGTCGCCAAGTACGTGCGCCAGTGCGGATGGATCGCCGCGAGCTGCACGGCCGTGCGGGCCTGCGCGCGCGCCTGCGCGATCATCTTTTCGACGTTGCCGCTGCGCGGACGCGGTTTGTAGTGATAGACCAGCGCCTTGGGATTGAAAACGGCGCGCACGCCGCCGAAGCGCAGGCGCAGGCCGACGTCGATGTCCTCCCAACCGTACTCCGAGAACGACTCGTTGAATCCGCCGATCGCGCGGATCGTCGCGAGCGGAACCGAAACGTTGGTCGTCCAGAAGAAATTCGCGCTGTAATCCTTGATGCTCCAAACCGGAGGCGGAAGATCGTCGAAGCTGGCGACGTTGATCGCGCCCCCGCGTACGACCGCCTTGGGTGCGCGAGCGTGCGAGCGCAGATGCTCTTCGACGAAGTTCGGCAACGGCAGCACGTCGTCATCGATGAAGATGATCCGCTCGCCGCTCGCGCGCGCGATGCCCGCGTTGCGGCCCTTCGCCAAACCGCTGTTCGCCTGCTCGATGACCTCGAAACGGCACGTCGCGCGCGTCCGCGCGCGCGCGATGACCTCCGCAGTCGCATCGCGCGACCCGTCGTTGACGAGCACGACCTCGTACTCGCCCGGATCGGCGGTCTGCTCGAAGCAGCCGTCCAGCACGCGCTCGAGCAGCGCGGCGCGATTATACGTGCAGAGTTGTATCGTGGCGCGCACGAGCACCTCCGATCAACGACTCGGCGGCCGCCAGGACGCGCTCCACGTCGAGCTGCGCGATGCAGGCGTAGTCGCGGCACTGCTCCTTCGTATCGCCGGCATGGCAGGGATAACTCGCGCGCACGATCGCGGTTCGTTCGCCCAGCGGCGCCCAGCGCTCCGGAAAATCGCTTTGAAAAGGAAAGATACCGACGGTCGGCGCGCCCGCGGCTGCCGCAACGTGCATCGTGCCCGTCGTGATGCCGACGAACGCTCGCGCGCGCTGCGCGAGCGCGCCGAACGCGCCGATGCCGAGCTTACCCGCCAAATCCGCGACGCGCTCGTCGCGCGCCGCCTGCAGAATCGCGAGGTTGATCGCCGCGTCGTCGGGTGCGCCGCTCAGCAGCACCTTGCAGTCGAATCGATCCGCCAGCGCGCGCGCCAGTGCAGCCCACCCCTGCACCGGCCACACGCCGCGACGCGACGCGATCGCGTTGGTCGGATGGAGAATGATGCAATCGGTCCCTCGACTACCCTGCGCCGTACGCGGGACGACGAGGTCCGCTTCTGCAACGTCTTGCGCCGTCGGAACGAACGACGGAATGCGGTCGGCTGTGTCGCACGCGAGAGCGCGCGCGTAATCGAGCAAGATATCCGACCAATGCGAGGTGACGTCGCCGTGTTCGCTGCGTACGGAGACGCGCGTCGTGAAGGCGCGCGAATAGAGGCGGCTGGCTTGTCCCACGCGGACCGGAATGCCGGCGCGTTTCGCCACACCTGCCGTGCGCGCCGTCGCCCACGTCACGACGCACGCCTCGTAACCGCGTTCGCGCAACGACGCTGCGAGCGCGTTCTCGTCGCCGCCGTCATCGACCAGGACCTCGTCGAGATCGCGCACGCGCTCGAGCGTCGCGCGATGCCCCGGCAGCGTCAGTGCCTCGACGCGTTCGAAACGCGCGTGCAGTGCTCGCGCCACCAGCGAGGCGACCAGCGAATCGCCGATACCGCCGCCCGCGCAGTAGAGCAGCGCACGCTTCATCGGGCAGGCTCGTCGAGCACGCGCACCAGTTCGCGCGAATACATCCCGTCGAGAAACTGCGCGCGAGCGAGCGAGCGCAGCCAGCCCGGCGCATCCTCGCTGGTCGCGATGCCGGCGTAAAAGGCGAGCAGCCCGTCGGGAAGCAGATAGCGCGCGCGCAAAAGGTTCGCCGGATGCGCGCCGGTCGCCATGCGGGTGCGCGACGAGTCTTGCTTGGCGAGAAAATGCTTCGCCATGCGCGCGCGCTCCATCGCTTTGCGCGTCTCCACTTCGAGCGTGTTGTGCGAGGGCGCCTTGATGTGCCAGAGATACGCATCCCATGCGAAACGCCAGCGCATCCCGGCCTCACGCAGCCGGACGCCGAGTTCGGTATCCTCCCAGCCGTAGAGATGAAACGCTTCGTCGAAACCGCCCACCGCGTCGAGCGCATGCCGCGGCAGCGAGACGTTGCACGTGCAGAGAAACGCGCGCGAGTAATTCGCCGCTCCCGGTTTGGGCCGGTCCTCGTACGATGCGACGTTGAGGATCGGTCCGTTGACGACCATATTGCTCGTCGTATGCGCCGCTTCGTGTGCCGCGAGAAAACCCGGCGGCAATTGCACGTCGTCGTCGGCGAAGAGCACGAGATAGCCCTGCGCGGCTTCGATCCCGCGATTGCGCGCCTTACCGCGATTCGGCTCGGGTTCGAAGACGTAACGTACCGGATAACTGCCGCGCGCCGCCTGCGCCTCGACCACGGCCTTCGTGTCGTCGCTCGAACCGTTGTCGGCGACGACGACCTCGAACGAGGGCGCGTGGACCTGTGACTCGAGCGACGCGAGCGCGCGCGCGACGTACGATGCCCGGTCCTTGGTCGCGATGACTATCGAGATGCGCATAGTTCGAGCAGCGATTCGGCCATGCGGTCCGCCGCCCCCACGTGATCGGCATAGAGCGCGGCGAGCCGTTCGCGGCTGCGCGCAAGCCAGCTCTGGTCGTCGTACCGTTCGAGCGCGACGCGTCCGACGCGTCCGGGGGTGAGCGTTCCGTGCAATTCGCAGACCAGAGACTCGCCCGCGTCCATGTTGGGTTGCGTGTGAAAGACGAAACGGCGCGATACGCCCACGGCGACCGCGCGCTTGAGCCGCGCGCCGACCAGCGGAATACGATCGAGATAGGTGAGCGGCCCGTTGAACGTGATCTTCTCCGCCGCGTTGAGCGGTGTGATCGCGATCATCGGCACCCCGAGCGCCGCGAGTTCGATCGTCTTCGTGCCGGGAATCGTGACCACGAGCCGCGAGCGCAGCGCCGCGGCGAGGGCGTTGCGCAAAATCGGAAAGCGCGGCGCGCCGCGCTCGGGCGCCAGCCACGCGCGCTCGCCTTCTTCGATCAGGAGGCCGCGCTGCGCCCAGACGCGAGGATCGCCGCCGCGTTCGATCGCGGCGCGCACGTCGGAGAGCGGCGTAAAGGGCGAGAGGCCGAACGCTACCGGAATTTCCGGCCGCTCGCGCGCGATGCGCAGCGCCATCGTGAAGAAAAACGGAATCAAGTTGTCGACTTCGTAGTCGCGAGAGCCCGGCATCACGAGAATACCGCCCGTGGGCGCGCCGTCTTCGAGCGGCTGCTGCGCTTCGAGCAGCGCACCGTCGATCGCGAGATTGCCGACGCGCACGATGCGCTCTTGCGCCGCGCCCGACGCGCGCAACTGCGTAACGTTCTTCTCATCGACGGCGAAGAAACGCGTGAAGCGATCGCGATAGCCTCGCTTCGAAAATTTGTAGGTCGACGCGACGCCGTGCAGACGGGCGCGCACGCGCAGCGCGTGCATCAAGTCGCCGCCCAGATATTGCACCACGTCGACGCGATCCGGCAGCTCCGGCGCGTTTGCGCCGAGCGCGACGCGCAGATAGGTTTTGGGATCGTAGACGTGCGCGCTTGGAAAGAGCCGCTTGGCCAGTTGCGCCTCGTAACCGGTCGCGTAGTCGTCGGGCACGCAGAAGAGATGCACGTCGAGGCCGGGATCGCGTTCGTACAAGCGGCGCACGAGCGGGCGGAACCAGCCGGCGACCTCGCCCGGACCGTTGGCGGTGAAGGCGATTCTCACGCCGCTACGCCCCGTAGCGCGCGACGATCTCGCCGATGATGTCGGACGTGCTGCGTCCGGCGCGATGCGGCGCGAGGCGAATCTCACCGCCGTACGCGCGCACCACCGCCGCTTCCGGCAAATCTTCTTCGCGGTACTGCGCGCTCTTCACGTGCACGTCGGGGCGAATGCGCTCGAGCAGCGCCTCCGGCGTCCTTTCGCCGAACTCGACCACGGCATCGACACTGCGCAGCGCGCGCAGCAGCACCGCGCGTTCCGAAAACGGCACGATCGGGCGCTTCGCCCCTTTGATCGCGCGCACCGACGCGTCGCCGTTCACGCCTACGATCAACGCGTCACCCTGTGCTCGCGCCCACGCTAGATAGTCGACGTGGCCCGCGTGGAGCACGTCGAAGACGCCGTTGGTGAACACGACGCGCCGCCCGCGCGCGCGCTGCTCCTCGCGCCACGCCGCGGCGGCGTCGGCGTCGAGCAGCGCTCCGAAAAGCTCAGGCGCCGCCATGTTCGATCAGCGCGATGATCTCGTCGCCGCTCGCGGTCGCCGTGCCGAGCTTCTCGACCACCGCACCGGCGGCGAAATTGGCAAGCTGCATCGCGCGTTCGATGGGAGCTCCGCCCGCAAGCGCGAGAGAGAGTACGGCGATGACGGTGTCGCCGGCGCCCGAGACGTCGTAGACTTTGCGCGCGACCGACGGAATGGCAAGGCGCTCTCCCTGCGAGCCGAAGAGCGACATGCCGGCTTCGCCGCGCGTGATGACCACGTAGCGGCAGCGCAGCGCTTCGAGCAGCTGCGCGCCCGCGCGTTCGAGCGACGCCTCGTCGGCGATCTTGATGCCGGTTGCAGCCTCGGCTTCGTGCACGTTCGGCGCGACGCACGTGACGCCGGCGAAGAGTGCGACGTTCTGCGGTTTGGGGTCGGCGAGCACGAGCGGACAGGCACGCGCCGCCGCGACGATTTCGGCCGAGAGCAGACCCTTTGCGTAATCGCTCAAGATTACGGCATCGACGTGCGGCGCCCGCTCGCGCACGAAGGCGGCGACGCGCGCACGGTCACCCGGACGCAGCGGAGCCGCGTCCTCCCAGTCGGCGCGCACGACCTGCTGGTTGTGCGCGACGATGCGCGTCTTGCGCGTCGTCGGCCGGTCGCTCACCGCGAACACGCCGCCGTCGTCGACGGCCTCTTCACGCAGCATGCGCCGTACGTCATCGGCGAACGCGTCCTCGCCGACCGTACCGACGAACTCGACCTTTGCTCCGAGCGAGACCAAATTGTTCGCGACGTTGCCGGCGCCGCCCAGCGTGAACGAATGATCGGTCACCGCAACGACGGGAACCGGCGCTTCGGGAGAGATGCGCGTGACCGCGCCCCAGATCCACTCGTCGATCATCAAATCGCCGATGACGAGGATCGTACGCCCGCGCATGTGCTCGACGAGCGCGCGCGCATCGCGCGTCAGGAGCGCGGTGCTCACGCGATGTGATCCTCGAATATCAGCTTCTGCTCGACCAGGTCGCAGACGATGTGCGCCATCACCTGATGCACCTCTTGCACGATCGCGGCGTAGCCGTCGGGACCGATCAAGGCAAGGTCGCTGTATTGCATGACCGTGCCGCCGCCGTTGCCGGTAAACGCGATCGTCGTCGCGCCCTTCTTCCTGCCCGCTTCGAGTGCGCGCACAACGTTGCGCGAGGTGCCGCTCGTCGTCATACCGATCAACACGTCGCCCGGTTGTACGAACGCTTCGACCTGCCGCGCGAAAATGTCGTCGTAGCTGTAATCGTTGCCGATGCACGTCAACGTCGAAGTGTTGACCGAGAGCGCTTCGCTGTTGAGACCGGGGCGCTCGCGCAAGTAGCGTCCCGAGAGTTCGGCGGCCATATGCTGCGCTTCGGCGGCGCTGCCGCCGTTGCCGCACCAGTAGATCCGCTTTCCCGCGCGCAGCGCGCCGACGACCACGTCGACGATCGCAAGCACCTGCGGTTCGTAGCTCGCCATGTCGCGGAGCACCGCGCGATCCGCGAGCAGTTCGTCGAAATTTCGTCGTGCTTTGTAGTCGATGGTCACGGTGCGATCCAAAAGAGTTCGTCGCCTTGCGAGACGAGCTCGCCGTTTTCGGGAATGATGCGCGCGATCGTGCCGCTGTAGTCGCTTTGAATCTCGTTGAAGAGCTTCATCGCTTCCAAAATGCAGAGCACCGCCCCGGCCTCGACGCGATCGCCGGGATTGACGAACGCGTCCGCATCGGGCGAAGGCGAGCGGTAAAAGACGCCGGTCAGCGGCGCGATGACGCGTTTGACGTTGGCAGGTGCGGCCGGAGTCGCGGGGGCGCCGTCCGAGGGCGGCGCGTTCGGCGCTGCAGCGGAGACGACCGGTGCCACGATCTGTGCACCCGCCTCGCGGCGCACCAGCTCGTAGACGGCCTCGCCGACCTTCACTTTGATGCGGTCGAGGTCGTGCTCGTGCATCACGTCGAGCAACGACTGGATCGTTTCCGCTTCCTCTTCATATCCCATCAGTGCGCCCTTTCGGCAAGCGCGCCCGCAACGTCTGCCGCGCGCAGAGCGACCCGGCTTTCGGTGCGCGCGTCGAGGTCGCGCAGGACCAGCTCGCCCCGGGTGAGTTCCTCGCTTCCCAAGATCAGCGCGAAGCGGGCGTTGTTCCGGTCGGCGATCTTCAGGTGCGCGAGCACTTTGCGATCTTCGTAATCCATGAAGACCGGTTGATCGAGCGCCGCGCGCAACTGCGCGACCAGCGGCACGAGCACCGCGCGCGCCTGCGGGCCGAGCGCAATCGCCTGCACGCCGTGACGCGCTACGCTTCGCTCGCCGTGCGTCGCGTCGAGCATCATCAAGAAGCGCTCGATGCCGAGCGCGAATCCGACTGCAGGCACGTCGGGACCGCCGAGCGAGCGCACGAGTCCGTCGTAGCGCCCGCCGCCGCAGACGGTGGACTGCGCGCCGAGTGCGGTCGACGTGATCTCGAAGACGGTGCGCGTGTAATAGTCGAGCCCGCGTACGATACCGGAATCGACCGTATGCGGAATCGAGGCCGCGTCGAGGTAGCCGCGCAGCGCGTCGAAATGCGCGCGGCACGCATCGCACAGCACCGAGAGAAAGGTCGGCGCGCTCGCGATCAGCGCACCATCGCGCTCGTCTTTGCTGTCGAGCACGCGCAGCGGATTGCGTTCGAGGCGGCGCTGCGAATCGGGCGAGAGCTCCGCGACGTGCGGACGAAAATGCGCGAGCAGCGCTTCGCGATAGCGCGGCCGGCACACGTCGTCGCCGATCGAGTTGACGCGCAGCTGCGCGTCGGTGATCGCGTAGCCGCGCACGAGCTCCCACGCAAGTGAGATCACCTCGAAATCGGCTTCGGGTCCGGCGTAGCCGGTGCACTCGACGCCGAACTGGTGCGCTTGCCGGTAGCGTCCCTTCTGCGGACGTTCGTAACGAAAGATCGGCCCGACGTAGTAGAGACGTTGTGGTCCTTGCGCAAAGAGATTTTGTTCGAGCGCCGCGCGCATGACCGGCGCCGTCCACTCCGGGCGCAGCGTCATGCTGCGTTCGCCCTTGTCGGTGAACGTATACATCTCTTTTTCGACGATGTCGGTCGTCTCACCGACCCCGCGCACGAACAACTCGGTCGACTCGAACATCGGAGTGCGAATCTCGCCGTAGCCGAAGCGTTCGGCGAGGGCGTGGATCCGCGTTTCGAGTTCGAGCCAGGCGTGCGATTGCGGGGGCAGGACGTCTTGCGTGCCGCGCGGTGCGGTGATCTTCGAGGGCATGCCGCTCTCGGGGTTCGCAGGGCGACCCGACAATCCTAGGATGGCTGTATCGCGCAGCTAGATGAGCGCCGTGCATCGTGGGATGGATCAGCGTGCGCCCTGCGATCTACGTCGCTCTCACGATCGCGCTCGCCGCGATCGCCCCGCAAACCGCGATGGCACTTCCGGCCGCCGCCGCGAGCGTCGTGCTCGAGTGCCTGCCGTTCCTCGCGCTTCCCGCCGCGATCGCGCCTTTCGCCGGTTGCGGCTGCGGCGCCGGCCCCTCGGCGCGCTCGATCCCGGCCGCGCTCGCGACCGCGGCGATCTTCGGCATGCCGGCTGCGCTCGCGCGCCCGCTCGCCGCGACGCTCGTTGCGCGCATGCGACCCGTGCACGGCCACGCCGCGCAGAACGATCCGCTCGCAGGTTTGCAGCGCCTCGCGCCCGCTGCGCTCGCCGCCGCAACCATCGCCGCATTCGCACCCGCGCTGCCGCTGCACGCGATGCCGCCGTTGCTCGCCTTTGCAGCCGGTGCGGCGCTCGGCATGGTCGCGTCGCCGTGTGCGCTCGGAGGCGTCGCGCTCGCGGCCGCGCTGCGCGCGAGCGCGCCCTTCGCGGCGACCGGTTTGCTCTGCACGGCGGGCATCGTCGATATCTACGCATGGCGCCGTGCCGCTCGCGATGAACGCGCGCGCGATCCGTGGGCCTGCACGATGCTCGCCATCGCATGCGCGCTCGTCGCACTGCGCGCGGGTGGTGCGTTCGTGCATCCGCGCATGACCGTTCCGCTCGCGCTGACGGCGCTGTTCTTCGGCTACCTCGCGTGGCGCTCGCGCGGCGAACGCGCACCCTCGGCGCGTTGGATCGGCGCAGCCGTGTTAGCCGCCGTCGTGATCGGCGCGCCCGCGCCGGTCTATCGTGCGACCGAGACGACGCTTGCCGGCGCGTTTGCGGGCGAGCGCGTCGACTTCACCGGCGTCGCGGTCGCAGATCGCACGCTGGTACGATACGCGATCACCTGTTGCCGCGCCGACGCCGCGCCGGTCGCGCTCGTACTCGATCGCAGCGTCGCGCGTGACGACGGCCGCTGGATGCACGCTAGCGGCGTGCTCGCCGAAGAGAACGGCATGCTGCATCTGCACGTCGAGCACATCACGCTCGTCGCACCGCCCCTCGACCCGTTCGTCTATCGTTAGGAAAGCACCGCGGCTTTGCGCTTCTCGAGCACCTCGACGGGAATGCCGTTCGGATCTTCGATGAACGCGATCGCGCGCCGTCCGCTGGGCGAGCGATAGACGTCCTTGAGAATCTTCACGCCGTTCCCGCGCAGCTGGGCAATGTACGGTTCGAGCTCGCCATCGGCTTCGATCGCGAGATGTTCGTAACGATTGCCGATCGCATACGGCGGATGCTCTTCCAGATCGTAGACCAGTTCGATGTACGCGTTCCAATCCGAGCCGACGAACGCCATGTCGGCGTTTCCCGGATAGTGGAACGGCCCGTCGAGCAGTTTGAGTCCGAGTTTATTGACGTAGAAGTCGATCGACTCGTTCATGTCGTTGACGAAGATCGAGGTATGCAGAAAGCGTGGCATGAGACCTCCCCTAGTGCAGAAAGTAGCGGTAACTCGAAAAGACGAATGCGACGCCGAGGCGGTCGGCCGCGGCGATGACCTGCTCGTCGCGAATCGAGCCGCCCGGTGCGATCACCGCGCTGCAGCCGGCCGCGGCCGCCGCTTCGAGCCCGTCGGAAAAAGGGAAAAAGCCGTCGCTTGCGCAGGCAGCGCCCTGTGCGCCTGCGCCCGCGCGATGCGCTGCGATCTGCACGGCGCTCACGCGATTGGTCTGCCCGGCGCAGATGCCGCGCGTCGTCCCGCCGTTCGCAATCACGATGCCGTTCGATTTGACGTGCCGCACGACGTCCCACGCGAAGGCGAGATCGTGCCACTCCTGCGCGCTGGGTTCACGCTGCGAAACGACGCGCCAGGTTTCGGGGGGCGCCGCGGGATTGTCGTCTTCGGCCAGCACGCCGCCGAGCGCGCTGCGCACGCGCAGTTCGCGCGCGAGTTCGTCGGGAAGCGAGGAAGCAAAACGCATGATCCGCAAATCGCGCAGCTTCTTCGTGTTCGTCAGCACCTCGAGCGCGTCGGGCGCAAAGCCCGGAGCCGCGACGATCTCGAGGAAGAAGCGCGCGAGCGCATTCGCCGCCTCGAGGTCGACGATCGCGTCGGTCGCGACGATACCGCCGTAGGCCGAGACCGGATCGGCCTCGAGCGCGTCATAGATTGCCTTGCCGACGCGCGAGCGCTGCGCGACGCCGCACGGCACCGTATGTTTGACGACGGCCGCGCGGACGAAGCGTTCGTGCTCGCTGCCGAACGCAGCGCCGATGGGCGCGCGCGAAAGCAGGCGCAGCGTCGCGTCGAGATCGAGCAAATTGTTGTACGAGAGCGCCTTGCCGTGCAGCTGCTTGGGCAATCGGTCCGGCCGGTCGAGATAGAAGGCCGCGCGGTTCTGCGGATTGGTGCCGTATCGCAGCCGCTGCGCGAGCGGAAGCGTGACGGTGAGCGCGCCCGGCAGATCGCTCGGCGATACCGAGCCCTCGGCCGCGATGTAGTGAGCGATTGCCGCGTCGTACTCCGCGGTGCGTTCGAACGCGGCCACCGCGAACTCGCGCCGCATCTGCACCGGAACGTCTTCTTTCTCGAGCGCCGTCACGAACGTATCGTACTGCGAAGGATGCGTCAGGACCGCGACGTGATCGAAATTCTTGGCCGCCGCGCGCAAGAGTGAGACGCCGCCGATATCGATCTGCTCGATGGCTTCGGCGTGCGTGGTGCCTTGCCGCGCGACCGTCGCTTCGAACGGATAGAGATTGACGCAAACGGTCGTAATCGGCGCGATCGCATATTTCTCGGCTTGCTCTTGGTGTTCGCTGTTGTCGCGATCGTAGAGAATCGCGCCGAACACCTTGGGATGCAGCGTCTTGACGCGCCCGTCGAAGAGCGGCGGAAAGCCGGTCATCTCGCCGATATCGTGCGCGGGAACCCCATGATCTTGCAGATAGCGCCGCGTACCGCCGGTCGCGTAGATCACCGTGCCGCGATCGTGCAGCGCGCGCGCGAGCTCGACCGATCCCGTTTTATCCGACAGCGAAAAGAGCGCCGCCGGCTTGGTTCGGTCAGGCAAGCGCCAGCTCCGGATGCCGTTCTTGCGTCAGCGTCGCCGCGATGATCGTACTGACGCCCGGCTCGCGCATCGTCACGCCGTACATGCGGTCGGCCAGTTCCATCGTTTTCTTATTGTGCGTCACGATGATCATCTGCGAACCGCCCGCCAGTTCGCGCACCATCTCGGAGAAGCGTTCGACGTTGGCATCGTCGAGCGCCGCATCGACTTCGTCGAGAAGATAGAACGGCGACGGCTTCACCGCGATGAGCGCAAAGATCAGAGCCGCGGCCGTCATCGCGCGCTCGCCGCCCGAGAGCGCGGTGAGCGACATCAGTTTTTTGCCGGGCGGCTGCACCGAAATCTCGATACCCGTCTCCGAAAGATTCTCGGGATTCGTCTGCCACATCTTGGCGTCGCCGCCGGGGAAAAGCTTGCCGTACATTTCCGTAAAGGCGCTCGCGACTTTTTCAAAGGTTTCGTTGAAGAGGGCCTGCGATTGCGCTTCGATCTCTTTGATCGATTCGAGCAGCGTCTCGCGTGCTCTCGCCAGATCGTCGAGCTGCGTGCGCAAAAACGTTTCCCGCTCGGAGAGCTCCTCGCGTTCGGCTTCGGCATTGAGGTTGACGTTTGCTTGCAGGCGCGTGAGCTCGTCGCGCAAACGCGGCAGCTCCTCGACGACTTCGTCGCCCTCGCTCGCGAAGCGCGTCTCGACGTCGCGGCATTCGTCGTCGGTCGCGGGATTCTGCGCGAACTGCGAGACCAGCATGCCAAGTTCCGCTTCGATCTCGGCCAAGCGCATGCGATGGCGTTCGCCGCCCGCGGCCGCCTCGCGCTCGCCGTTTTCGGCGGAGCGCAGATCGGCTTCGAGCTGCAGCTGTTCGTTGGCCATCCTCTCGCGTTCGCGCCGCGCGACGTCGAGTTTGACGTCGAGATCGCTCACGCCGCGGCGCAGGCCTTCGAGGTGCGCGTGCGCATTACGGGTCTGTTCGGCGAGCGCGCCGATCTCGGCGAGCATCGATTCGCGCGCGATTCGCGCCCGCTCGCTATCTTGATCGAGCATGCCCAGACGCCCGCGGGCCGCGTCGCGCTCGGCGGTGAGCGCCGCAGCGCGTTCGCGCAGATCGCCCGCGCGATGACTCGCGTCGAGCTGCTCCCTCTCGGCATTCGCGATCTCTTCGCGCGCGCGGGCGAGCTCGGCTTCGAGGCTTGCGCGTTCCTCGTCGTTCTGCATCGCTTCGGGTTCGCGGGCCTCGAGCGCATGCTCGCGCTCGCGTGCGGCGCGCGCCTGCGTCAGCACCTCGCCGACGTGCGCGTGCGCGCGCGTCACTTCGCCGTGCATCCGCTCGAGCTCGCCGGCGAGCGCCGCCATCTCGGTGCGCAGCTCCGCGATCTGCAGCTCGAGCCGCGCGAGCGATTCACGCGCGGAATCACGCGCGGCGACGGCTCCTTCCACGCGCACTCCCGCCTCGCCGGCGGCACGTTCGAGCGCGTCGAGTTTCGCACGCATGCCGGTCAGCGCTTCGCGCAGGGTCTGCGCTTGCACGCGCCGCGAGAGAATCGAACGCTCGCGCTGGAAGCGGCCGCCGGTGATCGCACCGCCGCCCGCGATCTGCTCGCCCGAGAGCGTGACGATCGTATCGCGCAGGCCGCGCTCGCGCACCAAATGGATGCCGGTCTGCAGCGTATCGACGACGAGCACGCTGCCGACCAGGAAACGCACGACGCCCGCGTATTGCGGCTGCGTACGGACGAGCGTGTGCGCGTAGCCGATCACGCCCTGCGTGCGCTCCAGCTCCGGATTCATGCTCTTACCTTCGCGCGCACCGAGCGTATCGAGCGGAAGGAACGTCGCGCGCCCTTGTTCGCTGCGGTTGAGAAACTCGATCGCGTGCTCGGCGTCTTCGGAGGTCGTCGTGATGATGTTCGAGAGACGCGCGCCGAAGGCGACATCCATCGCGCGCGCGTAGCGCTCGTCGGTGTCGATCACGTTCGAAACGATGCCTTCGATCCCGCGCAGCTCGCCGCGCTGCCAAGCCTCGACGACCGCGCGCGTACCCGGCACGTGGCCCTCAAGCGAATTCTCCAGCTCTTCGATCGTATGCAGCCGTGATTCGGCGGCTTTGACGTCGCCGGTTTGATCGCGATGCGCCGCGAGTGCGTTGCCGAGCGCGCTCTGCGCGTGCGCGAGCGCCGCTTCGGCGGCCTCGGCCTTCTCGCGGCCGTTCGCAAGCTGCATCTCGAACGCGCCAAGCTGCGCTTCACGCTCGGCATAGCGCTGTGACGCGCTCCCCGCGGCCAGTTCGAGCTGTGCGACGTGCTCGCGTGCGGCGTGTGCCTCGCCTTCCAGACGTCCCGCCTCGGCGCGCAGGTTCTCGCCCTGCACGCGCCGTTCGGCGCGTCGTGCCGCGGACTGCGCGGCGTGCGCTTCGACCTCGCGCAGCCGCGTGAAGATCGCATCGAGCTGCGCGCGCGCTTGCGCGAGCGCGGTCTGCGCGGCCAGCTCCGCCTCGCGGCCGGCATCGAGATCGCCCGCCAGCGGCGCGAGACGCGCATCGAGCCGTTCGATCGTGACCGCCAGCGATTCGCGCTCGGCTTGCACGCGCGCGGCATCTTCGTGCGTCTGCGTCGACTGCGATTCGAGCGCTTCACGCCGTGCGAGCGCCGCGGCGTAATCGGCCTCCAGCCGCGCCAGCTCCGCCCGTTTGCTCTGCGTCGCGCCGCGAATCTCTTCCAACGCGAGCTCTTGCTGATAGGCGCGCGTACGCAGTTCGGCGAGATTCGCACCCAGCTGCGCGACTTTGGCGGCGGCCGCGCCGCGCACGTCTTCTTGCTTTTCGAGCTCGACGCGCAGCGTCTCGCGCTCGTTGCGCCGCGAGGCGCTGGCGCGCATGTACGAAAGAATCTCGAGATCGCGTACGCGCGCGCTCACCTTGCGGAAGCGCTTCGCCCGGCGCACCTGCGTATCGAGCTCGGGAATACGCCGCTCGAGCTCGCTGATCAGATCGTTGATGCGGATCGCGTTGGCTTCGGTCTGTTCCAGACGGCGCATCGACTCGTGCTTGCGCGCGAGAAATTTGTTGATGCCCGCCGTTTCCTCGAAGAGCGCCCGCCGTTCGGTCGGTTTACTCGTGAGAATCGAATCGATCTGTCCCTGCGAAACGATCGCATAGCTGCCCGGTCCGAGGCCCGTGCCCATCAGGAGCTCGACGATGTCGCGCAAGCGCACTTGGCTGCGGTTGATGAAGTATTCGCTTTCGCCGGCGCGGTAGGCGCGGCGCGTAATCTCGACTTCGCTGAACTCGATCGGCAGTCTGCCGGTCGTGTTGTCAAAGGTTAGCGAGACCTCGGCCATACCGAGCGGCTTGCGCTTCTCGTTACCGGCGAAGATTACGTCCTCGAGTTTGCCCGAACGCAGGCTGCGGCTCGACGTTTCGCCCAACACCCAGCGAAACGCGTCGACCAGATTCGACTTGCCCGAACCGTTCGGCCCGACGATCGCTGTGATGCCGCCGGCAAAATCCAAACCCGTTGCTTCGGCGAACGTCTTGAACCCGAAAGCTTTGATCTTCTTTAAATGCATCTCAACCCAAGTGGATTCAGCTACGCTCTAGTCCTTAGCGTTCGGTCCCGCCGGACCGAGCCGCAGCGATTGCAAGGCTGCTTGCGCTGCAGCTTGCTGTGCGGCCTTCTTCGATGGACCGCTCCCCGTTCCCAACGTCTTGCCTTTGACCTGCACGCTCGAGTGAAAATGCGGCTGCTGCGCGGTGCCCGCGCTGCGGTCGCGGTAGACGGGCGTCGCGGCAAGGTGCTCCTGCGCGTAGTGCTGCAGCCGGGTCTTCGGATCGAGCAGCGCGTCGGGAGCGTGATCGAGCTGCTCGATGTGCTCGCGCACGACGAACGTCCGGGCCTTCTCCACGCCGTAGCGCAGCGCGAGCGCGGCCACGAACGCCTCGAAGGCGTCGGCGAGGATCGAACTATTCTCGGAACCGCCCGCATTACGCATCCCCACGCCAAGCTCGATCAGGTCGGGAAAACCCAACCGGCGCGCCGTCGAGGCCAGCTGCGCGTCGTTGACGATCGCAGCCTTGCGCACCGTCAGCCGGCCCTCCGGTTCCTCGGGAAAATGCTCGTAGAGCCAGCGCGCGGTGACCGAACCGAGCACCGAGTCGCCGAGAAACTCCATGCGCTCGTTCGAGGCGCCGCCGCCTTCTTTCGCACGGCTCTCGTGGACGAAGGCTTGCTCGATCAGCGTCATGTCGCCCGCAGCGCGCACACCCGCCCGGGCGAGCAGCGCCCGCAGACGGCGTCTGCGATTCTCACCGGCCATGTCGCGTGCGGCTAGCGCACCTTTCCGAAGACGATGACGCTGTTGTGTCCGCCGAAGCCGAACGAGTTCGAGAGCGCGACGCGCACCGGCGCCTTACGCGCGACATTCGGCACGTAATCGAGCGTGCACTCGGGATCGGGAAATTCGTAGTTGATGGTGGGCGGCATCACGTCGTTCTGCACCGACATCACGGTCGCGACGCCTTCGAGACCGCCCGCCGCGCCCAGCGCGTGGCCGTGCATCGATTTGGTCGAACTCACGCCGATCTTGGGTGCGTGGGCGCCGAAGGCTTTCTCGATGGCCTTCGATTCGGCCGGGTCGCCGATCGGCGTCGACGTGCCGTGCGCGTTGATGTAGTCGACGTCGTCGGGCGTGATGCCGGCCGACTTGAAGGCCCGGTCGAACGCGAGCGCGACGCCGTTTCCGTCGGGATCGACCGCCACCAGGTCGTACGCGTCGGCGGATTGGCCGTAGCCGAGCACCTCGCAGTAGATTTTCGCCCCGCGCGCCTTCGCGTGTTCGTATTCCTCGAAAATCAAGATGCCTGCGCCCTCGCCGAGCACGAAGCCGTCGCGCTCCCGATCGAAGGGACGCGACGCCTTGACCGGATCGTCGTTGCGCGTCGACATCGCTTTCATCGAACAGAAGCCGCCGACGGCGAGCGGCGAGATGCACGCCTCGGTGCCGCCGGTGATCATGACCGGCGCGTCGCCGTGGGCGACGAGATTATAGGCCGTGCAGATCGCGTCGTTGGCCGACGCGCACGCGCTCGCGGCCGAGAAGAACGGACCGCGAAAACCGTAGGCCATCGAGATGTGCGCCGGCGCCGCGTTGGCCATCAGCATCGGAATGAAGAACGGCGACGTCTTCGTCCAATTTCCGATTTGGTTGGCTTTGAGCGACTCGTACCAAAAGGTTTGGATGCCGCCGATTCCGCTGCCGATGATCGCACCGACTTGATTTTTGAAGTCCTGATCGTCCGGCAGAGCAGCGTCGGCGATCGCCTCTTTGGTCGCGACGAACGCGTACTGCGCAAAGCGATCCATGCGGCGCGCAAGCTTGCGTCCGATCAGCTCCTCGGCGTTGAAATCCTTGACCTCGGCGGCAAAGCGCGTGGCAAACGCGCTCGCGTCAAAGGTCGAGATCGTCGCGACTCCTGACTCACCGGCGACCAGCCGCCGCCAAAACTCTTCGCGGGAATTTCCCAAGGGGGTCACGGCACCCATGCCCGTGACGACAACGCGTCTTCTGCTCAAAACGCCTCACCATTACGGCCGGGAGCGCAGTCAACCTCTTCCGAAGAGTAGCTGCGTGAAACGCCTCGTTCCCCTTCTCGCGTGCATCGCGCTGGCAGCCTCGCTGAGCACCGGCGCCGCCGCGCAGCAGAAGGTCTTCATGACCATGAAGGCCGCGCCGAGCATCCCGCCGACCCATTCGCCGCAGCCGATACCGGGCAACGTCTATATCAACGCCTGCGGCGGCAAGAAGAGCAAGAACTGCAAGGGTCGTCCGACCGCCAAACCGAGCGCTAAGCCAGGAACGAAAAAACCGGCGCCGGGTAAAGCCGCTCCGCGGCGATCGCCTGGACCGTAGAGAAGAGCCGCAGAAAGTTGCCGGTCTGTACCGGCAGCACGTACGAGGGGTTGGCCGAGGGCGGGAACGCCGCAGCCGACTGGAGGGCCTGGTAGACCGGCTTGGCTGCCTCGCTCAGGTTGAGGCCCGATTGGGCAAAGCGGTAGGGCGAGCTTTCGAAGGCGGGGGCGGCGACCAGGTTCTGGGCCGCGGTCGGGGAGACCGGCGCCGGGCTCGTCAGGAACGCTCTCCAGGCATCGAGATTGGAAGAGGCCGAGGTAATCGCGAGCGCCATTTCCTTGATTTTGTACCCCCGGGCGGTCCTTGCCAAGCCTCCGGACCCTTTGCTATACTCCTCCGGCTATGTTCCAGTTCGACCTGCAGCTTTTTGCGTCCAAGAAGGGCGCCGGCTCTACCCGTAACGGGCGCGATTCGAATGCCCAGCGTTTGGGCGTCAAGCGCTTCGGCGGCGAGCGCGTGCTCGCGGGCAACATCCTCGTGCGTCAGCGCGGCACCAAGTTCTATCCGGGCGAGAACGTCGGCATCGGCAAGGACCACACGCTCTTTGCTCTCGTCGAGGGCGTCGTCGAGTTCTCCGAGCGCCGCAACAAGCAACACGTCAACGTACGCACGGCCTAACTGCAATTCATTGACGAAGCAACGATCACCGTAGCGGCCGGAAACGGCGGTGACGGAATCGTGGCGTGGCGTCGCGAGAAATACATCCCCAAGGGCGGTCCGGCCGGCGGCGACGGCGGTACGGGCGGCAGCGTCTACCTTCAGGCCACGTCGGAGCTTTCGACGCTGGTCGAATTTCGTTATAAACGCAACTTCGTCGCCGAATCGGGCAAGGGCGGCGGTCAGTCGAACAAGTCGGGGCGCAGCGGCACGGATCTCACGATTCCCGTTCCCGTCGGGACGCTCGTCTACCGCACGCTCGAAGGCAAAGACGAAGTCTTCTATGTGGATCTCGCGCACGACGGCGAGCGCGCGCTCGTCGCGCGCGGCGGCAAGGGCGGCCTGGGCAATCAACATTTCGCGACCAGCACGCGTCAAGCGCCGCGCATCGCGTACAACGGCGAACCCGGCGAACGTTGCGCGCTCCGGCTCGAGCTCAAACTGCTCGCCGATTGCGGCGTGATCGGCGTGCCCAATGCCGGGAAATCGACCCTGCTTTCGGTGGTCTCCGCCGCGCGTCCGAAGATAGCGGACTATCCGTTCACCACCATCGAGCCGCAGCTCGGCGTGGTGCGCGTCTCCGACGAAGAGTCGTTCGTGATGGTCGACGTGCCCGGTTTGATCGAAGGCGCGCACGAAGGCGCGGGATTGGGCGATCAATTTCTGCGTCACGTCGAACGCACTCGCGCACTCGTGCACTTGCTCGACGGCGCCAAGCCGCTCGACGAGATGCTGCACGACAAGGTGACGATCGAACGCGAACTCGCGGCGTGGAATCCGGCGCTCGCGACGCGCCCGACGCTGCTCGTCGTGAGCAAACTCGACCTTCCCGACGCACAGGAGCGCTTGCGCGAACTGCGCGAGCGGTTCCCCGGCGCGCGCGGCATCAGTTCGGCGACGCGCGAAGGCGTTCAAGAGCTGGTCTACGCGATTTGGCAGACGATCGAAGATGCGCCGATGCCGCAAATCGTCACGCCACCGCCCGCGCATATCGAGCTCGTGCCGAGTGAAGCCTTCGCGATCGAACGCGACGGTGAGGGCACCTTCGTGATCACCGGAGGGCGCATCGAGCGTCTCGCTGCGGTCACCAACTTCGATTCCGACGAGGCGCTCGCGCGTTTCGAGCGCGCCCTCGCAAAGATGGGCGTCGAGAAAAAATTGCGCGAACTCGGGGCGGTCGAAGGGGATACCGTCCGCATCGGATCGTACGAGTTTATCTATTCGTGAGAATTGGCATTTTCGGCGGCACGTTCGACCCGGTTCACAACGCGCATCTCTTCTTGGCCGAATCCGCCCGGCTGCTCGAACGGCTCGACCGCGTACTCTTCGTTCCCACGAAAGAGCAGAAGCATTATCGCAACACCGCTTTTGCCGATGCGCAGCATCGCTGCGCGATGATCAGGGGCGCGATCGCGGGCAACGAGGGTTTCGCCCTCGACGGGAGCGATCTGCGCGACGACGCGACCGGTTACACCGCCGATCTGCTCCCGCTGCTGCGCGAAAAATTCCCCGAGGCGGCGTTTACCTTCATCATCGGTGCGGATTCGCTCGCCAGTTCCCCGTGGGAGCGCTTCGATGAAGTTCTCGAACAGCTCGAACGCTTCGTCATCGCGCCGCGGATCGGCGTGCGTCCCGAGGCGCTGCAGCGCGTCATTGCGGCGGTCCCCAAGAAACTGCGCGACCGGATCGCGACGCTGAACATGCCCGAGCTCACCGAGTCCGCGACGCTCGTGCGCACCCTTCTCTCGCAGGGACGCAGCGTACGTTATCTCGTACCCGAAGCGGTATGGGAATACATCGTCGCGCACCGTCTCTACGGTATCGAGCCCTAGCGCTCGGGCTCGCCCTCGCGGCGGCCGGCTGCAGCGGGCATCCCGAGCAGCCCGATAACGCGCGCATCTGCGCCGCTTACGGCAGCGGTCAAAGCGGGGTCGAGGTGATCGGCAGCGGCACCGTGCTCGCGCTGCTGGGCACCAGCAACGGCCGCAGCGGCGAGCATGAAGGCTTCTTGCTCAAGCTCACCGGCCAATGCGATCTCGCCCTTCGCATCGAGACCAACGTCGACATCACCGGACCCGTTCCGTTGCAGCCCGGAGAAACCGTCGTGGTCAAAGGGCAGTTCGAGGACGACGCCGATGGCGGCGTGATTCATTGGACGCACCACGATCCGTCGGGGCGCCACATCACCGGCTACGTCGAAGCCGGCGGGAAGTTCTACGAGTAGCTGCTCAGCGCGTGGTGCGCGCGAATCGCACGCTCGCCATCACGAAGATGAGCACGCCGTAGCCGAGCATCGGCAGAATCGACGGCCAGAGCTGCGCGACACCCGCGCCGCGGATGATGATGCCGCGCAGAATCTCGATGTAATACGTGAGCGGAATCACGTAGCCGAA